>Ga0070726_10003576_pt1 | contig 12991 bp, 10 predicted proteins | sample tdAd471_FD_67275 | JGI IMG/M metagenome (GOLD analysis project Ga0070726, IMG submission 67275) | Marine sediment microbial communities from the Atlantic coast under amendment with organic carbon and nitrate - tdAd47.1 | ecosystem: Environmental > Aquatic > Marine > Coastal > Sediment | place...
ATCGTCACCCACCGCACGCCGCCGTGGGCCTTGGCATGATGATGATGCCCGTGCCCGTGCGCATGTTCGTGGTGATGCGCGTGCTCACCCTCGGCAGGCAGCTTGATGCCCGGCTCGAGGCTGTGCACATGCAGGAACCGCATCAGAAGAAAGACGCCCACCACGCCAAACAGCATGAGCAAAGCGGCCCGATCGACCGATCCGAGCATCAGGACAGAGTGTGGCAACAGATGCAGGATCGCCACCCCCAGCATCAGCCCACTCACAAAGCTCAGAGCCAACTGCATCCGCAGATGCGTCCCGCGGATCGCGCTGGGAACCAGCCCGCCCAGCAAAGACGCACCGATCAACAGCGGCGTGGCAATCACAAGCACAAGCCAACCAGGCACGGTTATCCCCTCAGAGCGCAGGCGAGGAGGCTAGACCCTCCGCAAACCCGATGTCAATCGCCCCCGGCCAAGAGCGACCAGAACCGGTACCCCGATTGAGGTTTGACGTCCTCCGGGTGCAGCGATTTCGTCAATTCACGCGCCCCCTCGATCACGAGCCCCTCTTGCGTCTCAAACGTCGGCACCGCAAGCAGGACCACCCCTCCCGGGGTCACCAGATCCGCGCACGACTCGAGTAATTCGCCAAACGCAGGCGAGATCTCGCCTGCCTGCTCATCCGAAAGCACGCACAGCACCACATCCCAGCCCTCGCCCGGCTCGATCTCGTCGATCACTTCGAGCGCTTCGCCACGCGTGATCGTCACCTTCGAGCTGTCCACCTCGTTGAGCTGCAGATTCCGGCGAAGCCTTGCCTCGGTGTGCTCGTCGGGCGTGATCGCCCGAATCTCCCGGGCCGCGACAGCCGCCGCTTCCGTCAGCAAGCCAGGCCAAGCGGAAACATCGAGCACGCGCTTGCCCGCGCACCGCTCGCCGGCCCACTTGCGCGCCTCGCGGAACGCCAGATCAAGCCCCGGCTCGGCTGGATCCCCGGGCCTGACCTCAAACAGCAAGCCCCGCTCGCGCACAACGCACGCTTCCTGCGCACGCCTGTGGCTCTGACCCTCGCCCGCGTGCACCACAACCGTTGCGCTGCTCGGCCAATCGATCGCTTCGCTGGCGGCCTCGCCGATGCGGTCCACGCGGTTCATGCGCGAAGCGCTGGCCTTGCTCCACTCTCCAAGATCCTGCACCCGGATCACATCGCCGAACCGATCGATCACGATCGGCACGCCGCCGACCTCCCCATCGAACAGCCGGTACGCGAAGACATCGCGCGACTCGGGCCACTTGCGAACGTGCCTGGCGCGTTTGGCAAGCCCGGTCTGGAACGCCTCCAGGTTGCCGACATCCGTGCGTGACTCGATCGCTTTCTTGCCATCCTGCGCAAGATACTGGTAGAACGTGCACTGGATGCGGGCGTTGTAGAGCTTGCGCCGATGCGTGGCAGATCGCCCGATCCGGCTCTCAAAGTCCTCGCCCGCGAGCAGCAACCCCGCCGACCAACCCGGCATCCGCGAGATCACCTCGGGCAGATCTCTTTGGATCGTCTCTGCTTCTTTCTCTTCGCCAACCCGCACGCCGTAGGGCGGGTTCGAGATGATCCACCCCCGCTCCTGCTCGGCCCGAAGCTGGCGGTAGTCGGCCAGTTCGAACCGCACGAGGTGCTCAACGCCCGCGTTCTTGGCACACTGCCTGGCCAACCCCACCGCCTGGGGGTTGATGTCACTGCCAACTATCAGCGCAATATCCGTGTCGTCGATCTTCGCATCCGCCTCGTCGCGTGCGCGTTTCCAGAGCGAGGCGTCAAGCCAGGGCCAGCCTTCACTGGCAAACGAGCGGTGCCGACCGGGAGCGCGGCCGCTGGCCATGAGCGCAGCCTCAATCGGGATCGTCCCGCTGCCACAGAACGGATCGACGAGCGCCTGGTCCCGCTTCCATCGGCAGGTCATCACCAGCGCAGCCGCGAGCGTTTCCTTGAGTTGCCCCGCCTGCGCCCGCTGCCGGTAGCCCCGCTTATGCAGGCCCGCGCCGGTTGTGTCGAGGCTGACCGTGACAGCTGTACCGAGGATCGAAACATCAACCGCGAGCGCTTCCGCATCCTCGCGCACACTGCCACCCTTGCCCGCCAGGACATCGACAATGGCCCGCTTGACGATCGACTGCGACGAGCGCTCGCTGGTGATGGGCGAGCGGACCACGCTCACATAGGGCGTGATCTGCGCACCATCGGGGACCCACTGTTTCCAGTCGATCTTGCAGATGCCCTCGTAGAGCGCATCGAACTCGCTGGCCTCGAACCGACCAAGCACCAGCAGCACCCGGTCGGCCGCGTGCAGGTGCAGGTTTGTGCGCGCAATCCCATCCGGCCCGGCGTGAAAGACGAGGCGACCCGGTTGATCGCCCTTGGCCTCGTAGCCCAGACGCGAGAGCTCCCATTTGACGCTCGTCTCGACGCCAAAGGCGGCCGTGGCGATCAGTTCGCAGGTTGTAGGTGGTGTGCTCATCGGTCGCGGGTCAGCACCGCGTCAGCAAGGAGCGTGAGCACAGACCTGGCAGGGCTTTCATCGAGCGCATCGAGCGAACGCTTGGCACGCTCGACAAGTGTTTCCGCGGTTGTGCGCGCATAACCGAGAGAGCCCGTGCTTCTGAGTGCTTCGAGTATCGGCGCACTGGTCGCGGTGCCCCCGCTTCTGCTGGCACCCCCGCCGTGACGCTCCGAGGCGGTTTCGAGCAGCTCGATCGAGACGCCCCGCTGCATCGCGCTCACGCTTGAAAGGTGGTGGATCAATGGCAGGGTCAGCTTGCCCTTCTTGAGATCGCGTCCGAGCGTCTTGCCAACGACTTCCTCACTGCCGAGTAGATCCAGCAGGTCGTCCTGCACCTGGAAGGCCGAGCCGATGCTGCGCCCGAATCGGTCGAGCGCGTCCTGCACCTCATCGCTGGCCCCGGCGGCGCGGGCACCAAGCCGGGTGCAGACGCCCACCAATGCAGCGGTCTTACCCTCAAGGATCTCGAAGTAGGTCGCCTCATCGATCGAGAGATTGTCTCGGTTCTGGAGCTGGAGTAGTTCGCCCTCGCAGAGCTCCATGCTCACCTTGCCGATCAGACGCGAGGGCTCGGAGTCAGCAAGGCTCGCGCACAGCCGAAACGAAGCGGCGATGAGGTAATCGCCCAGCAGTACCGCAGATTCGTTGCCGGAGCGATCGTTGATCGTCTGCGCACGCCGGCGGATCTCCGCCTCGTCGAGCACATCGTCGTGCACAAGCGTTGCCATGTGGACCATCTCAACGACGGCCGCCAGCTTGCGGAGATCCTCGCTCGCTGGCTCCGATGTCTTCTGCCCCGTCGCGGCGCCAGCGACCAGCACCAGGATCGGCCGGAGCATCTTGCCCCGGAACCGCTCGACGTGCCGACAAAGCTCGGCGACAGTGGGCACCTGGGACGCAAGAGCCTGCTCGATCTCGTCGGAGACCTCGCCCAGACCCGAGAGCACCCAGGCCTGCATCTCGCTCAATTCTGGCGGAATGTCAAGAACGCCCTTCATCGATCGTTCTTCTTGTCACCCGCAGTGGCAGCCCGCTTCTTTTTTTGAGAGACGATGTAGCAGATGTACGCGGGGTCGGCCTCGCCCTCGAGCGTGGGCTCGTACTCGCCGCTGCCTTCTTCCTCGTCGTCGGGGTCGGTGCCTTCCCAGTAGACCGCGACATCCTCGAAGCCCGCCTCGCTCAGCAGCTCACGGATTTCAGGGAGCGTCCAGAGACGCCACTCGTAGATGAACGCGTCGCGCATCTGCGTGCCGTCGGGGAACTTGAAGTGGATACGGCACTCCATATCGCCCGTGATGGGGTTGAATTTGTGCTGGTCCCAGATGTAGGTGAGATGCTTGTTAATCTTGCGGACTTCTTCCTGCTCGATCATCGTGTCCGAGCCGCCGTAGAAATCGCAGATGAAGAGCCCGTCGTCGTCGAGTGAGTCGAGAACCGTCTTGAAGTAGTTGCGGATCGATTCGCGCGTGTTGAAGATCCAGTAGCTGAAGTTCATCGCCAGGACGACATCGACGCCCGTGCCTTCGGGACCCGGCTCGCGGACATCCCTCTCGAGAAGCGTGACCCGGCTCTGGGCTTCCTCGGTGAGGGGGGCGACGTTCTGGACCCGCCCCCATTCGAGGGTCGGGCCGTCAAGATCGATCCCGACGGCCTTGTTCGTTTCACGCCGCTTGACCCATTCGCAGGCCGAGGCGGCTGTCCCGCAGAAATCCTCGCGGATGGTCTGTGCGGGCCTGCCCCTCAGAGCGGTGTAGGTCTCATCGACGAAGTCGATCTCGGCCTCGACATTCTGGACAGAGAGCTGGTAGAGCTCGTGTCTGTCGGCTGTGGCGGCGGTGTATTTCGTGGACTTCTTGTTCTTGCCGGATTTGCGTGGCTTGGAGGCTGTGGTCATGCCCGAGTCTAGGCTCCAAGAGGCCCGAAACTTGGGTCCCCGTCTGAAGGCTGGGTGCATACAGGCCGATCTATACTGCATGGCTCGGCCTACCGTGTCGCGCTCGAATTGTCAGCATTCTTTCCTCCACACGGAGCACACCAGTAATGAAGCTCACCATGGTCGGTACGGGGTACGTTGGACTCGTCACGGGTGTCTGCTTTGCCGAGACCGGCAACGATGTCACCTGCCTCGATGTCGACGCACGTAAAATCGAGAAGCTCAAGCAGAACATCTGCCCGATCTACGAGCCGGGCCTGACCGAGATGATGGAACGCAACTTCAAGGCCGGCCGCCTCAACTACACCCTCGACAAGGAGGAGGCCTACAAGGACGCCGAGATGATCTTCATCTGCGTCGGCACCCCTTCTGACGAGAAGGGGCACACGGACCTTAAGTACATCGACGCCGCCGCGAACGACATCGCCTCGGTCATCAAGACCCTCGGCCCGAATCAGACTCCCAAGGTTATTGTCGTCAAATCGACAGTCCCCGTGGGCACGACCTTCTACGTCCGCGACCGCATCCGCGCGATTGTCGGCCCGGACATTCCTTTCAGTGTCGCCGACAACCCCGAGTTCCTGAAGGAAGGCGATGCGATCATCGACTTCATGAAGCCCGACCGCGTCGTTGTGGGTGTCGAGAACGAAGAGGCCGGCGAGAAATTCCGCGACCTGTACGACCCCTTCGTCCGCAACGGCCACCCGATCTACATCATGGATGTACCCAGCGCCGAGATGGTCAAGTACGCCTCCAACAACTTCCTGGCTACCAAGATCAGCTTCATCAACGAGATGGCCAATCTCTGCGAGGCCTACGGCGCCGACATCAACCGCGTCCGCGAGGGCATGTGCTCCGACAAACGCGTCGGGCACCACTTCCTCTACCCCGGCCTTGGGTACGGCGGGTCGTGCTTCCCCAAGGACACGCTCGCTTGCATCATGATGGGCGACAAGGCCGGCGTCACGACGCAGATCTCCAACGCCGTCCACGGCACCAACCAGCGCCAACGCAACCTTTTCTTCAAGAAGATCGTCAAGCACTTCGGTGGCGAGATGGGCCTCAATGGCAAGACCATCGCTTTCTGGGGCCTGGCATTCAAGCCCCGCACCGACGACATCCGCGAGGCGCCCGCCCTCTCGCTCGTCCGCATGGCTGTCGGCTACGGCGCAACTTGCCGGGGCTTCGATCCCGTGGCCATGGAGAACGTCGCGACCGAGATGGGCAACACCATCAGCCTGCACGACGACATCTACGAGACCGCCCGGGGGGCCGACGCGCTGATCATCTCGACCGATTGGGATGAGTTCAAGACGCCCGACTTCGAGAAGCTGGCGTCCGTTATGAATGGCAAGGTCATCTTCGACGGCCGGAACCTCTACCGCCGTCAACAGATGGGCCAGCTCGGGTTCCATTACTACTCGGTGGGTCGCCAGCCGGTGATGCCCAGCTGAGAGCAGATCGAAACTTGAACCGAACTAGGCCCCTCGCCAAGCCGAGGGGCCTTTCTCTTTTTGAAGCTCAGGCGTGCCCGGAGCGTTCTACAATCGCCCCCATGTCGCAACGGCTCTTCCGATTCTACCAACGCAAACGCATCATCAATATCAACGCAAATATTGTCGCCAGCGGGCTGATCTCGACGTTCATCGTCATGGGTCTGCTCTGGCTCTTAAAGGACGTGTTCAACCAGCACTGGCCCAGCTGGGCGTACACCGCGTTCAGCGGCGTGGCAGATCTGATCCTCGATGTCGGGGCGTTTGCGGGACTGCACTGGGTCGCCAATCACTGGAGGCCGTTTGCGGGTCGGAATGAGGAGGAGCACGCCAAGCTCCACGCGCGAGCCCCCAATGTGGTCGCCGATACGACGCGGCTGCAATTCGAACGGGCCGCGATCAGCCCGCTCTATTACATCATCGCCATCGCTGGGACCGAAGCGCTCCAGCAGCACTGGGGCTGGCACCCGGCCTGGGCTGTGGCCCTGGCGTACCCGGGGGGCCTGCTCGTCACGCGAACACTCCACACCTTCTGGGGCCTGAGATCAGGCACCTACATCGACCATTACAACCGCGTCTACGACGACTCCGACCTGACCAAAAGCGGCAGCGATTGATCGGATTCACTACGCTCTGACCATGTGCGGCATCGCTGGCATCATCCGAATCCACGACCCGAAGGATGGCACACCCCCGCCGCCGCTGGAAGCAATACCCGAAGAGTGGCTTGATGTTCTGGATGAATCGATCAAGCATCGCGGGCCCGATGGGCAGGGACGCTTCCGTGACCGAGCCGTGCGCGAGGACGGCACCATCGTCGACGTCGCGCTCGTGCACCGAAGGCTCAGCATCATCGACCACGGCGGCGGCCACCAGCCCATAGTCCATGACGGCGAACGCCTCCGCCCCGACCTCACTTACCAGCCGGGCGAGACACCTAAACTCGCCCACGAACTCGAACCCCACAAACCCATCGTCGCCCTCGCCTTCAACGGCTGCATCTACAACCACCGCGAACTGCGGAAAGAGCTCGAAGACAAAGGTCACGTGTTTGAGACGGATCACTCGGATACCGAGGTGTTGGTGCACGGGTGGATAGCGTGGCACGACGAGCTCTTTGCGCGAACCGATTCCATGCACGCGACTCTCATCTGGGAACGCCAGGCGTGGGGTTTCTCTCTTGCGCGTGACCCGGCGGGCGAGAAGCCGCTCTATACACGCGACATTGAGGGCAAGCACGACCGCGTTTTCGCTGCGGCCTCGACCGTCCCGGGACTGCTCCGACTCGATCGCCAATTCGGCGCGGTCTCTGACGCGCTCGATTCACGCGAGCTCGGATGGTGGATCGCCATGGGCTCCGGCGAGGGCAGCCCCGACCGATCGGGCGAAGAGGTGCCGCCCGGAGAGCTCCAAAGACTCTACATCGACAACAAACAGTCGCCGACCGTCTGGGGCGTACAGTGGGATCCGCTCGATCCCGATGAGTTCGCGTCGAGACTCTCTCCCAAACAACCCGCCCCAACCCCTTCACAGCCCAGGCCGCTCACCGTCGAGAGGCTCGACGAGCTGATTGCCGAATCGGTGGCTTCGCGCCTCGAGGCGGACGTTCCGCTCGGGCTCCTGCTCTCGGGCGGGCTGGACTCCGCGGTCATCGGCGCGCACATCGCCAGAATCGCCCCCGAAACAATCGCGGTCACGGTGCGCATGCCGATCGCTGGCTACGACGAATCCGAGAAGGCTGCCGAGACGGCCCAAGCCCTCGGTCTCAAACACGTCGTCGTCGAATGCGAGCCGAACGCGGCCGATGACTTGCTCCGTCTGATCCCCGCGCTCGGGCTCCCATTTGGTGACAGCTCGCTGCTCCCTACAAGCTGGGCGTGCAGAGCCGCGAGCGAGTCGTGCAAAGTGCTCCTCGGGGGCGACGGCGGCGACGAGTTGTTCGCCGGGTACGAACGCTACAGAATCACACGCCTGCCCATGATCGCACAGATCGCGCTGGTGTGCATCCCCTCCCGCTGCCTCGATCGACGCGAACCGAAGTCGACTTCATCAAAACTCGCCCGCCTCGGCGTCGCGGCACGCGGTGGCGGCTACGAGGACCTGCTGGCGATTTTCCCATCCAGAGACTACGAAAGACTCCGCACGAACCTCGCCGGACGGACCCGGTTCTCGCGCCTGCGCTGCGACGCCCGGCAGCGTGACTTCAGGGACTACCTGCCGTACAACCTGCTCCGCAAGACCGACACCGCGTCGATGGATGTCGCGATCGAGCTGCGATCGCCGCTACTTGCGCGCAAACTCGTCGACGCCTCGCTCTGCACCCCGCTGGACGTCCTCATGCCAAACGGCGAGCGCAAGGGCCTGCTCAAACAGGTCGCCCGCAAGTACCTACCGGACACGATCGTCAACCGCCCCAAGCAGGGCTTTGCCATCCCGATCGGCGAGTGGTTCCGCTCCGACTTCGGCTCGATGCGCACACTCCTCTACGACTACCTCGAATCCGCCGATCCCTTCCCCGGACTCGCCGAAGCGGGCGTCAATATCAACATGGACTTCGTTCGCCGGATGCTCCGCGAGCACGACGCGGCGGGCGAGCAGTCACTGAATCCCTGGCACGGGCGCGACCACTCGCAGCGGCTCTACATGCTCCTGGTTCTTTCGATCTGGTCGAAGTGGCTCGCCTCGATCCGCTAAGATGCACTCATGAACGCACTCGAGAAACTCCGCCAGGTCGTAAGCGACATCCACGCCAACAAAGACCCGCTCAAGCTTCAGTCGCACTGGGATCTTGCGGTGCGGCTGATCTCACGGTTCCCGGTCGATCAGGCCGCGGCGCTGGAGGCGTACAAGGCCAAGGACTTCGCGGCCTTCGATGCACTTCTCCGCTCGCTCGAAGCGCCCAAGCCCAAAGACGAGCCCAAGGACGAAGGCCCGGTCGAGGTCACCAACGAGATGCGCGAGGCGCTCAAGGCGTTCCGCAAGCGTCTCAAGCTCATCCGTCTCGACGACGAATCACGCCTGGGCAACCGCCAGATGACCGGTGGCCTCAAGTCCGAAGTCGATGCGATCATCCCCCCGGATGATTACCCAATCAAAGTCTGGCAATCTCTTGCCCGGGCAGGCGTTTTGCGCCACACGGGGCAGGGCTTCTACGAGCTCGTGCCGGACAAAGCGCTCTGACGCCTGCGGTTGCGCTTCATCTGTTTCTGATCGAGCAACCAGGCTGCGACGCCATGCGCCAGCCGGGTCGCCTTGGCGTGCTTTGTCACGACGACAAGCCGTTTGTTTTTCTCGATGGCTCTGACGACGTGCCTGGCAACGAGTTCGGGCGGCGCGCTCAGATAGCCCGGCTGCTTGCGACGTTTGGTCGAACGCCCCTCCTGCTTGGCGCTGCTGTATAGATTGGTCTGCACAAGCCCGGGGCAGACCACCGAGACCCCGATCGTAGGTGAGAGTTCGGTCCGCAGCGTCAGGCTCAGCCCGACAAGTCCGTATTTGCTCGTGCAATACGCGGTCATGTTGCGCTTTGGTGTCAGGCCAAGAATGCTGGAAATATTGACGATGTGAGCGCCAGAGCGCCTGCGCATCGCGGGCAACAGGCCGTGGATCAGGCGTGCGGGCGCATCGAGATTGACCCGCATGAGCCTGCTCCACTCGTCAAGCGGCATCCTTTCAAACGAGTCGTACCAGAGTGTGCCCGCGTTGTTGATGAGCAGATCGATCGGCCCGCCCTCCTGGACGAACCGCCTGGCAAAGACATCGACCTCGTCCGAATCGGAGAGATCGATCGCGTGCACACCCAAGACTTTCGCGCCCAGCTCATCGCATACACGGTGCAGGCCCTGCTCGTCCACATCGACGAGCTCGAGCTCGCAGCCCTGTTTTGCGAATTCTCTTGCTATGGCAAGCCCGATGCCCGAGGCGGCACCGGTCACGATCGCACGCTTGCCAGCGAGGGATTTCATATCCTCACTTCGGGTCAACGGAGCGGTACGCATCAATGACCGCCTGCTCTCCCTCGGCCCCGCCCTGGCTGTTGCCGTGCTCCATGCCGTAGATGCCAGTGAATCCCTTGCCCTTGATGTGCTTAAAGACCTTGGAGTAGTGAATCTCGCCCGTGGTCGGCTCGCGCCGCCCGGGATTGTCGCCGATCTGGAAGTAGGCGATCTCGTCCCAAGCGCGATCGATGTTGGGGATCAGATTCCCCTCGGTGATCTGCTGGTGGTAGAGGTCGCACAGGATCTTGCAGCTCGGCGAGTTCACGGCCCGGCAGATCTCGTACGCGTGCGACATCTTTGAGAGCAGCATGCTCGGGTGATCCCGCGGGTTCAGCGGCTCGAGCACCATGACGAGGCCGTGAGGTTCGAGGATCTCCGCGCCGCGCCGAAGCTGCTCGACGGCGTAGGCGGTCTGGTACTCGATATCGATGCGAGGGTGCTGCGTGCCGGGCACGACGGTCATCCACTTGGCGCCGACGCGCTGAGCGACTGGCACAGCTTCCTCGCACGCCTTGACGAAGTTGTCCATATCCTCCTGCTTGCCCTGACTGAACGTCGGGCCCCACGCCGAGGCGGGGTTCAGGACGAAGACGCCCATCGTCATGCCGAGCCGCTGCATAGCCTCGGCGATGCGGGTCTGTTCTTCGACACTCCGCCCGCCCATGCCGTTGTCTTCCCATGCGGTAAAGCCCTGGGCGGCAGCGAATTCGAGCTGCGCGACGGGGTCGTCGCCGGCGTGGTGACGGAACATGCCAAAGTGCGGCGCAAAGTGCACCGAGAATTTCTCTTCTTCGTTGTGTGTCATCGTCGTCGCCGAGGCCTTGAGCGCCGCTCCGGAAGCCACCGCCCCGCTCGCGGCCGCGATGAAAGTTCGTCTGTCCATGCTCGCGTTCCCCTTGTTTAAACCAACGGCGTCGAGCCGGGCATCGGGACTTCACGCACAGCAAGATCGCCGAACGCGTACGACGCGGGCGACAGATCGAGCTGTGATTGCATCGCCTGTTCCCACGAGATCTGCTTGCCCGTGTACGCGCTCATGCGACCCATGATCGCGGTTAGCGTGCTCTCGGCGACGCGTTTGGCCTCGTTCAGATAAGGCCCATCGCCCGTGATCGATGCAACGAGATCCGTGTGCTCTTGCTCATAAGGATTGCGGTTCTCTGCGTCGAATCGCCAGGTGTTCTGGCCCTTCATGACCGCGTAACCCGGCCGCGAGACGCTTGTGCCCTTGGTGCCACGCAGGACTTCCTCGACCCGACTGGCGCAGCCGTCGATCTGTCGGCACATGCTCATGCAGCTCGACCCGTCGGCGTACTCGAACTCGATGGCGAAGTGATCGAAGATGTTGCCGTATTTCTCGGCCGTGCGGATCTGACGCCCGCCCATGCCCGTCGCCTTAACGGGTGGGCCGCCCTTGGCCCAGTTGACGACGTCGATGTTGTGGATGTGCTGCTCGCAGATGTGGTCTCCCGAGAGCCAGCAGAAGTAGAGCCAGTTCCGGCACTGCCACTCCATGTCCGTGTACTCGGGTTTGCGGTCGTGGACCCAGAGCCCTCCCTGATTCCAATAGCACTGCGCTCCGACAATGTCACCGAGTTCGCCGTTCTGCACGCGATCCATGAGCGCCAGGTACGACGCCTCGTGACGGCGCTGGGTGCCGGCGACGACAGAAAGCTTCTGCGCCTTGGCTTTCTCGCCCGCCTCGATCACCGTGCGGATGCCGACAGGATCCACCGCGACGGGTTTCTCCATGAACACATGCTTGCCCGCGTCGATGGCGGCCTTGAAATGGATCGGACGGAAGCCCGGCGGCGTGGCAAGCACCACGTAATCGATGTCTTTGAGCGAAACGAGCTTCTGGTACGCGTCGAAGCCCGTAAAGCAGTGCGCATCGTCGATCGAGACGCGCTGGCTCGCGTCTTCGCGGCCTTCGAGATAGCCGCGCGAGCCGTTCAGGCGATCCTCGAAAAGGTCCGCCAGCGCCACGATCTTGACGGACGGGTGAGCATCGATCGCGTTGGCAGCAGCACCAGTGCCCCGCCCGCCGCAACCGATGACGCCCACGCGGATCGTGTCGTCCGCACGGCGGATCGCGCTGGCTGCGAACGCCGGCGAGATCAAGGAGCCCACACCAATCGCCGCCCCGGCCTTGACCACATCACGCCTGTTCAAATTCGTCGCCATCTCACGCTCCTTCAAACGTCAGCACCTGATCCATCCTGCGGGCGATATCCGCGAGGCGCTCCGCCCCGCCGCCGCCGACCTCAGCCGAGGCCCAGCCACGATACCCGATCCTGTCCAATGCTTCGCGGACCGCGGGCCAATCGCAGTCGCCCTCGCCGATCTCGACGCCGAAGCCCTTCCAGAGGCCTTCGTTGTCGCGCTTGGACCGACTGAACTCCTTGACGTCGAGCTTGAGAATGCGAGCACCGAGTGCATCAATCCACTGCTCGGGCCAGGCGTAGTTGACGATGTTGCCCACGTCGAAGTACCAGCCGACGTGATCGCTCTCGAATTCGTCCACATACCGCGCCGCCTCGAGCGGGCTCAGCAGGAAGTTGTTCCACACGTTCTCGAACGCGATCGCGACGCCGAGCTCCTCCGCCAGCGGCACGAGCTTGCCGATCTCTTTCTGGCTCAACCTGTACGCGTCCGCGTAGCTCATCCCCTTGCGCACGACCGCGGGCACAACGAGCACCGTTGAGCCGCCCACTCTTTTGCAGTCGCGGATCGCGGTTTCCAGAGCCGCCCGCCCCTCGGCCCGCACGCTCTCGTCGGGGTGGTTGAAAGGTTTGCCCCAGTGCGCCGAATCGACGACGCCGGGGATCGCGATGCCCACCGCGTCTCGCGCCTCGACGACCTCGTCGAGATCGAGCCCGCTCGGGCTGTCGAGTTCGACGCCGTCGAAGCCAGCATCTCTGGCGAGTTCAAACTTCTCTCGCACGGTCTCGCCCTCGCCGATCATGCCGAATTTGAGCGACTTCAAGATCCTCGGCCCCGAACCTGCCGGGTTGGCTCGCCACTTTTCGGG
>Ga0070726_10003577_pt1 | contig 12988 bp, 12 predicted proteins | sample tdAd471_FD_67275 | JGI IMG/M metagenome (GOLD analysis project Ga0070726, IMG submission 67275) | Marine sediment microbial communities from the Atlantic coast under amendment with organic carbon and nitrate - tdAd47.1 | ecosystem: Environmental > Aquatic > Marine > Coastal > Sediment | place...
TTCAAGGCTTGCGGAAGGCGCCCTGCACGTAGCCGATCCGGTCTTCCATCAGGTTCTTCTGCGAGTTCCGGCGCTTCTCTCCCGCCGTCGGGCCGAGCACCAGATGGATGCCGAGGGCCGGGCGCGGTCCTTCGGGGGGCGGCCGGGTGCGCTGGCGTTCCTGCCAGGCTTTCATCTCCGCCGTCGTGTCGCGCCACAGGTCGCATTCCAGGCCGGCCGCCTCTATGGCGCCGCGCAATTTCTCCGGCGGATAGAGAAAGCTCTGTTCCGGCAAGCTCGCCCAGGGCGTCGGCGTGTGTATCGGTCCTTCGGCGGGCCCGGCGACGATGTCCTGGAAGACGAACACCCCGCCCGGCTTCAGAATGCGGAACACCTCGCGGTAGAGCGCTTCCTTGTCGGCGATGCCCATCTGCATCTGAATCGTTACCGCGCGCTCGAAGGCGTCGTCGTCGAAGGGAGTCGCCAACGCGCTGCCCGCCCGGAAACGCGCGCGGTCCGCGAGGCCGACCAGTTCCGAGAGGCGGTTGGCGGCGTCGACGAAACTCCGGGTCAGGTCGATGCCGGTCACCTGGCAGCCGTAAGTGGCGGCAATATAGCGCGCCGGCCCGCCCACGCCGCTGCCGAGGTCGACAACCCGGTGCAAGGCTTCGAAATCGGTCAATCCGACCACTTCTGCGGTCGTCTCGCGGCCGCGGGTATGCACCTCGTCGACCATTTGGAGGTCGTCTATCGTGAGCGCGGAGAGGTCCTTGCCGTCCGTCTCGAAGGCGGACAGGATCGTCTCGATCAGATTTTCCTGCGCGTAATGCGCCGCGATTGCTTCGGTATGCCTCTCCATGGACTTGACCTTAGCAGCGCGTTTCGATCATCGAAAGCACCGGCGGTATTGGCCTAGTGCCAGGAATGCGCGAGCGCCTCCTGAATGAAAGCGTCAACCGTCGCAGAGCGATTCCGGCCGGCAACCGTGACGATCTCGACACGGCGCACGACATCCGGATCGGTTATCGGACGGTACTGCAATTGGTCGAGGATGATCGAATACTCTGGGATCAGCGTAATTCCCATCTCCTGCAGGACCATGTTTTGGATCCAGTCTTCCCGCTCGCTCCGATAGTTCACCGTGACATGAATATGACGCTCCTGGAGGAGTTCAAAATAGATATCGCGAAATTCGCAATTGAGGCGGTCCAGGTATCGCTCCGCCGCGATTTCGTTCATTGGTATCCGGTCGAATTTCTCGAAGCGGTGCCCTGGCGGGAAGATCGCGACGACGGGTTCTTCGTAGAGCAGCACGGAATCGAATCGTTCATGCATGAGGCCCGGAAGCGCGAGAAGCGCGCAATCCAATTTACCCGACAACATTTCGTCCACCGCGTTGAGCGGTGTCAGGTCGTGCAGTGTAAGGTCGACACCCGGGTGAAACGTCTGAAAGCGGGAGAGAAATGGTATCGTCCGACACGGACCGATCGTGCACATGATGCCGACATGCAGCGGGGCCCTCTCGAGGCCCAGAACCTTGCGGGCGGCGCTCAGGGCCTCCTGGCTCGATTCGTCTACCCGGCCGAGGAATTCCCGCATCGTCTTTCCCAATTCGGTCAAGTGGGTGTGATTCCGTTCTCGCCGGAACAGGGAGCCGCCTAGTTCCGCTTCGAGCTTCTGAATGGCCCGGGTCAATGCCGGCTGGGATACGTTGCAGCGCTCCGCAGCGCGGGTGAAATTCAACGTCTCGGCGACCGTCAGAAAGTAGCGGATTTGATGAAATTCCATAATCGATCGGATTTCGTAATAATTAAAATGCATTAAAACTATAAAATATCGGTATTTTTAATTATGACAATGGGGGCGCATCTTCACGGCAATTGAATTCAGCTGTAGGAGAACGAACGATGATAAAAATTGTTGTTGCCGCCTGCGCCCTGATTTTGGGTGCCGCGGGTCTGCCGGCTTATTTGACCGCAGGAGATTTGCCGAAGATCGTCGGGCAGGATGGTTCGATCGAACGACCGGGCGCCGATTTTCGGCGCGATTGGAGTCATCTTGGGTCCTGGGCGGTTCTCGATAAGGATTCAGCCGCACATGGAATTCACGACGTCTATGCCACGAGGGCCACGGTCGACGCGTTTCGCGCGACCGGTAAATATCCGGATGGAGCGGTCCTGGTGAAGGAAATTCGCTCCTTTGAGACGGATCAATTGACGACCGGGAATGTCGCCTACGCCGGAAACCCAGCGGTCTGGTTCGTCATGGTGAAAGATTCGACAGGCCGGTTCGAAGGGAAAAATCCCCTTTGGGCTGAAGGATGGGGTTGGGCCATGTTTCAGGCGGACAATCCTGAAAAGCAGATCGCCGAATCCTTCGAAGCATCCTGTATGGGGTGTCATACCCCGGTCGCCAAGACGGATTGGGTTTTCCAGAGCGGTTACCCCACCCTGAAGTAACCGCTACGGAAATGGCAACCCGGCCCGGCGCTTCCCCTCGCGCCGGGCCGGGTTTTCTGCCGCGTTGCTCGAATTTGCCTTGAAGCGCCTGCTACCAGGCTGTCTCAAGTAACTTGAGGGCGTTGGCGATCTGGTCTTCTGCCGATCTTACACCCGCATTGGCGTTGAAATTCTTTACCGTTTCTTTGGCTATATTGATGAGGTCGTCCTGCGGGATATCGATCTGGCGCAGCCGGGTCGGCACGCCGATCTTCGTATAGATGTCCTCCAAGGCGTCGGCCACCGCCAGCGCTGCCGTCCGCGCGTCCATCCCGTCGCGCCAGACGCCGATGGCCTCCGCTACCTGGCGCGCGGGTTGCAGGTCGTTTGCTTTGGAAAGCCGCATCGCCGAAGCGTGCACGACCGAGGTCGATTCGCCTTGGCCCACATGGGGATAGCGGAGGTGGAGCGCGGTCGAGACAGCGTAATTTCCGGCGAAGGTACTGGAACGGAACGGCCGCCTGCCGTCGTCATCGGCGCGATTCTGCAGGAACGCAGCGAGCGACAGGTCGATGCGGAGGTCAGGATTGTCGAGTTCGTCCATCAGCCGCGGATAGGCAGCATGCGCCAGCCGGAAGGCCTGTTCCTGATCGCAGCCTGACAGCGGGTTCAGATCGGTGTTCGAGGTGTTGCCGAGCGCGCTCGCGAAGACTGTAGTGGCGGTGGAACGTATGAGGTCCGGCGGCGCGCTGAGCAGCGCGCCGTGATCGAGAAAAATTGCCTGAGGGCGCGTCTTTGGATCGAAATACTCCATCCTCTGGTCAAGGTCGGGGTTCTTCAAGCCCGTGCCGCCCCGGTTCATCGCGCTGGTCGGTGTCGTCGGAATATTGACGATCGGCAGTTTCGGCGCCATCAAGCGCGGACTGTAGGCTGGCTTGCCTTCGGGATACTGGGTCATGATCTCGAACGGGTCGCCACTTTCCGCCAGAAAGATCGCGACGGCGCGAACGGCGACGATGACGCTGCCGCCGCCGACGGCGATCAGAAGATCTGCCTCGGCGTCAATGGCGGCTGCTTTCGCGGCCAAAACCGAACTGTAGGTGGAATCCTTCTCGATCCCTTCAAAAACCCCTGCATAAAGCTCGCCGAGGGCCGCCTCGATGCGCCGCACCGTATCGGTCCTTTGGTTGACCGAGCGCGAGCAGATCACGAACGCCCGCTTGGCCCTTACCCTTTTCACCGCTTCGGCGAGTCCAGTCTCTATGGTGTCGGCGCCGCAATATAGCCGCCATGAATATCCTGCCGCCCGGAATGCATCTCGACCCATTGTCGCCCCGCTCGCTGATTGTTCTCGCCCTCGTTCTAACTGTCGCAAACCGAAGGCACCGGTGTAGTTTGGAATATAGGCTCTGACACACCGATGGAGAACCGACGCATGGGAAACGCTAAGGCAATCGATGCCGAAGTTCTGCCGGACGGCATCCGGTCCCGGTTCGTCGAGGCGGTGAACGGTCTGCGGATGCATGTCCTGGAGGCGGGGTTCGAGATGCCGGGCCAACCTTGCGTGTTGCTGCTGCACGGTTTTCCTGAACTCGCCTATAGCTGGCGCAAAGTGATGGTTCCGCTGGCAGAGGCCGGTTTCCATGTGATCGCTCCGGATCAGCGCGGCTATGGCCGAACCACGGGGGACACGCCGGCCTACGATGTCGATTTGGCGCCCTATAACATGATCAACCTCGCGCGTGATGCGATGGCGCTGCTCTGGGCGCTCGGTCACCGGACGACGGCAGCGGTGATAGGTCATGATTTCGGCGCATCGGTCGCCGCTTATTGTGCGCTGATCCGCCCGGATGTCTTCCGCGCGGTTGTCTTGATGAGTGCGCCGTTCTCGGGTCCGCCCGAATTCCCCTTCGATACCGCCGCTGCGGGGGACAGGGAGAGCAATCCGGCAGGTTCGGATATATTTGCGGACTTGGCGCGGCTCGATCCGCCGCGCAAACATTATCACGATTACTACAGCACGCGGGCTGCGGACCGTGACATGACGCATTGTCCGCAAGGGATATCGAACTTTCTGCGTGGTTACTTCCATGCCAAGAGCGCGGATTGGGCAGGAAACGATCCTCACCCTCTGGCCGCCTGGGCGGCGGCGGACATCGCCGTCATGCCGACCTACTATATCATGGAGCGCGACAAGAATATGGCGGAGACCGCCGCCGAATTCATGCCGTCCGCGGCGGAGATTGCATCCTGCGCCTGGCTCGACCAGCGCGAAATCGCATTTTACGCGGAAGAGTTCGGCCGCACCGGATTTCAGGGCGGATTGAACTGGTACCGATGCCGGTTGGATCCGGCACAGACTTCGGAGCTCCGTCTTTTCTCCGGCCGCACCATCGATGTGCCGTCCTGTTTCATCGCCGGCGAGAAGGATTGGGGCGTCTTCCAGAGGCCCGGGGCATTGGAGGCTATGCAGACCCGCGCCTGCACACGGATGTTGGATGTGCATCTGTTGCCGGGCGCCGGGCATTGGGTGCAGCAGGAGCAACCGGCGGCGGTGGTGGATGCCCTGACGGGGTTCCTTTCGCGCGCGGCCTGATCCGCCGCCTGATCCGCAGCCTTTTCTCGGCCTGCGGCGGGCATATCTTGGATCAGCGGAGAATGACCGATACCAACGGAACAACGCCGAAGGAGATATCCATGGCGAATGAAGACCTGCCTTTCGAAGGCCTGAAAGTGCTCGACCTCAGCCAGGGAATCGCCGGACCCTATTGCGGCATGCATCTGGCGCGGAACGGTGCCGACGTCATCAAGCTGGAGCCGACCGGCACCGGGTGCTGGAGCCGTCAGCTTGGGAAGGCGGTCGGCGATCACACGGCGCACTCCGTCGTCGTCCATCGCGGCAAGCGCAGCGTCGCGGTCGACCTGAAGGCGCCGGAAGGGCTGGAAATCGCGTTGAAGCTCGCCGCCGACTGCAACGTCATGATCCAGAACTACCGCGTCGGCAAGCTTGAGAAGTTCGGGCTCGACTATGCCTCGGTCGCCAAGGTGAATCCGAAGGTGGTTTACGTGGCGGTGACCGGGTTCGGCCAAATCGGCCCGCGGTGCGACCAGCCGGCAACCGATTCCGTTATGCAGGCCTTCACCGGCATGATGTCGATTAACCGGGATATCAACGGTCTGCCTCAGCGGATCAACATGCTGGCAATCGACTTCGCGACCGGCCTTTACGCCTATCAGGCGGCGGCTTCTGCGCTCTACCGCCAGGCGACGAAAGGCAAAGGAAAACTGATCGAGACCAGTCTGCTGGAGGCTTCCCTGGTCTTTCAGGAAGCGGCAATTATCGAATCCTACTTGCAGGGCGGCGAGGCCGAGCCCATCGGCATGCCGGTCGGCAGCTTCCAGACCCGGGATGGGTACATGTCGATCAACGCCCGCCGCGACCCGCACTTCCGGAAATTGTGTTCGGTTATCGGCAAGGAGGAATGGCTCGACGATCCACGCTTCACTACGCCGATGGATCGGGTCGCCAACCGGGACGTCCTGCTGGCCGAAATGCGCCCGATCATCGCGACCAAGACCAGCGACGAATGGAACCAGTTGATCTCCGAGGCCGATATCCTGAACGCCAAGGTGCAGACCCATCTCGACCTGCTGGAGGATGAGCAGGTGCGGGCGGTCGATGCCTTGCGCTGGGTCGAGAACGACACGTTGGGAAAAATCCCGATGGCGACCATCCCGGGCCAGCCCGTACCTGCGAGCGGGGACCGCCTGACCCACAGCCCGCACCTTGGCGAGCACAACGGCGAAGTGCTGGCCGAACTCGGCTACGGCGCGGCGGAGGTCGCGGCACTGGAGGCGAAGGGGGTCATCGGCACCTTCCGGGAAAAATCGGCGGCTTAGCTGAAATAGACTTTCTGGCGGGCGCCGCAGACGCGCTCGTGCAAGGCCAGCGCCGCCGGCTCGAGGTCCGCGATCGGCATCGGTTCATGTTCGAAGAAGCCTGCGAGATCGCGGCCCCGGATCAGGCTGGCGCTGTCGAAATCGGCCTTCGTCTGGCGCACGTCGCCGGCAACATAGCGAAAGACAAGGCCAACCCGGTCTTCGCTCGACCTGTTCGGCGGCGACGCATGTGCCAAGTTGACGTGAAACAGCGCGAACTCGCCCGGCTCGAGGCGTACATTCACGGCTTCGCCTTCGTCGATCCGGTCGCTGACGGTCTGTCCGCGCGAGAGCATGTTCTCCGCAGCCGCCGCGTCGTGATGGCGCAAGAGCGCCCGATGCGATCCCGGCAGAAACCGCATGCATCCGTTCTCGACGGTCGACGGCGTGAGCGAGATCCAGGCGCTGACGACCTTGTCGCTGCTCAATCCCCAATAATTCGCGTCCTGATGCCAGGAGACAAAGCGGTCCGAACGCGCCTCTTTGGTGAAGAAGGCGGAACTCCAGCATAGAATATCCGGGCCGATGATGTCTTCTACAGCATCGACGATCTCGGGTCGGCGGGCGAGCTCGGCGACCCAGCGCAGCAAAATATGGGGGCGCTTTGTCATCACTCCGCGCCCGCGCGCGTCGTCGCCGAAACGGTCGATATAGGCATCGAGACGGGATTTGCAGCCGTTGGCCTCTGCGGCCGAAATCACCCGGCGCGGAAACAAAAAGCCGTCCCGGCGATAATCCGCGAGTTCCGTTTTCGTCAACATGCCGGCTCCCGGTGTCGTTCGTGGCAAATCCACTAGGCGAATTTCTTCAGCGTCCGCCGGGCGATGACCATGCGGTGGACTTCGGTCGGGCCTTCGTAGATACGGGCGAGACGCAGGCGCTGGCTCATGATGGCGAAGGGCAGTTCGCGGGTCATGCCCATGGCGCCGAAGCTCTGCATCGCGTTGTCGAGGACTTCCGTCGCCATTTCGGTCGCGAAAACCTTGATCATCGACGCTTCGGTACGCACGTCCTCGCCCCGGTCCTGCTTTTCGGCTGCGTCCAGCACCATCAGCCGGGTCGCGTGAATTTTGGTCGCCGCATCGGCGACCCACCATTGAATGGCCTGGCGATCGCTCAGCTTGGTGCCGAAGGTCTCGCGCTGCTGGGTGTGCTCGCACATCATCTTCAGGGCGCGTTCCGCCATACCGACGCACATGGCCCCCATCTCGAGCCGCCGCACCGTCAGGCGTTTCTGCATCGGAGCGAAACCCTGCCCGACTTCGCCCAGGACCTGGCTGTCCTTCATGCGCAGATCGTCTATTACCAGTTCGTAGGTGCGCGAGCCGCCGAGCATCGGGATTTCCCGCTCTATGTTGAATCCGGGCGTGCCCTTGTCGACGATAAAGGCGGTGATGCCGCCGCGCGCGCCCTTCTCGGGGTCGGTCACCGCCATCAGAATCACGAAATCCGCCTTGGGGACATTGGAGACCCAGATTTTGCGCCCGTTGATAACCCACTCGTCGCCGACGCGGACGGCCCGCGTCTTCATCTGCGCCGGATCACCGCCGGCCCCCGGCTCCGAAATCGCGATGCAGGATTTCATCTCGCCCTGAGCGTAGGGTTCCATGTATTTCGCCTTCTGCTCGTCCGACGCGACCGCCATCAGCATGTGCAGGTTCGGAGAGTCCGGCGGAAAAATGAAGGGCGTGACCGTACTCTTCAGCTTCTCCTGAATCGCAAGCATGACGGTGGTCCGCAGATTGGCGCCGCCGACTTCTTCCGGGGCATCGAGCGCCCAGAGGCCGAGTTCCTTGCACTGCGCCAGGAGCGGGGCTTCCTCTTCCGGCGTCAGCGCGTGCGCGCCGCCAGCCGCTTCCCGTTCCATGACGGCTTTTTCCAGTGGCATCAACTCGTTGTCGACAAATTTTTCGACGAGGTCGATGACCATCCGTTCGTCTTCTGCGAATTCGATTGTCATGGCTGTCGGTCCTTTTGCATGTATTTCGGTGTGGCAGCAGCGAAGCTATTGCGATTTCGGAATGCGGGCAAGTTGATAGCCGCCGAACTGCCTTGATTCGGACTGCCGGTCGGATAGCTATGTGTGTGCGACAACGAATTTCACGGATCGGGAGAGCGTCCAATGAAAGTTGAAGGCAAAATTGCGGTGATCACCGGAGCGGCAAGCGGGATCGGACGCGCCCTCGCTCGCCGTTTCAAGGCGGAAGGTGCCAAGGCCCTTGCCATCGCGGACATGCAGGGGGACGCCCTGCAGACTGTGGCCGACGAAATCGGCGCGCTGGCGATGGTGACTGACGTCTCCCGGGAAGGCGATATTCAGGCGTTGGTGGCAAAGACGGAGGCCGAACTCGGACCGATTGATATCTTCTGTTCGAACGCGGGCATTTGCTGGCTCGGCGGCGATGACGCGCCAGACGAGGAATGGCAGACCAATTGGAACGTGCATGTGATGGCTCATGTCTATGCCGCTCGCGCGGTGGCGCCCGGCATGGCGGCGCGGGGCTCCGGCTATCTCGTCAACACCGCTTCCGCGGCTGGATTGCTGTCTCATGTGAATTCGGCAACCTATTCGGTGACGAAGCATGCCGCCGTGGCACTCGGGGAATGGCTCTCGATCGAATACGGCAGCCGCGGGGTTAATGTCTCCGTCCTTTGCCCGCAAGCGGTGCGTACGGCGATGACCCAGGGGCGGGAGACCGGAGTCGCGGCCTTGGACGGCATGATCGATCCGGAAGAACTCGCCGACAGTGTCATCGCGACCATGGAGCGCGAAGAATTTCTCATTCTGCCGCATCCCGTCGTCCTCGATTATCTCAAGCGCAAGACCGGCGATTATGATCGGTGGCTGGGCGGTATGCGGAGGTTGAAGGATCGTTACCGCGACAGCGACGGGGTTTAGAGTTTAGTTTTTCTAAACCGAGCATGAAGAGAAGTCGGTCGTAAAACGCGTGAATTTCAATCATCTTAGGCGTAACAGGACCGGCGCCCGAATGGATGACCGCCGGTAACGCAGTTTTGAGGAACGAGCCATGAACCAAATTGCGCCAAAGGACAGCCGCTCCAGCGTCATTGGAGAATTGACCTTTATCGTCCCGCAGGACACCAAGCCGGTCTTTCACAGTTCGGCACTGACCGGCGGCGATCCCAAGATCTTTTTCGAACTCGACACGCGTGCGGTCGAAATCGCCGACATGCGTCCGATTTCCGATGGCCTGTCCATCGATATGGAAGGATTCGAACTGCATCACCACGAAACAAAGGTTTCCGACCTCTATGACGACGAAGCCATTAAAGGTCCTTACAACGCCGAGATCGAAGCGCTCCTGAAAGACCGCTTCGGCGCCAGTCAGGTCGTTGTCTTCGATGTCACCCGGCGCTCGGATAGCGGCACGGGTGCGGCCAATCCAGATGGTCTGCGGGGACCCGCGACCCGTGTGCACGTCGACTATACGGTTGCCAGCGGGCCGCAACGGGCAAAGGATGCCCTCGGCGAAGCGGATTACGAACGCTTGATCGCCGCCGGCGCGCGCATCCTGCAGGTCAATGTCTGGCGGCCGATCACAGGGCCGGTTCAGCGTTCGCCACTGGCCTTGGCCGATGCGTCGAGTATCGCGAAAGAAGAATTGCTGGCCACGGACCAAGTATTCCCCGACCGGGTGGGAGAGATTTATCAAGTAGCGCACGGCGACAACCAGCGTTGGTACTACGCACCCGAGATGGAGCGGGATGAAATCCTGCTCATCAAGGGATGGGACAGCATAGACGACGGACGCGCGCGGTTCGCGCCGCACGGCGCCTTCGCCCTCTCCGAAATGAAGACCGACGCCCCGGCGCGCGAAAGTATTGAGGTCCGAACCTTTGTTGTGGTCGATTAGGTACCGGATTCTAGCCTGAACAGCCGAGTTTTTTGGCGGCGATCTCCTGCATCTTGAACTTCTGCAGCTTGCCGGTCACCGTCATCGGGAATTCGTCGACGATCCAGACATACCGCGGCACCTTGAAGTGGGCGAGGTTGTCCCGGCAGAAATCCTGAATTTCCTGCTCCGTCATCGTCTCGCCCGGATGAAGCTGGACCCATGCCATGACTTCCTCGCCGTAGAGTTCGTCCGGAACGCCAAACACGGCGGCCTGCGCGATCTTGGGGTTTTCGAATAAGCAGGCTTCGATCTCGGCGGGATAGATGTTCTCGCCGCCGCGGATGATCATTTCCTTGAGCCGTCCGGTGATCCGGACGTAACCGTCCTCGTCCATGGTCCCGAGATCGCCGGAGCGGAGCCAGCCCGCCTCGTCGATCGTTTTTTGGGTCGCTTCCTCATTTCCGTAATACCCGCGCATGATATGGTAGCCGCGGAAGCATATCTCGCCGATTTCGCCGACTGCGAGCGTGCGGCCATCCTCGACAGAGATGACCTTCACTTCCTGGTGCGGCAAGTTGCGCCCGACGGTCCGAGTGCGGCGTTCCACGGAGTCCTCCGGGCGGGTCAGGTGGGTCAGGGGCGAGGCCTCGGTCTGACCGTAGCCGATCAGGATCTCTGGGCAATGCATCTCTTGTATGACGCGCAGCATGAGTGGTTCGGGGCAGGGGGCCCCCGCCATGATCCCGGTTCGCAGGCTGGTGAGATCGAAATCCGTAAACCGTTCGTGATCGAGTTGCGCGATGAACATCGTCGGCACTCCGTGCACAGCTGTGCATCGCTCGTCATGGATCGCCTGCAAAGTGGCGAGAGGGTCGAAATGTTCCGCCGGGACAATCAGTGCGGCGCCGACGGAGAGGCTTAACAAATTGGCCAGCACCATGCCGAAACAATGGTAAAAAGGTACTGGGACGCAAAGCCGGTCCGTCGCCCCGAAATTCATGATCCGTGCGGCGAAATAAGCATTGTTGAGCAGGTTGTGGTGGGTCAGTAGCACAGCTTTCGGAAAGCCGGTCGTCCCGGAGGTATATTGGATATTGATCGGATCGTCGCGATCGAGGGCTGCGCTTGCCCGGTCGAGGGAATCGCTTCCGATGCCTTCTCCGGCCTCGATGATGTCCTGCCAGACGGTGAATCCGTCCGCCGGGCGCTTCGTCGCCATGGCGTCGGTCGGGTCGTAGACGATCACACGGCGGAGATCGGGCAAGGCCGAGCCGCCGAGCTCAGCCGGCCCGCTCGCGAGTTCCGGCAACAATTCGCGCAGCATGCCCACATAGTCGCTGCTGCGAAACGCCGGGATGGTGAACAGGCCCTGTACCCTGGAGCGTTCGAGCGCATAGGCGAGTTCGCGCGGCCGGTAGGCGGGGTTGATATTGACCAGGATGACGCCGATCCGCGCGGTCGCGAGCTGCACCAGCAGCCATTCGATATTGTCCGTCGACCAGACGCCGATCCGGTCCCCTTTGGCGAAACCCATCGCCAGCAGGCCCTTGGCGAGGCGGTCCACCTCCACGGCCAACCCGGCATAGCTCAGCCGCCGACTTTGCGGTACGGAGACGATCGCATCATTCTCGGGATAGCGTTCGGCCATATCTGCGAAATGCGCGGGCAGCGTTGCTCCCAAGAGCGGAGTCTCGCCCCCGTGATGCAGATAGCTGGTCGTGAGGCCGGTCATCCGTCCGACGCCTTCGACCAGTAGCGGTCGACGCGATCCTGAATTTCCCGGATCAGCGTTTCGTTGCGTTCCGGCTCGAAAAGGTGTCGGAAGCGTCCCTGCAGCTTGAGATACTCCTCGACCGGCAAAAGCGGATGCGGTTTGCGGGTATGAATCACCTCGCCGTCGATATATTCCTTCAGCGGCCAGATGCCCGTGCGGACAGCCAGGCGTCCGATTTCGGCGGAATGCCGCGGGTCGAAATCCCAGCCGGTCGGGCATGGCGCCAGCGCGATGATCATGCGCGGGCCTTTGATGCCGCGTAGTTTTTCGAACTTGCGGGCGAGATCGAGCGGCTCGGCGGCGATGACCGTCGCCAGATAGGCCGGCTCGTGGGCTTTCCATATCTCGAACAGGTCCTTCTTGAAACCCGGATTGCCGAGCGCGGAGGTCGCGGTCGCGGTATGCGCGCCGTGCGGCGTGGCGGCAGAACTCTGTTGTCCGGTATTGCCGTAGCCTTCGTTGTCGTAGCAGAGGTAGATAAAATCGAGTTTCCGCTCAAGCGCGCCCGACGTCGCCGAGAGACCCATGCCGTGAGCCGAGCCATCGCCGGTCAGCACGACGACCTCAAGATCCTCCTTGGCCGACAGTTTCTTTTTTTCCAACAGGATGTCGAGCGCGTCCCGGATGCCCTGAGCGCCCGCCGGCGCAGACGCCATTGAGGTGTAGAGCCAGGAGCCCCGGAACGGCGTAAACGGATAAATCGACAGCAGAGTCATGCAGCCGGCGGCATTTACGAAGACCGTATTCTCGCCAAGTACGTCATAGGCCTCCCGCACCGCCGCAAGACCGCCGCAACCCGCGCACATCGCGGTCCCGGCGCCCAGCAGGTGTGTCGACGGCAGATCTTTCATGCGCTCGAAATGGGTGTCGCTCATGTCCCTACCTCCGGCTCGTTCTGTTCGGCCGCCGCGATGGCTTGCAGCTTTCGGATCTGCTTCAGTTCGTCCTCGCTATAAAGGAGCCTCGGGCGTGGCGGGTCGCCGCCTGCCGCCACTTCCTCC
>Ga0070726_10003578_pt1 | contig 12988 bp, 13 predicted proteins | sample tdAd471_FD_67275 | JGI IMG/M metagenome (GOLD analysis project Ga0070726, IMG submission 67275) | Marine sediment microbial communities from the Atlantic coast under amendment with organic carbon and nitrate - tdAd47.1 | ecosystem: Environmental > Aquatic > Marine > Coastal > Sediment | place...
ATAAAAACCAAAACACCATTGAAACTCACGACTATCGACCAGCAGGATAGTCAAGTTGCGGAAGAAGTACTAGCTCCAGTGGTAGTGCAGGAGCAGCGAAGAACGCAAAAACAAGAAAGGATTGATTGGCTTCTCGGGCAAGCACAAATCTTGAAGAAAGAAGGTAAGTTACTGTACCCGGCCGATCGCAACGCGGTGTTGATTTATAAAGAAGTACTAGCACTCAATCCAGAAAACTTTATTGCTATAACGGAAATGCAGAGTATCAGAAAGGAAATTATCGAGCAGATAAATTTAATGTTGGCGTTAGGCCATTTCGATGCGGCAGATGCTTTGCTGACGCGAATCAATATTTTCTTTAAGCCTGCGCCGCCTACTGGCGATCTTGCACTGCGTATACGAAAGCAGCGCCAATTAAGATAGCGTTAAAATACGGCCTTATTATTAGCCTCGCTAGTTCGATTAGCGTACCTTCATGAGCATCAGCCCACAGTTTAGATGTCATTTATACCATCCAATAAGCAGTTTTATATTATGATATGGCTTATCTGAATAAGCACGGTATAGATAGGATGGCCGACATACTTCCTTTCAAAAAGAAAAAAGCCAAACCGCTTGGCTTATGTCAACATGGACATCATAAATGGAAAGTAGTGAAGGATAATCACTTTGACTCAAAGCAGGGCAAGTTAGTGACGGTATTTAAATGTGAGCGTTGCGGAAAGGAGCGGGTTAAGGGACTTTGACCCTACGGAGGGGAATGGAGCCGCCCGGCCCCATTCTGCGTTATACAATGTCATCTCTGTTAAGGTCGACTGTCGCTCTCAACTTATCGGTTGGTTTATTGGAGTCACAGAGTGTTCCTCAATCTCAACGAAAGCTTTTTCCTCACGAATACTGCGAAATAACAAGAACAGTACAAAACCAAAAGCGGGAGTGAAAACTACTGCCAAAAGCAATAGACTGAATTCCACCCCGTACTGGTCAATCAGAACGCCGAGTAAGGGGCCGGTCAGAATAAATATCGAGCGAAACCCCAGGTTTACTAGCGAGTTAACTGTTGCCCGAAACTCAGACGTGAGCCGTTTGTTTAACCCATCATAGAGTATGACTGATCCTACGCCACGGGAGATAGGCAGTAGCAGCGCCAAATAAACACCAATGAAACCTGGCGTTAAGGCCATTCCGGCGAGCCCAACAATGTTGAGTATTGCTACCAGTAGCAGGGTTAAGCGTGAGCCGAGTAACAACTCAACCTCATTGGCGAAACGAGCGGCGATGCCGCGAACCAGACAGTGCAGTGCCCATAAATAACCAAAGTAAGTTAGTGGAATACCACGCACTTCCCAGTACTTTTGGTACAACCAAAAGCCATAAATCGCTGCCAGATTAAATACGATCAACGCCAGTGAGATACTTAAAACCAAGGGCTTTTCAATAATGGCTGCTTTCACGCGAGTGGCGTTCTCTCTATGGCCTGAGACAGATATCTCTCTGGGTGATTCAACTAGGGTTAGCGCGATCAGTAATGGCGCATATCCGACAATGGCCTGTATCACTACCACCCATTGTAAAGACCAGAGCATGAGAATACTTGCCAGCACGGCGGCGACTGCACCAGCGACACCCTCCAAAGAAATTAACCGGGAGATATGCTGACCATTACTTTTTGTACCCTCGTGGCGGCCCAGATAGCTTTGCGTATCATACAGCAGAGCTAAATCGGCACCGGAATTAAGGCTAATACCAACCCCTAGAATCAACTCGTAGAGCATGAATTCCCAATAACTGTCAGCGAAGCACAACAAACTAAACCCGATTGCGCACAGCGCTGCGCCACAGATAATGGTGTTTTTACGACCCCATAGATCGGCAAGATAGCCACTGGGTACCTCGCTGACCGCTACCGTCAAGGCGAAAAGCGCCTGCGTTTGCATGACTTGCGCCATCGTCAGCCCATACCCTTGAAGTAAGGGTACGTAGACAGCGGTAATTACCATCGCAGCCTGAAAAAACGCCATGAGGTAAATTTTTATAATATTGAGTTCTAGTTTTCTATCCATTGTTTCAAGCTTGCGGTGAGTAAAGCGTTCGCAATAACCCGGATTCTGGAGGTAGTTCTTTCGAGGGGAAAATAGGATGAGAAAGAAAAAAGCCTCCGGGATCTGGGTCCTTGGAGGCTTTTTGATTAAATCATTATCAATTTATCTCAAAGTCAAGAACCGTTGACCTCCACGCCAATGCGGCATGAGCTTAGGGTGCTGCGCATTATGCGTTTGCACCCTTGTTTGGCTGCGAGGTGGCGTTTGACGATGATCTGATTCATTGCTGTATTTTGGAGGTGTTGGTTTCTATCAATTATTCCGCTTATCACGGCTCTTCAGCAATAGTCGGTCATGCTCTGAGCTAAGTCAAGGCAAATGATTATTGTTTTCAGTATGAGACTAAAAGTGGGGCTCCTTACATTCTGTCTGCCGATTTAGGTTGAGGGAAAATTACTGGCCATTTGATCGGTTTTTGCACACAATGCGCCTCAGTTTCCACTATATCGACTGCTGAAAAATGATCAAAAGTTACGTTAAATCCCCCTGTATTATGGTATGTCATCTCGACGAGAATAAAATTTGTGAAGGCTGCTTTCGTACAGAGCAAGAAATTGAGCAATGGAACTCCTTAGCTGATGATGCCAAAAGTGAGGTGTTGCGTAAAACCTACCGCCGTTACAATAGAATGCGTAAAGCCGGATTGACTGAGTAGCCATGCGTCTTGTGCTTGCACCGATGCAAGGTGTTGTCGATATGGAAATGCGTGAAATACTCACCAGTCTGGGTGGGTTTGATCGTTGTGTTACTGAGTTTGTGCGGGTTACCGATCAAAAATTTCCTAATAAAGTGTTTTTCCGAAATTGTCCTGAATTAGAAACTAACGGTAGGACTGCTGCCGGTACGCCGGTGTTTATCCAGCTATTGGGAGGCCAGCCGAGCTGGATGGCTGCCAATGCAGCACAAGCGGTATTGCTGGGAGCGCCAGGGATAGATATAAATTTCGGCTGCCCGGCTAAAATAGTTAATCGTAATGACGGTGGCTCAGTACTGCTCAAGGAGCCAAAGCGGCTAGGACTAATTGTTGAAGCGGTGCGAGATGCGGTTGATCCAGGCATTCTGGTAACGGCAAAGATTCGCTTAGGCTTTAATGACACGAGCCTGCTGGAAGACATCGTTGCCAGCATTGTTGAGGCGGGCGCGAGTGAACTTTGTATTCACGCACGCACACGAGCGGATGGTTACCAGCCACCGGCACACTGGCACCATATCAAACCGCTGCTAGCACGGGCGCGAATTGCCATGATCGCAAATGGCGAAATTTGGTCACCGCAGGATGCGCTACAGGCGCAGGCACAAAGTGGTTGTACGGACTTGATGTTGGGGCGAGGCGCCTTGGCCTGCCCTGATTTAGCCAGACAGATTAAAATGCAATATCAGGGTGAACAGGTTAGTTCCTTGCCTTGGCATAAAGTGCTTGAAGTGGTACAGCAGCATTTCGAACTGCGCGATCAATGGAGCCCCCGCTATGTGGGTAATCGCACTAAACAATGGTTAGCATTTTTACGGCTTCAATATGCAGAGGCGGAATTATTATTTCAGCAAATAAAGAGGCTTACTAAGGCCAGTGAAATTAATGCCTTAATTGAGCGCCACCTCGATATGGGGTTGTGCAAGCTTTCTGTGATTTGATATGAAATATGCAGCTGAGCTATTTCTGTTGTTTGCGGTTACCGTCTTGGTGCTAACCCTATGGATTCCGAAACTCAGGTTTAGAAGGGCAATTAACCGGTCTTTTCCAAAGCATTTTGTTGAGATATTAACGGTAACACTACCCGTTTATATAAAAGTGCCAGCGCCATTACGTGATCAATGGCATCGGTTGATTAATCAGTTCCTCTACCAGAAAAAGTTCTATGGTTGTGCGGGCCTGGAAGTAACCGATGAAATGAGAGTCACCATTGCCGCGCAAGCCTGTCTGCTCGTATTAAACCGCAAAACTCGGGTTTATCCTGAAGTGAAATCTATTTTAGTCTATCCCGCGGCTTTTGTTGCGCCGCGAGTGGAAGTACAGGAAGTGGGAGTGGTAACTCATCAAGATCAAGGCTTGCTAGGTGAATCCTGGAGTAATGGCCGGGTTATTTTAGCCTGGGATCATGTACGGCGTGGAGCACAGGACTTTACTGATGGACAAAATCTTGTGCTCCATGAATTCACCCACCAGTTAGACGGTGAGTCGGGTAGCACTAACGGAGCGCCTTTACTAGCGTCTTGTACCGGTTATACGATCTGGACAACTGTGTTCAGCAAAGAGTTCGAGCAATTACAAATGGCTGCCGAGCATGGCCGTGTAAGTGTGATGGATCACTATGGTGCAACCAATCCTGCCGAATTTTTTGCTGTCGCCACCGAGTCTTTCTTTGAGAAGCCAGCGCAAATGGCATCAGAACACTCCGAACTATTTCGGCTATTAAAGGAGTTTTATCGGCTCGACCCTATGGCTTGGGTCGAATTGAGAACAGAGCTTAAGTAGTTCTCATTAAAATTCATCCGGTGCACCTCAGCTACGGGCGAGGGGCAATAGTGCCGCCATCCAAGAAAAAAATCCTGTGCGTATTCGAACCCGCCCGAAGCGTGTTGTGGATAATACAATTACTTGCAAAACGCAAGTAATTGTATTAATTTGCTTGCATAATGCAAGTGAAAGATAATAGGTGCATGTCTGAGAAAGCAACAAGATCATCATGCCCTATTAACATTGCCCTGGAGTTGTTTGGCGACAAATGGACCTTGTTAATTGTGCGTGACATGATGTTTCGTCAGTTACAGGCTTACGGAGATTTTCTTAATTCGCCGGAGGGTATTTCGACCAATATTTTAGCGGATCGGCTAAAGCAACTGGAATCTAACGGTTTGATTCGAAAGTATCCTGATCCAGGTGACGGTAAAAAATATATTTACCTGTTGACTGAAAAAGGTGAAGAGTTAATGCCAGTGTTGATCGAAATGATTCGTTGGGGTATGAAATATAGTGAAGATTCAGCAATGCCTGTGGAGATTAGGAAACGCTTGGAAACGGATTTAGACGGATTCATCGAACAATCCCGAACCGTCATCAGGAGAAAGCGTGAAGCATTGTTAAAGAATTAATCAGAGGCTTCTTAAAATCGCTCAACCAGGTAGCCTGATTTTAGGGGCGTTAACCCGAAGGAGAATAGCAATGAAAATATACGGCTTCCCAACCTTTAACCTAACTAAAGTGCTGCTGACCGCAGAGGAATTAGGACTGGACTATAAATACGTTGCGCTTGACGTCACCAAAGGCGAACACAAAACACCTGAACATTTAAAGCGTCATCCCTTGGGCAAAGTGCCAGTGCTTGAAGATAATGGAACGTACCTTTACGAAAGTGCGGCAATCTGTCGGTATTTATCACGCACCTGCGGTTCGCGTTTGTACAGCGGAGATGCTATGGCAAAAGCCAAAATCGATCAATGGATTGATTTTGGCTCATTGCATATTGGTCGATGGCTGACAACTTACTTTTATGAGGAAATAGTTAAGACGAAATTTTTTGGAGGCTTAGTGGATCAAGCACAGTTGGCGGAAGCCCAGGAATGTCTCGCGCTACATTTACCTTTGGCTGAAGCACAATTGGGGCAAACCAATTTCCTGGCTGGTAATGAAATAACACTGGCCGATACTATTATATTTGCCTACGTCCATACCCATGAAGTAACGAGTGTGAACTTGGACGCCTACCCTAATATTCTGCGCTGGTATTCTGCGCTGAAGCAACGGCCTGCGTTTGCGGCGGCGATGCAACATTTTCCGGGTAATAATATCTTTCATTAGGAACTGAGGGGGTTAGTGGCTACTCCTTGATATGGGTCAACAGCTGCGTCACCCGCAGGGGGATAATAAAACACAGTTTAGCGGTTTTACTGGTCGCGGTAATTGTATGAAATTAATTCTGTTTGTTGGAAGGAGAATTCATGAAAACCTTATTTGCGCTTATTGTTATTGTCCTGACGGTGACGCTTGCTGGTTGCGATAGTGGCCCCAAATCTTCAAAAGGCTTTTCTTTACCTGAAGGCGACCCGGCTTTGGGAAAATCGGCCTTCATCCAACTCAAATGTCATAGCTGCCACCAAATTGCTGGTATTGAACAGCTCAAGCCGGATGGGAAAGAACCCAAAATTTCTGTGAAATTGGGCGGTAAGGTCAGCCAGATAAAGACTTATGGTGAGCTGGTAACTTCAGTGATCAATCCTTCCCATCGCTTAGCGGGAGGCTACCAAGATAGTGAAGTTGGAGATGGAGAGGTATCAAAAATGACCATCTACAATGACGTGATGACGGTGACGCAACTGGTTAATTTGGTATCGTTTTTGCAATCCAACTATGAGTTGATTGTTTACGACCCGACGCGTTACAGAAGCTATCGGTTGTAGGAAGGAAAGCCTCGCCAGGTCGTAAACGCAGTCGCTACCTGGCCTGTACGACAATAGGGTTTTCAGTACGGTCGAAGATAATGTATTGGGATAAGTCTTGCCCGGACATGAGGTCGTTCGCCATTTTATTCAGATGAGGCTCGGCATCCTCCGTGCTTGGTGTGTTGCCTTTAGCGCCGCTTAGCCCGGCAACCAGCATGAAATCCCATTCCTTGGTGATATTATCCGCCTCCGCCACCAGGGCTTTAAATGAGGTTATTTCTTCAGGCAATTTATCGACACACATAACCGGGCTGATCGTGCCGCTGTGTTGGCGTTTACTCTTTTTCTTTTTGTTTTGAGCCTCGGCTTTGGCGAACAGAAAGAGTAAACGTTGTGGCTCGGTTTGCTCTTGAGCGGCGCTAATTAAGTCAGTGAGAGTAGCAATCATATAGTCATCAAACCCCTATCGTATTTGAACAAACGACTGCAATGATATCGGTTTGTATGGAAAGCATCCACCGGGCTGATAAAAATTGGTTAGTTATATGAGCAGCTATCTGGGCAAACCTGGTAGGCAAGGTGATTGGGCTTGGGGTTGTTTTATTAAAGCTTGAGGTATGTGTTAGACTGCCGAACTTTTATTTATTGGTTGAGAGAGAGCGGGATGACAGAAAAGTATCAGAGTGTTGAGCAGCGGGTGAGTTACGGCATTGGTCGACAGATGGGTGAGCAGCTCTTGCAAAATCCTTTTGAGGGAATGGATGTATCGGCGGTCAGTGAAGGTTTGGTGAGTGCTTTTAGTGGGCAGGAATCAGCCGTCGATCCACGCTTATTAGAAAAAGCGTTCAATGCTATTAGAGCACGCATGGAAGCTGAACAGGCGGAAAAGGGAGAGTTGGAAGCTGCTGCCGGAGAGGAATTCCTGGCGGCTAATGCTAAACGTGATGGCGTTACTGTCACAGCCTCTGGCATGCAATATGAAGTGGTTACAGAAGGTGATGGAGAACTGCCCATTGCGACGTCAACCGTACGCACTCACTATCATGGCACCTTGATTGATGGCACGGTATTCGATAGTTCCTACCAGCGCGGTCAGCCTGCAGAATTTCCAGTCAATGGTGTTATTTCCGGCTGGACTGAAGCGTTGATGATGATGCCTGTCGGCTCAAAATGGCGTCTCTATCTGCCTCATAAACTGGCTTACGGCGAGCGCGGCGCGGGTGGTAAAATTAAACCTTACGCAGCATTGATTTTTGATGTTGAGTTAATTGCCATCCTTGATTAAACCGGTCGATAGGGTTTTGGGCTATTCTAATGGATTGCTAGTGATCGACTTATAGGGCTTGCAGAGCATTCTAAACTCTGCGTTGGTTTTGTTTGCAAGATCTGGAGATTGTTGTTGCCTTGATTAACATGCCCTGGTATTGCTAATTAACAATGTCCTGTCATCATGTAATACTGAAAACCCAATATTCAGAGAATTGTCGTTATGCTGAGCCGTGGAGATGAAAAACTGCTTCGTAAAAGCTTATGTGCATTGCTGATAGGCGTTGGTTTATCAACCTTCCCCAGTGTCTTGACTGCCGAAGAAACAAAATGGTGGGAGCGAGGTAAATCACTGCTGGGAGGGTTGTTCACCGAAAAGCAGGTACAGTCGCTGAGCACAGGTGAAATAGCTGATGGGCTTAAAGAAGCGTTGCGCGTGGGGACGGAAAATGTTGTGCAGCAATTGGGTAAAGTCGACGGCTTCAACGCCGACAAAGCTATTCATATCCCTTTGCCAGCACAATTGGCAGTTGTGCAGTCAACCTTGGATAAAATAGGTATGGGATCAGCGTTGCGGGATATCGAAGCGAAGTTGAATCATGCCGCAGAGGAGGCGACGCCACAGGCGAAAACGTTATTTTGGAGCGCCATCAAGGAAATGAGTATTGATGACGTTAAACGCATATATAATGGCGCGGACGATGCCGCGACAAGCTATTTTAAAGAAAAAATGAATGCTCCGTTGAAAGCCGCAATGCAACCGATTATTGACCAAAGGCTCTCTGAGATAGGGGTCTTGCAAGCCTATAACAATGTGATGGGACGGTACCAGTCAATACCCTTTGTTCCGGACGTGCAGGCCGATATTTCAAACTATACTTTGGACAAATGTTTAGATGGCATCTTTCATTATTTGGCCATCGAAGAAGCGGCGATTCGAAAGGATCCGCTCAAGCGCAGTACGGAATTATTACGTCGCGTATTTGCCAGCAAATCATAGTTAGTAAGTTACCGACAGCAAAATTAACATGGCTTTCACCAGATTTCAGGTTCATAAAGAACCATGGAGTTTTCGTCGTTGATACTGATCTGGCCTTCGTCAATGCTATAGTTTAATCGCATAGTGCGCGCTGCCATTTTGGCTAATGACTGGGAAATTTCCGTTGGCACATTGATAATAGTGAGATTCTCAAAACGAGTTAATTGTGATTTGATTGCCGCCCACCAAATGTCGGCTGCACGGCCACCATAGCAATAGACAATTACACGTTGCGCTTGATGACAGGCTTTGCGAATACGTTTTTCATCCGGTTGCCCCAGCTCAATCCAGAGCAGAACTTCATCGCTTAGACTCTTCTGCCAAAGTTCTGGCTCCTTTTCGGTACTTAGTCCTTTGCTGAAACTAAGGTCCTGATTGGCATTCATGGCAAATGCTAACAACCGCAGCATCATACGCTCGTCGGTTTCTGAGGGATGACGTGCAATAGTGAGCTGATGCGTCGCATAATAATGTCGATCCATATCAGCGATACTGACTTCCGCTTTAAAGATGGTGGATTTTAACGCCATAGTTTGAACTCAATCCGCAAAAATAAGTGATTCGCTGTCCCGTATACCTTATCATCCGCGCCACTATAACCGATCCGGGTTATTTCTAATACTTAAAGGAAGTTCAGTCGTGCCAGTTTTTATTCCCGGCCAACGTTGGGTCAGTGAAACCGAAACCAATCTTGGCCTTGGTATCGTGGTCGAAGCCAACGACCGTCAGCTTGTGTTAAGTTTTCCTGCTGCTGGAGAACGGCGTACTTACGCGATCGATAATGCACCGGTAGGACGAGTGCAATATTCGGTGGGCGATGAAATCGTCAGTATGGATGAACTGCGCATTAAGGTTGATGAGATAACGACACTCGAAGGTTGCTTAGTCTATCGCGGTGCCGATAGTGAGGGGAAAAACCAAGAGCTACATGAGCTCGAACTAAACGCCTTTGTCCAGATTAGTACGCCAAAAGCGCGTCTGTTTGCTGGTCAAATTGATCATAACAAACGCTTTGAATTGCGCTGCGAAACCATTGAACAAATTCGTCGGCATCAGCAATCTTCGGTGAGTGGTCTGCTGGGTGCGCGGGTACAGCTATTATCGCACCAACTTTATATCGCACATGAAACCGCCAAACGTTTTGCCCCTCGGGTATTGCTCGCGGACGAAGTAGGTCTGGGCAAAACGATTGAAGCAGGATTGATTACCCATCAACAACTCTTCAGTGGTAGAGCCAGCCGGGTCATGATATTGGTTCCGGAAAATTTGGTACATCAGTGGCTGGTTGAAATGCTGCGGCGTTTTAACTTACATTTTACCATTCTGGATCAGGAGCGCTTTGAAGCAACAGCCTTGGACGAGTCCAACCCCTTTGAGGCCGCACAACTAGTGCTCTGTCCAATTTCCTTCTTAGTTGAGAATCAATCGGCACAACAACAGGCGTTAGCCTGTGCATGGGATTTGCTGTTGGTCGATGAAGCCCACCACCTGGAGTGGTCAGAGCAGCAGGCTAGCCCAGCTTACCGCTGCGTGGAAGCCCTAGCCAAAGTGGCGCAGGGTTTGCTGCTGTTAACGGCTACACCGGAGCAATTAGGGCTGGATAGCCACTTTGCCCGGTTGCGACTACTCGACCCAGACCGTTATTATGATCTGGCTAAGTTTCGCGAGGAGGAGGCTAATTATCAGCAAATCAACAGCTTAGTGCAGGAGTTGCTGCATTGGGTAGAAGCACAGGAGTCGGTTAATACAGCACTGTCACCACAGCCTGAAGAGCTGGAAAAACTGCTCGAACAACTGGCACGGTATTTAGATCAAACCAGTATTGAACCGCTGAGCAATTGGTTAGCGAATTATCCGAGCGAATCTTCGCTCCAGCAAATCGTTGAACCACTAGTTGGCGCACTTTTGGACCGCCATGGCACAGGTCGTGTTCTGTTCCGCAATACGCGTGATAACGTCAAAGGTTTTCCCGAGCGACAACTCATCACGCACCCGCTGCAAGCGCCTCAAGCATTAGTCTTAGCAATATCTGAGACAGACAATATTGAGCGGCACCTTTATCCAGAGCTAGTGCTGGGAGCTAATTGGCTAGCTCAGGATCCGCGTGTGCAATGGCTGAGTCAGTGGCTTCGCGAAAATCATCAGACTAAAGCTTTAGTGATCTGTGCCCGAGCTGATACTGCCGTAGCGTTAGAGGAATATTTAAGGCGCAAAAGTGGTGTACAGTCAGCACTGTTTCACGAGGGCTTAGATTTGGTGGCACGCGATAGAGCCGCTGCCTATTTTGCCGATACCGAGGAAGGGGCTCAGATACTGATCTGCTCTGAAATTGGCAGTGAGGGGCGTAACTTCCAATTTGCCCATCATCTGGTGTTGTTTGACCTACCGCTTAACCCCGACTTGCTGGAACAACGAATTGGCCGTCTGGACCGAATCGGTCAGCGTGAAACCGTAAAAATACATGTGCCATATATCGAACTCAGTGCACAGGCAACCTTGTTGCGCTGGCATCATGAAGGTATTAACGGTTTTGCACAAACCAATGCGGTTGGTCAGGCTGTTTTTCAGCATTTTGCGGGGCAATTACAACAATGTCTGTTGACGGGAGAAAATATCGATCAGCTGATTATTGAAACCAGGGCAATGCGCGAACAACTGCAACAGACATTGCAGCAAGGCAGAGATAAGTTGCTGGAACTTAGCTCCTGTAAACCGCAAGAGGCGCAGCAGATTGTCGCGCGGATAGAGGAGCAGGAGCGAGGGCAAGAATTATTTGGCTATATGTCGCGCGTATTTGAACAGTTCGGTGTTGATCAAGATACTCACGGCCCTAATAGTCTGGTGTTGCATCCTGGGGATCACATGTACAGCTCACACTTTCCCGGGTTGCCGGAAGGTGGCGTAATGGTCACCCATTCGCGTCGACTTGCGCTAGTACGAGAGGATATTCAATTTCTCACCTGGGAACATCCTATGGTGGTTGGTGCCATGGATATGGTATTGAATGAAGGATTTGGGAATACTTCCGTCTGTACCTTAAAGTTACCGCCGCTTAAACCCGGTTCATTGTTATTGGAAGCAGTATTTGTGCTGCATTGTCCGGCCCCGGCACAACTACAATTAGCCAGGTACTTACCCTTAACCTCTGTACGTATATTGCTGGATATAAACCACAAGGACTTTACGGAAGTGTTGACGCACGAACGCCTCAATCAACGGGTGCAGCGCGTGAAAAAAGCGGTAGCACGCGAATTGGTACGGCATGCACAGACGCAAATAGCTGATATGCTGGAACAGGCCGAACTCAGGGTACGGCCCCAGCAGGAAACGCTGGTAAAACAGGCGATTACAGGCATGCAGCAAACGCAAGCGATAGAATTACAGCGTTTGCAAGCCTTAGCGAAGGTCAATCCGAATATTCGACTTCAGGAAATTGAGCTGTTAAAGCAAGAAACGGATAGTCTCGAATACTATTTACGGAATGCGACGTTGAATCTAGATGCGTTACGCGTAATCGTCATAGTTTGAGCTAGAATATCCTAACTATTAATCAGAGGTCACTTAAGTAGTCGTTGGGCTGTTTTTTGTGTGCAAAGCACCATTGTTGGAGAGTTTATGTATATTTTTTCAGTCAGTGCAAAAGCGCGCAAAGCGATGGACGGTATTGCTATCGGACAGATGGTCCCTTTTATTGTGTACATTAATTTTAAAGATGCTTTAGGTGCAGAAAAACTATGTCAGCTCTATTTGCTCAGAGCGGGTTTTACTGACATTGATATTGAAAAAAGAAAAGTCTTGGACGACAAACTAATCAATAATGCAAAGGTTGTTAATACCGATAAAGCACTTAAGGAAGCGCTCGATAAAGGTTATTCAATCCAACTGTTTGACCTGCATTAAACACTCGCGCCGCGAGGCTCATTCATTTTTATCATCGCCTGGGCGGTTAAAAGCATCCTAGCTATCGCCGGAATATTCATTCCAGAGTATAACCGTTAGAAAACTGTACTATACTGAGTTCATGCATCTTTATCGGACGAGATGGAAAAACTGTTCTCACGCTTTGTTCTAAGTTTAATAGTTCAGTCTCAAGTACATAGGATGTACGAACAGGGTTGTATTTAGCATGATGGTTAAATTCAAAGCCGACATTAATTGTTCCTGTGGTAAACAACTTTCTCTGAGCAAGCTAGCTCTGCTCATC
>Ga0070726_10003580_pt1 | contig 12978 bp, 7 predicted proteins | sample tdAd471_FD_67275 | JGI IMG/M metagenome (GOLD analysis project Ga0070726, IMG submission 67275) | Marine sediment microbial communities from the Atlantic coast under amendment with organic carbon and nitrate - tdAd47.1 | ecosystem: Environmental > Aquatic > Marine > Coastal > Sediment | place...
CGTTGGCGACTCGTCCGGACGGAACGCCGCGCCCGGTTGGATGCCCGACGAGAACACCGATTCCCGCCGGCAGCTGAGTCGCAAGCTGGTCGAGCATTCGGTCGCAGGCCTCGACGAATCCCTGCCGCAGCAGCAGGTCGCGAGGCGGATAACCGCTCAGTACCAGTTCTGACGCGACGAGCAGGTCGGCCTGCTGGGACGCCGCCTCGACAGCCGCCGCGCGAACAAGCTCGGCATTTCCGGCCAGATCGCCGACGGTCGGATTGAGCTGTGCGAGCGCGATTTTCACGAACGATCTCCAGGCAAGTAGCGGAGCGGCGCGAGCCGCCCGGTCGATCGTACTGGAGGTGATGACACCGGACGGCTCGCGCCGTGCTGCTACCTTCAGTCGAGTCGGTATCAGACAGTCCAGACGCGATTCTTTCCAGAGTCGCCGCGACGCAACAGCCGATCTGGATGGCCGTTCCGGCTGGTTGTTCCTTGCCAAACCGCGCCGTAAGATGCCGCGCCGCCGCGACTTCCTGCGGCGATTCTGCCCTTTTCCAGCGTCTTGAAACGCGAATCAGAACCTGTCATGTCCAACGTACTGAAACTCGGCATCCCCGCCGGCAGCCTGCAGGAAGCGACCGCAAAGCTTTTCGAGCGTGCGGGTTACAACATCAAGTTTTCGTCGCGATCGTACTATCCGGTGATCGATGACGACGAAATCGAATGCCTGCTGATCCGTGCTCAGGAAATGGCTCGGTACGTCGAGCAGGGCATTCTGGACGCCGGCATCACGGGCTACGACTGGATTCAGGAAACGCAGGCGGACGTGCACGAGGTCTGCGAACTGGTCTTCTCGAAGGTCAGCCGCCGCCCGGTCCGCTGGGTGCTCGCCGTGCCGGAAGATTCGCCCGTCCAGTCGGTCAAGGATCTTGAGGGAAAACGGATCGCGACAGAAGCGGTCGGGCTGACGAAGGCGCACCTCGCAAAGCATGGCGTGAACGCGACCGTCGAATTTTCGTGGGGAGCGACTGAGGTCAAGCCGCCGCGACTGGCCGACGCGATCGTTGAGGTCACCGAAACGGGCAGTTCGCTGCGAGCCAACAATCTGCGGATCGTCGAAGAGATTCTGCAGAGCACCACGCGGCTGATCGCCAATCAGTCTGCCTGGCAGGACGAGTTCAAGCGGGCCAAGCTGGAAAACATCGCATTGATGCTGCAGTCGTGTCTGCATGCCGAGGGCAAGGTCGGTCTGATGATGAATGTCCGGCGGGCTGATCTCGACGCTGTGCTGGGAGTGCTGCCGGCCCTGCAGACGCCGACCATTTCCTCACTGTCCGACCCCGAGTGGATCGACGTGAACACGATCGTCGATGAGACGGTCGTGCGGAGCATCGTCCCGGCCCTGAAGCAGGCGGGAGCCCGCGGCATCGTCGAGTACCAGATCACCAAGCTGATCGACTAAGGAACGTGTCCGATCAACTTCCCCATTGTGGCGCCTCGCTCGGCGAGGCCAGCCCGACGACAGGGCTTACCTCGCGGAGCGAGGTGCCACTGTAAAAAGGAAATGTGTTTCGGAGACATTCCTGAGAAGCTGATCGACTGACCGGTTCCGGTCGAGCTGAAGCGTGAAGGACGCTTGCCGCGGATGAGTATCGACGCCGACTTTCCGTCTCGATGGTTCGATCTGGAAGAGCTGCTCGCGTCGACGTTCTGCCGCAGCATCCGCTTTCAGCGCGAGTGCACTTCGACCAACGATCTGGCCCTGAACGAGCAGGACGGCCAGGAATGGCCGCTGCCTCGATTGCTGACGACCGACGCTCAGACGGCCGGTCGAGGCCGCGGATCGAATCAGTGGTGGGCCGGCGAGGGCGCTCTCGCATTTTCGCTGCGGATCGCCCCCGGCGACTTCAACGTCAGCCGCGAGCAATGGCCGCTCGTTTCACTGACGACGGCTCTGGCGGTTGGCGAAGTTCTTGCGGAGTTCGCCGCGGACCGCCAGGTTGGCCTGAAGTGGCCCAACGACGTGCAGCTCGACGGTCGCAAAATCTGCGGCATTCTGGTCGAACCGCCACCGGGCACCACTGCGGAGCTGGTGATCGGTGTCGGGATCAACGTGCTCAACAGTCTGGCCGACGCTCCGGAAGAGTTGCGATCGATCGCGACGTCGCTGGTCGACGAAACTGACGAGGACGTGGAATGCAGTCCCGGCGGTGTTCTGCTTCGCGTTCTGCAGTGCCTGGAGTTTGAACTCCGGAGACTCGCAACCGGCAGCCTCGATCTGACCGGACGCTGGCAGACTCGCTGTGTTCTGACGGGCCACCGGGTGTCACTGGAGGCTGGCGGGCAACGTGTCGAGGGAGTCTGTCGGGGCGTCGACGTGACAGGGGCGATTCTGCTGGAAGCCGATGGCGAAGTGCGCCCGTGGTTCGGAGGGATTGTGCGTCGCGTCGAGATTTAACCCGGATTATTCATGAAGGTTGCAGGGTGCGTGCAGCAAGCCTTTTCAGGTCGGTGCGTTACGTCGGCAAACACGACAATTCGTCTGCGACACTCTGTATTGAGAGCAGTCTGGCTTGCGCAACGCACCAGGGCAAAAACGCCGACTCCACGCACCCTACGGGAATAATCCGCGTTAACGTCTGACACGACAGTGCGTTCCCACTCGTGACAGCATGAATTCCCACAGGTGCCGGTTGCGAACCGGAAAGCTACACTCGCGTCGTTGACTGACGTGCGCGGCATCGCAGTGAAACAGTCACCGTCGCAACCGACACCGTGTCCGCTGGCCCTGAGCAGTGCGAAGGCAGAAGCTGTGAGTGAACAGAAAAACGTTCTGATCGTCGAAGACGAAGAGATCATTCGCCAGTCCCTGAAGGAAGTCCTCGACGCAGAAGACTACGAGGTCTTTGAGGCCGGTTGCGTCGCGGATGCCCTGAAGCTGGCTCGCGAGAACGACTTCGGCGTGGCAATCTGCGACGTGCAGCTTCCTGACGGCGACGGCATTGCACTGCTGCGTCGCCTGCACCAGATGAACCCTCATACCTGTATTCTCATCATCACTGCGTACGCGACTGTCGAGAACGCAGTGGAAGCCTTCAAAGCGGGCGCGTTCGACTACATCGTTAAGCCGGTCATCTTTGACGACCTGTTGCACAAGCTCGAACGGCTGTACGAGTTCCGGCAGCTTTATTTCGAGAACCAGTCGCTGCGTCGTGAGCTGGCGCGGGGTGAGAAGTTCGGTCGGATCGTTGGCTCCAGTGACGCGATCGCCAACGTGCAGGATCAGATTCGCAAGGTCGCCGTCACAAACGCCAACGTGCTGCTGGTGGGCGAAACCGGTACCGGCAAGGAGTTGTTCGCCCGCGCGATTCACGAAGCCGGCCCGGAAAGCGAATCGCCGTTTCTGGCGATGGACTGCGGAACGCGACCGGTCGAACTGCTCGAAAGCCAGCTCTTCGGCTCCCGCTCGGTCGTTCCGGGAGCAGGCGAAGCGGTCGAGGAAGGGCTGCTGCCTCACGCGGGGGCGGGCACGGTTTATCTCGACGAGATTGGCGATCTGCCGGTCAGTACGCAGGCTAAACTGCTGCGGGCCATCGAGTACGGCGAAGTGTTGCCGGTCGGCGGCGCGGAGCCTCAGCAGGTTGAGGCACGCATTGTCGCGTCGACAACTCGCGAACTGACGCGCGAGGTCGCGAAGGAACGGTTTCACGAGGATCTGTTTTACCGGCTCGACGGCGTGAAGATTCAAATCCCGCCGCTGCGCGACCGCATCGACGATATTCCGGAACTGGTCGAGTTCTTCGTCGCGAAGCATTCGAAGCAGATGCGGAAACGCGTGGCCGGAGCGAGTGCCGAAACCGTGCGGCTGCTGATGGCGGCTGAGTGGAAGGGCAACGTCCGACAACTCGACAACGCGATCGAACGCGCGGTCATGATGTGCGACGGCACGACGATCGAACCGAACGATCTGCCACCCGACCTGCTGGGGATCGACCAGCCGCTGCCCGACACCGAAGACCTGCGTCTCGCGCTGAAACATTACGAGCGGCTGCACATCACGCGCGTCTTGCGGCAGTGGCCGGACAAACGCGAAGCTGCCAAACGCTTGCGACTCGGCCTGTCGAGCCTGTACCGCAAGATCGAAGAACTCGGCATCGAAACGTAACGTCCTCAGAACAGGTAGCGGAACGGCGCAAGCCGTCCGGTGTGGTCGCAGGTACGAAGGGTGGTTCGACCGGACGGCTTGCGCCGTCCCGCTACAAGAATCGTTTTTCGCTGATGCGATCCCGGATTTCGCCGGAGCAGACGATGACAGCACCCCATCCGGCAACGCTTGATGACGACGAGCTTCTGCGACAGTGCTCCGAAGTCCGCACGCGACGCTCGGGCCCCGGCGGTCAGCATCGCAACAAAGTCGAAACCGCCATCGTGCTGACCCACTCGCCAACCGGGATCACTGCCGAGGCGAACGAGCGACGCAGCCAGGCAGACAATCGCCGAGCCGCTCTGTTCCGACTGCGAGTGAACCTCGCGTTGAAGCTCCGCATCGATCGATCGCCGAACACACCGCCGAGCGATCTCTGGCAAAGCCGCTGTCACGGGAGCCGAATCGCCATCAACCCGTCGCACGCCGACTTTCCGTCGCTGCTGGCCGAGTCGCTCGACTGCCTGACCGCTGCCGACTGGGACACTGCCACCGCAGCCGACCATCTGGCCGTGACACCGTCGCAGCTGGCGAAGTTCCTGAAGCTCGAACCGCGAGCCTTTGCGTTGCTCAACGCCGAACGCGACCACCGCGGCCTCCACCCGCTGCGCTGATTGCGGCAATGGAACGTGTCGAAGTGGGCAGCCGTTATCCGCAAACTGCCGTCGGGGTGTCGTGGTTACCCACCCGGCGGAGCATCATGTTCATGGATTGAGCTGATAGACGACTCCGGAGTCGTTGCCGTTGGTGTCGATGCGGGGAATTCCGACGAGGATTCCTGGACGCTGACTGTCGTGCCCGACGGGTCTGACTGAAAGACTGGTGCCGAACCCATTGTCTGTTGCGTCTTCGGGACGCTTGCCGAGCATGGCTCCGGTTCGGTCGGTCACGGCGATGGCTCCTGAGCATCTTCCGGATTCGGAGAGAGGCAACAGCCAGAGCCCCCCTCGCCTCTGAGCTGATCCCGCCGCGCCGACGAGGACGTCCGCGATGCCGTCGTCCGTCGCGTCGTCAAGCTGCAGCAGCGACGCGCCGAACTGGTCGCCGTCGTTCAGGCTCAGGCCGGGGACTGTGCTGCGGTTCAGACGACGGGACGACTCGATGCGGCCATCCAGGCCAACGGTAAGATCGTGCAGCTCTCCGGGTTGATCGGACAGGTTGTGATCGCCAGGTGCTCCGACGAGAACTCTCATCAAACCGTCTGGCGATGGCTCGTTGAGCACGATGATTGACGAGCCGAAGCGATTGCCTTCTGACAGTTCCAAGCCGCTGGATCCGGATGCAATCTTTGAGTTCTTCCTCAGCGTGCCGTCTTCGTTGAGTTCGACGAGGTAGACCGCGCCGGCGTCCGAGGCTCCGGTGTCACTGCCGGACGAACCGATCGCGACTTCCGGAACTCCGTCGCCCGTCCAGTCTCCGAGGACTGCGAGACTGCATCCGAAGCGGTCGTCGCCGAGCGGGGCGGCCTGGTCGGTCAGGTCCATGCGACTGATGCGGTGCAGGCGAGTGACCGTCGCATCCGAATCGAGCGACAAGACATATACGGCTCCGCCTTCCGTCTTGTCGACATTGCCCACGGCACCGACGAGTACCTCGACCGTCCCGTCACCGTCGATGTCGCCCAACGATGCGATGGCACTGCCGAAACGTTCGAAGCAGTGGTCCTCGGTCGACGGAATCTCGGTGCCGCCAATCTGACGAACCTTGCGCACGGCGCCGTCGGCATTCAGAAAAACGATGCGGACTGAGCCGGTCATCAGCCCGTCGAACTCGGACTGCGCGGCACCGATTGCGAGTTCTTCGACGCCGTCGCCATCAAGGTCGCCGACCGTCGCGAGAGCCGAACCGAGCAGTTCGTAAGGTTGCCCCGTCCGGTCACCGAGCAGCGAACCGGTCACGTCCTGAGACTCGACGATCCACCGCGGGGCGTCCGGGCCGAGCTTCGGGACGGGGCTGATGGTGACTGTCGCCTTTTCCGGCGGCTGCATCGCGGGCTTTGCGGCAGACGTCTGCAATGGCTTGCCGTTGACGTGAATCCTGCCGTCGGGCTCGATCGTGAGCGGCGTCGATTCGGGAACCTCAACGGTCGTTCTGGTGCCGTCCGGACTGAGAATCGTGATCACGATCCCGCACAGAACGGCGACGGCGCCAGCTGCGGCGAACAGAGTCTTACGAAACGTTCCAACGTTCGTTTGACGGGAAGTCGCAGGCGCAGCAGTTGCCGAGTACGCAGCAAGTGCCGAAGGCTCAGCCGACTCAGGCGCCGCAGACACAGCTCGTCGTGTCTCGGACGACGCCGTCGCCTCGCGGTCAAACGGTTCTGCCTCTCGCTTCGTCTCAAGCCGTTTCGTCACGTCCGCGGCGTGCTCGGGACGCTCTGCCGGATTTTCGCGCAGAAGCTGCCGGACCAGTTCGATGAAGCCTTCCGGCGCGTCTGACGGAAAGTCGAGCTGCAGCGATTCAACCTTCAGCGGTTCAGCTCCGGTCGTTTCCGGCGTTTCGTCGCCTCGACCGACAGAACGATCCGGCAGCCTCCCCGTCACCATGTGGTACAGCACGAGGCCGAGGCTGAAGAGGTCCGACCGGGCGTCGGCGGGGATTCCGCGAGCCTGTTCCGGCGACATGAACGCGGGCGTGCCCAGCACCGTGCCGTGTTCGGTTTCGTGGCGGCCCGACGGATTTGCGGCGCGAGGCGATGCGGTCGGACGTTCCAGATCGACGACACCAGTCTCGACGTTGCGGGCGAGACCGAAGTCGAGCAGCTTCACATGAATCTTCTCTGCGGCGTCGGGCGAGTCTGCCGTTTCAAACGCATCCGCATCCGCAGCAGCATGATTCACCAGGAAGATATTGTCGGGTTTGATGTCCCGATGAACGACTCCGTGCCGGTGGGCGACGGCCAGTCCGCTGGCGATCTGGCGACCGATTTCCAGAGTCGTCTCGATGGGCAGGCAGCCGTCTCGATCGAGCCGTGCGGCGAGCGATTCGCCATGCAGCAGTTCCATCGCGAAGAACGGGAAGCCGGCGATTTCGTCGATGTCGAAAATCGAGACGATGTGCTCATGACGGAGCGACGCAATGGCTCGGGCTTCGGTCAGAAACCGGTCGCGCGGCGAGCGATGCCTGGCCAGTTCCGGTCGCATGACTTTCAGAGCGACGTCGCGCCGTAGCTTCGGGTCGTGAGCGGCAAACACGAGCCCCATCCCTCCTCGGCCAAGCAGGCGTCGGATCCGGTAGTGTCCAAGTTCTCCTGCGAAGTCGGTCGACGGTCCGCGCGTCAGATACGGAAACTGTTCGAGTGCCAGTGCGGTGTCGAGCTGTCCGGAACCGCCGGTGTCCTGAGTGGCTCGCAAGCGACCGATGGCGGCAGTGATCTCACCGGACCGTGACGCAAGCTGCTGTTCGAGCCGTTCGGCAGCCACGTCGTCTTTTTCGGCGGCCGTGTTCGTCGAAGGCGACGGCATAAGGTTGGGAGCTACGTCCGCGATCAGCGCTTCGCACCGGGCGCCGCAGTCGGCACACGTTTCAAGATGAGCCGCGACCGCGTCAGCCTCATCAAATGCCAGTTCGCCGCGAATCGACATCGCCAGGACGGAAGTCTCAGGGCAGCGGGCGGAGTCGGAAGCCATCTCGGAGTCCCACATTGGATCAGTCGAATCGAAATGCCGCAGAGCTTTGGGAGGGTCAATCGGAGCGAACACCGTCGTGCGCTTGATACCTGTTGGAAATCGGAACCGTTCGGCTCGAATGAATCGGCGGAGACTTCGGCGCTGAATCTGAGGCCGTGGTGGAGTTGTGTGTCCGGGGGACGATGTCACAGTCAGACCTGCGGATTGAGAGAGAGAGGCTGTCAGGACTCGTTTCTGCAGCAGCACGGCGCACGCCGTCCGGTCGGCAGATGCCTCATTGACGGGTACGCGCGAGACATCGGGAAACGTACTCGAATCCGCCGGTATTTTCCGGATTCGACAGCGAGCGAGGCTGGCCCGCAGCCGAAGCCGCAGGTCCTGACCGTTAACCTCTCGCGGCGTCCCTCCACCCGCGGCCTCCCTCCACCCAAAGCCTCTCGCCACCTCGCTGGCCCTGGTGGCGGGAAGCCTTCTCAGTGGCTGTGCCTGCGGGTGCGCGTCAAACGCGCGGCGTCTTCAATCGAGTAATCCGCGCAACTCTTCTCTCAAGCGAGTCAGCACGCGGACCCGTGCGGCATAGACGGCTCCGACAGTCAGGCCGTAAGTCGCGGCGACCTCGGAGCCGGGCTTGCCCTCCACGATGAAATCCCAGGCGGCCTGCCAGGTCGACTCCTGAAAATCGCTTTGCATGATCTTCAACGCCTGGCGGGTGAGGTGCTGCTCGTACTCCTGATCCCAGAATCCGTCATCCGGATCGTCGGCGACCAGCTCGACGTCGCCGGCTTCCGCCATCGGGATTCGCTTGCGCCGCAATCGCGACAGCCACAGATTACGGGAGACCGTTCTCAGCCACGAACGGAAGCTGCCCGAAGCTTCGTACTGAAATGCCGGGAGCTTCACGACCAGCGTCATGAGCAGTTCCTGGACGAGGTCGAGTGCCTCATCGTCAGGAATCTGAAAGCGGCTCGCCCAGCGGCAGAAGAGCGGCGTGTAGAGGTCGACAAATCGATCCCAGTCAGGCTCAGCCTGTGGCTGCTGCAGTCGTTCGAGAAGCGTGGGCGAGGTCGTGTACATGTCAGGTGAGGAGAATCTGGAAGCTCGTAGCAGTTTGGACAGCAAACATCCCGGCACGTTGTGCTGGCATTCGAACCCCGAAGCGACTTCTTCGCGATCGTCCGAGTGTACTGCACGTTCGCTCGTGATCGAGAGACCGGCAGAGTGATCTGCTTCACGAGTCGAGATTCCTGCTGAGACACGGGGCTGCTGAGACACAATTCCCGATCGGGAATCTGTTCTGGACGCGATCCGGAATCTCCTCATTTTTGAGTATGGAACCCTCCGTCCGCGCATATCGAAGAGTGGCCATCCGCGCGTCCGCGGTTTGGCGAGGCCGCGGCGGCAGAAGAATCCGCATAACCGTTCCGGCCTGACAGTACTCCTTGCAGGCCGGGATGAAATTCATGCGACTGGCACACTGGCTTCAGAATCTGTGCTCCGTCATCACACCGCGATCTTCGACGCCGCGCACTTCGACGCGGCGGTCTTCGAAACGTCTTCCCGAGTCGATCGTTGCCAGGCAGCCGGAAAGTCTGGAAGCGAGAATCGTGCTCGCCGCACCACATCCGCTCGACCTGAGCACGTTGAACGGGACCAGCGGCTTTCACATCAGCGGCGTCGACAGCGGCGACTATGCCGGGACGGTGTCGAACGCGGGCGACATTAACGGCGACGGCTTCGACGACGTTGTGGTCGGCGCTCCGCGTGCAGATCGTCCCGGAAACAACGACGCCGGTGAGAGTTATCTAGTCTTCGGAAAATCCAGCGGCTTCGCTTCCGACATCGACCTCTCAGCACTGGACGGCACGGATGGATTCCGGATTGACGGGATCGCAGGGGGGAAAGCTCCGGTGCGTCACTCTCCAGTGCGGACGTCAATGGTGACGGTTTCGATGACCTGCTGATCGGTGCGTTCAGCAATGTGTACGTCGTCTTTGGGCACGCGGGTCCGTTCTCGTCGGCGCTGGCTCTGTCGTCGCTCGACGGATCAAACGGCTTTGCCATCGACACCGGCGGAGCCGTCTCTGACGCGGGCGACGTCAACGGTGACGGAATCGCCGACCTGATGATCGGAGTCGGCAGCGCCGATCCCGGTGGCGTCATGAATGCCGGCGAGACGTTTGTGATCTTTGGAAAGACGGCCGCCTTCAATTCCACGTTTGCGATCAGTTCTCTCGACGGGACAAACGGCTTTCGACTGACAGGTTCCAGCGCGGGCGACTACTCCGGAAGCTCAGTAGCAACTGCCGGTGATGTGAACGGCGACGGGCTGGACGACCTCATCATCGGAGCTCCCCGAGTTGATCAGGGCGCGAACAATGATGCCGGAGCGAGTTACGTCGTGTTCGGCAGATCGTCGGGGTTCAGCTCAACGGTCGGCCTCGGCACGCTGGACGGCTCCAACGGTTTTCGGCTCGACGGAATCGCGGCGAACGACCAGACCGGCTCGTCGGTTGCCGGAGCGGGCGATGTGAATGGCGACGGTCTGGCCGACCTGATTGTGGGAGCCCACAACGCGTCGCCTGGTTCCACGACTCGGGCTGGCCAGAGTTTCGTGATCTTCGGCAGGTCCGGCGGGTTCGGCTCGGCGGTTGACCTGAGCACGCTCGACGGTTCGGACGGGTTTCGTGTCGAGGGCGTTGAAGACTTCGCATTTCACGGATCGTCGGTATCCGGAGCCGGCGATGTGAACGGCGACGGCATCGACGATCTGCTCATCGGCGTGCCGTACGCGTCGCCGACCGCCGGCTATGCGGGGGAGAGCTATCTCCTCTTCGGAAAGTCGACGGGCTTCAGTGTGACGTTTGCCCCAACCTCGCTCGACGGCAACAACGGATTCCGACTGGACGGCGTCGATTCGAGTGAGATCTCTGGAAGCTCCGTCTCGAACGCCGGCGACGTCAAAGGCGACGGGTTCGATGACTTTCTGCTCGGGGCTCCGGGCCGCTACTACGGACCGGACATCGGCGAGGATTATCTCATTCTGGGCGGCAACTTCACCGGCGGGGCCGAGACGCAGGTTGGCGATTCGTCGGCCAACACGTTGACGGCGACGCAGGGGGCGGGAGCGACCGACGTTCTGATCGGCGGTCTGAACGACGACACGCTGATCAGCGACGGCGGAGCGGACGTCCTGCGTGGCGGCGAGGGTGACGACACGCTGGCGATTCCGGATGGTGATTTCAGCAGCACGCGCCGGCTGGTCGGCGGCAGCGGAACGGACACTCTGCGCCTCGACGGCAACGGCATCGCACTCGACCTGACCACGGTCAACGACAACCGCATCATTGATGTTGAGGTGATCGATATTTGCGGCAGCGGCGACAACTCCCTGACACTCGACTTTCAGGAAGTCGTCAACCTCAGCACTCACTCGAACACGGTCCTCGTGCGGAGGGACGCTGGCGACTCGGTCAACATCGGCGGGGGCTGGACGCAGGAAACCGACCAGACGATCGACGGTGTCGTCTATGCCGTCTTCACTCAGGGAACCGCGACGCTGGGTGTCGAACTGGTGACCGCCTTCGACTTCGGCGACGCACCGGACACGACGTCAGGTCGAGAAGCCGGCGACTACCAGACGACCGCAGCCAACGGCGGCCCGAGCCACAATGTCATCGCCACGCGGACCACGTTGTTCCTGGGGAATTCGGTTGATGCCATTGAAGACGGCGCGCTGCAGAGCGGTGGAGCGAACGCAGACGACGTCAACGGCGTGTGGCCGGGTGACGAAGACGGCGTGCTCTCGCCGCTTGATCTGACGGCGACGCTGGGCAGCTCTCCGACGGTGACGCTGCTGGTTACCAACAACACCGGCAGCGAGGCCACGCTGGCTGGCTGGATCGATTCCAACAATGACGGACTGTTCGACGTCGACTCCGAACGCGCGACGGCGACGGTCAGCACAGGCACGACGGACGGTCGCGTCATGCTGACGTTTCCGCGGCTGGCGGGATCGTTCACCGGGACGACGTATGCCCGGTTCCGACTGAGCACCGACCTGGGTTTTGAGCCCAGCTCGACCGGAGCTGCACCGGACGGCGAGGTCGAGGATTACGTCTTCACGATCACTCGACCGACAGCCGGAGCGGTCGAGAGTTTCTCGAAGATCGCGCACGAAACCGGCGGCGGCCCGACGCTGGCGAACTTCAGCCTGCTTGGATCCTCGCTGACAACGGTCGGTGATCTGGACGGCGACGGCATTCCCGACCTGGCGGCCGGAACACCGTTCACGGACGGCGGCGGCACGGTGCATGTGCTGTTCATGAATGCGGACGGCACGGTGAGAACGTCCACGCGAATCGCCAGCGGCATCGGCGGGAGACCGTCGCTCCAGGACTTCGGACTGTTCGGGACTTCCGTCGCTGGCCTGGGAGATCTGGACGGCAATGGCGTGCCCGATCTGGCTGTGGGAGCGTCTCGCGATGACACGGACGGAACGGATCGCGGAACGGTCTATGTTCTGCTGATGAATGCCGATGGAACCGTCAGCAACTCCACGAAGATCGCCCACCAGCTCAACGGAGGACCCGCACTCGAGAACCGCAACGCCTTCGGCACGTCACTGTCCGCACTGGGAGATCTGGACGGCGACGGCGTGGCCGATCTGGCGGTCGGTGCCGGTGGCGATTCGACGGAAGGCGGCATGTACTCGTATCGCGGGGCGGTGCATGTCCTGTTTCTGAACACGGACGGGACCGTGAAGAACTCGACGAAGATCGCCAGCGGCCAGGCCGGCGCACCGGCACTTGCGAATTCGGACATCTTCGGGAAGTCCGTGGCGAGTGTGGGGGATCTGGACGGCGACGGCGTGACGGATCTGGCCGTCGGCGCTTATCGCGACGCCTCCACGGGAGCGGTTCGCGGCGTCGTACATGTCCTGCTGATGAACGCCGACGGCACGGTGCGCGAGGCGGTCACGATCGGCGATCTGACAGGGGGCGGCCCCGATCTGGAGGTCGGCGACCGATTCGGCAGCGCGATCGCCGCGCTGGGCGATCTCGACGGGGACGGTGTTCCAGATCTGCTCGTCGGAGCAGAACGCGACCGTGGTGGCACGTCCAATACCGGTGCGGCCTACGTGCTGTTCCTGAAGGCGGA
>Ga0070726_10003585_pt1 | contig 12953 bp, 7 predicted proteins | sample tdAd471_FD_67275 | JGI IMG/M metagenome (GOLD analysis project Ga0070726, IMG submission 67275) | Marine sediment microbial communities from the Atlantic coast under amendment with organic carbon and nitrate - tdAd47.1 | ecosystem: Environmental > Aquatic > Marine > Coastal > Sediment | place...
CGCATTGTCCTGATGATCCGGTCCTTCATTTCACTGGCGGCCTTGCGGGTAAACGTGATGGCCAGTATTTCTTCCGGATCCGCGCAGGTACTCAGCAGATTGAGATAGCGCAGGCTGAGAAGCTCGGTCTTGCCGGAGCCGGCGGGTGCCTGGACGATGAAGGATTGCTGCGGATGCAGGGCCTGCAGGCGGGCTGCCTGATCGGGTAGGGAGCTCACGATTCCGTGCCCTCGTCGCTTTCCCCCGTTGGCTGCAGTTCCTGGATCCGGCACAATGGCTGCAGGTCACAGTAGTTGCAGGTCTTTGATCCGTTGACCGGATCCACCTGGGCCTGTCCCGCCAGAAAATCCGCTGCCCGCTGCGCGATGAGCCGTTGCCAGTGATCGGTCACGGTCTGCCAGTCTTGGCTGAATTCTTTGGTTTCCGCCACGGGTTTGACCCCGGGGTGAAAATTGTCAGTGGCGGCAACAGCAGAATAAGCTGTCCTCCTGCTGTTTACCTGGGCGATGGCTACACAGTTGACCGGCGGGTCAAGGTGTCGCGAGGCGGCGCTGTAGTACAGCGGCAGCTGCAGGTTTTCCGGTCGCGTTTCCGCCAGCCGGCTCACCGGGCTGGTCCGGTTGTTGCCGGTCTTGTAGTCGATCACCGCGAGGCTGCCGTCGTTGAGGCGATCTATGCGGTCGATCTTCAGGTTGATGTTGAGCTGGTCAAGACTCCAGTCCAGCGGACTCTCCGTCGCCACCACGTCGAAGGCGTCCCGCTGCTTTTCCAGTTCTGTGAACCCGTGCAGCAGTTTCGTCAGACGGGTTTTTTCGATGTCACTGAAACGCGGTGTCATCTGCTGGGGAAATCGCTGCTGCAGCGCATCCACCGCCTGTCCGACGCTGTGAGAGATCGCGGCATCAAGTTGCGAATCATCCAGTGCCTGGAGCGCATCGCGACTGCGGATCTGGCGGAACAGGTGCTCCAGGGCGATATGCGTGGCAGTACCACGAGCCCTGGCATCCAGACCGTTGCGAAAAATTTCCAGGCTTTCGGCGCGCAGCCGATGGCGGGCAAAGGCACGGAACGGGCAGCTTGACTGGTCGCTGACGATAGCCTGGCCCCCGGTGAGCTTCTCTGTCGTGGACAGGGGCACCGGCGCTTCATCGGCGACCCTGACCGGTTGATGCCGGGCCAGGTCGGCCAGGGCCCGTTGGTTCATGACAGTGGGCGTCACGTCAGGTGGCGTCGACGGCGCGAATGCCTCCAGCAGGCAGCTCTCGCGAAACTGTTCGTCACCGTCCTGCAGGTGAAAACTGCCGCGAATTTCCACTGTGGTGGAGCGGCAGACAATGTCCAGGGCCTGCCTGGCCAGAAGCAGCTGCACCTGGCTCTGGCTGCCGGGAATCCCGGCCTGGCGCTGCGCATCGTGTCCCAGAAACGGTGACGGTGATGGCGGAGAAGGCTGGGCCTGATCGCTGAATCCCAGAAACCAGGTATGCGTGAAATCGGTACCCGCAGCATCGTTCAGTGTGTAAAAAGAGACCTGGCACCGAGAGTCGAACGCAGGATAAGTGGCTGACTTCAGCAACAGCGTACGCAGACTGGCCAGGGCTTTTTCGCGACTGATGGATGGGAACAGCGGGTCGAGCCCGGCAAACCTGTCCAGGGTGTTCTGCCACTGTTGCAGTAGCTGTTGTTGGTGAGGATCCCTCATCGCCGTTGGGCCTGGCCAGCCCATAAGCTCGAGCTGACGACCAAACAACCTGGCCCAGCTGCCGGGACTTCCCGGTTTGCGGTTTTCACGCAGCAGGGTGAGCAGTCTCAGCAGGCTGGCAGCCAGCAACGGGCAGTGATAGGGTGCGTCGTCCCGACTCATGATGCCCACCAGCTGTGAGAGCGTGCAGCGCGTGTTGACGATGTCACGCAGGCGGGCTTCCAGAAGCAGACGTTGTTCCTGTTCCTCTTCATGGCCGGTGAGGAACCGGCTGCGCAGGAGTCGACAGAAGTCCAGGCTGTCCTGGTCCTCGGTGCCAAGATCCAGGACCAGCAAGGCGTCGCTGATAAGACCCGAGTCCAGGATCGGCGTGGAAGTGGAGAAGGAATTGAAGGCCTGAGCAGGCCGGGTTGGGTGCAGCAGGGTCTCCGGCACAAACACGTCCCGGAATACCCGTTCAAGGATTTGCAGGCTGCCATCATCGTCGGGGTGAATAATGCCGACATGATGTTGCGGATCCTGGCTGGCCACATCCCGGGCCCATTCCGCGCAGGCTCTGGCTTCGTGTTCGAAGTCCGGGAAACTGGTTTTGACGGCGCCGGCCGGCCTGTGCGCCGCCGCGGTGGTAATACGGCGCTCTGGCCTGTTATGGGTCAATAGTTCAAAAAGCCGTGAATAAAGGGGCGGCGGCTGGTAAAAATTGAGAACCGCGATTTGCTCTGGTACATCTGGGTTTCCTGCTGCCAGCTCCCGCATCAAGGTGTGGGTGGCGTCCGCCAGGCTGATGACCTGATGCTCACTGCAGAATTCACCAAACCGGCCAGCCCAGCGGCGAAACAGGGAGAGCTCCCGGACGGAACTGCGGGGCGGCAGGAGGTCGGGATCGGAACCATCGTCAAGCCACAGACGGAATAGCTGGTAGGCATGCTGAGCCGAGGCCGCTGTTTCCACCACGTTCAGCAGCGGATTCTCGGCCAGCTCCCTGTCGATAATGTCCAGCCAGATCAGGGCTTCCTCGACGGTTGCCAACAGCCGCCGACGGGCAAAGGGCAGACGACCTTCGTTACCGGACTGTGCCCACCGGTTTCGTATCCAGATATCGATAGCATTGATATCCGGAGTCAGAAAACTGTTGGAGGGCCGGCCCTGTGCATAGCTGTGCAGGCATGCCGTGCGAATTCGCTGGTTGGGCACCAGCACCGTGTAACCCTGCTCGATACAGGAGGCCAGCCGGGACAGGTCAAGACGTCGGACCATCAGGCTGCTCCGGCCCTGACCAGGCGAAGTCCCGAGATCCAGTGAAGAAATTCCTCGCTGTTGCCGCGGAACACGATCCGGTGCAGCTTTTTCTCCAGCTGGTATTCGTACATGGGGTCGTAATAAAGTCGCAGCAGCTTCTCGATCCAGATTTTATGGGCGTCAATGCCCTGTCCCTGCAGGTGGCTGTGCAGGGCATTGTCCAGGTCACTCCTGATTTCCCTGAACAGGTCCACGCCCAGGCGTTTCTGAATCCGCTTAAGACTGTCGTGCAGGTAGTTGCTGAATTCCTGTTCTGCCCGGATTCCTGCCGTGGAGTGATAATCGCTGTAGTTGCCTTTCACGTAGGCATGCAACACCGTATCGACCCGCGCAGGCAGGGCTTTCTCGATGATGGCGATGGGTGCCTGCTGCATGCGTCGAAATAGTGCCATGGGCACCGACAGGGAGCCAATGGCACGGCCCTCGTCCTCCAGTACCAGTCGCTCGGTTTCTTCCCAGGGCAGTCGCAGCAGAGCCACCGCCAGGGCGTTTTCAAAGTCGGCCTGCGCGGGCTGGGGACTGACCCGCCGGCCAAAAGCCGAGCCGCGGTGGTTGGCCAGACCCTCCAGGTCGACGGCAGGGCTCAGGCGATTGACCAGGTCCGTTTTGGCGCAGCCGGTTTTACCGGCCACCAGCAATAACGGCGTGGTGTCGGCCACCTCTGCCAGCGTGTTCACCAGGAAACTGCGCAGGGCCTTGTAGCCCCCGGCAATCCGCGGGACATGCAGACCGAGTTCCTTGAGCCACTGCTGTACCGTGGCCGAACGCAGGCCGCCGCGGTAACAGAAAATGGCGGCATCGCCATGGGCCTCGACAAATTCCGACCATTGCGCCAGCCGGCTGTCCCGCAGCGCGCCGCTGATCAATTCATGACCCAGCCTGACGGCCGCGTCCTGGCCGGCCTGACGATACCGTTTACCCACTGCTTCGCGCTGAGCGTCATCCAACAGGGGAAGATTGACCGCAGACGGTATACTCCCCCGGGCAAATTCAATCGGTGCCCGCACGTCGATCAGGGGCGTGTTGTTCACCAGCAGGGAGCGACGGGCGGTTGGGGAAATAGACTCTGGCATAAACTGGGTGATGGAGCCGGATAGCCGACGGTACTCGTAGGACAACAAACGGGCAAGTCTATCATTACGGCAGTGAGCTGCCATAGCGATCCTGGTTGTGCAGGATGGTGCGGTTCCCGGCAACGCCTGTCGTCAGGTTTCTTGAAACCGGCCTGGTCCGGGGGCTACAGTAGCGGTGATTCCTCCCTGGGTCCGCCAAGGACCGTCGGGTTGCAGGTCAACGGTGAATTACCGGGAGAACGACTTGACTGAAGGGCATGACAACGACGCGAAAGACGGTGACGGCAAGTCCGCCGGCGGTGGACAGACAACCACCCCGGCCATGGATCCGCAAGCCATATCCCGGTACATCAAGGCCCCGGGGCCGGCACCGGTTCACCGCTGGGATCCCCCTTACTGTGGCGAGATGGACATGCGTATCGCCCGGGACGGGACCTGGTATCACGAAGGCACACCCATCCGCCGGCCGGCGCTGGTTCGCCTGTTCGCTTCCGTGCTGAAGCGGGAAGGGGACCGGTATTTCCTGGTGACGCCGGTGGAGAAAGTGGGCATACAGGTGGAAGACTGCCCCTTTGTCGCCGGGCGGGCGGAAATCAGTGAGCGGGACGGTGACCAGGTAATCACCCTGACCCTGAACACCGACGAGCAGCTGGTCGTGGGCCAAGACCATGAGATCCGGGTAACCGAGACGGCGGGGACTGGAGACCACCCGCAACCTCATCCGGTGGTAACTGTCAGGCAGGGCCTGGAGGCGCTGCTATCCCGGCCGGTGTTTTATCAGCTGGTCGATCTCGCTGAATGCCGTGAAGTGGACGGCAGACAGCGGCTCGGGGTCTGGAGTGCCGGACGCTTTTTCGAGCTTGGCACCATGCCCGGCTGAAGGGTGGCGGTGCCGGGAAGCTGGTTGACCTGATCTGGCAAAAACGGCAAACTAGGCGCCTTTTTTTATCAGCTTTCAACCAGCCGGTTTTTGCGCTGATATCTGGAACGGTCGTCGGGCCTGCCTGCGGAGCCGCCGGCGCCAGGGATGCACGCGGCAGTCCAGGCATTTCCTGCAGGTCACCAGTTCATTTAATTCAACTGTAAGCAAGTGGAGAATCCATGAAGATTCTTGTGGCAGTCAAGCGTGTCGTGGACGCCTACGTGAAAGTCCGGGTGAAATCGGATCACAGTGGCGTCGAATTGGCAAATGCCAAGATGGCAATCAATCCGTTCTGCGAAATAGCCGTGGAAGAAGCCATCCGGCTGAAAGAGCAGGGCAAGGCTGACGAGGTGATCGCCGTCTCCATCGGCACCAAGGCTTCCCAGGAACAGATTCGCACGGCCCTGGCCCTGGGGGCAGACCGGGGTATCCTGGTGGAAACCGACGAGGACGCTCAGCCCCTGGGCGTAGCCCGGATTCTCAAGGCGATCGTCGAGAAAGAAGGTATCGACCTGGTCATACTGGGCAAACAATCCATCGATACCGACAACAACCAGGTCGGACAGATGCTGGGAGCCCTTACCGGTATGCCCCAGGGCACGTTCGCCTGCAAGGCTGAACCGGGTGAGGGCAGTATTACCGTTACCAGGGAGGTGGACGGCGGTGAGCAGACCGTGGAACTGAAGCTGCCGGCGATTGTGACCACCGATCTGCGCCTGAATGAGCCACGCTATGCCTCGCTGCCCAATATCATGAAGGCGAAGAAAAAGACCATAGACACAATGTCACCCTCCGACCTGGGGGTCAGCATCGAAAATCGGATCAAGACCCTCAGCGTGGAGCCGCCCCCGGAACGTAGCGCCGGCATCAAGGTGGAGTCCGTGGATGAATTGATTGCAAAACTGAAAACTGAAGCCAAGGTGATTTGAGGGGCATGGCAATGAAAGTATTGGTGGTAGCGGAACATGACAACGAAACCCTCAGGGGTGGTACCCTCAGCGCGGTAACCGCGGCCCTGCAGCTTGCTGACGCGGTGGATATGCTGGTGGTGGGCGCCGGTTGCCAGGCGGTGGCCGAGGCAGCGGCCGCTATCACGGGCGTGGCCAGGGTATTGGTAGCGGACAATCCTGCCCATGAACATCAGCTGGCGGAAAGTATCGCGCCGGTTATTGCGGAAGTGGGCAAAGACTATACTCATATCCTGGCCGCGGCATCCACCACCGGCAAGAACGTCATGCCCCGGGCGGCGGCCCTGCTCGATGTCGGCCAGGTTTCCGATATTATCGCCATCAAGTCCGCCGATACGTTCGTCCGGCCTATTTACGCCGGTAATGCCATTGCCACGGTGCAGTCGGAGGATCCCATCAAGGTGGTTACCGTGCGCACGACGGCGTTTGACGAAGCAGAAAGCGGCGGCAGTGCATCCATCGAAAGTATCGACAGTGTGGGCGCCCAGGACCTGGCGAAGTTTGTCGGCGAGGAGCTGTCGGCCTCCGAGCGTCCCGAACTGACCTCCGCCTCTATCGTGATTTCCGGGGGGCGTGGCATGCAGAATGGCGAGAACTTCGCGTTACTTGAAAAGGTTGCCGACAAGCTTGGTGCCGCTATTGGAGCTTCCCGTGCAGCGGTGGACGCCGGTTTTGTACCGAACGATATGCAGGTGGGACAGACCGGCAAGATAGTGGCGCCGGAACTGTACATCGCCGTTGGTATTTCCGGCGCTATCCAGCACCTGGCGGGCATGAAGGATTCAAAGGTTATCGTGGCCATCAACAAGGACGAGGAGGCACCGATTTTCCAGGTTGCTGATTACGGCCTGGTGGCCGATCTGTTCCAGGCCCTGCCGGAACTGGAAAGCAAGCTATAGGAAATTCTGTCTGCTTCTGGAAATACGCTGGCATTCAGGCGAGTTCCCGGCAGATACCCGCAGAGCGCGTCCATAACCAGCCTGCTAATCAGAGATTCCCTGGAAAGGCCGCAGCGCAGCAAGCGTTGCGGCCTTTTTCGTTGCTTCTCAGCTCCGGGCTGATGGCCTTCAGTCGGACTGGCCCTGAGACTTTTTCTCCATCACCTGTCGCTTACGCACTTCCCGGGGATCGTTGGGTGCTCGTCCCGCCGGTGCTGATGCCGGTGCCGGAGCCTTCGGCGTTGACGCTGAACCGGCCGGCTTTGCCGACTCTTTGTCGCCAGCGGGTCTGGCCGGGGCCGGGCCGGATTCCCTGGCGGCAGCTGGCCGGGCCGCGGATGAGCTCGAATCCGCGGTTTCCGTGGCGGTCTTTTCAGGCGCAGTCTTATTTCTGGTGTTACCGTTCCTGGGTTTACGGGGCCTGCCGCTCCTGGTGTTTTTACGTTCCGAGTCCAGGGCGTCGTTCACCGCGGCATTGAAGTTTTCATCATCCACTCGTTCACTGTCCTGCGGTGGTTTCCGTGGCGGAGAAGTCTTTGCCAATGACTGCCCGGCATCTGCTTTTGTTGCTGCCGCACCGTCGTCGGTTTCATTGGCAGCCGACGACGCGCTGGCCTCCTTCCGGGGAGTCAGCAGTACCGTTTTTTCATCGTTGTTACCGCCTGTCGGGGCAGACTGTCCTGGGTCGGAGGACGGTGCCGGGGCCTCCGGTTGGACCGACGAGTCCGCTTGAGTCCTGCCGCCGGCATCAGCGTCATTCCTCGGTTCGCTGCTGCCCCTGGCACCATTCTGGTCAGCGACCCGGGTGTCGGGGCTGCTGCCCGTTTCGCGGCCGGCCTTTCTGCTGTCCAGTTCCACCACCTTGGCGGAGGAGTCGGCGGCAGTCTTCCCGGAGTCAGCGGTTTGCTCCTGTCCGGAAGTGTGCTGGGCACCTGCTTCTTCGGAAGTATTCTGTTCCGGTTTCGGTCCGCGTTTTCGGGGAGAAGTATTGCGCGGTCGTTTGCCGCCGGGACGACGACGGGTACCGCGGCGTTCGTTGTTGTCGTCACGCTCCTGTGAGCTGTCGGGCGCACTGCTGCGAGGTTCGTCGAGACGCTCCTTGTCTTTCTGCCGGGATCGATCCTTCTGTTGATCGGTTTTCTGGTCGGCGCCCTGTTCGGTATTCTGATCGCGCCTGCCGCGATTCTGGTCATCGCGACCTCGACCGCCCCTGGCGTCCTCACGTCGACCACCTGATCTGCGTTTCTGGCCTTTACTCTGCTCTTTGCCCTGCTCCTTGCTCTGCTCGGAACGGCTGCCGCCGGCTTTCCTGTCATTGGACCGGGAGTCATCGTCGGTTCGCGAAGCGCCGCTTCGACCACGACCACGTCCACCGCCTTTGTTCGGCTGGCGGGAACTGTCCCTGCTCCTGGAGTTTTCCTGTTTCCTGTCACCTGGTTCGCTTTTGCCGCGTTTGGCTGTGGATTCTTTCCCGGCTTCGCCGTCCTGGTCGTCAGCGCTGCCGAAACCAAACAGGCGGGCGAACAATCCTTTTTTGACAGGTTCCCTGGTGGCCGGGCGTACCGGCGCACTGGTGATGGTAGGTGCTTGTACTGCCGGCTGTTCCACCTTGTCGACCTTGGAAGACACAACGGGAACATCGGACTCGGATACCGATTCCACTTCGTAGGCCTGCGCTTTCTGATTGACACCGGTTATTTCGTAGTGGGGCGTTTCCAGTTCCGAATTCGGTTCAATGACGATCCGGGTATTGCTCTGTGCTTCAATGGCGGCAACCACGGACCGTTTCTCATTGAGCAGGTAGGAACTGACCACCAGCGGGACTATGGCCTTGACCTCCCGGCTCTTCTGCTTGTTGGCCTCCTCCTGGAGAATGCGCAGGATGGACAATGACAACGATTCAACATCACGGATCGTGCCCTGGCCGCTGCAGCGCGGGCAGACTATGGTGCTGGTTTCACCCAGTGAGGGACGCAGGCGTTGACGGGACATCTCCAGCAGTCCGAAGCGGGAGATTCGACCGATTTGTACCCGTGCTCGGTCCCGCTCCAGCGCTTCGCGCATGCGGTTTTCAACTTCCCGCTGGTTGCGATTGGAGCTCATGTCGATAAAGTCGATGACCACCAGGCCACCCATGTCTCGCAAGCGCAGCTGCCGGGCAATCTCGTCGGCGGCTTCCAGGTTGGTATTCAGCGCGGTCTCCTCGATGTCCGCTCCCCGGGTTGCCCGCGACGAGTTGATGTCGATGGAGATAAGCGCTTCGGTGGGATCGATGACGATGGACCCGCCGGAGGGCAGTTTGACTTCCCGCTCGAAGGCACTCTCGATCTGCGCCTCGATCTGGTAGTAGTTGAACAGGGGCAGCTTGTCCTCGTACAGCTTTATGCGGTTTTCGTACTGGGGCATGACCTGTCGGATAAACGTGATGGCCTGCTCATACGCTTCCGTGGTGTCCAGCAGGACTTCACCGATATCGCGGCGCAGGTAGTCACGGATGGTCCGGATGATGACATTGCTTTCGGCGTAGATAAGAAACGGGGCGGGCTTGTCTGCCGAGGCTTCCTGAATGGACTTCCACAGTGCCAGCAGGTAATCCAGGTCCCATTGCAGCTCTTCCTGTTCCTTGCCGACGCCGGCGGTGCGCACAATGAGGCCCATGCCGTCGGGAATGTTCAGGCTTCGCAGGGATTCGCGAATCTCGTTGCGTTCATCCCCTTCGATGCGCCGTGATATGCCACCGGCCTTGGGATTGTTGGGCATGAGTACCAGGTAACGACCGGCCAGGCTGATATAGGTGGTTAGCGCGGCTCCCTTATTGCCCCGTTCCTCTTTTTCCACCTGGACCACCACTTCGGTACCCTCGGGAATCAACTCCCGCACCGGGGTCCGGTTACCCTTGATTACCGCAGGCTTGGCATGGTACTCCTCGGAAATTTCCTTAAGCGGCAGAAAGCCGTGGCGTTCGGCGCCGAAGTCGACGAAAGCAGCTTCCAGACTGGGCTCTACACGGGTTATTTTGCCCTTGTAGATATTTGCCTTTTTCTGAATCCTGGTGCGGTTCTCGATATCGAGATCATAAAGGCGTTGTCCGTCAACGAGAGCAACGCGCAGCTCCTCTTCCTGAGTTGCGTTGATTAACATTCTTTTCATAGTCATTAACGTTCCATATGTGTGCCGGACTGCGATAACAGGGAACGGTAGCAACGGCGGGACAGCGGGGTGTTGAGTGAATTGCTTTCACTCTGCGGAATGAGCAGGTTCAGCTGCGGTAACAAATGGCAGGACGGGGCAGTTGAGCAGGGCGGCGGGTTGCCGACGGTGCCAGCGCGGCCGACGGTAACGGCGGCCTGCAGATCGCGATTTGGCGATCTTTCTGCCTGGACTCTCACTGACGATAATTCAGCGGTACGGAGACCGGATACCGACGGATTGTGCGGTTATCGGTCTGTGATTACGACTGGAGAGCAAGTCCGCTCTTTACGTCCTGGCGGTCACGGTGTGCGCGTGATTTCCGGTTTCAGGCTAAACAAGGCCCGATCCGGTGCCCGGTCGCCGGACATGTCCGGCATGCAGTCGCTGTATTGTTTGTCGGTGTTCGTTAATGTCCAGAATATCTGTTACGTGCTTTCAGTTCTTTCCGTTTATCCTGTCTGTCCGTCCGATACCTGTCGCAACCTGCTGTTCGCTCGTTGCCATCCGCTTTTACCCGGTGGTCAGTTCGGCTGATTCTGCAGTCGCGTCGCTAAGCCTGATATCCGTCCGGTTGTGTTAACTTGTCACCTGCCTGGCAGGCGACAATTTTAAGTAAGATTTACGCTTGTTCCTGGATCGGCTTCCTCTGGAGATCCAGACACTGCCGTTGCAGGAATTCTGTTCGCATGTTGCGGGCGGGCGGCGTACGGGTTCTGAATTCTGTCTCCGGTTTGCCGCTGACTGGTTCAGCAGTCTGCCTCGCATCAGGCCGGGTCTCCCTGGTCTGACGTCGAACTGTTACTTGTTTTTCGGTTTCCGCGTTTTATCGCTGGTGTCTTTTTCGCTGTGCTCTTGTCTGTCTTGTCTGACTTGTCTGTTTTGTCAGTCAGAAAGCTTTTTTAACTTCCTGTTCACATCCGTGCTTTTTTACATCCCTTCTTTCTACCCCTTCTTTCCTGATTCCCTTCCTTTTCTGACTGCTCGGGTTCTGACTGCTCGGACTTTCTGCTTGCCTGATTCCTTGCAGCTTAACGCTTTGTCTTGCTGTGTTCTTACCTTTTCTACCTGACTACTGACTGGTTATTTGTAATGTGTCTGATTGACAATCCAGCGTACTGGCTATCCATCAACAAGACGGCCATCAACAAGGCGGCCATCAATCATGGCGGTCCATCTGTTCAGCTTACCTGGCTGGCTAAACAGCCAACGGTTTGCCTGATCATTTTGCCTGATCATACAGCCAGCGGTCCGCTGTACGCCGGTAACCGGTAAACGATGAATCCAGCGGGTTGCCGATCAGTCAACTGATCAGGCCGACGGGACCGACTGTGGGCCTGGAACCTGTCTGCGGCCGGCACAAGCTGTGGGTAAGGGAACCAGGCTGTCCGGCTCCGAAATATCCACAACCGTGCAAGCATAGCAGCAGTGGCCAGTCAACTCAATAGCGAATTGGGCTGAAATTACAAATAAAACAAGGGGATGCGGGGCTTTTATCAAGCCCCGGCTGCCAGGCCCGGGATTCGGTATTCAGCTTGATTCTGAATTTTGTATCCGTTTAAAATCCGCCTACCCCGTGGCTTCGCCAAGGCGGCGACACAATGCGCCGGGTGCTGCATTGCACCCCGGATCCCGGTAGTTTAACCCTACAAAAAACAACGAGTTGCTGTCTCCAACGCCAACAGCAGCCGACACCGGACGTGGCTACATGACAATATACACCTATTGCAGGTTCTCCGAACTGGAGAAGGGTGAAGACCCGCGAATACTGGAACAGCTCATGGAACGCGAAATGCTGGCTATCAGGACCTATTGCCTGCGCCAGCAGTGGTTTGTTACGGAAAACCTGCGTGATCTTGACGTTGCCTGGAATGTGGATTTCGGCAAGAGGGAGTCAGGGTCGCGGCTGCTGAATTTCGTGGAGGACGGTGACGTGATCGTGTCCAGCGACCTCGAGCGACTATTCAGTTCCTGCCAGGACGCCGTGACCACTATCGGCAAATTGAACCGTCTGGGTGTGTCCCTGCATATTGCGGAACTGGGGGGTGCTATCACCGACGCCGACTTCATGGTGAATTTCGAGCGGGTGGCGCGGATGTTTTCCGGGCTGGAAAAGCGACGTTCCGTGGAGCGCATCAAGCAGGTCAAGCAGAAGCAGCGTTCCAAGGGGCGTTACCTGGGCGGCAGCAGGCCGTTTGGCTATATGATTCATGAAAACGGCCGCCTGATCGAAAACCCCATGGAGCAGCGGGTACTGAGACGAATCGTGCAGCTTAAGCAGGAAGGCATGTCATTACGGGCGATTTCCAAGGAAGTCAGCACGCCGGTCGTACCGGTCAGTTTCAAGACTGTTCAACGCCTGTTGCAAAGGCACGGGCACTGACCGGCGCAACGAATTCACCTGTCGCCACCACTAATCGCTGATCGGGGCTCCTGCCATGTTCAAGCCGGTACCCCTGTTTGTAGGGTTACGTTACACGCGCACACGCAAGCGCAATGTTCTCGTGTCCTTTGTATCGGTTATTTCCATGCTGGGCATCACCCTGGGTGTGCTGGCCATGATCGTGGTGCTTTCCGTTATCAATGGCTCCACCACGGTAATGCGCAGTGAAACCCTCAAGTCGGTGCCCCACGTGGTAATCGGTATTCCCGACGGGGCCATGGACTGGCAGGCACTGGCCGGTATCGCCGAAGCGGATCCGGAGGTTGTTGCCGCGGCACCGTTCCTGGCCGGGGAAGCCTGGATCCGCCATCAGGGCCGGGACCGCTTTGTCAGTCTGAGGGGCGTAGCGCCGTCCGCAGAGCTGGCGGTTATCGACCAGCCGAGTCAAAATCTGCGGGACCTGGTGACAGGGCTCGGAGCCA
>Ga0070726_10003586_pt1 | contig 12951 bp, 8 predicted proteins | sample tdAd471_FD_67275 | JGI IMG/M metagenome (GOLD analysis project Ga0070726, IMG submission 67275) | Marine sediment microbial communities from the Atlantic coast under amendment with organic carbon and nitrate - tdAd47.1 | ecosystem: Environmental > Aquatic > Marine > Coastal > Sediment | place...
TTACTCGACGGTGCCGTACATCCGATCGCCGGCGTCGCCGAGCCCGGGGACGATGAACCCGTTTTCGTCGATGCGTTCATCGAGTGCCGCGGCGTAGACCTTGACCTCTGGGTGCTCGCGTCGCATGCGTTCGATTCCCTCAGGCGATGCGACGAGGCAGATCATTCGGATATCGCTGGCGCCGGCCTGGCGGAGCATGGCGATGGCCGCGGCGGCGCTGCCGCCCGTCGCGAGCATGGGGTCGACAAGAATGACTGGGCCCGCGTCGAGATCGCGTGGCAGCTTGTTGAGGTATGCGGTGGGTTCGAGTGTTTGCTCATCGCGTGCGAGTCCGAGGTGTCCGACGCGTGCTTCGGGCATGACCTCGAGTATGCCGTCGATCATGCCGAGCCCTGCGCGGAGCACGGGGACGATGGTGATCGCGCCCGCGAGCACATTGCACTGGGTGTGCGTCATTGGCGTTTCGACTCTTTGCCTGCGTGTGGGGAGTTCGCGTGTGACCTCATAGACCATGAGCCCCGCGATCTGTGAGAGTGCGGCACGGAACGATCGGTGTCCTGTGTGCTTGTCGCGGATGCTTGCGAGTTTGTGAGCGATCAGAGGATGATCGAAGACGACGACGCCGGACTCGTGCTGCGTTTGCATATGCGAATTGTACCGAGATCTGTGATTCGTGCATGAAAAATCCCCGCCCGTTGCCGGGCGGGGATTGAACAAACAGATGTTGAGGATCATGCCCGTTTGGGCGTGATCAGATTACGGGCAGCCCGCGTTGTATGCGTTGAGGAACGCGCTGACATCGAAGAAGTCAAACACGCCGTCGCCAGTGAAGTCGGCGATGGAATCCTGAGCATTGAACGCGTTGAGGAATGCGCTGACATCGAAGAAGTCGAGCACGCCGTCGCCAGTCAGGTCAGCGGCGCAAGTGCCGCCGGGAACCTGGACATTAGCGGTGAGCTGCATTCCTGGTGCCTTCCACATGCCGATGGTGACTTCGCCGTCAACCGGAGCAGCGTCCGAAACGAAGGAGAAGTTGTACATCGTGCCCCAGCGGATCGCGTTCCCGTTCGGGTTGCTGATGAATGGCTCAGCGCCCCATGTGATCGAGTTTGCGCCCTCGGCGGGTGCCCAGTCGGCTCCGGAGATGAGCCCGTCAGGTCCGTCGTGGTAGTCGATGTCGTTGAAGTAGTAATCCGAGATCGATCCAGCGGCGGGAACCGAGAACGAGCCAACGCTGAGGTCGGAGTTCTGGTTGTGGACCGCGTAGTCGTAGCGGTATGTGCCGTCACCGAGGTCGGTCACCTTGCACGCGACATGGAGGAGTCCTTCATCGGGAACGGGGACTTCAACGACCTCGACGGAGTTGTCGGGGTTGTTGGGGCCGTTGCCGTGGTCCTGCCATGCGTAGATTGCAGCGCGGGCACGGAAGGTCGCGCCGGTGGTGCTTGCGGAACCGCTTGCCTGAACATTCATGCGCTCGTAGGAGGCGTTGTTCCAGTTCACGGGACGACCGAACCAATCGCTGGTCGGATCGTTATCGATGTAGGGAGTACCGTCGGGCTGGATTTCGTCCTTGATGACATACTGGCCTTCAACGAAGAACTGAGCAGCTGCATCGGGCATCTCGTCCGCGGGGACCTGGATGCGCTTGAAGATCGAGTTGCCGCTCTGGTTGATCGTGGTGAAGGGGTAGACGAACTGGCCATTGAACGCGTTGATTTCCGAACGCGGGCCAAGACCGGTCTGACCGCCGTTGAGGCCTGCCCCGTAGGGGTCTGAACAGCCAGGGCCGAGCGCGGAGAAGGTACCGCCGGAGCCACAGCCGAATCCACACGCGTTACCCTGGAGGGACGCGAAGGAGTGCTTGACGAAGGTCACGCCGAGCTGCTCAAGACGACCGTCTTTGAGCTTGTAGAGCGTACAGGAGATGACGGGGTGATTGGGGGTACCGTCGATCCAGTTGAGATTGACATCACCGGCGTTACAGGCGGTGGTACCGACTGCGTACGCACGCACGCCGCCAATCGCGCCGTAGTGGTTCACATCGTCGAGCGTGCCACAGACAACATCGGGAACTGCGGCGGCTACACCACAGCTTGCAGCCAGTGCTGCAATAGCTGAAATTCGAAACATCGTGTTTGTCCTCCAGAAATGGGGTTTTTTGGATACTGCACCCCAGCGTAACCGGGTCTGGAGTTGTTTGCCAAGTCAATTTCAATGAATTGACCAATGAATCTGACAGATCAAAGACCAAACATCAAAATCGGACCTGAGAAGGGTGACTCATTTGACGCATCGCAGGCCAATGACCATACGCTTTGATGTGCAGAATACTGAGACTACTCCAGCGCTCCGAATTTCCTCACTCGCACATCGATATGCGAGCAGTGGCACTCCCGCCCTGCAGATCGACGCGCTCACCCTCGATCCGGGTGAGCAGGTCGTGCTGACCGGCTCGTCGGGCTCGGGTAAATCCACGCTTCTGCATCTGGTGGCGGGGCTGATGGACCCGAGTTCTGGGACGATCGAGATCGCTGGGGAAGATATCCACAAGCTCAACGGGCATGCCCGCGATCGGTTTCGGGGTCGATCCGTCGGGATGGTTTTTCAGACGCATCACCTGCTGACGGGCTTCAGCGCGGAAGAGAATGTGATGGCCGCGCTCATGTTTTCTGATATTCCTCGGGGCTCGCATCGTGATCGTGCACGAACCCTGCTGGAATCCCTTGGGATCCCGACCCCGTCCCAGCGCGTCGAACGGTTGAGTATCGGGCAGCAGCAGCGGGTCGCGATTGCTCGTGCGTTGGCGTGTGATCCGGCGCTGGTGCTCGCGGACGAGCCGACCGCATCGCTGGATCCCGATAACGCGCAGGTCGCGCTCGATCTGCTTCAGGACGCGTGCCGATCATCGAACGCGGCGTTGCTCTGTGTGACGCACGACCAACGGTTCGTGGATCGCTTCGATCGGCATGAACACCTTGCCTCGCCCCTTGAGCAGCTCCAGGGCGCACTGGAGGGCGCGTGATGTCGATGAGTGATTGGAACATCGTGACGCGATCCATGCGTACCCGAACCTTCTCGAGCATCGTGACGATCCTGAGTGTCGCGATCGCGGTGGGGCTTGTTACCTTGCTGATCTCGATGCGTGACGCCGGGGAGAACAGCTTCAAGCGTGGCACGGGCAATGTGCAGATGCTGATTTCCAAGGAGGCCGGGCCGCTGCCGAGCGTGCTCAACTCCATGTTCTATGCGTCCCCGCCGACGACCCCGATCACCTGGGCGCAGTATCTTGAGCTCAAGCGTTCGTACCCGTTCGCTTGGACGGTTCCGACCCAGTTGGGCGATTCGTATCTCGATGCGCCGGTGATGGGTACGGATGGGTCGTTCTTTGAGTCGTTCCAGCCCGCGCAGGGCACGGACTGGACGCTCGCGACGGGCGTGTATTTCGATGAGCCGTTCCAGGTTGTGGTGGGGGCCGATGCTTCGGCGCGGCTCGGGTTATCTCTGGGCGACACCATCTCACTTGAGCACGGCGCACCCCGGTCCGAGGGCGGACATACGCACGACGAGTTCAGCTTCGAGGTCGTTGGGATTCTCGAATCCACGGGGACTGCGCACGATCGTGCGATCTTTACCTCGCTCGATTCGTCTTGGATCATTCATGCCCATGATCGACGCGAAGCGATCTTCGGGCACGGGATCACCACGAGCATCGACGATCTGATCCATGAAGACATGAAGATCACAGCTGTCTACGCGTCGCTCGGCAATCGCAAGGGTGCGCTTGTGCAGGTCCTCTCCGCGTTGCTGCGTGATCCGAACTGGACCGTCGCGAGTCCTGCGGACACCGTGGGAAACCTGTTCTCGATCGTCTCGAACATCGATCAGGTGCTGCTCGCGATGGCGATCGCGGTGATGCTCTCGTCTGGTGTGTCGATTCTGCTCGCGTTGTACAACTCGATGGAGCAGCGCCGCAAGCAGATCGCGGTGCTGCGGGTGCTCGGCGCGTCTCGTCCGCGGGTGTTCTCCATGGTCCTCACGGAGAGCGCGATCATCGGACTCATCGGCGGTGCGATCGGGATCGCCCTCTCGTTCCTCGGCGGGCTGATCGTTACGAATGTTCTCGCGCAGCGTGTCGGGATTGTCATCGAACCCGCGCTGCCGCTCGACGGGTACCTGATGATAGTTCTTGCGAGTGTTGCCCTGTCCTGCATCGCGGGTGTGTTGCCCGCGATCGTCGCGTACCGCACGAGCGTTGTTCGGGCGCTGCGTCCGGCCATGTAAGATACCGATTGGGAGATCAACGACATGCGCTGGTTCTGGCTCTTCATCCTTGGGTTGTGCGTTCTTACAGGCGGGCTTTATTTGAAGCGTGTCCGGGATGAAACGCTCGCGCAATCTGAGCTCCTCAATCAGCTGGAAGCCGAGCGGGAGGCATCGACCCCCGCGCGGCGCCCGCGTCGTGAGCGGGATTCGTCTGCGCAGACGCAACCCGCGGAACAGGCCCAGCCCGAGGCAGGCGCCGCGGGCGAATCCGAGCGGGTTGCTGCGGATCAGTCGGATCAGTCGGAGCAGGTGGAGCTGGTCGTTGAGCCCGAGTCCGACACGCCGGCGGAGGTTGTCGCGGAGGATACGCAAGCTCAGCAGGAGCCCGCTCAGGGGTTCGATCCGGGGTCGATCTTGGAGACGATGCAGGCGCTGAAGGATCAGCTCCCCGAAGAGGCGCACGCACGCACAGAGAAACCGTCCACAGAGCTCACCCCCGCCAAGCCCGACAGCACGCCCGAACCGACGGGTGAGATCGTGATCGATCTTCCGGAGCCGGGCAACGCGAAGGACGAGGTCGCGGAGGCCGATGAGCCCCAAGGACCGAGCTATGAGTTGCGGGGCGATGGGTCATTCAAAGTCTTGGGCGCAAACGCATGGGTTCAGGGTGCGGGGACTGAGTCCGAGCCGTATGTTCTGAGTTGGGAAGTGCTCAAGTCCATCGAGAACACATACGACCCAAAGAACGGCAAGGACACACTTCCCGATTGGCTGGACCTGCTTGATGGAAAGTTCGTGACGATCGAGGGCAACACGCTTGTGCCTGTCGTTGCGTCATCCACCCGTGAGCTGCTCGTGATGAAGAACCCATGGGATGGGTGCTGCATCGGCGTGCCACCCACGCCGTTCGATGCTGTTGAGGTGAGTCTGAATCACGATGTAGACTTCGGGAACTCGGCCGTTGGGTATGGCAGCGTTGTCGGGGTGTTCTATGCGGACCCCTATGTTGTTGATGGGTGGGTGCTGGGCGTCTACATCATCGAAGACGCGAAGTATCGGGCCGGTGAGGGTGTCGTGTTTCCGGAGTTCTGACGAACGGGTTGTCGGCTCTCATCAAGCGCACGAACAGGCACGAAGAAAAAGCCCCCGGATGTCCGGGGGCTTATTGATTGAATGGGTCGTGGCTTAATCGTCGTCGTCGTCATCCACCAGTGGGCCCAGGGTTTCGGGCTCAGGTTCGGGGCTGCTCTTGCAGGTCATCAGGACGATGGCGCCGCCGATCGCGGAGAGTGCTGATGCGACGAGGATTGCGAGCTTCGCGTGCTCCAGGTGTGCCTGTGAGTTGGCGTAGGCAAGGTTTGCGATGAAGATCGCCATGGTGAAGCCGATCCCGCCGAGCATGCCGGCACCGAAGATGTGTCGCCAGGAGACGCCGCGCGGGAGTGAAGCGACCTTGATGACGCATGCAAACCAGCAGAGCAGGATGATGCCGAGTGGCTTGCCGACGAAGAGGCCGAGGATGATCCCCATTGCGGCAGGATCGGTCAGATTTTCGGCGATTCCGCCGTGGATCTCAATCCCGGCGTTGGCGAGTGCGAAGATGGGGATGATGACGAACGCGGCCCACGGGTGCAGGACATACTCGATGCGGTGCAGCGGTGGCAGGACCTGTCGTGCGTTCTTAATGATGGCATTGACCGATGCTCGACGCACTGATGATTGCTTGACATCGTACTCCGGGTCGTCGTGGGCATTCTCGAACACATCGAGCGCCTTGCGTGTGGAGAAGACGAAGTTGATCGCGTTGACGCGAGCGTGTGCGGGGATGGTGAGTGCGAGGAGCACGCCGGCGATCGTCGCGTGGACGCCGGACATGTAAATGAAGTACCAGAGAGGGAGCCCGAGCACAAGGTAGAGCGTGATCCATCGAACCCTGAGCAGGTTCATGAATGCGAGGATACCGATGATGATGCCCGCGTATCCGAGATACTCGAGCGCGAGGTTCTCGGTGTAGAACACGGCGATGACGATGAGAGCGCCCAGGTCGTCCACGATAGCGAGGGAGGTGAGGAAGACCTTGAGTGAGTTGGGGATGCGTGAGCCGAGCATCGCGAGGATCCCGACCGCGAACGCGATGTCGGTTGCCATGGGGATCCCCCATCCGCCGATGGTTTCCTTACCGGCGTTGAAGGCGACGAAGATCAGCGCGGGACCGATCATCCCGCCGAGTGCGCCGAAGATCGGGAGTGCCGCACGCTTGGGCGATGCGAGCTCGCCGACGAGGATCTCTCGCTTGATTTCCAAGCCGACGACGAGGAAGAAGATCGCCATGAGCAGGTCATTGATCCAGTGCGCGATCGAGTGACCCTGCCACCAATACGGCTCGTTTGGCAGCTCGTGCCATGCGTGCTTGTCGCCTTCTTCGTCGACATGTCCCTCGTTGTGCGGTGTGTCGGTGAACGACAGATCTTCGACCGCTTGCTCGACTTCTTCGGCCGCTTCTTCGATTGGGGAATCGGCGTGCGCGTCGGAATGATCATCGGCGTGTTCGGCTTCGCCTTCGGCGTGGTGGGCCGCATCGTCCGCGTGCTCTTCGTGCCCGGCATGGGTGTCGTGGGGATTATCCGCGACGGTGATCCGGATCTCCGTGTCGTTAAACAGTTCCTTGTAGCTGTCGTAGTCGTTGTTTGCCCAGATCATCGCGATCGCGGTCATCAAGAGCAGCACAATACCGCCTGAGCTTGAAAGACTGGCAAAGCGCTCGAAGGGTCGAGCGAGGCGTTCGCCGGGCTCGGGGACCAGGCCATGCTTTGCGGTAGGGATGTGGTGGTCGTCTGACATCGGTTCGTCCTTGTTGGATGCCAATGGCGGCAGGGATATTCGACCACCAGTTTGAGGGGGTCGATAACCAAAGGGGTTACGCTTCTGTATCGTGTGTATTGAATACTGGAGTTCAGCGGGTGCGGGCGCTTCAGCACGATTTCACTTCGAGAACTGAGTCGCGTCACAGCAACCACCCGTTAGTGGGGGTAAAACGCGCAAAATTAACGCTGGAACGGGTACAGCTTCGGGAGTTGCAGGATCTGTGTGAGTTCGTCCAGCGCGTCTTGCAGTGCCCGCACGAGCTTGGGATTGAGCAGATCGTCCGCGCTCAGCTCGTCTGGGTAGTGCTTTTCGATCCAGGATTCGAGTTTGGTGCTCAGCGCATCTGTCAGGATGACGCCTGTATGGACTGCGCTCATTTCCTCGTCGTTGAGTACGACGCGGAGGCGCAGGCATGCCGGTCCGCCACCATTGCGCATGGACTCGCGGACATCGAGGTAGTGGACCGCGTTGATCGGGTTGTCCTTGGATTCGATCATGCTCTGGACAAACGCGTCCACGCGTGGATTTTCCTGGGTTTCCAGTGGCGCGATCAGCGCCATCGATCCGTCGGGCAGTGTCACGATCTGCGAGTTGAACAGGTAGCTCCCAACGGCGTCTTCGAGGGTGAAGTCGGTGTCGTGCGCTTCGACGAGGATCAGTGGCTCGCCCATCGGCGACGCGATATCCGCCACGAGCGATCGCGAGGTTGCGAACGCCTGCTCGTGGTACAGGAAGACCTTCTCGTTGCCCGTCGCGATGACATCGTTATGGAACACCCCCGCGTCGATCGCGTCTGGGTGCTGGCGCGTGTAGACGACGCGGGACGGATCGAGCTGGTGCAGGCGGGCGATGGCTTCGCACGCGGCGCGGGTCTGGCGCGATGGGTACTTGCGTGCCCCCCCGGCGGGGTCTTCGCGATCGAACCCAAAGACGAACATCTCGACGCCGGGCTCGGCGTGCGTTGGTGCGAACCGCACATGGTTCGCGGCGCCCTCATCCGCGTAGCGCATCTGCAGCGGGAGCGGATCGTGCACGCAGAACTTGTCCTCATCTTGGAAGATCATCCGCAGCATCCGCGTTGTTGTGGGGTGCTCAAGCGATCGGTGGTAGTTCGAGATCAGGTTCGCTGGGGTCATATGGACCCGCCCGTCGGCGCAATCGATGCTGGGCGAGACCGTCGCGGCATTGGCGGCCCACATGCTGCTGGCGCTCCAGATTGCTGCGAGGAGTGTGGGATCGCTCTCATGGGCGTCTTTGAGTATCTTTTCGTCGTCGCCGGTGAATCCGATGTCCCGCAGCGCCCCCAGATCCGGGCGTTGCTGGGGCGGGAGGACCCCTTGGGTGAGCCCCAGAGATCGGAGGGTGTTCATTTTCGCAAGTCCCTGCAGCGCAGCGGCTTTGGGCTTGGAGATGCCTCCTGCGTTGGAGGCGGAGGCGATATTGCCCGGCGAGAGTCCGGCGTAGTTGTGCGTAGGGCCGATCAATCCGTCAAAGTTCACTTCGCGTGTCTGGGTCATTCATCAAGCGTAGGACCCTCAGAAGGGCGATCCTGCGTCAGATTGTGGATCTGGGCTTGACAAATGCAAAGAACCGGCGTTCCCTCTGTGCCCATCCTTATTTATACAGCCCAGTGCTGCACCCCGCCGATCACGAGGCAACACACGCTTTATGGCCAAGAAGAAAACCACAAAGAAGTCCGCGAAGAAAACGACCAAGAAGACGACCAAAAAGGCGTCTGGGCGCAAGTCGTTCGGGTCGAACTACAAGAAGGGCGACGCCCAGGGCAAGTCGCTGGTGATCGTGGAATCCCCGGCGAAGGCCAAGACGATCAACAAGCACCTGGGGAATGACTATGTCGTTCTGGCGTCCGTTGGGCATGTGCGCGATCTGCCATCCAAGAACCCCAAGGGCGTCAAGGATCCGGTTCCGGGCGTGAAGATCGAGAAGCGCTTCCAGCCGAGCTACGAGATTCTCAAGGGCAAAGAGCAGGTCATGAAGGACCTGAAAGCGGCGGCCAAAGACGCGCTGAGCAGCGGCGGCGAGATCTGGTTCGCGACCGACCTAGATCGCGAAGGGGAAGCGATCGCGTGGCATCTCGCGCAGGAACTCAAGATCGATTCGAAGGATGCCAAGCGGGTGATTTTTCCCGCGATCACCAAGACAGAAATTGACAAGGCGTTCCACAACCCGCATCCGATCGACGAGGATCGGGTCAACGCGCAGCAGGCGCGCCGTATTCTCGATCGCATCGTCGGATATCAGGTTTCGCCGTTGCTCTGGAAGAAGGTCGCGCGGGGTCTGAGCGCCGGGCGCGTGCAGTCCGTGGCGGTTCGATTGATCGTGGAACGCGAGCGACAGATTCGCGCATTCATCCCGGACGAGTACTGGAACATCACGGGGTACTTCGCGCTCGATCAGGCCAAGGCCGGCGGGTTGGGCGACGATTGGCGGAAGTTCCTCGCGGATACGGACGAGAAGGGCAAGGGCCCGACGGTCAAGGCGCAGAACGGGTGGCTTGGTAAGAACAACACCATCCGCGCCGAGCTTGTCGAGTTCGACGGCGAGAAGTTCGATCCGCGTATCCTCAGTGCCGATATTGTCCCCGAGCCCAAGACACTCGGTGAGGACGATGTCACCCAACGCCTCCAGAAAGTGGATGAGGCGTTCGCCAAGCCCGGATCGCACGATATCAGCGGTCAGGTACAGGCCATCGCTTCGCAGATCGGTTTGTCCGATGTTTCCTCCGAAGTGACGGAAGACGAACGCGGCAAGGGGCCTGCTCGCTGGGTTCGCAATATCACAGGTGTCGCGAGCGCCGACGCGTCGTACACGATCGAATCGATCGAGACCAAGCGGACCAAGTCGCGCGCCCCCGCGCCGTTCATCACCTCGACGATGCAGCAGAGTGCTTCTTCGCGACTGGGTTTTGGCGCACAGCGCACGATGCGCGCAGCGCAGGGGCTCTACGAGGGTGTGAACATCCCGGGCGAGGGTCCTGTCGGTCTGATTACCTACATGCGTACCGACTCGACGCACATCGCGGGCGAGGCGTTGAGCGCTGTTCGGTCGCATATCAAAGGCCAGTTCGGGGACAAGTACCTCCCGGCGAAGCCCAACTTCTTCAAGTCCACCAATAAGGACGCGCAGGAAGCGCACGAGGCGATTCGTCCCACGGATGTCAGCCGTCACCCGGATCAGGTCAAGAGCGCCCTCAAGCCCGATCAGTACCGCCTCTACAAGCTCGTCTGGGAGCGCTTTGTTGCGTGTCAGATGGTGCCGGCGGAGTGGGACGCCACGAGTGTCATGATCCGCGGCGGCGAAGCGGACAAGGCCGTGTTCCGCGCGACGGGGCGCACACTCGCGTTCGACGGGCATTACCGCGTTTCGGGCGTGCCGACCTCCGGCGATGAGCTCAACCTTCCCAAGCTCGAAGAGAAGCAGGGTCTGTATCCCTTCGACTTTCAGGTCGATCAGAAGTTCACGACGCCTCCCGGTCGCTACTCGGAAGCATCGCTCATCAAGACGCTCGAGTCCGAGGGGATCGGTCGCCCATCGACCTACGCGAGCATCATCCAGACGATCCAGGATCGCAAGTATGTCGAGCAGATCCAGCGTGCGTTCTACGCAACGGACCTTGGTGAGGTCGTCACGGACAAGCTTGTCGAGGGGTTCCCTCGCCTGATGGATCTGAGCTACACGCGTCAGCTTGAGGAGGAACTCGACAAGATCGAGGACGAGCACCTCGACTGGATCGAGATGCTCGAGCAGTTCTATGGGCGTTTCTCCAAGTCGCTTGAGAAGGCGCATGAAGAGATGACGCACGCCAAAGCCGAGACCAAGCCGGCGCCCGATGAGTATCGGTGCGAGAAGTGCGGGTCCACGCTTGTGTACCGCTTTGGGAAGAACGGGCGATTCCTGAGCTGTTCCACCTACCCCGATTGCGATTGGGCGTGCCCGTGCGATCGCGAGGGTCGCCCGCAGATGGCGGAGTTCGTGGATGTGAAGTGCCCCAAGACGGGGCGCCCGATGATCCGCAAGACCGGGCGATTCGGTCCGTTCCTGACCACTCCGCTCGAGGATGGCGAGACGAACGACGACGGCATGATCCTCAACATTGATAAAAAGGGGTTCGTAAACGCGCCCAGCGTGCCACCTCTGGAAACGGATCTGCCATGCCCGACCTGCGACAGCCCGCTGTATCTCCGCAACGGTGCGCGGGGCCCGTGGCTCGGATGTTCTCGATTCCCCAAGTGTCGGGGGCGAGGGAAATGGGCGGCGTTGGAAGACGACAAGAAGTCCCAGCTCGAGTCCCAGCTCGAGGCGCACGAGAAGAAGAATCCGGTGATCACGGTCACGCGGATGGACGGCACCCCGCTGACGGATAGCAAGGGCAAGCCGGTGCCCGAAGCGCCCAAGGTTGAAGAACTCTTGTTGCAAGAGGACCCGCGTGCTGCGAGCGCGTAAGCGCTGTTCTATGATGGATTGTGCCCAAGCCGAAGATCTCCAGTCTGACACCGAAGCGGATTGTTCGCTCGCTTGGTGCGTGGGTTCATGATCACCCTGACGGGTGGCTGAACATGCTCGGGGCGATCATCGGTGCGCTGACGGCGATCGGTGCGGTCGGGTTCGCGTATATTCTGGATCTCGTCCTCGAGTGGACGGAGCATCTTCAGTACATTCTCCAGGGTGAGGACGGCTCACGGATGTATCTCATGCCGATCATCCCCATGGTTGGGGCGTTGATCAGCGGGATATTGGTGTACCTGTTTGCGAGGGAAGCATCGGGGCACGGCGTGCCTCAGGTGCTTGATGCGATCGTGCGTCGGGGCGGCAAGCTCCGCGCCCGTGTGGGCGTGGTGAAGATCATCACCTCGATCTGCACCGTGGGTTCTGGCGGGTCGGCGGGTGCGGAAGGTCCGATTGTTCAGATCGGCGCGGTGATGGGTTCAACGATTGGGCAACGCATCGGGGTCCCGACGCGTCATGTTCCAACGCTTGTCGGGTGCGGTGCCGCGGCGGGCATCTCAAGCATCTTCAATGCACCCATCGCGGGCGTGTTCTTCGCGCTCGAGATTCTGTTGCGGGATTTCTCGCTCAAGGCGTTTACGCCGATCGTGATCGCGTCTGTCTTCGCGACCGCGATGACGCAGGTCATCCTCCCCCACGAGGAGGCGATCTTCGCGTATGAGCTGACGGGGTATCTGTTCACGGTCCGCGAACTCCCGAGTTATCTGATGCTCGGGCTGGTCTGTGCCGTTGCGGCCTGGGCGTTTGTTGAGACGCTCCACGCGAGCGAGCGATTTTTCGAACGCGTCCCGATCCATCCCGCATTGCTTCCCATGCTCGGGGCGCTGGTCCTCGGGTTGCTCGGCATCGCTGGGCAGCGTGCGACGCACGGGGTCGGGGAGAGCGCTCTGGTGCCGATGGACTCGAGTGTTCCCGTCTTCTTCGGGAACGGGTATGCGATGATCACCTCGTTGCTCGATCCCACGCACTACACGGCTGCGGATGTGACCTGGGTCGCGGTGATTCTGTTGGGGATGCTGGCGATCGCAAAGATCGCGGCGACGAGCTCAACACTCGGATCGGGCGGTAGCGGCGGTGTATTTGCGCCTTCCCTGTTTGTCGGTGCCACGGTCGGCGGGACCTTCGGACTGGTCCTCGAGATGTTCGGGCTGATCCCCGAGGGCGGGTCGCCCGCGAGTTACGCGCTGGTAGGGATGGCTGCGGTGGTCGCGGGCACGACCTTCGCGCCGATGACCTCGATCCTGATGCTGTTTGAGCTGACGCGCGAGCCGCGTGTGCTGGCGCCGATCATGC
>Ga0070726_10003591_pt1 | contig 12941 bp, 9 predicted proteins | sample tdAd471_FD_67275 | JGI IMG/M metagenome (GOLD analysis project Ga0070726, IMG submission 67275) | Marine sediment microbial communities from the Atlantic coast under amendment with organic carbon and nitrate - tdAd47.1 | ecosystem: Environmental > Aquatic > Marine > Coastal > Sediment | place...
GCCGACGAGAGCACCGCGGGGATGACCTCGTCGTTCCTGCACAGTCTGGCTCGCCTCGGCCCGCTGACCCTGGTGCTCGACAACGCCGACGGCGTGTCCACCTTCGTCAGGGCCCTGCACGACGAGGCCCCGACCACGTTGTCCACGCGCTTCGTGGTCACCCTGAGAGAGCCGGTCGGGCTGCCTCGCGAGCAGGTGTTGGCCCTCCCTCCTCTCCCCCCTCGCGACGCACAGGCGCTGTTCGAGGAGCTGGTCGACCGGGTCCTCACCCCGGAAGACCGCGCTGTCTTGCCCGCCATCGTGCAGCGCCTCGGTGGCCTCCCGCTGGCGCTGGAGCTGTGCGCTTCTCAAGCCCGCAGCGTGCCCCTGCCCCAGCTGCTCGACGGGCTCGAAAACCGCGTGCAGCTGCCAGAGCGAGCGTCCCACAACCGCGGCGCCACCGTCGTCGACACGATCCAGTGGTCCTGGAGCCTGCTGGAGCGCAGCGAGCAGGAGGCCCTGTCGCAGCTGGCCGTGTTCGAGGCCGACTTCTCCCTCGAGGGCGCCGATGCCGTCATCCTCACCGGCGCGACCGAGGGTAGCGCCTGGGCCCTCGACCTGCTGGCCGGCCTGACCCACCACTCCCTCGTGCAGACCCTCCCCGACCCCGCCGAGCCGCGGTTTCGCCTGTTCCACGCCGTGCGGTCGTTCGCCCTGGCGGCCCTCGACGCGCCCGACGTCACCCGAGAGCGCCATGCGCGATGGATGGCACGATTCGGCGAGCCCTCGGCCCGTGAGCAGCTGTTCACCATGTCGGGGTCGGCCCACCTCGACCACCTCGATGCCGAGCGCGCCGATCTGGTGGCTGCGTGTCGCTGGGCTGCCGGGCAAGGGCGAGCCGACCTGGCGGGGCCCTTGTTCCTGGCTGCGGCCGACCTGCTGTCGGTGCGCGGGCCCGTGCGGCTGGGCCTCGATCTCGCCGAAGTCGTGCTGCCTCTCAGAGGCCTACGCAGCCTCCGCGCCGAGGTGCTGGTGGCCACCGCGCAGCTGATGGCCGATGCCGGCCGAGCCGACGAGGCGCGGGCGCGACTGACCGACGCCATCCGCATCGCCGTGCGTACCGAAGATCCGGAAACGGAGGGCATCGCCCGCACCCACCGGGCGCTGCTGCAGCAGCGGCGCGGGCAGCATGCGGCCGCCCTGCAAGACGCACGGCGGGCGACCGAGCAGCTGGAGGGCCGCAACCAGCGCATGTTCGGCGTGGCCCTCGCGAACCTGGGCCTCGTGCATCGGCTGCGCCGCAACCTGCAGGCCGCGGCAGGCTCCCTCGACGAGGCACTGCGGGTGCTGGAGCAAGCGGGCGACGTGCCCAACGCGGGCATCGCCCTGGGAACCCTCGGCAACGTGCACCGCGACGCGGGGCGCCTGCAGGAGGCCGAGGCCTGTCTGAGGCAGTCCATCGCCCTGCACCGGCGCTGCGGCAACGTGCGCAGCGAGTGTGTCGGCCTGTCGAACCTCGGCTCGGTCCTCGCCACCCAGAATCGGCTCGACGAGGCCGAGGTCGCGCTGCAGTCGGCCCTGGAGCTGTCGCTGGGCCTGGGCCACACCGCGGCAGAGGCGGTGGTGTCGAGCCGCTTGGGTGAGGTCCTGCACAAACAAGGGAAGCTCGACGCCGCCTATCCCATGCTCCAAGGGGCGCTCGCCTCGCTTCGGCGCCTCGGCGACGAGCGTGCGGAGGCCGAGGCCCTCGAGGCCATGGCTACCCTGCAGCAGGCCCGGGGCCAGCCCGAGCCCGCGCGCGCCAGCCTTCGCGCGGCCCAGGCCATCTACCGTGACCGCGAGCTGCTCGGCGAGCAGGTGCGCGTCGCGACCCGCCTCGCCCGCCTCGCCGACAAGGAGGCGTCGGTGTCCGACAGCCTCACGTGGGTTCGCGAGCTTCGCGGTCATCTCGAGGCACGCGGCGACGAGCGCCTCACCGCTCCGCTGCTGGTAGAGGAGGCACGGCTGCTGCATCGCCAAGGCGATCTGCGCGGCGCCCGGATGGCTCTGATCGCCGCCGACGAGCTGATGGCGACCGCTCCGCGCACCCGCCGCCTGCAGGAGCGTGCCGAGGCGGTGCGTCGCCTCGTCGATCAGGGGTAGCGCAGCGGCGGCACCCGCTCGAGGTACAGCGGGCCGGTGTCGAACGCCAGCACCCGATGCAGTCGACCGATGGTGAGCCGCTCACAGCACCGACCGGGAAAGCGGCTCTCGAAGTACCAGCGCAGCTCGTGCTCCGCGCGGAGGGGGTGGCGCTGCAGCATGTCGTGCCACGCCGGGTCGCCCACCAGCGCGTCGCGGGCCTCGGCAAACCCCGGATAGGACCGTGCGTCGCGCAGGCTGCGCCATCGATCGCGTAGCGCCGCCGGCCACTCCCGCCAGCGGGTCGCCCGACCGACCATGTCGACCACCAGCAGCCGCCCCCCCGGACGCAGCACCCGCAACACCTCGCGCATGGTGGGGTCCCAGTCGAGGTAGCGCCAGGACAGCAGCGAGATCACGACATCGACCGAGGCGTCGGGGAGCGGAAGGTCGGGACCGTCGAGGGCCTCGAAGCGCAGCCGCGCCCCGCCCCGCCTGCGCGCGTGGGACAGCATGCCTCGCGACACATCGACCCCTACCCCTTCGCGCAGACGCGGCGCGAGGGCGCGGAGCAGCGCGCCGGTGCCGCATCCCAGGTCGAGCACCGTCGACCCGGCCGCTACCCGCTGCTCCAGCCAGCGCCACTCCGGGCCGCGCACGCGGATGTCGGCAAAGGTCTCGTCGTAGCGGGCGGCCACCGGATCGTAGGCCTGGTGGCGGGCCTCGATCGGGGCCTGGGGCCGAGGCTCGGCACGCCGCATGGGCTGGGGAGGTAGCCAGCCCATGCGCTTGCCCAGGGCCCCCCGCAGGCCGTGGGAGGTGAGCCCGGGCTGCCCGATGACGTGCACCGGGTCACCCGGGCGCACGGCGGCGTAGCGGTCGGGGAGGCGACTGTAGGTGGTGTACAGGTGGTGGCCGTAGGTCGGCACACCGTAGTGATCGGCGAAGAAGGGCGCGAACCATCGCGCGGTGCGGCACGCATGAAAACGGGCCGTCGCTCCGTCGACGAAGGGAAGCGGCAGCGACTGCCACTCATGGGGGCTGAGCTGCTCGGGCCGGTCGACCGTGCCGAACATCGGCCCGTACATGCCCGCGTGCCCGATGAAGTGCAGGTCGCGAAGCCCCGCCGAGGGCAAGCGCGCCATCGCGTCGAGGAAGGCCCGCTTGGTCTCCACCGCCTCGACGCGCACGGGGCCCCGCTGCTGCGCGGCCAGGGTGCGTGCTGCGCGGGGCTGGAGCGGCCCGCCTCCCCGGTAGCGGGTCGTGTAGCCGATCCAGGTGATGGGCTCGCTCACGGGGCCTCCAGCGGGCGCTTCACGTAGGCCGGCGGCGGTCGATAGGGGTTGCGCGGGTCGAATGCCAGGGGGAAGCGCTGGCCCTGCTCGGCCCGGAAGGCCTGCCACGCGGGCTCGCGAATCAGCCGGTAGCCACGGCGGAGCGGCACGCTGGGGCCATAGGGCGCCAGCGCCTGCTCGGAGAAGCCGTAGGTGACGCGCCACACCCCCGACAGGTCGCCGGCCGGCTCGAAGTTCTCGCACGGTCGCTCGCCCTGTGCCCACAGAAAGCCGCACAGCCCTCGATGGGCCACCAAGCGTTCGTCGACCCCGACGGTGGCCTGCACGATGGGCAGCATGTCGCCCCAGGCCGCATAGTCGGGGCCTCGTTGCCGATGGGACGCCACGTTCGCTGCGCCCACCCCCACCGCCCCGAGGGCAAGGGCGAGGGCCACCCCTGGGCCCGGCCGCAGCGCCGCCAGCACCCACGCCAGCGGCACGAAGCCCATCACCATCAGGCGCCACGCGACGCCGTCGAAGCCGAAGGGCAGGCCCGGCGCGGTGCACACCACCCCCAGCGCGGCCACGGTCAGGGCCTGCGGGGCCGGCAGCCCACGCCGGTAGGCCCACGCCGCCAGCACCGGCACGATGGCCACAGCCACCATCTCAGCCGCCTCCACCGCCGGGAGCCGCGCCAAGCCGCGAGCGCGGTCGCCGAGCCCCGCCAGCTGCCAGCTTCGATCGAGGTCGGCCACCCCCACCACGCCCCACAGCAGGGCCACGGCCCCTCCCGCCACGACGACCACCCCTACCCCAACGCCCCGTCCGACATGGCGCTGCCCCACCGTGGTCGCCGCCACCCCCAGCACCATCGCCCAGCACATCACCCCCGCGAGCTTGTGGACGCCGCTCGCCAGCACCGCCAGGCCCACGGCCCCCGCCCAGGCCGCCGGCCCCGGTCGGCGCGCCAGCAGCCAGGCCACGGCCGCCAGCGGCACCACCCCGATCGCGTTCTTGAGGAACTCCGCCGTGAGCGCCAGGTGCCCGGTAGCGCTCGCCGCCACCGCCCCCGACACCAGGGCCCCCGACGCACCGCCCAGACGCCCCCCTGCCAAGGCCAGGGCGGCCGTCACCGCCATGGCCGCCAGCCCGGCGACCAGCTCGTTGCCGACCACCACGTCGCCGGTGAGCCACGCCGCCGCGCGCAGCACCGGGAAGGCCCACGAGTCGTCGCCGAACCGATCCTGGCCCTCCTGCAGCGAGCGCACCTGCAGCACGTAGTACCAGGCATCGAAGCCACTGGCCGTGGTGTCGCGCCCCAGCAGCGCCCAGCGGCTCACTCCGGCGGCCAGCACGCTCGCCGCGACAGCAAGGGCCGTCAGCCCCGGTTGGGCTGCAGGGGCATCGTCTCCAGCACCTTGCCGTTCTCCCGATCGAGCTTCCACAGACGTGCCTTGGTGGCGTTGGGACCGAAGCGCTCCGGCGTGTCCCACGTGATGACCCAGTCGCCCCGCGCCGTCCACCGGCGCTCTTTGCGGTCCCACTCGTACAGATCGCCGCCGGTGTCGGCGACCTCGGCATACTCGAGATCGACCAGCGCCAGCACCATGCCCTCACCCTCGAACTGGCCGCGCTCGAGCAGCTTGCCGCCGGTGTCGCCCTCGAAGCTCTTGATGAGCGCCGCATTCTGCTTGTCGACGGCCGACAGCACAGAGATCTCGAAGTGCTTGTTGACCTCGTACCAGTCGGCCTTGGCGAAGTGCTCGCGGTAGCGCTCGTTGTCGAAGGCGCGCCCATACTGCGCGAAGATCTCGTTGCGCACAAAGGCAAGCCGCTTGGGCGGGATGCGGGCCACCTCCGCAGGCTTGAGGCGCGTCTGGTCGGCGAAGCGGCCGTCGTAGTCGACCAGCCGCTCGCAGCCGGGCTGTAGCGTGACATCGACCTCAGCTTGGTCGGCCGACAGGACGACCTCGCTGGCCGTGAAGCCATTGGCGCGCAGCGTCACCTTCGCGGGAGCATCGGCCACTGGCACCACCCACGGTGTCGGGCCGAGGCGCTCATCTCCGTCGAAGACGTAGGCCGACTCGGGCTCACTGACCGAGACGGTGAGCTCCGTCGGCGCCGTCTCGAGCAGCCCGCAGGCGAGGAGCATCCAGATCATCGCAGCCTCCTACCCCGAGGTAGCGCGACGCTAGGGAACCTCGCCACCCTCGGTCGCCGCATCGGCGAAGCTCGGATCCTGCACAGAAGCCAGCGGGGTATAGGTGATCTCGACCTGATCGAGAGGCTCGGGCACGAAGGTGTGGAACACGATGGCATTCCGCACATCGTCGAACACGTAGTCGCCGCCGTCTTCCTCGGCCCCTTGCTCCTTGAAGGTGATGCCGCCCTGGGGCGTAATCACGGAGACCTGGATGGTCTCGGGCACCGGCACGTTGCTCAGGAAGTACTCGACCTTGAGGCCGGCGGCGAGCAGGCCCAGCTCGTCGAGCAGGACGCCGAAGTTCTCGTCGAGGATGTCCCACGTGAGGCCACCGATCGAGTCGGTGACCTGCATGTAGCGGTCTCCGATGTTGCTCGAAGAGCAGGTGGCGCCACCGGTGGAGCTGCCCGACTCGACGCACACGATGGAGCTGAAGGTGCGCGCTTCCACGTCTTGCTTCAGACCGTCGTACCAATCTTCGAACTCGCGCAGGGTGATGACCGGCGGGTTGTCGTCTTCGGTCTGATCCTTCTCGTCGGACACGACGATCGTGTGGATGGCAGCCTCTTCGCGGTAGAAGCCCGCGTTGAACTCCCACTGCTCCTCGAGGGCGCGGTAGGCGGCTCCCAGCCCCTTCTCACAACCAGAGCCGTCGGAACCGAGCAGGGCCATTCCCTGAAAGACGTTGGACGGCTCGAGCGTGTTCTCGTCGATCCACAACAGCCCCTGGAACCGGTTGAGCCGGCCGTTGAGCGCCGGAGCGCGCGTGCTGTAGCACCAGTCGCTGGGATCGGTGTTCGTGTCGGTGCTGGTGACCCCGATGTGGAAGTCGAGCCCCGAGTTGTCGAACGTGCGCATGAACTCCGGGAAGTTCTGACTCAGCAGTGTCTGGAACGGGCCCATCGAGCAGCTGTTGTCGATGACGAACAGCACGTCGACCTTGGGGGTCGTGACCTGCACGATGCGGTCGGTGACCTCTGGGTTCTCCAGGGCCTTCGGCTTCGACTGCGGGAAGTCGAGCAACTCCTGGCTGAAGTTGTTCTCGCTGGCACAGCCTGCTGCCATCGCCAGGACGGACAGGAACGCGATGTTTCTCATGGAGGACCTCACTTGCACCAACTATGCCCCACGGTGTCGAGCACCGTCACTCGACAGCTTCCATAACGGCAGCCGCCCCCAATCCGCCAGCCGCACAGATACCGAGCAACGCAGTTTTCGCGTCGGTGCGGGCGAGCTCGTGGGCCATGGTGAGCACCATGCGGGCGCCCGTCGCTCCAAACGGGTGCCCCAACGCCAGGGAGCCGCCGTGCACATTGAGGCGGTCTCGGGCAACCTTTCCGACCGCTGCGTCGCGCCCGAGACGCTCCTGGGCGAAGGCGTCGCTCTCCAGGGCCTGGACCACCGACAGCACCTGCGCCGCGAAGGCCTCGTGCATGTCGACGACATCGATGTCGGCCAGCTCCATCCCCGCCCGCTCGAGGGCCTTGGGCATGGCGAGAGCGGGGCCGATGAGGAGCTGATCGGCGGGGTCGACTCCCACATACGACCAGGATCGGAACGCCGCGAGGGGCTGCAGGCCGAGCTCCTTGGCCTTCTCCTCGCTCATCAGCAGCACGGCAGCGCCGCCGTCGGTGAGCGCCGAGCTGTTGCCGGCCGTGAGGGTGCCTCCCTTGCGGAACGCCGCCCGCAGCTTGGCCAGCCGCTCCAGCGACGTGTCGCCCCGCACCAGCTGGTCGACGAACACCGTCTCGCCGTCGGGATTGGTGACCGGCACCACCTCGTCGTCGAAGCGGCCGGCAGCCACCGCCGCAGCCGCGCGCTGGTGGCTAAGCAGCGCCAGAGCGTCTTGCTCGCCACGGCTGACCTGGTTGCGCTCGGCCATGTCCTCGGCGGCCTCGCCCATCAGCTGCCCCGTCGAACGCTCGGCGATCTTCGGCTGCTTGGGGAGCAGATCGTCACGCACCGACAGCTGCCCGAGGAGGCGAAGGTAGTCTTTGGGACCTGACTTGCTCGACATCGCCACAGGGGCCGCCTTGTGCACCAGCGACTGGGGCATCGTGAGCTGGGCGTTGGACGTGGAGTCGGATCCGCCAGCGATCACCACGTCGGCCTCCCCACGCTCGATGGCGGCGGCCGCCAGGGTGATGGCCTGCAGCCCGCTGGCGCATGCGCGGGTGACGGTCATGGCCTCGACCGAGGCGGGCAGCCCGAGGTCGAGGGCGATCTCCCGACCGACGTTGGGGGCGCCCGTAGGCAGGATCACCCCGCCCCATACGATGGCGTCGATCTCGCTCCACGGCACCCGGGTGCGGTCGAGCAGACCCCGCACGGCGGCGACGCCGAGACCGATGGTGTCGATGCGGGTGAACTCGGCGAAGGCGCGCACGAAGGGCGTTCGAGCGCCCCCGACGATGACGGCTCGGGACATGTTTAGGCTCCTACGAAGTTGCCGCCGCACACACGCACCACCTGGCCGGACAGGCCGTGGGCGCCAGGGCTGGCGAGGAAGGTGGCGACCTGGGCGATGTCGACGGGCAGGCCGCCCTGGGACAGGTTGCACAGGCGACGAGCCACCTCGCGGGTGGCGACGGGAATGGCATCGGTGAGGCGGGTCTCGATGAACCCGGGGGCGATGGCGTTGACCGCGACGCCCCGTGCGGCGAGCCGCGGCGCGAGGGAGCGCACGTAGCCGATGACCCCTGCCTTGGACGCGGCGTAGTTGGTCTGGCCGACGTTGCCGGCGATGCCGGCGATGCTCGACAGGCAGACCACACGCCCCTCGTCGGCGAGGAGCGGGTCGAGAGCCTCGGTCAGGGTGATCACTGCCTCGAGGTTGACGTCGATCACCTGGTCCCACCGCTCTGGCTTCATCTTCGCCAGGGTGCGGTCGCGGGTGACTCCTGCGTTGTGCACCACGACATCGACCCGCCCGAAGCGCTCCAGGAGGAAGTCGTGCACGGTGGCCGCGGCGTCGTCCGAGGTCACGTCGCAGGGCAGGTAGACACCGCCGACCTCGCGGGCCACCGCACTGGCGAGCTCCGCGTCTTCCGGCCGATCGAGGACGACCACCTGAGCCCCTTCCTCGCTCAGCCTTCGAGCGATGGACCGCCCGATGCCCCGCGCCGCACCGGTGACCAGCGCGACCTTGCCGTCGAGCACCCGGCTGTGCGGCACCGCAGAGGCCGCAGCCACCACCCCGTCGATGCGCAGCGGCTGCCCCGACAGGTAGGCCGAGGCAGGCGACAGCACGAAGCGCAGCACGGCGGGCAGCCGGCTGTCGGCCCCTTCCGCGACCCACAGCAGGTTGGCGGTCGCCCCGCGACGACCGACCTCCCGGCCGACGCTGCGCACGAAGCCCTCCAGCGCCTGCCGACTGGCGGCCACCCGGGGCACGTCGTCAGGAGAGGGTGGGCGGCCGAGCACGACGACCCGCCCCGAGCGCCCCAGCGAGCGCAGATGCGGGTGGAGCAGGTCGTACAGGCAGCGGAGGTCGGCCGGGGTGCGCAGCCCCGTGGCGTCGACCACGAAGGCCCACGGCCGTTCGGCACACCCCACGTGGGGCAGGCGGCCCCAGGCCTCGCCCGACGCCCGGAAGGGCCCCACATCGGTCTCCAGCAGGTAGGGCTCGGCGCCCGCTGCGGGGAGCGACGTGGCCAGCACCTCCGTGAGGGCAGGGCGTGGCCCAGAGGCGACCACCACCGCACGCCCACGCAATGGCTGCGCGACCCAGGCTCCCTTCCCTCGCTCGAGGGTCTGCGGGAGCGGCACCGGGAGCCCCAAGGTGGTGATGAGCTTGCGCGCGCGCTTGTCGGCAGCGAGCTGAACGAGGCGATCGGTCATGCGGTCTCCAGTGAGCCGACGAGAAAGGCCGGGCCGCCCGGCGCGGAGCCGACGGCGAGCTGTGGGCCATGGTCGAAGAGGCGAACGGTGGTGGGCAGCACCACGGGCTTGACGAAGGTGACATCGACGGCGTGAAGCGCGGTGCGGTCGCCTGCGAAGCGGGCACTGACGAGGGCCTCCCACGCCCACGCCAGAGTGGCGAAGCCGTGGAGGATGGTGTTCGGGAAGCCCGCCGCCCGTGCGTAGACCGGCGACCAGTGCACTGGGTTGACGTCACCGGTGAGGTAGACGAAGCGCTGCGCATCGCGCGCCTTCATGCGCCGCTCCGCCAGCGGACGCGCCTGGTCGGGCACGCGAGGCTTGGGCTTGCGGGGGCCCGTGCGCTTCTTCTTCGCCAGGGGAACGAAGACGCGCATCCAGGCGTCGACGTGCCCTCCCCTCGCCGTTCGGGTCGTGAGGCGATTGTGCAAGATGGCCCGCGAGCCGTTGTCGTCGATGGACTCCAGCTGTGCCTCCAGCAGCAGCTTCTCGCCTCGCCGCAGCGGCTCGTGCACCTCCACCCGCACGCCACCGTTGAGGGCCTTGCGCAGGTCGTAGGGGACGGCCTGCAGCGAGCGCGTGAGCAGCGGAAAGCCCCACTGGCTGAACAGGTGGGCCGGTAGCAGGGTGCGGTCGCGGGGCGCCCCGGCCCAGCGAAGGTAGTCGTCGACCAGCGCACCAGGCGGCGGCGCGACCGTCTGCTGCAGGAGCGGGCCAGGCAGCTCGGGGGTCGCGCCACGGCCACCGCCTGCCGTCAGTCCCGTCTTCAGCAGCGAACGGATCACGGGACCCTGATGGAGCAGGTGCCGCCTCACTTCGCTGCCCTCGGCGCCGCGTCGGCCTCGCGCAGCGACGCCAGCAGGCGCGCCCCGGTGGTCGTGATCAGGTCGAGCTCGTGGCGACAGGCCGGCTCGGCGCGGTCGAGCCACCGCTCCAGCACGTCGACCCGATCCGGATGCGCCTGTGCCTGCTCGAACAACACCTCCGCCACCGCCACCTGGGTGAGCAGCCGGCACAGACGCTCGGCATGCAGCATCGCCAACGCGAAGTCGCGCTTCGGGTCGAGCTGCGACAGCGCCTCCTTCCAAGCGGACACCTTCACGGACCGCAGCTCACCGAGCTTCGCTCCCACGAGCTGCGTCAGCAGGTGCCGAACGGCTTGGTGCTGCAGTGACTGCAGCCGTGCCAAGCGCCGCTCCAGCGGGTCACGGGCCGACACGGCCCGCCAGCGAGCTGACGCCCCCTCGCGCAAGAAGGCCTGGGGCCGCTTCACCACGCCCAGCAGCGTGTCTTTCATCGCCATCAGCCCCTGGATCTGCGACGTGCCCTCGTAGATGGGCATGACCATCGCGTCGCGCAGCAGCTTCTCGGCCTTGACCTCGCGGCTATAGCCCACGCCACCGTGGATCTGGATGCAGGTGCGGGCCATCTGCACGGCCTTCTCGCTGGCCAGGTGCTTGAGCAGCGGCGTGAGCCGCCGCGCAACCCTCGCGTGGCGGCGAGCCGCCTTGTCGAGCTTCGCGCGCTCCTCGGGGTCGGCGGGCGGGTCGAGGCGGAGCTTCACGCGGAGCTTCTGCCCCATCTCCTCGTGCCAGCCCGCCGTCATGCAAAGGGCACGAATTCCCTGGATGTCGGTGCGCATCTCGTCGAGGAAGTCGGCGATCATCTCGTGGCGATCGATCGTCTTGCCCATCGAGCCACGCACCGCCGCGTAGTCGCGAGCGAGACGGTAGCTGGCCTCGCACAGCCCCAGGGCTTCGAAGCCGACCCCCACCCTGGCGTTGTTCATGAGCAGCAGCATGTAGCGGAAGCCCTCGCCACGCTCCCCCACCAGCATCGCCGGCGCCTGCTCGAAACGAATCGCTACCGTCGCCGATGCGGAGTGGCCCAGCTTGTCTTCCACGCTGACCAGCTCGGTGTGCGGGCGATGCACGGTGCCGTCGTCGCGGGTCTCGGTGGCTGGCACGATGAACATCGACAGCCCTGACAGGCCCGCGAAGGGGTCGTCGCTGGAGGTCGCCGCTTCCGTGCGGGCGATGACGAAGTGCCAGCGGCCTTGCCCGCTCGTGATCCACATCTTGTCGCCGGTGACCCGCCACTGCCCGTCTTCCCCGAGCTCGCCGCGGCAGCGGAGCGCCGCCATGTCAGAGCCAGCATCGGGCTCGGTGATGTCCATCGAGCCCCACTGCTCGCCCGCGACAATGGAGTCGACGACCTCCCGGAAGCGCGTCTCGGTGATCTGGGCCGTGTCGGGGTCGAAGGTGGTGGACCCCTCCATGATCGAGAACACGATCGCGGCCATCGCCAGGCCACCATGGAAGCCGTGGTGGGCGCACACCGACACATCGGCTCGCGCCAGCAACTCCGAGTTCATGTGGAACAGCAGCATCGGCGCATTCATCCCACCGAGCTCCCGAGGCACCGTGAGCCCGTGCAGCTCGAGACCATCGAGCGCGTCGAACAGCGCCTGCGTCGCCTCGGGGTAGACCACCTCCCCCTCGTGCAGCCGGGGATGGTCACGGTCGAGCTGCGGCGTGATCGGGTCGATCTCGCTGGCGGCGAAGTCGCCCACCAGCGACAGCACCTCCTGGTAGAACTCGACGGCGTCGGCTGTCGTCTCGTGGCCGTCGGGGGCACGAAAGCCCTGCTCGGTGAGCCGCACCAGGGGCTCCCAGTCGATGCCCCGCTCGACGTAGAAGCGCAGGTCGTCGTTGTCGTCGTAGAAAGAGGCCATGAGCTACTCCGGGGGACGGGGAACGAACAGGGAGCTGCGCGCCATGCGGGCCAGCTCATCGAGACGGCGGGAGACCGGGGGCGCGTCGACCAAGACGGCCCCGGTGGCCTGACCCACGGCGATGGTGCCGAGAGCGGCCGTCATCACGTGCAGGATGTAGGACTCGGGGTCGAGGTCGTCGTAGTAGGAGCCTTTCGCCTGCCCCGCGCGCAGCGCGTCGGTGAGCAAGGCGGTGAACGGCTGCAGGTGGGTGCGAAACAGCTCCTGCATCGCCTCGGGCCGGTCGAGCATCTCGCGGAGCAGCAGCCGAGCTCGGTGTGGCTCTTCCGCAAAGAAGCCCAGAAACACGTCGAGGGCAGCCTGGAACCGATCGCCGCGGCTGGTCGCCGCCGTGAGGATCGACGGAATCGTGTCTTTCCAGTGGCCGAGGAGCTGATCGATGACCGCGCTCCGGAGGCCGTCTTTGGAGCCGAAGTGGTAGACGAGCGTAGGTCGCGTCACCCCAGCATCGGCCGCAACCTGCTGGATCGAGGTGGCCGCGTAGCCCGCCTTCGAGAAGCGGCGGGTCGCGGCAGCCAAGATGCGTGTCTTTACATCGTCGTTCACGTTTCTCTACCAGTTGGTAGAGACATGGCTATCATATGGTCTACCCCTGTCAACCCCTCGGAAGAGGGCGCCGGCATGGGGACGCCGCGTCAGGCCTACAGGGAGAGAAGGCCCAGCCGCACCGAGCGCACCACGGCCGCGGTGC
>Ga0070726_10003593_pt1 | contig 12938 bp, 13 predicted proteins | sample tdAd471_FD_67275 | JGI IMG/M metagenome (GOLD analysis project Ga0070726, IMG submission 67275) | Marine sediment microbial communities from the Atlantic coast under amendment with organic carbon and nitrate - tdAd47.1 | ecosystem: Environmental > Aquatic > Marine > Coastal > Sediment | place...
CTGCATTCCTTTCGATGTGCACTCTGCACGCGAGTTCAGTCTCGACGATGTGCCGAATATCTCCAGTTTTTCGAACTTTGCCGGCTTCGAGAAGTGGCTGGTCCTGCTTGACATCACACTGCTCGATCTCTCACCCACTGCCCAGAAGTACGTATGTCTGGACTGTGTGGACTCTCGCATGCCGTTGAGGGACATCCCGCGCTACATTGTATTTAACGAACCCGACGAGTGGGTAGCACACTATGCCGAACATGACCACGGCAACACAGAAACCCTGGAGAACTCACGCCTTAGCGAGCTGGTGCGGCGGATGTGTACCGCACACCCACAGTCGGAGCGCACAAGACTGAAGAAGGTCTTTTATGATCAATTAACGAGTAAATTTCCCTAGCTGCTAGCAACTGGTTTCTCTTTCTTTGCCCGTGCGAACTTGCGCTCAGCCTTGCGGCAGTGGGCGATCATCGCCTCGCTCAGCTCTGCTGGGTAGCTGTTCTCGATGAAGGTCTTCACGTCCTTGCTCTGTAGTGTGGCAGTGCTCTTGTTCTTCCAGCGCATCAGATCGGCACCACCCTCGGCAAGCTCCAATACAGTTTGCTCGGCCATGCGAGCGATCAGCTTTGCAGCGTCAGGATTCACGCGGAGTGAGGGGTGACGATTGCTGGACAGTGTGCGCACAAACGACTCGAGGGAGTCGAACTTGCGCTTGGTCACCTTCTTCGTCGGAGAGGCAATATCAGTTGCGGCCTTGACCTTCTTGGATGGCGACAATAGCTCCTCTGCTTGTTTGGGCATTGCTGTTTCACGAGTTGAGCGCTGTTGCAGGTACGTTCACTCTGGGCGCCTGGCATCATACATTCCCTACACGAGTATATAGAACACTGTCGTAGAAACCAAGCGAGGGGGTGCGTGAAAGTACTTTGCTGTTTATTTGCCTCCGGAGATTAACGTACTGAGTGCTTGTCCTAGTCCTCTTCCGGCTCCTGTGTGCCCTTAGCAGGCCGCCTGCGACGCCGGGTGGAGGGAATGATTGCCGGAGACAAGTAGGGCGTAGGCGTAACGCCAATAAAGCAGCCATCCTTGAAGAACATGCTCAGCCCGTCGCTGGAGATGGCTGCGTCCCTGATGTGGTCCCGCTGCATGGTGCGGACCCCTGTGCGCTCGCACTGCTCTGCTGTCTCGTCCAGCAGCATCGAAATCATTGCCTCTGTGGCCGCAGCGATGGTGACCTTGACCATGTCCGATTTCCTGCGCGTGTAGTGTCTGGTGGATAGTATGGTTCCCACTCGGCCCGGGGGCATCGTCAGTCCACTCTGCTCAGCGCTTTTCGACGGCATAGTCTGCTATCTCTTCTCTAGTAGTGTCTGCCATCATCCCTCGCGTACAGGAGTTTATACCCGGATAGAGTTGTAGGCTAGTACGGCACTTCGTATCCACAGCTGTTTTATTCGACCTCCCAGAGCTTTATCTCAACATAGTCTCCATTGGACGCCCAGCAGTCGCTACCGCGAACATTCCATTCGCGCATTAGATCTTCACTATCCTTCATGAGCTCGTCAGCCTTCTTCTGAGCAGCTGCACGCTGGCCATAGATGCCTCTGAGTTGCATGCAGTCCGACTCACCTTCGGACACGGCGTAGACTACTTGCACCTTGCGCACCGGTGACTGAGACCTTGACCGGGAGTGAGACCTCACGGGCGGTCGAGATATATGCCTTGTGATGATGAGATCTTCGCGGTCGGGGCGTGTGAACAGTGACTTCTTTTGGCTGGGACCTTCCTGATCGAATAGTGAGGTTTTTCTTGGCGGGGAACGGTCGCGTTGCGGCGGAACCCATACATCATGGTTGCGGGTATTTGGTCTGTAGGGTCTGTTGCGTCGCGCACCTCCTCGTCCACGACCCCTGTTCTTTTTCTTAGATTTTGGGGGACGATATTGCCTGTCTGACATTTGCGAGTGTGTGAAAGTGATCGATACTGCGCACTGATCAGCCCTATTGGTACTGATGGTAATTACGAGGGTCCGGTTGTGCGTACATAAACATACCCCGCGCGGCGATCCTAGTTTCTGTGGTCGCGGAGGTAGTATAAATTGAGGCTTACCGGCACCGAGAATAGGTAGCACACCCTCGTCAGTGATGTGGATAATACTGTCAGCACTAGTTGGAATCTTCCTCACGCTCGGCGTGCCCTGGCTGGTTCTGCCGTGGTACATCGCCTTCACGCTTTTTGCAATCTGCATGAGCTGGCGCCCCGCTCGCTCCGAGTGGATGCGAAAAAGCTTTGTGGGACCATCCCTACGCTCGGCGGCGGGCTACAATTTCCAAACAGCTGACGACAGTGCTGAGCTTCACGCAGATAGTCAGTACATCTTTGCGATGCATCCGCACGGCCTCTTCTGCTTCTCGGAGATGCTTACGTTTGTGTTCGACTCGCCTTTCACGCCAATTGAAAAATTCGCACAGCAAGCTGTGCCGCTGGTGGCCACCGAGCTCCTGTGGATACCCGTGCTCGGTCACTGGGCCTGCTCTCTGGGCTGCGAGTCGGTAGATCGGGAGAACATGACTCAGCTACTCAAGCAGAAGAAAAGCGTTGCCATCACTCCGGGTGGAGTTCGCGAGGTCAAGTACACACCACAGTGCACCGGTGGAAAAATCGTGCTCCGCAAGAGTCTACACTTTCTCAAACTGGCGTTCCCATTGAAGGAAGTCAGTGTGGTGCCTATACTGACAGTCGGAGAGAGCAGCTGCTACACGTTCTACCCCTCGCTCAATGCAATGCAAAATCTCTTCATCAAGCTTGTTGGCTGGCCCTTCCCAATGCTGGCGCTTGGCCGATGGTTCACGTTTCTACCTGGCAAAAACTCGCATACTACGCTGTTCAGAGGCAGTCCCATTTCGCCAGACGGTATGGACACTGTCGAGGAGTTCGAGGAGGCCTACTACGCCGAGCTCTCGCGCATCGCACAAACGCAGAACGTGGAGCTACACTTCGTCGACAAAGACGACAAGATCATTGAAGTCGCAGGCGCTGTTGTGCAGGAGCGATCGGAAACCTCAGATTAAAAACACACTATTATTGTAACTTTTGGAATGTACTTTCAACTGGGGGCAGGCGTGGTGACATGACAACTCCGCACGAGAAGGCCGGTACGCTGATGAGCTTCGGCTACATCCTCACTGAGGTCACAATGCTTACCTCGCTGCTGTACTGTCTGGAGACACTGCAATACACCAAGCTCTACCTAATACTGATACTGCCCGTGTTCGCGACCATAGCCACCGTGCTGGCGCTGCTGCACACTGGGCCGTGGTTCAACGCGGCGATCGCACTGCTCATCATCACAGCGGTCTCTGAGCTGGCCTACGGCATTACACTGCTGGCCACATACTCCAGCGAGTCCGCGGAAATGCAGATCTCCGACCAGCTGTTCGGGTTCTACGTGCTGCTGGGCTTTCTAGTCGTGCACCTGGCTCTCTTCATCTGGTCGACAGTTCTGATGTTCCAAGTTCGCCCCTCCAAACCCTTCCAGCGCTTGGCAGCGAAGCGGGCTGACGGAGATGATACACAGAGCATCGCCAACACCATGATAGGGCTACTCCTTGCCTACGCTGCCGTGCTAGTGCTTTCCAGTTTGCTCAACTTGGTGAGCGCACTCGAATGGACAGGCTTCTACATTGCGCTCTTCCTGCCCTACGGCATTCCGTACCTCATGATGATGCAGCTGTTCAAGATCGGCAAGAGCATTGTGGTGGGCAACTTCATGATCTGCTCAGTGGCCACTATCGATCTTATCTACACTGTGTGGCTGCTGGTATCGTACAGCGTGCAGCTTCCGGACTTGGAAGCGGAGAGCTTTGGAGTTGCAGGATTCTGGCTCCTCTACATCTCGTTCATACTCAGGATTGTCATAACAATTTGGTTTGCCATACTGTCCTCCCGGCTGATGGACACGCCGTTCTACCCGCGCTTCTCGAGGTTCCTTCAGGACAAAACACTCTAGGCGGTGCTTTTGAGCGCCGGAAGCGACTGCATGGCGAGCATTGTTAGGATAAAACTATTTAGTAAAGCCTCTGTCAAGTTTATCAAACTGTGTACTGAACTGTCCTCTGCATAGCATGTATCAGAATGCTCCAGGGGTTCTCCATGCAGGAATACCGCAGAGATACGGCAGCAAGTACCCCATACGACCAGTACAGGTAGCGCCAATGATTACGTCGGTTGGAGTGGGTAGCAAACGCAGTCTCGAGCCGGAGCCAATACAGCTGCCACTGCAGAACCTCGACACAGGCCTGCTGGACCTGATTAAGTATAGCACATGGCGGAGTGACGTTGAGAGAGCACACGCGTTCACCCCACTGGTGACTCAGCTCTACACAGACAGCATCTATCGGAAGCAGGAGGCAAAAGGCGATGAACTGCTCAAGGAGATCGAGGGCTGCATTGATTTGTTCTTTCCGAAAGGTCGCTTCGGCTTCCAAGAGGATTTGCACAACCAAATGCTCCGCGCGACGCTCATGCAAACGCTGGGCGACGACTACCGAATGCTGGTGCAGCAGGTGTGTCGAGAGCGTGGCTGGAAAGGCCCCAACAAGAATCTCTTCACAATCGCCTCTCGGCGTTCTGGCAAAACCACTGGCATTGCTAGCATGGTCGGCGCGTTGCTGATCTGCGTGCCGAACATCCAGATCGTTGTCTACTCTGTCGCAAAGCGCTCGGCCGAGGAGTTCGTGCGGCTGGTCGAGAAGTACATCCAGATGCACCCGAAGGGCCGGGGTATGATCAAGAACCCCGGCGGTGCGGAGATGCTGGTGCTGAACGGGACATCGCCTGGCGACGAGCGGAGAATCCGGTCCTTCCCCAGTGGTGGCAACGCTGCAAATGTAAGTACTTGTTGTATTTCTCTTTTTCTTTCCCCCTTCTCCCCGGGTGGCAGGCCCAAACACACACGCAAACCACTTTTATTATATACTTCACCACAGCGCCGTGCCTTTCAAAGCTGTTACCGGAATCGGAGGCAGGTAAGTTTCCAGTTTCAGCGCCTCTCTTCGCGAGTTCTGACAGTTCCACGCACACACGAACCATGGAAAGAGACGCCCTCGACTTGGGTCCGGACACTTTTGACTGGGATGAGTTTGATTCGCCCGACGACACGGAGATTCAGGCTGCCCGCAACCGGGAGATAGAATTCCTCCGCGAAACTGCAGAGACGTTTGTCGCGGAGTACCAGGAGTGGGATTTTGGCAACATCACCGACAAGCTGGACGTGGTCCTGAATAAGCTGAAGGAGTACGAAGAGGGGTATGGGACAATCAAGTACCAGGGCTACATCGCGGTGAAAATCCTGCCAACGATTGCACTGTTTCTCTGCGATCAAATGCAGACTCGCCTGCCAGAATCCTGCCGCCTGCCGCCCGATCAGGTGGATGGGTTTATTTTCCAGTTCGCGAAGCTCCTCGACCCGCACCGCTACTACGATGCCTTTGTCAACATAATGAACTACATAGACTTGCTGGACTACCGCACAGAGGCCAAGTGGAACCGAGTCCTCGACGAGAATATGTCGAATTGGCTGCAGATAAACGCCAAGGCCGCCTTGTCAAAACTGGCAACGCAGCCGGTGCCGGAAACTGAGAGTGCCGAGGACCGTGAGCACAGGATCAAGCACACACTTCACCTGAGCCGCATCGCAAGAGGCGCACTTCCGTTCGGTTTCAACAGCGAACACGAGCAGCAGTGGGAATTGTGGAATGTCGACTTCCTGCTCGAGCCCCACGGAGACATGCGCAGTGAAAAGGTCGTCACGCAGAATGCGTATAACTTTCTTCTGCGCACAGCAAGAGAGCGTGTGGAGTCCATTGAAGATGAGCGTGAGAAACACCGACCGTCTATGACGAAAAAGCATGCTGAGGAGGAGGAGCGTATGTACCAGCATCTAAAGAGCATTGTCGAGACTGGTCAGCTGCCGTACGGCTATCGTCCAGTTGACATGGCAGTGCAAGCAGCCGACCCTCCGGAAACAATGCAGGTCGACAAACACACGGACGGCGATCACACGGAGGAGTTCTAACTGTTAGCTGAGCTATTAAAATCACATTACGCTAGCGTTTCTAGATCCCAATGGTGTTGAGTCTTCCCTGTCACTATCTCTTATATATACGATGTGTGAAACTGCACCACCGTACAGGAAAAGAAAGCAATGCTTCGCAGTATCATTTTGGCACTGCTCTGCCTCGGGGTCAATGGTATGTCGATGACGCTCTACAATGGCTCCCGTGTCAATATGTGGAGCGTCAGTAGCGACATTGGCCACCGATTCAACTGTGATCGCACCAGCTACTGGGTGACCTCGTGCATCAAGAAGTATGTCGACCTGGACCACGACGACGGTGTGACCGCGCAGGAGATCGATGATGCCAAGAGCACCTACATGCACTGGTATGAGAAGCTCTTTGACTTTGTCGCCAATGCCGGCTCGAGCGAGGACATGCAAGAGCGCTGCGACCTCAACCAGAACGGGAAGATCGACATTGACGATCTGATTGGGTGGAACCATCGCTGCGCTCAGTACAGCACAGACGCTGAGACCCACGAGCACAAAGGTGAGCTGTGCCTCTGCAACTGCGAGTCGATCAACGCCATCTCGGAGTACATATGCGACAGAGCGCAAAACTAAAGTTGTGAATTGGTGGCGCTTCTATTTTCTTCATCTCGTATCCCCAGTAAGGACAACTGAACGCCAACGAAACTATATTTAGACATAATTGCAGCAACTCTGTGAAGGACTTTGTTCAAATGCGGCTTCTAGTTCTACTGGCCTTCCTGTGGTGCATCTCTGCCCGCACACCAATTGTGTATTTCTATCGCAAAACTGGTTCCTCCAAACTACCTACGTACCTAACTACAACAACCCATGTTGCCAGCGAACTCTCCGGCGAGCCTGTGGTCTTCATATGCGATCGTGCGGAACACGAGAAATCTGGAGACCTCGGCACAGGTCTTGACATTGTCTACATCGATACCCTCGACTGCCCTCATCGTGACAATTTCGATAAGTTTGCACACTCAACACTCACACACGGCACTGCGTGGTTTGGCGGATATGAGCGCATTTTCTATTTGCATGCGTTGATGGAAGTTCGCAACTACTCGCGCATAGTTCACCTTGAAGGTGATGTGCTAGTTTACAGCAACTTCAGTGCACTAGGCGACACTATGCACGAGATTTACGGGAAAAGCCTTGCAACAACGCCCGGAGGACGCTCCTTGACGATCGTATCAGTGTTGTATGTCGGCAGCAGCGATGCACTCCTAGATCTCATTGAGAGAGCAAATCTCTGGGTGCAGAAAAGTCCGGAAAACGTACGTTCGGTAACTCGACTCGCGGGAGCCTACATGTCCACTCAAGATCGCGGCTACTACTCGGAGATGACTTTTTTCACCGTCTACCATAACCTCTTTCCTGGAAGATTGAATTGGCTTCCCACCCAGCCGTACGGGCCCTACTCCGAGCATTTGGAACGCTTCGGCGGCGTTTTTGATCCTGCAGCCTACGGTCGGCTCTGTGGACAGGGTTGGGCTAGCACACTTCACTACATTGGCAACGATATTTTCAAGAACGGTACTGTAGTTGCTTTCGGAAACGTGCCAGAGCGCAGCGGGGTAGCACCATATACTGTGAGGAAGGACGGAAGCGTCACGAGAGTACACAATTTCCACGTCGCCTCGAAGGATCCCTGGAAGCTCTCCCCCGACGACACGGACTTGCTACAGCATATCTGCTTCCGAAAGTACCTCGCAAATTCATCATGCCCTCAGCTCAGTAGTGGTATGATAAAAATCGATGCATCAAAGCAGCCAGGAAAACGTATTCTTATTTACGGGTCGCGTCGCGTAGGCAGTACGTATCTCTACAACATCGTGCAGAACATTTTGCGTGCACGTAATCTCACTGTAGCCGTCGGCTGGGCGAATCCCTGCACCGACCCGCAGGTGTACTGCGTTGCAAAGAGTCACCCCGACGTCAGAGATGGCAACTACGACTGGCGAGTATGTGGACATCGAGATCCGCGAGAGATTGTGAGCTCTTTGCTGAAGGGAGACGTGCATCAAAACGTGAACAGTGCAATCAATCTGACGAAGAACGAGATCGCTTTGCAAATCAATGGTGGCTGCGATTTCGACTACGATTATTTTCTGATGAGAGGCTGCAAGTTTGAGCTTGTGGCAAAGCTGATGCGAAAAGCGTTCGGCATTGAGATCGACTCAGCTGAGCTTGGCGCTGCGGAGCAAAAAATGGCCGAGGAGCGAGAAAATGAAAAGTCTTCCAAGTACGGAAACGGCGCGAAAACTCTGCTCTTCGAAAATCACGAAACTAACACTACTGTCGAGTGTGCTCCGTACGAGGATCGCCTGTACCGCGAAACTCGTGGATACTACTCTTACTACAACATAGCATACCAACCGCTTTGTGCTTAGTTTTTGGGACAATTAAAGAGCTTTCTAAGTTGACTCCCGTTTCCAGCGACAGTACCGAGTCGATCAACGCCATTTCGGAGTACATTTGCGATCGAGCACGTGCTTGAACTTTATGATCGCTGCATGTACAAAACCATTTCTTAGCAAATTGATTTATTACATTTGTTTCCACTTGCTAAGCGTGCTTTGTCCTGCCTTTACTCTGTACCTCTCCATAAGAATCTCGTAAGTGGCAGGAATAACCGGGTCGCATAGACGCATGAAATCTGTGTTCGATGTACGGGGCCACGACTTTACATTGCTCGACAGACACTTGAGGTAGGCTCCGGCAGTGGACGGGCTGATGTCGGCATAGTTGTTGAAGGTGCCAAGCGGACCTCTCCAGCATTGGTTCGGCAGGGCGCCCTTGTAACCACGTGTGTTTGACACTTTAGTACACTCCAGCTCGCGGTGCAGGTCTGCCTGCCAAATGTACTGTTCCACCGTTGTGTAGTTCAGTCCGGTCATCGCATCACAGCCCACAATAAAGTCGCCCACGTCCGAATGTACCCTCCACTCGTGACAGTCCAGGTACAGCTGAAGATCAAATTCCTGCACACCCCGAACGCGGTTACGGATGTCTCGAGCCTGGCCAATGAAATCGTAAATCATATACGCAAAAAGTATCACAACCATGACAAGAGATGCCTTTCCAAAAAAGCTCTCTTTTTCTGTTAGAGGCCTGTATCTCCCGGCATACTCTTGTTTGGAATAAACCATGCCTCCTCAATGGTTTGGGGTTTTTGCAAACTGGTCGCAACACATCGATGCGAAAAAAAATGCAGTACGTGGCATGTTTCCTATTCCAGCGGCAGCACCCTCTTCAGTTGTCAGACTGAAAGGTACATGAGCATACTAAACGGTTGGCTTGTCAACCGGCCCCAACTCAGTGCTCTATACAAGCTTCTAGGAATGAATAGAGTTTTCACATTAGAAGCTCCTCGGCCACTCTTCGGAGTTTGGATCGACTGGTTCGACTTTAGATTGACACTACTGGATATCGCAGATCGTATGTACGTTGTGATCGCTTTACCAGACACAGCTCCACAGGACGAACGGTTCACTCGGCAGAGGATCAACAACGAGACATTCCAGCTGCTCAGAATCATTGAGATTGAGCCAGCTCGCTGCATGCTTCTCGATATGAACGTCATCTCAACGCTTGACGACATCCCTGGGTTCCAGGATGCGGTCACGCGAACACTGGACGCACTGGCGCTCATGCACTGCTCGCCGGACAGTACTCAAACGGAGCACTTCGAAGTGTTCTCCGAGCTGCGCTTCGTTGGCACTACAACCCATGCAGTGCTCTTACATCCGGGCTTAAGCTGTGCCTGTGCTCTGTTTGAGTTGGAGCACGTTCCGGCAAGCACGGTTGCGAACAACTTTGCAGAGCTGCCTCCAAAGCAGCGCGTGAACATCAAAGAGTTCTTTCGTGCAATCCGGAGGTGGAAGCCAAGCATGTGGGAGGAGTCCGATGATAAGATGTCCGCGTTTACCGAGGAGAAGCGCATACTTTTCGATGTGATGGGCCTGCGAGAGCACGGAACGGCTACGCCTCCCAGGCGCCAGACTAACAGGTTGTTCGACTGGGGTGCACTACAGTGCCACTGGAGGGACTACTGCAAAGGAACCTCAACAGCCTCCCTGCGCCAGGTACTGTGCATCAAAATCTCGCCAACCTGGTGTTTAAAGCCACTGCCAGAAGAGCTGTGTTTTGGAGATAGCTTCATACTGGGCTACTACAGCGATGACTACCTGACCGTGAACGGTGTCGGGATCATCACGGACTCCACGGTGATCGAGAGGGATGCGGCCGCTGACATGTGCTATCTCCTCAACGCGTCGATGTCTGGCTACAACTGCGACTTCGAGTTTGACTACAGGACACTGCAGAACTTGGGAGATGGGGAGGCCAGTGTCGAGCTAATGGGCTCTGGCCCCGCTCTGCAGAGCATCGTACCGGGCTTTGTCGCCTTCCGCGGTGCTCTGACTGCTCGCGACAATCTGGGAATCTACGAGTTTCTCAATAGCTACGCCGAGCTCACTGACGAGGCCAAGGCATCGCTCTGCGTGATGAGCAACATTTTGTGCGAGAACGTGCGAGCAAGGGAAGAGCTCCGCACTGAACACATTGAACCAATCGAGAATCGAAACTGCATCATGTGCTCTCAGAGAAGTACAATTTATTATAACGGCTACTACGACTTGTGCTTCTGCGACATGGACTGTATGCGCCGCGCCATCAACCCAATCATCGGTGAGGGTACAACTTTCAGTGCGCTCCTAAGTCACCTCCAGTAAATCCATATTCCTGTAGTCTAGATGTGTTCCGGGTGGCCGCTCACCAGCCTCTTCGCGTAAGTTTGCTTTCAACATCCGCGTGTCCTGATCCTCCTTGGTTTCGGACTGCAGCGGGAGGACCTTCCCAGAGGGCACGACCCACTTCAGCAGCTGCAGCATCGTCAGCCTCTCCAGGTGGTACTTCAAGAAGTAGTGGTACAGTAGGACATTCCGCACGCCCAGTATGGTGCCGACAAGCGCACCGAACACAATCTGATCCAGCGTGTTGTTGTTGGTAATGTACAGCGCGCCGGTGGCGATGAACGGTAGGCCCACAATCATCACTAGCATCTTCAGGGGAAAGCCGTAGCGCACGAGGATCATATGGATGATCAGGAACGACGAGCCGAAGAATATCATCTGCGTCTCGAACGACGGCATGGCGTGGATGCGCGACTCGTCGATCAGTGCATCGACAACTGTGCTGCAGCGCGGGCGGGACTCGCGGAACTTTAGCGATAGCGTGTAGTGCACTAGCAGCTGCTCCTGGTAGCCCCAGAACGCCAGCACGGCGAGGTAGAGCTCTCCTGCAACAAGCGAGATACCGCCGATGATTTTCCAGAGCGTGTGTATTGAGAGTATGACATAGAGGAACAGTTCGCCCACGACACTGTCTGCATGGCAGTATGCTTCGTTAATCCAGTAGTACAAGCCCATGCACTTTCATTTGTCGTTTACGGGGATTTCTTTCAGCCGGTGAGACTAGGGAAGTCTACAGTCGCAGACACCAACCGACTTTAACCTACCCTAATATTGACGAGGTGTTATTAATATCGAAACACATTTGATACTAGTAAACAAAACGGGTAACTGAAGTCTGCACCAGGACTTTTTCCGTCACTGCCGGCCACTCGCAAACACTCCCCGTCCATTGGCCCGAATTTGCTTTGCTTAGCGCGCGCCTAACAACTGGAGTTTTGCCCGTGTGTCTATTTCTATCCAACAGCCGTCGGATATATTCAAAGGAGTCTAGTGGAACTTGGATTGCCTCCTCTTTTTGTTTGGCAGCCCCTACTCCTGGCACAGCAAAAAAAAAACTCCTTACTTCGCACCGTTTCCGTTTCAAGCCTCCCTACATAGTGATGCACCACGATAATGCTAGACAGTGATGAGTTTACAGCAGATGCACTTGAAGAATTCCGGAAAAAGCGCAATGGACATCCACCCGTCTTTGGTGCGAGACCACGTAAACCCCCAATCGAACAATCAGAGAGCCTTCCAAAATTCGTCGACGCTGAGCATGGGCTACCCATTACGGAGAAGCCGCGGTATGGACATCCGCCACATGAGCATGCTACAGACTCGGGCAGTGCAAAGACAGTACTGCTTTTTGTTGGCATCGCCTTTCTGCTTATATTGTCGGTGGCCCTGGGTGCATGGTTGCTCACGCACTCGGGGCAAGAAACGCCGAACCCAACACCTTTTCCCTCCGTACAGCCACATCACAACACAGACGCGATTCCCGCAGCCCACATCGCCGCCGCGTCACCGCCGCTTGAGCAGGACATCTCCGAGCACTTACAGAACGTCAGAGTCTTCTACTTCCAGTTCACAACCGGGACGCAAGTGCAAAGTCGTGAGCGCTACCCGCTGGAGGGCGGGATACCGAACATCACCATACAAAGCCTCATGGACTACAACGTGTGCTGCTCCAGTCAAGAGAACCGCTTCGTCTGTGCAGGCGGCACCGCGTTCTCTGGCAACGGAATGTTCATGGAGGCCTATCTAGAGAAAGACTCGACCGACGATGAAGTATACCTGCTGCTGTGGATCAACTCAAAAGATCTGATCGAAGTCGGCTGCTGGTTAAAAGGCACGCTGGTTGTTAATTAAAACTCCTGCAATTTTAGTCATTCCCTGGCGTGCTGCTTTTGCTTGTAGCGAGAGGAGGGGCGGGACGATCCGAGACAGAGGGATGCAGTGCTAAGTAGCATAAGGTAGAAGAGTTCCAACTGCTATAAACAAGAGTACATGTGCGCAATGCTAGTAGCCACTTGGGAATACACTCAAAACTGTAACTGCTGGAGAGCTCCTCTTGACTCTCCTGACACTGGAAAAAAACAATGAGTGATAAAGAAAAC
>Ga0070726_10003596_pt1 | contig 12932 bp, 12 predicted proteins | sample tdAd471_FD_67275 | JGI IMG/M metagenome (GOLD analysis project Ga0070726, IMG submission 67275) | Marine sediment microbial communities from the Atlantic coast under amendment with organic carbon and nitrate - tdAd47.1 | ecosystem: Environmental > Aquatic > Marine > Coastal > Sediment | place...
GGGATCGCCCACGAGTTGGCGTGCAACTTCCGTGGCAAAGGCCTCGTCAACCTCAGGCGCAGGCTCGTTGATGTCATAGCCCCAGACGATCAGCCATTCGTTCCAGGGGCGCACCATGCGCACCAGCCCCATGCCGATCCCGCCCACATCCGCGCCGGGCTGCATGACCCAGTAGAGAACCGAAGGGCGATGCGCGACATACTTTGAAAGATCTGCGCGGAAGAGGATGTTCATCGAGCCGCCAACGCCCATTTCGCCTTCAAACGGCAATCCCTCCAGCTCAGCCACCTTCGAGTTACCTCCATCCGCGCCGATGAGATACTTGCAACGGATCGTGATCTTCTCGCCTGAAAGGCGGTCAAGGCATGTGGCCGTCACGCCGCTTTCGTCTTGTTCATGATGCAGATACTCGGTCGACATGCGCGCTTGCGTTCCGCGGCGGCAAGCGGCACCAAAGAGAATCGGCTCCATGAATGTCTGCGGCAGGTCGATCATATGCGACGGAGAGGCCAGCTGATGCTCGGCGCGGCTGAGAGGGTGCTTACCCCAGCTTTTCATGCGCCCGATCTCTTCGCCCGCAAGGCTTTCGCAAAACACATTCTCGCCCATCAAATCCTGATGTGCTCCGTGCAAATAAGCTTCGGCCTCTACTTCGTGTCCGATGTCGCGCAAAACTTCCATGCATCTTTGGTTGGTGATGTGCGCTCGAGGCGTATTTGCCAGCCAATGATAGCGGTTCACCGCCATATTACTGATCCCATAAGACGACAACAGCGCAGCCGTAGCCGAACCCGCAGGCCCTGTGCCGATAATGAGCACATCTGTTTCGATTTTTGTCATCGTTCCCTCCCTATTTCCTCTCCACCCACTGCATTGCATGTCGGGTCAGTTTATCGCAGAATAAGCGCCTACCCGAAGGTAAGGCGTCCATGACTGCACAAAAACGTTCCGATGGCCAAACAATCAGCCGCGCCGTTGCCATCCTTCAAGCCCTTGCAGAGCGGCCTGGAGCATCGTTCGGCCAGATCGCAAAAGCAACAGACCTTCCGCGCTCGACCGTCCAGCGCCTGATCGGCGTTCTCAACAAAGAAGGCCTTGTGACCAAAGCCTTCGGGCAACAGGGCGCCTATCTTGGAATGGAACTGGCCCGCCTTGGCTCGCAGGTGCGTATCGACGCACGCGCCCTGCTCAAACCCTTCATGGAGGACCTGCACGCCGAGATCGGTGACAACATCGACCTGACAACGCTCGAAGACGGCCGCGTTTTCGTGATTGAGCAGATCGCCTCGAACGAAGCGATCCGTGTCATTTCCTATGTCGGTTTGCAGCATCCCGTTCATGCGACCGCCAATGGCAAAGCACATCTTTCGATGCTGGACGAAGCCGCGGCTCTGGAGTTTATCGGCCCAAGCCCGAAAGCCTTTACCGCCAAGACGACAACAGACGGCAAAGCTTTACTCAAAGAGCTGGCGGACAGCCGCAAGTCGGGGCTGTTCGTAGACAATGAAGAATATGACGAAGGCGCGAGCGCCATCGCCGTGACGCTTCCGCAGATTGGAGGCAAGGATTTCGCCCTATCCATTGCCATGCCGAGCGCTCGGATGGAGCGCCAGCGTGAGAATGTGAAAGCCGCGCTTTTGTCTCTTCGGGCGAAGGTGACAGAAGAATACGGGCGCAGCATCTAACGCTCACCTCCGAACCCGATAGCCAACGGGAAATATCGAGAAATCATATCGGCTGACAAGCAACCCCCAAAGCCCTTTGGGCGCGGCCAGCATGATACCGATCGCCATGGCGCCAAGGATCATCAGGTAGATTGCACCGAGATCGGCTAGGAATTCTCTGAGGAGGAAGAAGAGCAAGGTCCCGATGATCGGCCCTTCGATCGTCCCGATCCCGCCAATGACCACGATGAAGATCACAAAAACTGTCCAGTCATTCACGCTGAAAGCCGCGTCTGGCGAAATTCGGAGTTTGGTGACGAAAATCAGCGCGCCAATCATCGTCGTCACGGCCGCGGCAGCGACGTAGACAAAGAGCTTGATCCGGCCGATCTTGACACCGAGCGAAGACGACGCGACTTCATTGTCCCGGATCGCCGTCAGTGCGAGACCTACGCGGGACCGCAAGAGAAAGTAGACCAATAGGATCGCTCCCACGCAAAGAGCGAAAGCTGTAAAGTAGATGAGCATTTCGCGGTCAGGTTTGCGGCCTAAATCTCGCATGACGGCGACGGGAATAGACAGCCCCGAGCCGCCCCCGACAGAAGACATCTGCGCTGCGGAAAGGCGGAAGACCTCTGCCACGACCCAGGTGCCAATGGCAAAGTATGGGCCTTTGAGGCGGAAGACGAGCCATGCCACTGGGATTGAGATCAACGCACCAGCAACGCCTGCAACGGGGATCGACCAAAGAGGGTTCATCCCCAGAAAGAGGACGCAGGAGAACATGAGATAGCCCCCCAAACCTACATAGGCATGCTGACCCACTGAGATCAGACCAGCGTAACCTGCCAAAAGGTTCCACATACTGGCGAGCGCCAGATAAAAGAGGATCTCGGTGATCAGGCGCAAGTCAGCAGAGCCTGCCCACCAGGGCGCAGCACCGATATACACGAGAAAACAGAGTGCCAGAATACCTGCGATGCGGCTGGCCTGAGTCGAACGGGTGATCGTCGCATGTTGCATCAGTCGATCCTCGGGAAAAGGCCGCGCGGCTTTACGGCAAGAATGACAAGAAAAGCGATGTGGCCCGCCAGAAGCTGCCAACCAGGATCAATCTGTGCACCGATGCCTTGCGCCACGCCAAGGATGATCCCGCCGATGAGCGTGCCCCACAGGTTGCCAAGCCCGCCGATGATGACCGCCTCAAACCCAAATATCAGGCGGCTTGGCCCCATGAACGGATCAAAGTTGGCGCGGATGGCCAGGAAAACCCCGGCGACAGCTACAACCGCCATGCTGAGCGCCATCGCCCAGGCAAACACCTTGCGATTGTCGAGCCCCATGATCTGCGCAATCTCTCCATCATCCGATGTCGCGCGGAAGGCACGGCCCATGGAGGTTCGATAAAAGAGAAACTGAAGCCCAGCGATAATCGCCACCGCTGCGACGAAGGTCAATAAGGGCATGTAGCCGATATCCACCCCCGGCAAAACGGGAATACTGCCAATCTCTAACGCACCTGCATTGAGCTTTTGGCTGTCTGCGGAGAAGGTCGTCAGCAGAACATTCTGCAAAATGATTGAGAGCCCGAAAGTCACAATCAGTGGTGGCAAGATATCGTCGCCAAGAACGCGGTTAAGCAGGCCGAGTTGTATTGCATAACCGATGGCTGCCATGAGCGGGACAACTATGACGAGGCTTAGAAGGGGATGCAGCCCTGTCATGGTGATTGTCACCATGGCAAGATAGGCTGCGCCGACGATGAAATCACCATGGGCGATGTTGACAAGGCGCATGACCCCGAAGATCAGCGAAAGCCCTGCCGCAAAGAGCGCATATAGCCCTCCGATCAGCACGCCTTGCACGATGACATTTATCCATTCCATGGTTCAGGTCCCAAAATACGCGGCCGAGATTTCATCATGCGAGAACGCATCCGACTGGCCTGAAAGTGAAATTCTGCCCTCAAGCATGCAGACGAAATGATCGCTGACCTGCATCGCCCGGGTGACATCCTGCTCGACAAGTATGGTTGCCATCCCTTCGCCAAGTATCTTGGGAAGCAGCTCGTAGATGTCCTTGATGACGACAGGGGCAAGACCGAGGCTAAGTTCGTCAAGCAGCAAAAGCTCCGGGTTCGACATCAGTGCACGGCCGATCGCCACCATCTGCTGCTGGCCGCCAGACAGGCTTGTCGCTGGGTAGTCCTTACGCTCTTTAAGGATCGGGAACACATCATAGACCTTTTGAAGGGTCCATGGACCCGGCCGCCGGACATAGCCGCCAAGGATAAGGTTTTCTTCAACCGAGAGAGACCGGAAGAGCCGCCGCCCTTCTGGAACCATGGCAATCCCCATTTCGGTGATGCGCGCGGGGCTGAGCCCCGCGGTTGTCTGACCTTTGAAGTTGATCGTGCCCGAGCGCGGCCTGACCATGCCGCAGATCGACTTGAAGAGCGTAGACTTGCCTGCCCCGTTTGAGCCGATAAGCGATAAAAGCTCGCCCTGTTCGATCGTAAGCGATATACCGTGTATCGCCTGGGCATTGCCATAAAAGACTTCAAGGTTCTGAACTTCGAGGATGCTCTCGCTCATGCTGCATCTTCTCCCATATAGATCGATTTGACCTCTGGAGAGTTCATCACGGTTTCAGGATCGCCCTCTGTCACCTTGCGGCCGAAATCAACCACGACAAGCCGTTTGGCAACCGACATGAGCGCATGCACCACATGTTCGATCCAGATGATCGTGACCCCTGTTTCATGCACTTCCCGGATCGTGTTGAGGAGCGAGACACATTCGCTGTCTGTGAGGCCGCCAGCAATCTCGTCGAGCAAGAGAAGCTTCGGGTCTGCCGCCAAAGCGCGCGCCATCTCAAGGCGTTTGCGGTCCAAAAGCGTGAGTGATCCCGCAAGCTGGTTTGCCTTGTCGTCCATGCCCGTCTTATCCATGATCTCAAGCGCTTGCTTGCGCGGATCAAAGCTTGAGCGCCCGAACGTCGCGCCAACGAGGATGTTTTCGTATACCGTCATCCCGACAAAAGGGTGCGGCACCTGAAAACTGCGCGCAATTCCCATCTGACACCGCTTTGACGCGTCCATTTGTGTCACCATCTCGCCATCAAACCACACCTCGCCATGGTCCGGTTTGACCGTACCCGTGATCTGGTTGAACAGGGTGGTTTTGCCTGCCCCGTTGGGGCCTAGGATACCCACAAGGTCCCCTTGCTCCACGGACATGGAGAAATTTTGCGTCACCGCCAAAGCCCCGTAAGACTTTTGCAGATCCTGAAGATCAAGAAGTGTCATCGCGCTGTCTGCGGGCAGCCCAAGCTGCCCGCGTCCTTTTCAGAAAGGAGGATACCTGTCGGCTATTAGCCGATCAGTTTCATTTCGCCGCCAACGGGGATGTTCGGCGCTTCGGCGTTGTTTGTCACGACAAGCTCAGGCGCGCCGCTGTCAAGCTGCCACTGACCGGCAACAAGCGGTGTGCGCACCACATTCTTGACGGGGTTCTTCGCGCCACCATTCCAGGCGATGTTGCCCACGATCGTATCGAGGTTCGTCGCCGCGAGAGCCGCCGTGTTGGCATAAGGATCGTCCAGTGCCTCCGAGCGCTTCGCCACATCGGCAGCGATCTCAAAGAGAGCGTGCACGAAGCCGATGGGCTGCGTCCAGGGGCGACCGCTTGCGGCTGTATAGCCATCCGCAAGCTGCTTCGCCGTCTCGCCTGTGAGGCTTGATGCGAAGGGGTGCGACGGTGTCCACCAGATTTCGGTGGTCAGCCCGTCGCCGCGCTCGCCGAGGCTTTCGATAACCGACGGGAAGAGCAGCGCCTTACCGATGGTGACAACCTTGGGGTTGAAGTTCTGCTGTGCAGCCTGGCTCCAGAAGGTCGCAAAGTCTGGCGGAATCTGGTTGCCTGTGACGATCTCACAACCCGCCTCTTTGAAGGCCGCGATCTGACTGGAGAAGTCGTTGTTCATCACCTGATAGCGGCCAGGGTCGATCACATTGTAGCCGCGCGCGGCGAGGGGCTTGGGCAGACCGAGCTCGGGATCGCCCCATGCGTTTCCGTCAGCGTCATTGGGGAAGAGGCCGCCCACGTTCTTGGATGAGACCCCGCTGTCATCCCAAAGGTTCAGGAAGTTCGCAATCACATCTTCAAGGCCCCAGAAGAAGTGATAGGAGAACTCGAAGCCTTCGGCAGGGTTGCCGTTGCGGCCGAAGAAGTAGGGCTGCCACGGTGCGACGGTCGTCACACAAGGGATCTCGTTGAGTTCGCATTGGTCGGCAACAGGGTTGGCCGTGTCAGGCGCGCCCGATGCCACGATCAGGTTGGCGCCATCGCGCTCGATGAGCTCGACAGCAACCTCGGCAGCGCGGTTCGAGTTGGACTGTGTGTCCTTGTAGATGATCTCGATCTCGACAGGGCTGCCGTTATTCTCGATCCCGGCCATCGCGGCCTTGGCAGCATCCATGATGTACTGGTCAGATTCCCCGAAGCCCGCAAGCGGGCCCGTGGCTGGGTTCACGAAACCAATGGTGAATTTCGATGATTGCGCACTGGCACGGCTCGCGCTCAGAATCGCGGGGGCCGCAAGAAAGGCCGAGCCGCCCCTCATAAATGTGCGGCGGTTCATTGCATTGAATTTGGTCATTTTTTCCTCCCTATCGGTCGTCCTCATCGACCGTGTTATTGGCTATTCCCTAGTTCGCTGTTCAGAATAGCCCACTCTGCAATACAGATTATCTCATGTTGGGTCATATTTATCCAGCTTGTCAATCATTCACTCACGGGCACCATCACGAAGTCGAAGGGTGAGCGCCAAATCGTGTCGTCCTCCTGAACATGTTCGAATGGGGCAATCAGCGTTTCCTTCACGCCGAAAACAGCGTCATCTGTGATATACTTGTCATCGCCGACAAAGGTATGTGTCACTATCTTCTGAAAGCCTGGCGCCGTCACCAGATAGTGCATATGCGCGGGGCGGTAGGGATGGCGTCCCATCAAGCCCAGCATTTTGCCCACAGGGCCATCGTCAGGGATCGGATAGCTGACTGGCTTGATCCCGTAGAATTTGTATGCGCCGTCCTTTCCCGTGATGAAACGCCCGCGGTTGTTCCATTTGGGCTGAATATCGGGCTGCTGCACATCATAGAAGCCATCGGCGTTGTCGCTCCAGACATCGACGCAGGCGCCTTCGATCGGCTCTCCGTGGCGATCGACAACCTTGCCCTCAAACAAGCAGCGCTCACCCTTGCCATCAAGGCAGATGTCATCCCCCATCTCGCGGATTGGTGCATCAGCGACATGAAACGGGCCGAACACCGTGTTTTCCGTGGCACCAGCCGGGCGGCGATTATTAATCGCGTCCACCAGCATCGAAAAACCCAGAACATCCGAGAGCAGGATGTATTCCTGCCGCTCGTCCGAACAGATCTGGCCAGTCTTCGTAAGGAAATCGATGGCAATGTCCCATTCTTCCTGACGTAAATCGACGTCTTTTGCGAAAGCGTGCAAGTGGCGCACGAGGCTATCCATCACTGCCTTGAGGCGCGGATTGATACCGCTCCCCATACGCGCATTGACGACCTCTGCTGAGCCATCTTCGGTAAAATACTGGGTCATGTCTTTCCTCCCGATGTCGGGCGGTTGCCCGCCCATGCGTCCTGAAGCAGTGCGCGAATGGCATCCTGCTCGATCGGGCGCGGGTTCCAATATGGGTTCTGAGTTGCAATTTCGGCCGCACGGTCGAGATCGCTTTCACTGAGCCCCAAGTCTTTCAAGGCAAGAGGCGCGCCGAGCGACTTTGCAAAGTCCCACAGACCACCGCCAATTTCGCCACCGAAAAGCTCCGCCGCAGGGCTCAGCGCGTCTTGTGCCGCCTCTGCATTGTAGGCCGCCGTATGCGGGATGAGTACCGCATGTGTCTCGGAATGTGGTGTGTCAAAGGAGCCGCCCAGCGTGTGGCAGAGCTTGTGATGAAGCGACATGCCCACCGTTCCGAGCACGGCACCGCACAGCCAAGATCCATAAAGCGCCTCGCTGCGCGCCGCTTCATTCAAAGGATCCGCGACGATCACAGGTAAGGCATCGCGCAGCGCGCGTGTGCCTTCGACAGCCTGCATCGATGTCACGGGGTTGCGGTCCTGTGCGTAAAGAGCCTCGATAGAGTGCGCGATGGCATTGAGCCCGCTTGTCACGCTCATCGGCACAGGCAACCCCAGTGTCAGCTGCGCATCATAGATCACCACCTCGGGGAGGACCTTGGCGTCGCGGATCGTGGTTTTCAGACCGTTCTCGGTCTGCCCAAGGATCGGCGTGACCTCCGATCCGGCATAGGTCGTCGCCACGACGATCTGCGGGCAATCCGTTTGGTAGGCCAAGGCTTTGCCAAGGCCGATGGTTGAACCGCCCCCAAGCGCAACAACGCAATCTGCACCGGCGGCCTGATAGGCCTCAAGCGCATGGTTCGTGACGTCGACGGGCGTATGCATAGCGGCTTCGGCAAAGACGCCAGCGGCTTGCGCACCTAGCGACGCGGCCAAAGCCTCGGCATCCGCCTTTTGAAATGGAGTAGACAGCACCAAGGCACGCGCGCAGCCCTGTCCCGCGATCTCATCGGCAACCTGAGCCAATGTGCCCGGCCCGAAGATAATCCTCGCGGGGTGAAAAGATGCTGTGAATGGCGCAGTCATTCCGCCGCCACCGCGGTCTGGCTCGCGAGGTGCAGCTCGGCCATCACCTTGTCAAAACGGCTTTGAAGAGTTTCAGCGTTGTTCGCCGTCAGCGCCACGTAGAAGTCTGGGCGGATCAGCACGTATTTGGCGTCGATATCATCAAGCCACGCTTTGAACGTCCCTTCGACATCAACCACTTCACATCCGCCACCGGGGCCGCAAAGCTCGACGGTAAAGCCTTCGATTTGCTCAAGTTGGGCGCGTTGCGCCTCGGTGAGCGCGGCGGCGGGGTCGGTCTCATAACCGAACAGGATCCAGCCTTGCCCGACAGCTTGATCAAAGCGGTCGCGCTTACCGTTAGCCTCGACAATACCCTGCACCGAAAGCTCGCCCGCATGGGCGCTCTCGTCGCACCATGCACCTTTTCCAAGGTGGCACAGATCGGTTGGCACGGGCGTGCCGCCGCGCGCCTTTAGGTCTTCCATCATCATCGCGTCACGCTTGGCGCCTTCTTCTTCATCATGGATGCAGATGATCTGGCCCAGTTCCTGGCTGAAGTTGATGTAGTGTTTGGCATGTTCGACGCGCTCAGAGGTGTAGCTGTCCAGCACCTCGGGGCCATACTTGCCCTCAAGGATACCGTTCAAGCGCCACGCCATCGCAACTGCATCGCGCACGCCTGCGCACATGCCTTCACCGGCGAAGGGCGGCATCAGGTGCGCGGCGTCGCCACCGATCACGCAACGGCCCTTGTTCCACTCTTTGGCCCAGCGAGCCTGAAAGCGATAAACGGCGCTGCGTTCCAGCTCGGCGTTTTCGGGTGTGACACCCCAGTTTGCCAAAAGCTCCCACGCTTTGGTCTCGGTGGTCATTTCCTCGACGCTCTCGCCGGGCAGCAGCATGTATTCCCAACGCCGACGTGCAGGGCCTTCGGGGTCTGGCCCCGGCCCACCAGGGACAATCGTCGTCGGGCGCGACGGATCGCAAAGTTGCCACTGCGCGGGCTCATGCGAACGTTCGGCGACGTAATCGTACTTCATGATCATGTCGAGGATCAGCCAGTCAAAGAAGTAACCCTTGTCCTCATTCTCAATGCCAAGGCTGTTGCGGACAAAGCTGTTCGCCCCATCCGTGCCTGCAAGGTATTGGGCGCGGATCACTTTGGTCTCGCCGCTGTCGGTTTCCTCAGGATTGCGCTTGATGGTCAGGGTGACGCCATCAGAATCCTGTTCCAGTGCTTCACCCACCCATCCGCGCACAATCTCGACGCTCGGCATGGTGGCCGCAATCGCAAGGAAGCGCTTTTCCATCATCGGCTGGTTGAACCAGTAACGCACGCGCCAGCCCGAAGCCGACTGCGATTGCCAGTCCACGATCTGCAGGTTCTCGCGGTCTTTGTTTTTCCAGTAGTAGAGCTCATCATGATAGCTGATCGCTGGATCGTTCTCACTGTCCATGCCGAGCGTGGCAAGGATACGAGCGATTTCGTGGTCATACGTCACAGCGCGGGGCAGTTCGTAATGTGTGCCCCAGCGCTCGACCAGCGTCACACGCTTGCCGCGTTGCCCCAGCAGAATCGCGAGCAACGTCCCAACCGGACCGGCGCCGACAATGGCCACATCAGTATTGATCGTTTCATTTGTCATTGCATTTTCTCCCTTGCATCTGGCGCCGTGGCCCTCCCGCCAGGTGCGCCAACAGCCCGTGGCTGCGCTTGAACATGAGGATTTCGCAGAACTGAACGCTCGTCAAGTTTGAAGTTTGATCTATATCAAATTAGGCGCAACCAGCTGTAATAAATAGGATTTTACGTAGGGATTGAGGCGCAAACCACCCAACTCAGCAATGAACCATGGCCCGCTGTGCTTGTAATACCGATGAAAAATGAATACGATTCACCCTTGAATGCGAGGGACTATGAACAGCCAGGCAGAGCTCAAAACCGAAGGCCGCGTCGCACGGCGACAAAAGCGCAACCGGCGCTCGTTGATCGATGCTGCGCGGCAGATCATGTCGCGCAAGGGTATCGATGCTGCGACTATGCTCGAGATCGCTGAGCTGGCTGATGTTGGCGCGGGCACGGTCTATAATTACTTCAAGTCCAAGGAAGACCTCGCCATCGCCGTGCTCGAGGAACTGATGCACGAATTGGCTCTGCAGATCGAGAAGGTCACAGACACCTTCGATGACCCCGCACAGGTCTACGCATTCGGCGTCCGCACCGTCATTGACACGGCAACCCATGATATGCGCTGGCGGCAACTTCTTTATCGCTCGGAAGTCATCGCCAATGCGATTTTCCAGCGGATGGGCCCTTTCGCCATCCGCGACCTGCAAAACGCGACGCACGCCGGGCGCTTCAGGGTCGAAGATCCTGCGCTTACATGGAAGATGGCCTGCCATGCGATTGTTGGCGTTGCGCTGGCGGTGACCACCGAAGAAATGCCCATTGATGTGGTGGACGAAACCGTCGTCACTCTGTTGTGTATGACAGGCGTAGGCCGGGCTGAAGCTGCAGATCTTGCGAATCGTGACCGCCCAGCGTTGCCCAAGCGTTAGCACGCTATCCCTTTGAAATTACAACTTCCTATTGGCCAAAACCCTCAACGAAATGAGCGTTTGACCGAGCAGCTTTAGTTTGCGTATCTTATGTTAATATACTGTATTGCTAGGCAATACACTCTTGGGAGGAGAGACCATGTTACTGACCGCAAAACTTCTGCTGACCTTTGTCACACTGGGCTACAGCGCCATTCCCTCATTTTTTGACTTCAATGATAGCCACGCGACCAACCCGTCTTGGACAGGTCATGCGCGGTGGCATGTAGTCTGGCAAGTGTCGAGCTACGACTACATCGCGCTCATGGCGCTCTACCTGATATGGACCGCAGGCACCGATGTCGTCTGGCTCTGGGTCCCCGCTCTGCTCGCGACCTTTGCCTATGCAGGCTTTTGGACGGCCTTCCTGACGCGCAACATCTACGGCGGCGTTTTGCAAGACGAAGTGAACGGCGTGCCCGAGTTTCACTACAACATCTTCGGCTGGAAATTTTCCGTGGATGCCAATGTCTCGCTGTTCACACCGATCAGCATCATCACCCTTATCGCGCTTTGGATGGTCGCGCGTCTTAACGGAGCTGTCTGAGCGATGCTGACTGAAACCCAAAGACAAGCCGCCGTGGATGCCATTCTTGAAGCCGAACGCTCTCGCGTTCCTTGTGTTCAGCCTTCGAAGCAGTGGCCCGATATGGAACTGGAAGACGCCTATGACGTTCAACGCCGCTGGGCTGAGGCGCGTATCGCGGCAGGGGCAAAGATCGTTGGGCGCAAGATCGGCCTGACGAGCCGCGCCATGCAGATGGCCTCGAAGATGACCGAACCTGACTATGGCGTCATTCTCGACGACCAGCTCTACAAGGACGGCGCTCAGATAGCAGCGGGGACCTTTATCAAGCCGCGCCTTGAGACAGAGCTGGCCTTTGTGATGGGCGACGATCTTTCCGGCGAAGGCTGTCAGCTGCATGACGTCTTGCGCGCGACAGAATTTGTCCAGCCTGCGCTTGAAATCATCGACTATCGCACGGAAGTGCCCCGCGCCATTGTCGACACCATCGCAGACAATGCCGCCTATGGCGCGATCGTCATGGGGGGGCGCATCTTCCGCCCATTCGACGAAGACCTGCGCTGGATCTCAGGAACGCTTTCGAAAAACGGTGTCATCGAAGAATCGGGCGTCTCTGCTGCGATCATGGGACACCCGGCCGCTGGCATCGCTTGGCTCGTGAACAAGCTCGCGCCGCTTGGCGGCGGCCTCAAGAAAGGCGATATCGTTCTTTGCGGTTCCTTCACGCGTCCTGTCGATGTTGCCTCAGGCGATGTGATCTTCGCCGACTACGGCCCGTTTGGCAGCATCGGGGTGTCTTTTCAATGACAGCCCTTCGCAAGAACCACTTCAAGGCAGCGCTCAAGGCTGGCACATTGCAACGCGGCCTTTGGTGCACGATCAATGACACGCTGGTCGCGGAAATGTGTGCGCAGCTTGGTTTCGACTGGATGCTCTTTGATACAGAGCATTCCGCACTTGATCCGCTCACGGTTTTGCCACTCCTGCAGGCCGTCGCGCCTTACGGCTCAAGCCCGATCGTGCGGCCAGGAGAGCTCGCCCCTGCCGAGATTAAGAAGCTCCTCGACCTTGGCGCACAAAACATCCTTGTGCCAATGATCAACACGCCCGAAGACGCGGCCCTCGCAGTGGCGTCCGTTGAATATCCGCCAGTCGGTATCCGAGGCGTTTCGGGCCTCACCCGCGCAACCGCCTTTGGCGACATATCCGGTTATCACAAGGGTGCGCGCGAAGAGATCGCCATTCTCGTTCAGATTGAAACACTCGAAGCACTGGACAATCTCGAAGCCATCGCAGCCGTTCCAGGCATCGATGGTATCTTTGTCGGCCCTGCCGATCTGGCCGCGGCAATGGGCCTTGCGGGCGAGCCAAGCCATCCAGATGTTCAGTCAGCTGTTTTGACTACGATCAAGCGGATCGTGAAGACTGGTATTCCCGCAGGTTTCCTGTCGGCAGATGAAGC
>Ga0070726_10003597_pt1 | contig 12931 bp, 10 predicted proteins | sample tdAd471_FD_67275 | JGI IMG/M metagenome (GOLD analysis project Ga0070726, IMG submission 67275) | Marine sediment microbial communities from the Atlantic coast under amendment with organic carbon and nitrate - tdAd47.1 | ecosystem: Environmental > Aquatic > Marine > Coastal > Sediment | place...
ACATCGACGCGGTACACCCGGTCTTTGTCTACGCTCAATTCAAAGGTGCCGTCCTCCTCCGTCTGCACATAGGATCCGCCGCCGCCTTGCTGGCTGTAGGCTTGCACACTGGCATTGTTGATGGGTTCGCGCTTGCTGTTGGTGACTTTCCCTGAAATGGTTGCCCCATCGGTGCCCCCAAAGACCACCCGCACTCCCGTGAGTTCCTGTCCCTGGCTGACGGTGACCTCTTCCTTGCCTCCGCCGGAGTTGCCCCAGGAGTTACGCTTCCGTGCGCTCAGCTGATAGGTGCCTTCTTCCAGGCTCTTGATATGGAAGGTGCCCTCCGCACCGGTAGACTCCGCTCCACTCCCCCTGCCACCGCCCACCTTCTGCGCACTGACATACATGTCCGAAAGGGGCTTTCCTGTCGTGTCCACTACCACGCCCGCAATAGAGGCACCGGGTTCAACGACGATCTTGATGTCCTCCAATCCCGTCTCTCCCGTGTTGAGGGGGCCCATGATGGGGGCGGTGTAGCCCCGGCCGGAAACGTGGATGTTGAACTCCGTATTGGGTGAAAAGCCCCGGGCTGCAAAGGTGCCGTCTTCCTTGGTGGTGATGTTTTCGCCTTCTCCATTGTCGACCAGGGGTTGGCATCCGACGTTCACGCCGTGCACCGGCTCGCCTTGTTGATCCACCACGATTCCGGTCACGGAGAGGCCGCGTTGTACCGCGAAGTCGATATTTTCGAGGTGTTCACCCAGTTTGACCGACACCGATTTGTTTTCACGGGATTCGCCGTGGAGATAGCCCTCTTTCCAGCGTCGCTGGAGGGTGTAACTGCCCCCGGGCATTCCCGTGATTTGGTAGTAACCCGTGGCATCGCTGCTGCCTTCGAGCGAGCGATTGGTCGAACGGGTGTTGCCCCGGGCACGGATGCGAACCCCTTCAATCGGGTTGCCCGTGTCTGCGTCGGTAATCATGCCCGACACGATGCCCCCGTCTACAATGGCCAGCTTAATGCCATCTACTGGCTCTTCGTCACTGATCGTGAAGGTGGGGGGCTCGCCGACGAGGATTCGATTTTCGTCTTCCAAGTGAACGACATAATCACTGTCGGCCAGCGCGGCGGCATGAAAGGCGCCTTCCTCATCCGTCTTAACCCGCTGTTGGTTGCGGTAGTTGTTCTCATCGTTGATGGTAACGAATATGTTGGGCACCGGGTCGCCACCATCGGCCTCAACGACCGTCCCACTGACCGTGCTGCCCTTCTTTAATACGACGTGTGCGTTGGTTTCACCGGTCTTAAAGGCATCGGAGATCACACTGGCGTAAGACTTCGCCTGTACGGCCAGGGTCCAGGTACCTTCGGGCATATGATCCAATTGAAAACGACCGTCTGCCCCTGTACGGGCCCACAAGCTTCGGGCACCATAGGAGGTGCGTTCCAATTCCTTCTCCTGAATTTCGTGGGGGAGGACGACGGCACCGGCGACCGGTGAGCCATCCCCGTCCAGGACCTGTCCACCAATACCCGAAGTGGGGCGTAGTTCCAGTTCAACCAGGGTATCGGTTTCGTCGTCGGTCATGCCGGCGTGAGCGACGGCACTCGCTCCGTCTTTTGACGCGATGACGACCAGACGTCCGCCGCGACGGCCCGCCACGTGATTCACCGGAAGATTGGCGATACGAAACTCTCCGTCTTCATTGGAACGGGCCGTCCATTGCGCCCGTTCATCGGGATAGGGATCGTAACTGTTTTCCCGATTCACATAGTCCAGCAGGATGGCCGCACCGGAAACGGGTGCGCCATCCCCATGCCAGGTGACGGTTCCCTTCACCACCCCCGGGCCCCGGGGACGGCTGGCCCGCTTGCGGGGTTCATCGTCGGCGACGTCGTTTGCCACCGCTTCCTCCACGTCGTCGGAGCTCATTGACCCATCCGACACATCCTCGCGATTCTGCAGGGCCGGTGTATCACCTGCGCCACTACGTCCCGAGCGGAGCGCCAGCGTGTCGTTACTCGGTTGTTTTTCTGGGCCTTGCGAGGTGGACGTGGGCACCACTTCGGGGATGGTGCCGTCGTCTTGCATAACGAGAAATCCGATACCGGCCAGCACCAGTAGAAAGAATGCACCAATTCCTGCCAGTCGTAAATTGTCACCCATGCCGCACGCTCCCTGTTTTCGGTTCAGGACCGAATGTGTTGTTGTGCTCAATAGCTACAATGATGCTACGCTGGCAATCTGATCAATTTCAACTATAAAAATCGATTTTGGAAAGGCGGTTTCGGGCGTCAAAGGCGAGTTGGTGCCCCTCGAGAAAAAGCTGCTCTTGAATAGATTGGGGGGGCACAGTGTATGGTTAGGGCAGTGCTGAGGTTGGCTATCCGACTGTGTGAGGTCGGGGCGGACCTGAATGGCTACATGGCATCACATGATTAGGAGTGCGCTACCTTGGGGCAAGCGATCGTATGCGAGTGTGGACAGCGAAATGACTTGGCCGTCTTCGGATATGGTGAGGAGAAGCTGTGTTTGTCCTGCGGAAAGGCCTTGCGACTCCCAGAGGCGGTGTTGCTCGAAGAATCTTTCGAGGCCGTGGTGCCGACAGATGCCTTTGAGGCTGACGACCAGCACCGCATAAACGAAGGGCTGAACAGCTTTGAGAGTCCCACCCCGTCGGAACAGACGGAAGATGCGGCGTCGCCGACGCCAGATCGGAGCGCCCCGACGCGGGCCTGGTCAGAGGGCATTCGCGAAGTGGCGTCGGAAGGGGTCGAAGGCACCTGCGCTCGGTGTGGCCGTCCGTTTCGGGGGGACTGGGATCGCAACCCTCACGCCGACGGGGACGTGTGCCATCTATGTGCCGTTCGCGCCGACGACGCCTATAAGGTCCCTACCTTTACGGAGCGAAATGACCTCATGCGGCCGAAGCCACCCCGGCCGGTCGCTCGTACGGAGGAAAAGATTCCCAGCAAATGGGATGAGCACAAGCAAGGTATTCTCATTCTTTCGGGTGTCGGTATCTGTTCCGTCATTGCCGTAACCGTATTGCCGGTAGAGTATTGGATGGCTGCGCTCTTCGCGCCAGATCGGGAGCGGGCCCAAGACCTGCCGGTAGCCTGGATGTGGGTGGTCAAGGTGCTGGGTTTCGTGGCGAGTGCCTTTGGACAGGGACTGGGGCTTTACGTAACCTTGGCGTTGCTGGAGTTGCTCTACGAAGATATGCGGGACAATCTGCCCTCCATTATTTTTTTGGGAATTGCTTTCGCTGTAATGAATGCCATGGTGGATTGGGGGACGGCCCATTTCGGAGTCTTTGGTCTTGCGGCAGGCATTCTCTTGGGCATGGCTTTCATTGTTTCATTCATTATCAAACTCCTTATGATCTCCGCCCGTTTTCCGCTCCGGATGGAGGGGGGATGTGGTTTTGTCTTGGCCTGGTTTTTGTGCAGCCTCCTGCTGGGGCCAGCCATGCGGATGGTGGAGCAATTGCTGGGCGCGTTGGTGGCCGCCATCGCGCTGTAGTAAGTTGTATAAGTTAGAACCGAAGGAAGGGTCGTTGCGATGGATATCCAATGTCGAAATTCTGTTCGGGCGCTGTTCCTGATGGGGCTGTACGGCATCGCCGCCATTGGGTGTGAGCTGGCCTACGCGCAGCCGGCCGATTCCGGGGGCGGAGTTTTGGCGGGAGCTGGCTTAGCCTGGACCGGTGCCGAAACCTATCGTGCGCCGGATTTCGACCACTACTTTCCCGATGACCCCGCCGGGGCACAGGCCCTCGCAGTCTGGTGGGCACGAGAGGGGGACGCGGCCGAGGGCGACGAGGATAGTCTGGCCCGTGTTCGTCAGGGGCTCCGTCGCTATCCCCGGTCGCCACAGCCTATTCTTCGGTGGGTTGGCAATACCTATATCTGGGGAAAGTCGCCCCAGCACCCGGAAGCCATCGAGCTCATGTATCACGCCGCTACCTGTAACGGGGCAAACGAGGATCGCTATGGGACGCGGGGGCCCGCTATCTATTTCGGCCTCGCCGTAGTCCGCCCGAAGTCGCCCGCGATTCTACGGGCCATGGTGGATATTGCCATGAAGGTGGATGACGCAGACGACCTGAGTCGAATCGCGTGGGGGGTCGCCAAGCAACGCACCGAAGCCCTCTCCATGCTGGCACCGTATGAAGCGAGCACGGATGCTGCGATTCGCGAGAAGGCCACGGTGGTGCGAAGAATCCTTTCACGGGAACTCAAAGCCCATGCCTGGGCGATGGAGAAGCAGCGAGAGGGGGCGAGCCAGCGTTGGCGGGAGGAATTGCCGTCTTTGGTCGCCGCGCTCCACACGGGAAGCTCTGCGACCCGGCGTGACGTACTCGCTTTGATCGCCCGTGAGGGCATTGTGCTTATCATGGATGATTCCCATCTGGCGGCATTCACCCAATGCGCGGGCGATAGTGATGCGGAAGTTCGGAGACAGACCGCACAAATCATGGGGGAGCGGTGGATCGGGGCAACGGGTCATCCCTCCGAGGAAGCCATCGATCTGGCGCTCTATTTGGCCCTGGATGAAACGCCGAGCGTGCAATTTGCAGCCGTCTACTATGGGCTGTCGGCTATAGTTGACAAAGATGAGCGGGTCCTGCGACGATTGGTGGAGTTGGCGCTCGTAGAGCAGGAATCGGATACGTATGAGCGTATTCTTTGGTCGCTAAGGCACGACCGGCCACGTGTAGCGAAGTTGTTGCGCGACTATGCGGGTCAGCCATCGAAGGCGTCGTCTGTGTCGACGTTGGAGCAGGATTTAAAGGCAGTGACCGAATAGCCCATTTCCGGTACAAGGTAATCGATCGACAGAAAGTTGACACTTATCGGGAAATTCCTGCTATCATAGGACTGCGAAGACTTGGGAAAATGAAGTACGTGGGGAATGTGTGTGTGAAGCAGGGGTGCTGATGGGCTCATCTTGCCGTCCATATATTGTGTTGGCGAATAGTAACCATACATGATATAGTAGGCAGAGAGTCACACGAGTGAACTGCAAGAACGTGTTTTAAGGCCAATACCTTAGGGCGCTTCACCACACCCATTCGACTCGTTGTGATGCAAGAGGCCATGACAAATACTGACGTCAAACAGCGAATAAGCTCGTTGCAGCAATTACCCGTGCTGCCCCACATCGCGCGCGAGATCCTCTCGACGCTTGATGCCGGGACGGTTAACTGGGGCGAGTTGGCTGCAATCGCGGAGTTTGACGAATCCATGATGCGGCAGTTTCACGCGGCTTCTACGGAAGAATGTCGCTGCCCGGAAGGAACCTCCCTGGAAGAGCGCCTCATCGCGCTGGGACTGCCTCGGGTGGTTGAGCTGACTTTTAAGCGGGTTGCGCCCGCACTTTTTGATGGGGCCCGCAGCCACGGCCTTGATATGAAGACCTTTTGGTCCCATGCCTTTTCCGTCGCCCGCTATGCCGACCGCATCGCCCGCAAAATCGAGAGCCGCTTTCAGCCCCTCGCCTATGTGGCGGGATTGCTGCACGATATCGGTAAACCTGCCCTCGATCGCGTCACTCCCGGTGGTTATACCCGCGCTTTGGAGTTGGTCCGTCAACAAGGACTCTATGCGCTGGAGGCCGAGCGCCGCGAGTTGGGTGCGGATCATACCGTGGCGGGAAAATGGCTCGCCGATGCGTGGGGTGCACCGGCCTCGGTGGTGTCCACGATTTGGCTCCATCACCATCCGCCGGGAACCTTGGATGCCACGCCCTATCCTATCGAATTGATCGAAATCGTATCCCTGGCAAATTTCCTCGCCCACGGAGATGCCCTCGAGTCTCCCCCCCAAGAGCGCGTGGCTTCCCTCGATGAGCAGCGGTATCTGCGTTTGGGTATGGAGCGCGTCGACGTGCTCGAATTGCTCCGCGATGGCACCGCCGACGTGGCGCCGACGGAGAGTGCGGATACGCTGCCGGCCGAGACTGCCGTGTCGACCGAGTCGCGTACGGAGTCGTCGCGGCTGCGCTTTGAACGAAACTATTATGAGTCACTTTGCACCCTGCATGAGCGTATGCTGCCGGGAATGGCCCCGGCCACACAGCTCGCGGTATTTGTGGATGGACTCCGTAAGGCCTTCGCGATCCCCGTCGGGCTCTGCTATCTGACCGATGAGGCGAGCGATACGTCCGTCGTGTTACGGTGGCGGAGTCTGGAAGAAGAGCCCGAGAGCGTCTATGGTACAGAGGGGAGTGGGGAGGCTGATACGTCCAACTCTCTCGACACCCTGATTGGGACGCTGGAAAAGAGCGGGGTGACCGCGAAAGACTTGACCGGCCCCGCCCACCGCCATGGTTTCATTGCCCTTCCCCTGCTCGATGGAAATCGTAGCCTCGGGCAATTGATTTTCAAGGGCGGTGCCAATTCACCCAATCTTTCCGATAGTTTCCTGAGTGATCTCATGCGCTTCGTGAAGAGTGCCGGTGCTGCCCTCGCGCGGTGCCGTGCCGTCCGCGGCGTCTATGATGAAGCCGAGTCGCTTGCAGCGGCCGTATGGAAACAAGAGCTCAGTCATCGCCATGACCGCCGGACCGAACGCCTCATCAGCGTCGGAAAAATGGCGGCCGGTGCGGCCCATGAAATCAACAACCCGTTGGCGGTGATTTCCGGCAAGGCCCAGATGATGCTCTCGAATACAGAACGTGCGGAAGACCGTAAGGCCCTGGAAGTCATCGTAGAACACAGTCAGCGGGCCTGTGGGATTCTGCGAGACCTGCTCCAGTTTGCCCGTCCCAATCCCCCACAATTGATGCCCAATCGCCTGAGCTATCTCGTAAAGACCTCGGTCGACCGGGTGCGCCAGAAACTTTCCGAAGAGGGTATTCAGCTCGTCGAAGAGTATGCCCAGGACCTGCCTCAGATTCAGGTGGACCGGTTACAGCTTGATCAGGTCTTTCAAAACCTGTTGAAGAATGCCGAACAGGCCATGACCCGACAAGGGGACAAACTTACCGTTCGGGTTCGCCCAAACCAGGACCGGACCGCCGTACTCGTCCAGATCATCGATACGGGCCAGGGTATCGCCGCCGATATCATGGATAAGGTCTTTGAGCCCTTTTTTACGACCCAGCCTGGCGCGGAAGGAACGGGGATGGGCCTCGCGGTCTGCCACGGAATTATTGAAGCGCACCGTGGTTCGATTACCTTGCACAGTCAAGAAGGAATCGGGACGACCTGTACGGTGGCGTTGCCCATTGCTGCCGACAAAGGGGCGACCAGCATGGATGTCCCGGTGGCCCGACCCGCCGAAGCCGTAGCCGTCGGTACGCGTCAAGGCGTTTCGCCTGCCCCCCGACCTGAGCGGACAGAATTGGCACCCGAAGTGGCCGCCGCCATGAACGATGAGGCGGAGACCCGACGTCGCAGTGCGGCGGCGGATCTAAGTGCGCCCCCTGCTGCCCGTGCGCCCATGCCAGAAGCAACACCGGCTCCTGCAGCGGCACCGGCCACACCCTCCTTTGTGGCACCCGAGCCCGCTTCCGTGGCCGCCCATGCGCCCCAGTTTACCGCAGAGTCGGCGGCCCACCAATCTCAGGTGCCGCCCTTTGACAGCGCGCCCGAAACATCAGGCTTCGCTTCGGCCGAAGCGCCGGCATGGCAACCCCATCCGCCGGCCCCCAGTCCCCAAGCCGGGCGACACGAAACATCGGCGGCTCCCGAGCCCGCGCCGACTCCGACTCCCGCACCGACCCGCCCACGTCCGCAGAATCCCGGGAAAACGAACGGCCGAATTCTACTGGTGGACGATGACCCCGCATTGGGAGACGTGTTGACCGAGGCCCTTCAGAAGCGGGGCTATGCCGTGTGTACGGCCTCAGACGGACTCGAAGCCCTGGCCGAAGTGATTGCCAACCCCGTGGATTTGGTGCTACTCGACGGTGCCATACCCGGTGTGAACACTCCCCAGGCACTTGTGGATGAGATTCAGAAACGGAAACCCGATCTCTCCGTCATTCTGCTCGTCGGGCCCACGTCTACGCTGGAAATTGGTGAAGCGGCTGGCAGCGGAGTTCGCGACATCCTCCGGAAGCCCTTCAACATGGCGCAATTACTCCAGGTCATCGAGACGGCCCTCGCCAAACGACACGTCGCCTGAAAGTAGCGGCGAGCGTACTCGTCCGCCGCGCGAGACGGCCCGACGGTCACCCGAAAACCTGCACCTTTCCGGCCCTTCCTGCCCAGGGACTTACGCCCCACCACCCACCCCCTTGCTGTCGACCAGCCCATCGCCCCGCAATCCGACGCGTCGAAAATACACCATGGAAAGTAGACACGCTCCCATTCACCATGCTACTATACGGCTCCCTTTGGCGCCCGTAGCTCAGCTGGATAGAGCGCTTGCCTCCGGAGCAAGAGGCCACAGGTTCGAATCCTGTCGGGCGCGCCATTTAAGTATTTAAGGCCCAACGAGTTAGTCCATAACTCGTTGGGCCTTTTTTGTGCTTTTGGCGAAAATTGAAGCCATTTTGCAACACTACATCTGTGGGGCTTTCTCGCTTTGCGGGGAGCGTTTTGGAGTGGGTGACTACGACTTCTCTCATCGTCGCGGTGCGCCGGGGTCACGTCATGGAGTCCGTCAGTCTCCGAGTGATGTAGTGTGCTTAGTGTGGCGGTCGGCATTTTGTGCAGGGGGCGTAGCTTCCTCGTGCGCGGGAGAGGTCGATAGCGTTCCTACTGCTTTTTAGATAGTGGCATGTGCCCCGATGATACTTATCACCGTGGTTGGTGATGTAGACCGTTGTATCGGACAAGTCTGTGGGTGCGATGGAGGTGGGTTGCCTCGGTACGGGCATCGGAGGCCTGGATGCAGGGGGCACTGTGGTGCGGATTGTACGCGATGGCTGAGAACGTGTGGTGGGGAGGGGCGTGTCTCGTGGGGAGAGACCACCCCGATATTCCCAGGGTGGCACGGGCTCAGGGTCGGCCCACAGTCCCCGGCGATCACGTTGGGCCGTGGCCTGAAAGTACGCCAGGCGTTTGTCGTCCGGAACGTATTCCTGAAACCAATGGGCGTAACCGGCTTCGACCAACTTTTCGTTCAGGTTATCCCCGTTGGGTAGGGTCACCACCGCCACATGGCGCCCCAGCACGTCCGCCCCAAAGAGGCGCAGTTGGACGTATTCTCCCAAGCAGCGATCCCGAGTGAAGTTGGCGGCATCTGCGCCGAAAGGCTGGCGCGGTTCGGGACAGTCCACTCCATAGAGTCGAACGCCTGCATCTTGCCCATAGGCGTCCAGAGCGGAAAAAATATCGCCATCAGACACCTCGGTGACGAGGACCGTGAGGTATTCGGTGGCGTCTATCGAGATAATGGGTATGGGAGGGGGTGATGGGGGGAGCTGTTGGGGTGCTTCCGCCTGGGGAACTTCCTGACAACCGGATAGAAAGAGCCCTGAAAAGCATACAATCGCTGCGAGTATTTGCGTGGTGATTCGAAGGTTTCCCATCAAGAATGCCCCTATGCCCGTCTGCCTTGAATATTTTGGGTAATAATAAGCACTTCCAAACAGGCAGTCAACGTCAGCGTTGTTTTTCGGCGCTGGAATCGCGATTGCCCCATGAGGTTGTAGTGCCCTCCAACACGGAGGGGGCGTTCGTCAGGTCGGAACCCGGCGGGCGTCGTCGTTACTGAAAACTTCGGGTCAGGGTTTCAAAGAGGAGAAACCAGCCGTCGGCCAACACAAACATGATGATCTTGAAGGGGAGGGAGACGAAGATGGGGGGGAGCATCATCATGCCCATGGCCATGAGGGTACTGGCGACCACCATGTCGATGATAAGGAACGGGATGTAGATGATGAAGCCAATCATAAAGGCGGTGGTGAGTTCGCTCAGGATAAAGGCGGGCACCAGCACGTGAATGGGCACGTCGTCTCGTGTTTGGGGAGCTTCCATTTCGGCGATACGCAAAAAGAGGACCACATCTTTTGGCCGGGTTTGACGAAACATGAATTCGCGCATGGGGATCAGGGCCGCAGAAAGGGCCTCGGTGTCGGATATTTCATTGTTCAGATAGGGTTGGAGGGCGTTCTCATTGATGGCTGTATAGGTGGGGGTCATGATGAAAAAGGTGAGTATAAGTGCCAGCCCAACGAGAATCTGGTTGGGGGGCGTTTGCTGGGTGGCCATGGCCTGGCGGAGGAAGCCCAGCACGACGATAATGCGGGTGAAGGAAGTGGTCATCACCAGAATGGCCGGTGCAAGACTGATAATCGTAATCAGAAAAACGATCACCAGGGAAGTCGGTGCATTCTCGCGGGTGGTGAAATCGCGTACGGCCTGGTTGACGTCGATTCCGCCCACGCTGGCGTCGGTGGTGTTCTGGGCGAAGGCCGTGGGCATACAGCATACGCCGAGCGCCAATACGAGTACTGCCGCCACCAGGGATATGTGACGGTTAGTCCTGTTCACGGGTGCTTTCCTGGAAATACTGCTTCAGCCGCTGGAGGTCGCCCTTCAGGCTGTCGAGCTCTTCGTCCATATTGCCCGAGGTGGCCGCCTGGCCCATGGCCGATTGGGAGGCCTGAAGCTGGGCGATGAAGTCGATGGGCTCGGCGCCTTCCGTGGACCCCGGCGTCATTTCCAGTTCTTCCTCTGCGTCGAAGTGTTCCGCCTCCATGGTGCGAATCAGGTTGACCGACTGTTGGGTCACGCCCACGACCAACACTTCATTCTTTACGCGTATGAAGTGAATCGATGCGTGGGGAGAAAGGGCGATTCGGCCAATGATTTCCCCCAGGCTGTTACCTGCCAGGAGGGGGCTCCGGCGTCCCCAGCGCTTCAGGGCGGCGAGTAGGAGCAAAAACAGGGCCAGGGTGCCCAGCAGGGCCGCTAAGCCTTGTAACAGGGCAGGGAAGAGCTCAAAGCGACTGCCGTCATCTTGCCCACCCAGGTTTTCATTGTCCAGACCCGCAGATTCACCGTCGTTACCCGTCCCAGCGTTCTCCGCCGCCTCTTCTTCGGCCTGGAGTTGCCGAAGTTGCTCCATCCAGGGATCGGACTCCGCCGCTTGGGTGGGCGCGGGTGCTTCAGGCGCTGGGAGGGCCGTATCCAAGGCCATGGGCGGTACCTTGGGCGGGGCCGTCTGCTGGAGGGTGTCTACATCCTCCTGCGCGACCAGGGGCCATGCCGAAAGTAAGAGGAGGGTCAGAATGAGGGCACCGCTACGCATAGCCCGAATCTTTCTCTACGGCACCGACGATTTCGGCGAGACGCACGTGCAACGAGTCCACCAGCACAACGACTTCACCTCGTGCAAAGACGATGCCGTTCACATAGACGTCCGCCATCTCGCCGGCCACCTTATCCAGTGGGAGCACGGTGCCATTTTTCAGCTCCAGGATTTCGCGGATGGTAATTTCGCAACGTCCGATGTCCGCCGAGATATCGAGGGTAACCTCGCCGAGGTCATCGATAGACAGATGCTCCTGGGCAGCCACGCCGCCGCTGAATACATCGTCGAACTCATGATTGCGGGCTTCGGAGTCCCCCGATTGGTGTGCGTCGGTCATAGGTCTACAATCGTGTATTTCAGGTGCAGGGCATCCAGCACCATTAAGTCCGCCTCGGGATTGAGGCGTTTCAGCAGGATGTTGGATTGTTGCTTAATCTGTTCCAGGATACTGTTTTCCACCAGGGTGTCGTTGAGTTCGGTGCGGGTTCGGCCCCGGTGCATACGCAATATCATGGCCGAAAAGAGTGACTTTCTCAAGTCCACCAAGGCCGCAGTTTCCGCGTCACGGCAGGTAAGCATAACCTGGACCAGCAGGAGCGGCGCCACCATTTCGGGGTCCTCCGTTTGCACGGAGATTTGCTGCTCATCGAAGATGATTTCCACCATCGTCGCGGGGAAGGGATCTATCACGTCCGGGCCCGGGTCCACAGGGTCTTCCGGATCGAGCGCGGGTTTCAAGAAAAGCGAAAAGGCGGCAAATGCCAGTGCGACGGGCACAACCACGACGATTCCCAGGAGCACCCCATACTTAATCAGGGGCGAAGGTTTCTTTTCTTCTTCCTGCTCCGCATTCTGTTCTTCGGCCATGTGTGATTACCTCAGGTCGTCCAGCTCACGGGGAGACAGAGGGAGGGTCTCTCGATCTTCCTCCGATTCGCCCGTTTCCATGCCTTGTAATAACGTATTCAGCTTCTGCTTGTCCAGCAAACCCCGCACATATATCTCTACACGGCGATTGGCGGCCCGGCCCTCTTCGGTGCTGTTGGTGGCAATTGGTTGTCCCGCACCGATGGCGTGAATTTCAAATTGGTTGACCGAAATGCCCCCCGTGGCGACCAATTGTTCCGTCACACTGTGGGCTCGTTGATAACTCAGGTCGTAATTGTCACGGAACTGAATGGCGTTGGTCAGTGGCCGGGAGTCCGTATGGCCCTGTACTTCAAAGAAGCTCTCGGGCAATGCGCCAAGCACCTCGGCAATATCCTGAATAATCGGCAGGGCAGCTGGCCGCAATGTAGACTCACTGGCCTCAAAGAGCACGGAGCTGGGAAGATTAATCTTCACGCCCCCCAGCGCGTCATACTCCACCTTCACCTTACGTTCCAATCCGCGGACCTGAAGGCGTCGTTTCAGACGTCGGGCGACCTGGGCTGCCTCTTCGTTTTGCGCTTTGGGCGGCTTGGGAATGAGGGTAATAAATCCTGCCGACTTGGGGAAGGGCTTAAAGCCTCCTTCCAGCGACATGAGGGCCTGATTAAATTTGTCATCACTGATGGTGGAGAAGGAGAGGAGCAATACGAAGAAAGTGAGAAGCAGACTCATCAAGTCGGCGAAAGTGGCCATCCACCCTGGTGCCCCGGGAGGGGGACAATCGTTCTTCTTGCCCATATCAGCCGCCGGCTCCGCCGACCACGATGCGTTCGCGGACAGCGGGGGAGACGAAGGCCTTCAGCT
>Ga0070726_10003601_pt1 | contig 12921 bp, 7 predicted proteins | sample tdAd471_FD_67275 | JGI IMG/M metagenome (GOLD analysis project Ga0070726, IMG submission 67275) | Marine sediment microbial communities from the Atlantic coast under amendment with organic carbon and nitrate - tdAd47.1 | ecosystem: Environmental > Aquatic > Marine > Coastal > Sediment | place...
CTGCAAAGCCAGCTGTGCCCACAGGCGGGCCTTGTCCGAAGAATCGTTGAACCGCAAAGCGATCGCACATTCGCGACGGACCTGAGCTGACGGATCGTTGACGAGCTGCTTGACGATTGGGATCAGCTCAACACCAAGCTGCCGAGCCAGTCGCAGGCCGAGGATGCGGATGTCGGAATCGCCGTCATTGATCGCCGCCGCGACAGCCTTCTCGCCACCTTCGTGATTCTTGCCGAGCAGCCACAGGGCGCGGGCTCGCAGGCGAGGATTGCCGCTTTCCTTGAACAGCTTCGTGAGAGCGGGCACGGCCTTCTCACCTTCCGCGTGCAGCTTCGTCCAGGCGAGATAGCGGGCTTCGAGATTCGGGCTCTGCAGCGCGATGATCGCACCGTCAATTGAGTTGAAGTCGTACTTCGGTGCCTTGTACGGCGAGTTCGGCGGTGCGACTCGGAACAGCCGGCCTTTCTCGGCGTCGCCCATGCGGTGACCGCCAACGCCGGGATCGTACCAGTCGGCAATGATCAGCGAACCATCCGGTGCGACGACAACGTCCGACGGTCGGAACCACTTGTCGCGCGTTCCGACGAGGAGGTTCTGGATCCACGCTTTGTAACCGGCTCCGTCTTTGCTCACGGGGTAAGCACGGACGACATTCGGGCCAGCGTCGCAGTGGATGATCTGCCCCTGAAACACCTCGGGCAGCAGATTGCCTTCGTAAAGGCAGATGCCTGTCGGAGCGCCGGCTCCGGTCTGCAGCAGATTCGGGACAACACCCGGATCGTTCAAGTGCCAGTGCCGCAGCGGGATTTCGTCTTCGATGTTCGTGCGATCGTCCCGCCACCCGGCTCCGGTGAACTCGTCCTTGTAACCATAGTTGCCGTACTCCATCACATAATTGATGCGCACGCCGCGATTGCCGTCGTCATCGTTGTCGCTCTGCCAGATCGTGCCAAAGCTGTCGACGCACAGTTCCCAGTTGTTGCGGAAGTTCCAACCCAGCGTTTCGAGATTTGATCCGTCGAGGTCGCACCGAAACGCCATGCCTTCCTGATACGGTTTTCGTTCGGCGACAACCGGGTTGCCGGCAGCGTCGGTGATGACGTTGCCATCCTTGTCCTTGATCTGCTTTCCACTGTTCCCGAAGTTGAAGTACAGCTTGCCGTCGGGGCCGAACGAAAACGCGTGAATGCCGTGATCGTGCTGCGTTCCGCTGATGCCCTGGAACATGATTTCGTGGCGGTCGGCCTTTGAGTCGCCATTGTCGTCATAGAAATTCATGACCTTGTCGCCGGCCGAAACGATGACTCGTTTGCCGAGCACACAAATGCCGTGAGCCGTGTCGACTTCGCGACCCTGATAAAAGACGGTCTCCGTGTCCGCCTTGCCGTCACCGTCGGTGTCTTCCAGCACGAGGATGCGGTCACCTGCCGGACGCTCGCCATTCCGGTGCCGGTAATTGACGACTTCACAGACCCAGACGCGGCCTTTGTGATCGATGTCGATCGCCGAAACGCTCAGCACCGACGGGTCACTCGATTCCGAAGCGAACAGCGTCGCTTCGAGACCTGCGGCGATGTCGAGCTGGCTGAGTGCGTCAGCAGCGTCGCGGCTTTCGCTTCCGCCACTGGCCGGCGCGATCTCCGTGAGGTTTGGTTTCTTCGAGTAGACCGCGAAGGCAACGGTCGAACCGCAGCCCTGATTCGTGCCACCGTCGTCGAGTGCTCCGATCGCCTTGAAGTGTGTCGCACCTTTCGGCACCGCGAATTCGATCACCGAATTCGCGTGCGTGCCCAGACACTTCTCGACCGGCTTGCCAGCAACGCGTGCTTCGCGGCCCGTGCAGTTCCGGTTGACGTTCACCGAACCGAACCCGGACACCGCCGACTTCCACTTCAGTTCCGTCAGACTCTGTTCGCCATCCGGGCCAACGAACCGAGGATTGACCCAGTTCGCCCAGTCGCAGCCGTACCCGTCGCCGCCGTCGCTCGCGACCAGCCAGACCGCTTGAGCACCTTTCAGGTCGACGTTGATCTCAACCGCGTTTCCCTTTGTCGCCTTGCTGACGACGGGGCTCTGAAACAGCTTGCCGTCGCCCGGCACTTTCGGAGCGTCGGCGGGCTCCGGCTTCAGGCGGGCTTCTCCGGCTGGAACGAGAGCCAGCGACTTCCGACCGTGCCACTCGTCAAGTCGCTTTTGAATCTCCTCGAAGTTGAAGTTCGGCTTCGGTGGGTAGTCCTGATTCTCTTTCAGTTCGTCGAGCGTCACCTCGGTCGCTGGCACACCGCCTTGCGGGACCTCTGCCCGAGCACACCAGGTGATTGCGTTGAGGACCAGCTTGAGCTGATTCGGGTTGCCCCAGCCCCAGTGAAAATGGCCGCCGGTGAAACCGAAGCCTCGCCCGCCGTCCGGTCGAGTCGCCGCCCAGGCGACGTGTTGCGGTTCTTTACGTTCCAGGAGCGACTTGCGAACGTGCGGGTTGTTGTTGTGCGCGTTGTCCGGTCGAGCCAGCGAACCGTCCTCGCGAACCAGCGTGCTGGCTGGCGGCAGGTCGGTCAGGATCGGCGTCACCCCCTGCATGTCCTCGCGAAAACGCATGTGGTAGTACCACTCGTCGTTTGTCGAGAAAGGCTTGACGCCATTGGCGATCGGATGCTCGGGGAACGTCTTGAAGTTCGCTGTCCAGTGCGGATTCACTGACCAGTCGGTTTCAAAGTAGCCGCCAATCCAGTCCAGAAACGCGTCGCCAGACGGACCGATCGGCACCTCGACGCCGTAGTGCAGACAGACGATCCCGACGCCCTGCTTCGCATACGCATCCATTTCTTCGAGATGCGGATTGACGACGTGTCCGCCGCCACCGTCGCAGTACATGACGATACAGTCAAAGCCGTCGAGGGCTCCGGCCTCAGTCGGCCAGCCGTTCGTAAACACGACCGGCTTCAGGTTCGGCATCGCCTGTTCAAGCTTTCGGGCGAGCAGAATGCTGCCGGCCTTGTGCTCGTGCGCCCCGTAGCCGTGACTCTGACGCCCGGCGACAAACGCGATCCGCTTCGGCCGAGCCGGCGCGTCCTTGACGGCTGCGAAACCGGCGAGCCCGCTCTCGCGACCGTCGCCAGATGGTGGGACGACAACGTTCTGGCGAGCGTTGCTGCGAGCGTTAGCCGTTACGGCCCGTTTTTTTTTTGAGTCGACGGCTGCCGACTTGTTCTCACCCAGGCGTTTGAGCTGAATCTTCCGGAACTGGACGACCATCGGCGGCCCGGCGTGAAGCTGCAGAGCCAGCAGACCGCTGGCCCGAGCTGCGTCGTCCTCGTCGGTACATTCAATCGTCTGCACGCCGTTGATGAAGTGCTTGAAGACGTTACCTTTGGCGACGATGTGGTAGTCGTTCCAGTCTTCGTGCTTGATCTTCGACTGAATCTCGTCCGAGTCGCCGACGGAGCCGACGACCTTTGGCTTGCCGTCTTCACCGATGACCGTCTTCTGGCCTCGATTAGCGAGGATTCCACGGAACCGTTCGCCGTAGAGAATTCCCGAGTACGTCTTACCGGCTTCAAAGTCGCCCTGGTAGCCGCCGATCACCCACTTCTGGTTTTCGACTTCAAAGCTGCGGTACTGAATGCCGCTGTTGCCACCGACGATCTTGTACTGCAGCTTCAGCTCGAAATCGCCGACCTCACCGCCTCGCCAGATAATGAAGGTGTTGCCCTTCGTGGGATTCTCTTTCGTCGTCTGCCCGGTGATGGCTCCGTCGCGAACGCTCCAGAAAGCGGGATTGCCATCCCAGTTCTTGAGTGTCTTGCCATCAAAGATCATTTCCCAGCCATCGTCCGCGGATGCCGAGGCCGAGCTGAGCAGCAGAGCGCAAACGGCGAACAGACTCGCCAGGCTGAAGGCACGTCGAAGCAGCATGAGAAACTCCTGAAAGGTGACTTGTCCGCGACCAGCCCGGCCAGCCAGCGGTTTTGCATCAGAGAAGTCCGAGATGTTAGAGATCCTGAGTCGCCGACTCAAAGGAGGGCGAGGATTCCCATCTGATCGGCCCATGCGTTGAAGCGTTGACCTGCTGAACACTGTTCGTGACGATAGCCGCTCACAACAGACGTATCCCGTTAATGACCGATCCTGTCACCGGAGGACCTCGCCAATGTCATCGCGTCTGAAAGCTACGTGTTCCCACTGTCAGTCTGTGCTCACGCTGAAGGATGAGCGGGCAGTTGGTAAGCGGGTCAAGTGCCCCCGCTGCGGTGAGCCGTTTGTCGTCGAGATCGCTCCCGAAGAAGACGAGTTCATCGAGGAGTACGACGACTACGGTGATGAGGATGCCTGGGAATCCGATGATTCCTCTTCCGAAAGCGGTGACGGCTGGGACGCCGCCGATGACTGGGACGAGAACCCCGCACCACGACGCGGTCGGTCCGCAGGCAAGTCCGAACGCTCTTCCGGTCGCACTCGAAAGCGGGCAACTGCATCGTCGAAGCCTAAACCCGTCGTGCTGATTGGTGGTGCGATCGCGGCGGCGGCTGTCGTGGTAATTGCCGTTGTGGGAATGATGGCTGCGGGTCGAGGCAATGCTCCCGGCCCAATCGGCGCACCGCAGGCCGGTTCACCATTTGGCAGCGGTTCAGGCTCTGAGACGCTCGCCTCGAACGCACTTCCGGGTACGAACGAGACATTTACCGTCGACGAGCTGACGGAATTCGGGCACCAGATCGCGACCCTGACGAACGAGCGGAATGCCGCTCAGCTGTCATCACTGTTCCACATCGATGGCTTCATCGATCGCGCTTTGCACGGGTTTGAACTTCCCGAACGTGATGCCGCGGGATTCAAGATGGGCTTCCGCACAACAGTTCTGCGTCCGACAGGCCTCATCGGGTCGATCACGGCGACTGTTGCCGAGGGCGGTGCCGCGTTTCTGCGTGTGCGGGAGGTTGACGGTGAACAGCGCGTGCTGCTCCGCGTGCTGCAGGAAGCCGGCTCAGTGGCGTATCTCGATTTCGTCCCTGTGCGTGGTCCCGGAGGCAACCTGCAGTTCAGCGACTACTTCAACTACATGATTGGCGACCTCGTCACTCAGACTGTCCGTGCGGCGGCAATTCCAGCGTTCGCCAATCAGAACGCCAGCTTTCTGGAGCGCCTGACCGGTGCGGATCGCGAGGCCGCCAACTACCTGAAGCAACTCGAACAGCTGGGACGCCTGCGGCAAACGGGGCAGCACGCAGCACTGCTGAGTCGAATCCAGCAACTGCCTGAAGCTACGCGGCAACGAAAGGTCTTTCTGATCCTGCGGCTGCAGACCGCGATGGAGATCGACAGTCCCGACTACGTCACGGCGATGGAAGACTTCCGCCGCGTGCTGCCGAACGACCCGGCGATCGACTTTATTTCGATCGACTACTACTTCGCCAAAGAAGATCACCAGAACTGCATTGCCTGTCTGCAGAGAGCAGAGGATGCACTGGGCGGCGACGCCTATTTCCAAGCACTGCGTGGAGTCGTGCAACTCCAGACTGGCGATGTAGCCGGAGCCCGCAAGACGATTGATGACGCCATCGCGATGGAGCCGGCACTGCAGTTTCCGCACGTTAACCGGCTTGATGTGCTGGTCGCCCAGAAGGACTACGACGAACTTTTGTCCGAACTGAAACTGCTGGGCAACGAGTACGAGCTTGTCTTCCCGGACTTGTCCATCGTTCCTGAGTTCGCCGAATTCCTGACGACGCCACAGCATGCCCAGTACACGGAATTCCTTAAGGGCTTTCAGTTGATCGATTGACGTTATCAGCCCGGGAATCCACCAGGGCTAGATGCAACATGTCGCATGATCATGCGTAGGTTTGTCACCCCTTTAATGGACCTGCTTTAATGGATGCCGCTGCTCCACTGGAACCCGACCTGGCTCTCTCGCTGTACAGCTTCCTGTCCTTTGTTGTGTTCGCCATGGTTGTCACAGGTGGCGTTGTGCTGTGGTCGCGGGGCAAACCGGCAGTTCCGCTGACACTGCTGACCGCCGCGATGCTGTTCTGCCTCGTGGCGTCGCCGCAGCTTGCGATCGTACCTGCCATCCTGCTTGCAGCAATGGTCGTCGCAATCTGGATTCGTCGCCCTGACACCCAGACCGAGTAAACGAGCAATGCGGCCTTGTCAGCAATGTGGAACCGCTCTGGAGAGCAACGTCAGCGAGTGCCCAGAGTGCGGTCGGGAGCAGGTCGCGTCGGTCGGGCTTGACGCACCTCGACCGCCAAGGCGCAAGGGAGGCCAGCCAACTCCAGAACTTCCGACAGGTTCAAGCCCGTCATTTCGACTTGCGTTCGGCCTCACGTTCATTGCCGGCTTAATTGTTCTGACTCTCGCTGCGAGCTACGTCGGGTGGCTGATGTTCGGGACGCCTGGGGCGTTGATCGCAGCCATCATCGCGGTGGCGACCATTGGCTCAATACTCAGTCCCTAATGGTTACCGACGGCACGTGGGTTGCTCCCTCAGTTTCCGTCCGTTGAACCCTCAGCACGGGAGGTCCTGCCATGTCAACCAGTCATTCTGATCGAGGTTCGTTCGCCAGTCGCGAGAAGGCACTCGAAGACGCGTTCTTTCACAAGGTCGATGCTGATCTGCTTGCCAGCCTGCGGTCGCAGATGCACGCCGGCGAGGATCTTGATGAGCTGGCGGCTGCATCGGGGATTCGTGACCGGCAACTGCTGCAGGAACTCGTCGATCTGGGCATCACAGCGGAGAATCTGCTCGTCCTATGGCTGGTCCCGCTGACGCAGGTCGCCTGGGCGGACGGTTCGGTCGACCTCAAGGAACGACAGGCCGTCGAAGCAGCGATGGCCGACGCCGGATTCGCAGCGAACAGCCCCGGCTGGAAGTTGCTCGAATCGTGGCTCGACAAACCGCCGTCGGAAGATGTGCTGGAGGCGTGGCGCGAGTACGCGACAACTCTCATTCAGCACACAAATCCCGATCAACGCGTGCGACTCGAACACGAGTTACTCGGTCGGGCGCGCGATGTCGCACGGGCGGCTGGCGGCGTTCTGAACATGGGCGGAGTCTCCAAAGCGGAAGAAGCTGTGCTGCGTCAGATCGAGGACGTCGTCGCCAGAACGCAAAGCTGATGACCACTCGGCACGCAGGTTGCACCCTTAGATACAGCATTCCCCACGGTCGAGGCGCTCATCTGCCGAGGCGGTGAAAGGTAGGTCTCAACGCGAAAGGAGCAAGCCATGACACCTCTCGAAACAACCTGCAAAGAACTGCACCAGCGGTATGAAACGGTTGGCGACGAGCTGACTCGGCTGGAGCTGAAGCTGGTGGCTCCAGGCTTCCAGGCAAAGGAAGCCCAATCCGGGAAGGCCCGCGAACTCCACGAAGAAGTCAAAGTGCTGCGGCTCCGTCTTGATGAGGGCCTGCAGCGAATCAACGAAATGCACGCCGCCAGTGGCGAAGATCTGGAGACCTTCAAGACCGAAGTCGGCGGAATGGCTGACGATCTCGAAGTTCAGGTCAAACGGCTGACGACCGCGTGGAACGAGAACTTCGGCGGCGACTCGGTCAACGAGGAAGAAGTCCTGTCAGCATCTGCCGCAAGGCTGGCTGCGGACACCACGGCCTGAGACCGAGCGTGTGACGAGGCTCCGGCGTGTCGTGAGAAATCGCGCCACGACTGAAAAGTCGGGTAACAACCTGAGGGACGCCGGTCAGCGACTGAACGGCGTCCCGGTTCGCAGGCACTGATGGAAGCGTGCTCGTTCGGTCGGCGTCAGCGAATTCTCAAGCTGTTCAAGCTGCGTCGCGTTGAGCAAGCTGAGGTCCAGTCCTGGGCTGGCTGGTCGTGACTCGGTCGGCCTGAGCGTTCGGGACGAAGCCGGTGCCTGACTCTGCGGAAGACTTGGGACGCTCGCCTGATTCGCGCCGCCAGGCTGCGAGGCGTGAGGCGGTGTCTCTGCCGAGGTCCGGCTTTCAGCACGCGGACCTGCGTCTGCGTTCCGGGCGGGCGGCGGGCTCGATGGCGTCTGGCTGGTCGCCTGCTGAACGGGCTGTTTGTCGTTCGGGGCCTGCGAGGCCGACGCGAGTTGTGTCTGGTTCGCCGACTGCGTTTCCTGCCGAACGGCATCGAGCCAGTTCTGTGCCTGCACGAGCGTCGGCTTCTTCAGAACGGCACTCAGGAAGCGTTCTTCCGCCTCTTTGATCTGCCCCTGCTCATACAGAATCAGGCCGATGTTGTAGTCGGCTTCGGCATCGCCGACGGACTGTGCGAAATGCGGCTCGGCAGCGGCGATGTTCCCCTGCTTGGCCAGCGCGACCGCCAGACGATGACGCATCCGATTGTTGCCCGGCGTCAGTTCGATGCCTCGCGACAGATGCCGGACGGCTTCGTCGTATCGCTCCTGCGTCAGATAAAACTGGCCCAGCGATTCGATGACCAGCGAGTTCTCCGGTGCCACCTGGTAAGCCTGCAGAAACTGCCGCTCCGCCGCTTGAATCCGACCGGCGAGAAGGTCGAGCCGCGCCAGGCCGAGAATGGCTTCGGGGGACTGCGGGTTTGCCGAGCTGACCTGCTGGTACGCCTCGCGGGCGGCGTTGTAGTCGCCGCGCTGCTCGCTCATCTGAGCGAACGAGAGCCGCAGTCGTTCGGGATCCTTGATCTGTGCTTCCGCGTCGGCAGTCGGCTGCCAGGCATTGCCCTGGCCGGTCGACTGGCAACCGGTCAGCATGGCGGCGCACCAGAAAACGGCAGCCAGCGAGACGGCTCGCGCTGCGTGGAATCGTTCCGGATTTTCGACGGCTGGCATTCCGCACCTCCCTGTGCAGTGCCTACTGGCTTCGTCAGACGCCTGTACCCACGGCAATCGGTTCAGCGAGCAGTGGCAACGTTGCGGGCCTTACATTTTCGCGAAGAACCGCGACGTCGCTTCGCCCATCAGCTCTTGAGTCAAAACAAGACGCTGGTTTCTGAATCGACAGATCGACTGAACGATCTCCAGCAAATCCCTGGGATCGCTCGATCTGGGCAACTGCCCCTGATCGTAAAAGTTCTGGTAGAGGTACTCGACGGCCCGCGGTTCAAACGGAATCTTCCGCTGCTCGCAGCACAGGCTGAAAATCTCCGAGTACATCTCCCGGCCTGGCGAATCGATCAGAATCTTGTGCCGGATTCGCCGCAGAAACGCGTCGTCGACCAGATCGCCGGGGTCCAGATTCGTCGAGAAGATAATGAGCTGCTCGAACGGCACGGGGAATTTCTTGCCGGTGTCGAGCGTCACGTAATCGATACGTTCTTCAAGCGGCAGGATCCAGCGGTTCAGCAGGTCGCGCGGCGAAACGATCTGGCGACCGAAGTCGTCGATCATGAAGACACCGCCGTTCGCCTTCACCTGCAGCGGAGCGACGTAGAAATTACTCGCCTGGTTGTATCGCAGGTCGAGCATCTCGAGTGTCAGTTCACCGCCCGTCACAACGACCGGTCGCCGGACGCGGCGCCAGCGCATGTCGGGATGGTTCTCGTGCAGCAGCCGGCCGATGTCGCTCTGTGTCTGAACGCTGGCCGCGTCGCCAAGCAGTGCGGCAACCTCATCGTCGTCCACAGTCTGATGCAGACTCGGATCGAAGATCGTGACGATGCCGTTTTCACTTTGAATCGCATACGGCACGTAGATCTCGCCACCGTGCTGATTGAGGAACCGGCCAAGTCCCTTCGCGATCTGCGACTTTCCATTGCCCGGAGGGCCGTACAGAAAAATCGACTTGCCACTGCAGACAGCCGGGCCGAGTTCTTCCAGCAGATGCGGCGGAACGATGAGATCGCTGAAGGCTTCCAGAAGCACGTCCGCCGTGCAGTTGATCCCACTGACCGCCTGCCGCCGGCACTGCTCAACATATTGATCCAGCGAGACCGGCGCCGGACCGACATAGCGGCACAGGTCAAACGCTTCGCGAGCCCGTTCGCGGCCAATCGTCGACAGATGAAATCGATATGAGACGCGGCCGATCACCTCTCCGGACGTCACTTCGAGGCAACGGTCGTCTTTGAGGAACTGCAGGCATTCGTCAACGACGTTAAAGGGCAGCCGCGCGTTGCGGGCAATCTCGACGCCCTGCAGCGAACCGTGCAGGTACAGCTGCTTGAGAATCAGGTCGCAGACAAGACTCAAACTGAGCCCGCTCTCGCGGAGCGACTTCGGGCTGCGCGGCGGCGGTGCCTGAGCCTGGTCGAGCCGGTTCGGTCGCTGACCGTCGCCCCCCTCACGTTTCCCAATCGGAGCAACGCCGAACAACTCCGCGTAGAGATCGGCCGAGTGCGATGTCGCCTCTCCCGATGGCGTCCCTCCCGTCGCGTTGAGAAACGGCGGCAGGCCGGATGTTCCGAAGAGCGACTCGGAAGAACCAGGAGTCACCGCGTCCGCGCCGTCACTCGCTTCGGGCCGTAGCTGCTCGGAAGGAGCAACCGGCTGCTGCGACGGTGCGCCCTGCTGTTGTGCCGTCGATCGCTGAAGCGGTGAGTCGGGTGCAAACGGATCGGGACAGTCGTCATCCGACCGAGATCCACCGGGCAGCAAATCGGCGAACCTTTGTGGCCCGTCAGGCCGTGCCCCAACCGGAGGCGACGCCGAGGCTGGCCCGCCTTCCGTCTGCCGATCGCCAGCCCTCAGAAACGACGAGTCCTTCCACCCGCCCTCGTCGAACGGCGATGAACTGCCGTCAGTGTTCGCGGGCTCGTTCTCATCGGACGGAGGAAACTGCTGCTGACTGCCAATCACAACTCACTCCAATCGCGCACTGGTCACCCACTGCCGGCAGCAGATTCTCCGGGGCAAGCCCCGACCGGTATCACCTTCCACAACTCGCACCGCCTTAACCGCAGCGCCGGCAACATCCGTCGGGCAGATCGAGACCGATGTCCTCCCGCGACGTGTGCGGCATCCTCAGCCTGGGCGACTTCAGTTGAGACCGCCTGCTCCACCACCGCCGCCGCCACCACTTCCGCCGGCCCCTCCCTGGAACGGTGGAGAGATTCGCGGAACGGGCTGCGAGTCCTGGGCGTTGCGTTGAATCGTGTCGACCTCCAGCGCCGGCCGACCGAGCGGCGACGTGACACGGAGCATGACCGGCGGCGAGTTCTCCACACCGACCATTTCGGAAGTCTCAACCTGCACGCTGGCCACACGCCGGTTGCTTGCCGTGACGTCTCGAGCCGCCTGGACGTAGACAATCTTCCGATGCTCGGGAGCGTTCCGCAGAATCCACTGCAGCTGAATCCGCCCCGACCGATTGACCGACTGGTCGTCGTTATCGAAGTGGTAGTCGTACAGCGTCGTGGCGTTCTCCCAGCCAGCCTCTTCCTGAGTGCTGATGAATTCCTGAACCGATTGCCGGTCCTGGCAGACGTACGGCAGGGGCCAGTAATGCGCGGCATGGAAGCGATGCGAAGGCAGCATCGAGAGACCTTCCGGTCGGGGGTACGGCGGCCAGAATTTGCCTTTGACGTACCGCCGTCGCGAACCAACCGGGTCGAGTGCCCGGCGAGCATACCAGTCGGCCCGAGCCGCATCGCGCTCCTGCTTCCAGGTGTGGTAGCGGCTGTTCTCCAGCCACGGCCACGGAATCAGCGGCTCGGCAAACGCAGCACTCGGAACGGCCAGCAGACTGAGCACGATCAGTCGGCAAATCATTGGACGGCGGCTCATCACACTTCCCCCACAGTTCACAGTCGCGTTGAGGCCCGCATCGTCATTTCGCCTGATGCGTCGCCGTCGGCGCAGAGATCCGCGAGCTGCGATCCGCAGCCAGCGTGTCGGTCACTATCGGCTCTGACCAGGCACGGTCATGACGGGAAAAGCGGTTCGCACGGCTGTGACAGCTTTCCGGCCTTCGAGCGCTTCAAACTGTTCCGATCAGGAAAACCTCGCCGCCGTTCCAGCAGGGATCCGCCTCCAGATCCCGCCTCAGCCCCGACGTTTCGAGTTCGCCACACACCGGCAGTCCCGTATCGATCGGCAATCTCGCCAGAAACGCTCCGCACGGAGCGCACGGCACAACCACTGGCTTTACACCAGACCCTCCAGAGGGCGGGAAATGTCAAACCGCTCGAACGCCTGTTGCTGACACAGCGCTCGCTGGCCGAAACACCTGACTTCAATGCGCAGACGGTTCCGTCAGCCCAGATGGCCCTCGCCGAAAAAGAGCGACACGTCGCAAACCGCTGGCAGAAAAGATGTTGCGTCTCCGGCATCCGATTCTGACGCCTGTGACGATGGCAGCGAATGACGCGTGCCACGGCGATTGGCACATCCACTGCGTTATCCCCTCGCAACAACGCTGACACGAGCCTTCAACACGGGACAAGACGACAGACTCAGCGGTCACAGCAACGGCACCAGTCGCAGCAGAGACAGCAGTCGCCTGACGTCGGCACTCGTGAAGGGCAAGTCAACTGGCTTCGTGCGGAACATCTCGCACGGCTTCAGCGATCGTGCTCAGCAAGTCGGACTGTCATCTGACATCACGTCCGACGTGAACAACGACTTTTCCACTTGCTCTTTATGAGAGCCTTCGCCGGCGGCGTGAGATCCCGCTGGCGGAGCACCAGATGCGCGTCCTGTGGTTTCCACAGTGCGTGTGTGTGAGAGGGCTTCGGTCGCGAATAGCCGCGCGACCGAAGTCTCGACTTTAACGCGGCCTCGTCCGCTTTATCCGTACTTACAACGTTGTATCGGCAGCCGCCGGCCAGTGGCTGTCACCGTCCGGAACTTCACCTGTTGCGGGTGAACCGGGCACCAGGAGCCGACCGGCCAGTCGCTCCCCTTCAGTTTCGGCATCGATCCATCGATCCCTGCCACCAACCATTGACTCTCAGTCTACTCAAACAGTTAAGGAACTCTCCCAATGCGTAAGCTTTTCAATGATGAAGCTGGTTTCGTTGT
>Ga0070726_10003604_pt1 | contig 12907 bp, 11 predicted proteins | sample tdAd471_FD_67275 | JGI IMG/M metagenome (GOLD analysis project Ga0070726, IMG submission 67275) | Marine sediment microbial communities from the Atlantic coast under amendment with organic carbon and nitrate - tdAd47.1 | ecosystem: Environmental > Aquatic > Marine > Coastal > Sediment | place...
GCGACGCCGGGTACGGAGTCGAACGTTAAGGAAATATACGACAAGTGCTGGGAGCTGACGCACGAACGTGGCGACGGCATTGTGATCTTCAATCAGTTTGCCGAGTTCGGTAACGCGATCTGGCATTACCAGGTGACGGGCTCGGTCATCGAGGAAATATTCCGCAAGCACTACAGCGAAGGGCACAAGCTGTCTGGCTACGTCAGTGCCACCGGTTCGGCAGGAACGATCGCCGCCGGCGACTACCTGCGGACGCAGCATCCGGGTGTTCGAGTGGTCGCGACCGAAGCGCTGCAATGTCCGACCTTGCTGCAATTCGGTTTCGGCGAGCACCGCATCGAGGGCATCGGCGACAAGCACATTCCGTGGATCCACAACGTGCGCAACACCAACCTGGTAGCCGCTGTCGATGACGAGCAGACGATGCAGTTGATGCGCCTGTTCAACGAGGATGCCGGCCGCGATTGCCTGCGCGGCGAGGGTGTGGACGAGAGCACGCTGGAATCGCTCGGGCTGCTCGGTATCTCCAGCTTGTGCAACCTGGTCGCAGCCATCAAGACGGCGCGGCATTACGACATGGACAGCCGCGACATTATCTTCACACCATTGACGGACGCGATGAGTATGTACTCATCGCGCATGCAGGAAATGACGGAGACGCATGGCAAGTATGATTCGCGCCTCGCGGACCGGCATTACGCACGTTATTTGCAGGGCATCACAACCGACCATCTGCGCGAGCTGACCCATACGGATCAGAAAGCGTTGCACAACTTCAAATATTTCACCTGGGTGGAGCAACAAGGCAAAACGTCCGACGAACTGCGGCAACTCTGGGACGAAGATTTCTGGAAACAGGTCTTCTCCCAGGATGTCGTGGACGAATGGGACCGATTGATCGAGGAATTTAATGGATAACAACTATCTCAACGACGCGCGCAAGCTCGAGGCGGACCTGACTGCATTCATGCAGGACATTATCCGTATCCCGTCACTCAGCTCACAGGAAGGCAACGTCATCGAACGGATCCGGGAGGAGATGGAGAAACTCGATTTCGACGAGGTCACGGTTGACCCAATGGGTAACCTGATCGGCCGCATCGGTTCAGGGCCGCGCGTGATCGCACTCGACGGCCACGTCGATACGGTCGATGTCGGAGACCGGTCGTTGTGGGACCGCGAGCCGTTCTCGGGCGATGTCGAGGACGGCATTCTGTACGGTCGTGGCACGAGCGATATGAAGGGCGGCGTTGCCTCGAGTGTCTACGCGGGAGGGCTGATCAAGCAGCGGGGCATTCCGGACGACGTCACGCTTTACGTCACGGCCACTGTCCAGGAAGAGGACTGCGACGGACTGTGCTGGCAATACATCGCCAACGAGGACGGTATCCGGCCCGAGCTCGTCGTCATCACCGAGCCCACGAGTTTGCGAATTTATCGCGGCCACCGCGGGCGCATGGAAATGGAGGTACACACGTCCGGCCTTTCCTGCCACGGTTCGGCGCCCGAGCGTGGCGTCAATGCCGTTTACAAAATGGCGGGCATCATCGCTGACATCGAGTCGCTAAATGAACGCCTCGAGCCGCGCGATCCGCTCGGCAAGGGAACGGTGACAATCAGTGAGATTCGTTCCACCTCGCCCAGCCTCTGTGCAGTTGCTGATGGCTGCACGATTCATCTCGACCGGCGCCTGACAATCGGTGAGACAGAAGCAACGGCCATCGCCGAGATCAATGCATTGCGATCGGTACGGGCTGCCGATGCGACCGTCACGGTGCTCGACTATGTTGTGCCGAGTTACACCGGTTTGACGTACCCGACGCGCAAGTATTATCCGACCTGGGAGCTTCCCTCCGATGCCGCTGGTACCAAAGCCGCGCTCGCAGCGCATCAGAACGCCTTCGGCGAAGGCGCCGTCGTCGGTTTCTGGGTATTCAGCACCAATGCCGTGGCAACGGCGGGCATGCTGGGAATCCCGACAATAGGTTTTGGCCCGGGACACGAGAAATTCGCGCACGCGCCGAACGAGCAGGTCGAGATCGAGCACCTCGTGCGTTGCAGCGCTTTCTATACAGCCCTCGTGGATGAATTCGCGAAGGGCCCGAAACCGGAGACAACACAGTGAACGCGACGGCCAAAGCCATTTCCACCGAACTCAAAGGCCGTGACTGGCTGATGACGCAGGACTGGTCGAACGAAGAGCTCGAACTTGCGCTGGATACGGCGGACCAGCTGAAGAAGGAATTCAGGAACGGTGTGGCAACCTTGCACCTGCCACACAAATCGGCGTTCCTGATTTTCTTCGACAAGTCCACGCGTACACGAAACTCGTTTGAGGCAGGCATGACACAGCTCGGTGGACACGCACACTTTATCGACTCCGAGACCTCGCAGATTGCGCACGGTGAGAGTCCGAAAGACATGGGCATCATTCTGTCGGGCTACGGGCACGGCATCATGATCCGTCATGACCTCGTGCCGGGGGAGGGGCAGAGCTACATGCGTGACGTGGCACAGTGGGCAGATATCCCGGTCATCAACATGCAGTGCGATGTCGATCACCCCTGCCAGACGCTCGCGGATCTCATGACGATTCGGGAAGAGTTCGGTCATGATCTGAGAAACAAGAAGATTGCCGTGTCGTGGGCCTATGCGCCGAGCTACGTGAAGCCCATGTCCGTACCGCAGGGCCTGATCACGCTGATGACGCGCTTCGGGATGAACGTAACGCTCGCGCACCCGCCGGAATACACGCTGATGGACGAGCCGATGCGGCTCGCCCGGGAAAACGCCGAGCGTTCCGGCGGAACCTTCGAGGTTGTCGATAACATGGAAGAGGCGTTCGCCGATGCCGATGTCGTCTATCCGAAGAGCTGGGGTGTGGAATCACTTTTCGGCAATCCGAATGAGGCAATGAAAGTCGCTGAACAATACCGCGGCTGGATCTGCGACGAGGCAATGATGGCAAGGGCGAAAGAGGAAGCGATATACATGCATTGCCTGCCGGCCGATCGGGGCTGTGAGGTGACCGACGCGGTCATCGATGGCCCGCAGTCGCGAGTCTATCCTGAAGCGGAAAACAGGCTGCACACGGCCAAAGCGCTCATGGCGCTGACGATGTAGGGTAAGAACATGACGACGACACCGCAAAGCAGCGACAAGCCACTCGTGGTCATAGCCATCGGTGGGAACTCGCTGATCACGGATTCCGAGCACATGTCCGTCGTGGATCAGTACCGTGCGGCCGGCGAGACCGCGGTTAATATCGCGCCCATCGTCAACGACGGCTATCGCGTTGTCGTGACCCATGGCAACGGTCCGCAAGTTGGTTTCATCCTGCTGCGCTCGGAGCTTGCCAAAGAAGCATTGCACCAGGTACCACTCGCAAACTGCGTTGCGGATACACAGGGATCGATCGGAATGCAGATCGCGCAGTCGCTGCGGAACGAGTTTATGCACCGGGGAAGTGAGCAGCAGGTTGTAGCCATCATTACGCAGGTCGTCGTGGACCCTGACGACCCGAGTTTTGACCAGCCAACCAAACCCATCGGGCCCTTCATGAGCGAAGCCGAAGCACGGCTGCATGCCGAGGAAGACGGCTGGGCGATTGCCGAAGACGCAAATCGTGGCTGGCGGAGAGTCGTGCCGTCGCCGACACCGATGGAGATCATCGAGCTACCGGCGATCCGCACGCTGCTCGATAGCGGTGCGCTCGTCGTGGCAGCCGGCGGTGGCGGGATCCCGGTCATTTACAAACCGGATGGGTCTCTGCGCCCGCGCCCTGCCGTCATCGACAAGGATGCGGCGTCCTGCCTGCTCGCGAGGGAATTGGGGGCGAAAGTGCTCGTCTTCTCGACGGATGTGGACAAGGTCGCATTGCATTTCGGCACATCGGAGCAAACCGAAGTCGAACTCCTGACTACAGCGGAATGCCGCAAGTATCTGGACGATGGCCACTTCGCGGCGGGTAGCATGCGACCGAAGATCGAGGCCGCAATCGACTTTCTCGAAGCCGGCGGGGAAGAAGTCATCATTACGAGGCCGCACTACCTGGAAGAAGCCATGCAGGGCAATCGCGGCACACACATCGTGCTGTGAGCACAGAGACCCATGAACGGTAACTTATGAACGGCTACTGCTGCATCGCCTGTAACACAACGCAACCCGCGGACTACGCCGGTTTCGTGTGTCCGTCCTGCGGCGGCAATCTCGATATCAGCTACGATTACGATGCCATCGATACGAATTTCGGTGCCGGCGACGGCATGTTCCGATATGCAGCGTTGCTGCCGGTGAATAATCCCGGCTCGTCGTTCCCACTGAGGATCGGCGGTACGCCTCTTTATAAAGCGGGGCGGCTCGGCGAGTCGATTGGCCTCAGGAATCTCTTTCTGAAGGACGACACCGGTAACCCGAGCGCGTCGATCAAGGACCGTGCCAGCGCGGTCGCTCTGCAGAGGGCCCTGGATACGGGAGCCAAAACCGTCGCTGTTGCGAGTACCGGTAATGCCGGATCGTCGACGGCCTGTCTTGCCGCAGCACTGGGGCTTCGCGCGGTTGTCTTTGTCCCCGAGCACGCGCCTGTCGCGAAGCTCACGCAGGCGCTGGCTTACGGCGCGACCGTACTCGCTGTACGGGGCAACTATGACGACGCCTATGACCTGTGCCTGCGCGCGTCGCAGGAATTCGGTTGGTACAACCGGAGCACCGGGTTCAATCCGTTCACGCGCGAGGGCAAAAAGACCTGCGCGTTCGAGATCTGGGAGCAGCTGGGACGTGTGCCCGATCGTGTCATCGTTCCAACCGGCGACGGCAATATCCTGAGCAGTATCTGGAAAGGCTGGCGTGACCTGCATGCTGTCGGTCTCATCGACCGGTTGCCCACGGTCGACTGCGCGCAGTCGGATGCCAGCGCGGCAATTTGCCAGGCCGTCGACCAGCTGCGGGCGAGTACCACCGAAGCAGACTGGCAAACGTTCGAAATCGAGAGCGTCAATGCCAACACCGCTGCTGACTCGATTTCCGTCGATCAACCACGCGACGGCCTGGCCGCCGTCAAAGCGATCATTGAATCCGGCGGCGAGGCAGTATTGGTTTCCGACGAAGAGATTCTCGAATCGATGCCTGACATTGCGAGCACGTCAGGCATTTTCGCCGAGCCGGCCGCGGCCGCTCCGTGGGCAGCCGCAAAACGCATGGTCCGCGAACACAGAATCGGGGCTGACGAATTCGTCGTCTGTCTCGTTACAGGCAATGGACTCAAGGATGTTGCCACCGCAAAATCGAATGTCGGCACACCGTTCATCATCGAGCCCACACTCGAGGCTGTGTGCGAGATAATCGCGTGAATACGCTCGTTGAAGGAGGTTTCTGCCACATGAAGCGCATATCCATTCGTTCATTACTTTTTGCAATACTTCTTGCTCCGGCTACCGGCCTCTGCGCATCGGCGGCGCAGGCGGATCAACCGAATTGGATCGACGGGTCGGTGGCGGCGCTCGAGGAAGAGCTTGTTGCGGAGCACGGTGCGGAACAGCGGCGCCGCGTACAGCAAGGACTTGGCCAGGTCGCGAGCTTCTGGAGAGAGCAGGATGGTGACAAGGCAGACTTCGAAGCGTTCGTGCGGCGTAACTTCGCCGGAGGCGAGGACGCCGTCGATGTCATGTTCGGCCGCTTCGAGAAATTGCTCGAGCAACTGGATGGTCACTCACTGGAGATCTTGCTGACCTTCCGCGAGCAGTCGGATCTCGATCTGGGGCCAATTCTGCCTTACGACGAGGCATTCGCCGCTTATGATCCTACGGCACATGTCGTCGACGACTTTTTCGCCAACAAGCTCGCTTTCGTTGTCCTGCTGAACTTTCCGATAACGTCGCTCGCGCATCGGCTCGATGAAGGCGAATCCTGGAGTCGCGAGGAATGGGCGAAATCACGCCTCGCGGATCGTTTCGCAAAGCGTATACCCGCCGAGGTTGAACAATCCGTGTCCAGCGCAGGCGCTGTCGCGGATCAGTACATCGCGGAGTACAACATCTGGATGCATCACCTTGTAGCAGACGACGGTGAGAGACTCTTTCCGGCGAAGATGAAACTGTTGTCGCATTGGAATCTGCGTGACGAGATCAAGGCCAATTACAGCAGCGGCGACGCCACGGGTCTTGCCAGGCAACGGACGATCGTGAAAGTGATGGAACGAATTGTCGATCAAACGATACCCGAGGTCGTCATCAACAATCCGCACGCCGACTGGAATCCCTACACGAACCAGGTCAACCCGGCACTCGTGTCCGATGTCGATGAGCCGCCGCCAGGTGACCTGACGATCTCCAGTGCACCGGAGCCCGATACGCGCTACCAGGTCTTGCTTGATACGTACAAAGCCGTGCGCCGGATCGATCCCTATTCTCCGCAATCGCCAACGCACATCGACCGTGGTTTCAATGAGAACCGTGAGATTCCAGAGGAACGGGTCGTCGAGATGTTTGAGGCAGTTCTGTCCTCGCCTCTTCTGGAACGCACGGCCCGACTCATCCAGAGCCGGCTCGGTCGTCCGCTGGAGCCCTTCGATATCTGGTACAACGGTTTTCGCCCACGAGGCACTTACAGCGAAGCCGAGCTTGACGACATCACGAAGAGACGCTACCCGACGGCGAAGGCGTATGAGGACGACATGCCGAATCTGCTGGTCGGTCTCGGATTCAGCGAAGCTCGCGCAGCGGAACTTGCCGCAAATATCGTCGTCGAGCCGGCGCGCGGCTCGGGCCACGCGTGGGGTGCCGGTATGCGCGATGCCAAAACGCATTTGCGCACCCGCGTCGGACCGGACGGCATGGACTACAAGGGCTTCAACATCGCCGTGCATGAAATGGGGCACAACGTCGAGCAGACGATCTCCCTGAACGACATTGACCACTACATGTTGCAGGGCGTGCCAAATACCGCTTTTACGGAAGCGCTTGCTTTCGTCTTTCAGGCACGTGACTTCGAGCTTCTCGGGCTGGCCTCACCGAGTGAAGAGGCGAGTGCGATGCGCACGCTCGATGACTTCTGGGGTGCTGCGGAGATAGCGGCCGTAGCCCTGGTCGACATTGGCGTCTGGCACTGGATGTACGACAACCCGGATGCGACAGCGGCCGAGCTGAAGGTGGCGACACTCGGCATTGCCCGGGGCGTATGGAATCGCTTCTACGCGCCGATCTTCGGTATCGAGGACGTAACCTTACTGGGCATCTACTCGCACATGATTCACTCGGCCCTGTACCTGCCCGATTACCCGGTCGGCGCCATGATCGCGCACCAGATCGAAGAGCAGATCGAAAAATCCGGCGATCTCGGTGGGGAGTTCGAGCGAATGTCACTGGCCGGTAATATCGCGCCGGATCTGTGGATGAAGAATGCGACAGGCCAAGCGGTCGGACCGGATGCATTACTGCATGCAACGGCGCGGGCGCTGGAGACGGTGGAAGGCACGTAGCACGAGAGCGTGGTCCGTATATGTAGCAATTGCACGTGGCGAGGCGGTCGGTAATGTTTGCGGTAACAAGCTGATTTTGCGGGTGCGAAACGAGGGACATTCAAATGACAGTCATCAATTTCCTGATCATTGCGGCACTAATAGCAACAGTGATCGTGCTGGCTCTCGGTCTGCGTTCAATGGCACGCGGCGGCGACTATGACCGGGAGCATGCTGAGAAATTCATGTGGGAGCGCGTGGCCTTGCAAACGGTCGTCGTCCTGTTGCTGCTTGCAGCAGCGGTATTGCTGAACACGTGACGGTAGACGCCGCTGTGCTGATCTGGTTTTCCCGGAATATTGACCTGTACGCGGTACTCGACGAATGGCGCGATGCGCGTAGCAACTACGATCCAGGGAGAGTGGTTGATGATTCCTGGTACGTCGATACTTATGAGGTTGCCCTCGGGACGTCAGATAAGAGCGCCCTTTTTGACGAGGCCGTGCGGAAACTATTTCGTTACGACTTCTATCCGGAATCATTCGTTGCAGTCGCGGCAGACTTCATTCGGGACAATCGGCCGCCCGAAGCCGGGGAGTGCGTCATTCAGCGCATTCGGGTGATTCCCGGCATCGTGGATGCTGTCACAATGAATATTGTCAAATCGGTTTGGCAGGACCCGGAGCGCAAAGGCTTCACATTGGTTACGAGCGAGCGCCAGTTCGAGCTCGGTGAATGGACGGCCTCGATCGTACGCAATCCGGGCGGCGACATTGCGTTACTCGTGCGTGCGATCTCCAAGCCCTCGAAACGCGTGCCATTCTTTGCCCGTGGCTTCGCGCGCGGTCTGCAAAAGCACGCGCATATGCTGGCGTTGAAGAGTTTTTCCAGCGCCGTTCGGGAGAACTGACCGAACGGTGTCGAATTTCCTGACACAACGATCAGTATGCACGACAGTATCTTGTGTACTGTAGTTCGTTCGCGCGGTAAAATAATCTACGCACGCCCGCTAAAAACAAGAGGTTAGGAAAGTGGCCCGCCTTGGTAAGAAGTACAGTGATGGGGAAGTCATCGTCCGCCAGGGGGAAAATGGTAACTGCATGTTCGTTATCCAGCAGGGCGAGGTCGACGTAGTAGCCGATGCAGACGATCACGAACTGCAATTGCGCACACTCGGGCCCAACGATTTTTTCGGTGAGATGGCCCTGTTCGAAGAAGAAGTCCGCACCGCAACGATACGTTCCAGGGGCGAGGCGCGTGTCCTGACCGTCGACAAAAAAAGCTTCCTGGGCGGGATCCACGAGGATCCTTCATTGGCATTCAGAATTGTGCAGACCATGTCACACCGTATCCGCGACCTGACGGAGCGGCTGGCAAGGTATGAGATACATGACTAGCAGCATCGCTCTTAACGAGTCGACTGACGACTATGACTTCCGGAGATGGCCTCGGCGCGCTGGGTAGTATTGTTACAGAACCCGGTGGCGGCTCGCAGAAGACCCTGACAGACGGGTCACGGATCGCTGTCATCGGCGCCGGTCCCGCCGGTTCCTTTTTCAGCTACTTCCTGCTGAAAATGGCCGACACGATGGCACTCGACCTCACCGTTGACGTCTACGAACCGAGACAGTTTTGCGAACGCGGGCCCGCCGGATGCAATCATTGTGGTGGCATCGTTTCGGAATCGCTGGTGCAACGTCTTGCCACCGAAGGAATCGCGCTGCCCGATGACGTGGTCCAGCGCGGCATCGAATCCTACACCTTGCACATGGATGTCGGTGACGTGGAGATCGCGACCCCCGTGGAGGAGCGACGCATCGCCGCGATTTACCGTGGCAACGGTCCCCGGAACTCAGAGCCCCTGGATACCCACAGTTTTGATGGCTACCTGCAGCAGCTGGCGAGTCAGCGTGGCGCGAACCTGATTCGACGAATGGTCACGGACGTAGTTGACGAAGGCGACCGCATGCGCGTGCAGTGCGTCGATGGCAGCAGCGAAGTCTACGAATTGGTGGCGTTGGCAAGCGGTGTAAACAGCCGGCTCGAAGCTGACGTCGAAGAGCGCAGCCGCCAGTTCAAAAGACCCGAGCGCACCAAGACTTTCATTTGCGAGTTCAAGCTTGGCAGGGAGGTCATCCGGGAAACGCTCGGACCTTCCATGCACGTGTTCCTGCTGGACATACCGCGATTGGAGTTTGCCGCGCTCATTCCGAAGGGTGACTACGCGACGCTGTGCCTGCTCGGAGACGACATCGATGAAGCGCTCCTGGATCAGTTTTTCGACTCCCCCGAGGTGAAGAACTGTTTTCCGGGTGGCGAAATTCCGATGCACGTCTGTCATTGCAGTCCGCGTATCAACCTGAGCAGCGCCAAGCCCCCGTTCGCCGATCGCATGGTCATGATCGGCGACTGCGGTACGACACGACTGTTCAAAGACGGCATCGGCGCCGCTTATCGCACGGCCAAAGCGGCGGCACGCACAGCCATATTTCACGGCGTGTCGGCCGAGGACTTCGAAGCCCATTACTGGCCGCTATGCCGAAAAATGGATGCCGACAATCGCATCGGCAAACTGGTATTCGGTGTTGGCACCCTGGTGCAACGATCCCGGTTTGCCCGCCGCGGTGTGCTGCGCATGACGACACTCGAACAACAGCAGTCCACCAGGCAAAGACGAATGTCGGAAGTACTCTGGGACCTGTTTTCCGGCAGCGCGCCCTATCGGGAGGTACTCCTGCGCACGCTACACCCTGTCTATATCAAGGACCTCGTGTGGAACCTGGTCGCCGGCAATACGGGCAGAGCCGATAAACCGCAAGATGCTGTTGGTTCCGAAGGCGAGAAGCGTCATGACACCCCCTGACGGATCGAATTGTGGTGGCAATGAGCAGCGATTCTGGACTCACGCCCAGCAGTTGGAAAAACTGCCTCCCTGCCAGGCTGAATGTCCCAACAGCGGTGACGTTCGCGGCTGGCTCGGCATCATCGCGCAACGCCAGAAGCATGGCTTGAGCCTGGCGCAGGCCTACGACAGGGCATGGGAGGAACTGGCGCAACGTAATCCATTCCCGGCCACGATCGGTCGTATCTGCCCCCACCCCTGCGAAAGTCGCTGCACGCGCAGCGATAAGGATGGTGCAGTCTCCATCAATGCGCTCGAGCGTTTTCTGGGTGATTGGGGCATCGACAGGGAACTCTCGTTGCCGCGCATCGAGGGTCCGCGCAACACGGAGTCCATCGGCGTCATCGGTTCCGGACCGGCAGGATTATCGTTCGCCTACCAGATGGCCCGTCGCGGGTATACGGTGACGATCTACGAAAGGCAGATTCAGCCCGGCGGGATGCTGCGTGACGTGATTCCAGACTATCGCTTACCCAGGAAGGTGCTGGACGCAGAAATCGAACGCCTGTTCGAGCTGGGCATTGCCGTGATCAGGGGCGTGGAACTGGGCAAGGACATTACGCTTGCGGAGCTGCGCGAGCGCCACGACATTCTGTTTCTGGGCCTGGGTGCACACGGCGCCCGGCAGCTGGGAATTCCGGGGGAATCCGGACCCGGTGTCATGGCGGGCATCAACTACCTGCGCCGGCGTAAGCTGGGCATGAATTGCGGTCTGGGTGACCACGTTGTGGTCATTGGCGGCGGGAATACGGCGATCGATGCGGCACGGAGTGCGAGACGCGAGGGTGCGTCGGTAACGGTTCTGTACCGGCGCACGCGAGCGGAGATGCCGGCAGCCGCTCACGAAGTCGACGACGCCATCATCGAAGGTGTGGATTTCACTTTCCGCTCGGTTCCCACGAGTGTGCTTCGCAAGGACGCTGCTGTGACCGGCATCGAGTATCACTGCAAGCGAGCCGGCGAGACCGGTGAACCCATGCGGATGGCGGCGGACGCGATCATCGTCGCGATATCGCAGGAGCCGGATTGGCAGGAACCGGACCTTTCGAGTGACGGCCACAAATGGTTGCACACCGAGGAGGATGGCAGACTCGCCAACGACCTCTGGGCCGGCGGGGACGACCGGGGACCGGGAATAGCAAGCCGGTCTGTCGCCCAGGGCCGGTTTGCGGCGGAGGCCGCTCACGCGCAATTGCGCGGAGAGCCGCGACCGCAGCCCGCGCCCCAACCGGTCGGCGCCGGCAAGGTCAAGGTCGACTACTACGAAGAGCAGGAACGTGGCGAAACCCGCCGGCGACCAAGGGATGAATGGCTCGGGCAACCGGATCTGGAGATCGACCTGACCATCAGCAGTGAGCAAGCCTGCCAGGAGGCGGCACGATGCATGTCCTGCGGCCTGTGTTTCGACTGCCATCAATGCGTGATGTATTGCAATGCGGGCGGGTACTCTGCGCTCGAGGACACAGCGCCCGGTCGTTACTTCGATCTCACGCTCGAACTATGCGAGGGCTGCGGCAAGTGTATCGAGTTGTGCCCCTGTGGTTACCTGGAGGCTCGGGAAGAATCGCCGCCGCGTATGGACTGAGCTATTTTCTCAGGATCGCGCGGTAGAACGGGAACAGCTGATCGTCCTGCGCCTGACGCTCGAACTCCAAGCTTTCCCGACCGGACATCGCCTTGAAGGCGTTCTCGGTTAGCAGGACTTCATTCGCCCGTGCAATGTCCTCACCCAGTTTCGAAGCCTGGACCATTTCAGTGCCCTGCGACAGGTTGGGTCCGATTGCCAACACGTCGCCATAGCCGATGCCGATGCAGCACTGCGTCGCATTCTTGCGTGATTGCGGCGAGGCGTTGAAGAGGCGAATCCGGTGATGAATCTCGAACGCTGCGTCGAGCGCGGCCACGGGATCGTCAAACAGTGCGACGATATCATCGGCGAAGCAGCGAATGAGTTCGGCGCCAAATTCCTTAAGTACCGGCACGCAGACTTTCTGTGCGTCGAAGATCCGTAACAGGCTATCCAGTTCTCCACCACGCATGGCGCTGGAGGTAAAGTCCGTCATGTCGAGAGACAGGATTGCCCGTCGCCAGCTGTACTTGTCGCGAAACTCGCGTTCGCTCAACTGGCCACGCTGTATGGCAAGGAAGTCCAGGTAGACGTCCCGGTCCCAACCCAGGAAGCCGCCGAGTTCGTCGGCATCTTCGAGAATTTCGTGGGGAAAATTCTGCATTATTCCGCCGGCCTCAGGAGCCTCGAATCGACCTCGAATTTCGACCCGTCGATGGCGCGCAAATTGACCTCCCAGATGTCGTCGTCCGGAATCTGCGTTCGTTCGCGCCCCGGCAGCTCACGTTCGTCATCGACCTGCAGGCCCCAAACGCGGACGTGCCGGACACCGACAACCGGAATCCGCGTCGCCTTGAATCGGGCCCGGAGAATGGGGTCGACGTCGTCGGCGGCCCATGTCGCGTAGCCACACTCGACGATCGCCGCCACTTCGGCGGGCATGGGCCCGGGGGTCATGGGCTCGGTGGTCATGGGCTCGGTGGTC
>Ga0070726_10003605_pt1 | contig 12906 bp, 10 predicted proteins | sample tdAd471_FD_67275 | JGI IMG/M metagenome (GOLD analysis project Ga0070726, IMG submission 67275) | Marine sediment microbial communities from the Atlantic coast under amendment with organic carbon and nitrate - tdAd47.1 | ecosystem: Environmental > Aquatic > Marine > Coastal > Sediment | place...
GATTCATCGTCCATGGCGGAGACGATCTCACCGGCGAGGCCATTCGGATCCAGGATCATGATGACGGAACCGTCGCCGAGGATGGTCGCGCCAGAGTAGGCCGCGACGCCACGCAGGCTGTCGGAAAGCGGCTTCACGACGATTTCCTCGGTATCGAGGACATTGTCGACGACCACGCCGACATTGCGTCCTCCGGCGTCAAGGACAACGACGAAACCACCCGTCGTGGAGGTGTCGACCGTATCACCGACGCCCAGAACTTCCTGAAGGTCGACGATCGGCATCAGTCGGTCCCGCAGGCGCATGACGCGCGCATTGTTGAGCGTCTCGACTGTGTGCTCGGAGCCCTCACCCACACGCACCAGCTCGCGAACCGAGAGCTGCGGGATGGCAAAGCGCTGCTCGTCGCACCCGATAATGAGGGCAGACACGATCGCGAGGGTGAGCGGAATCTTGATGGAGAAGTGCGTGCCACGGCCCGGAGTGGACGTGACGTCGACGACACCGCCGATCTGCTCGATATTCGTCCGCACCACGTCCATGCCGACACCGCGACCGGAGAGGTTGGTGACTTTCGCGGCCGTGGAGAAGCCCGGCGCAAAAATGAAGCGGTGGATCTGGTTCTCGGTCATGCGAGCCAGTTCCTCGTGGGTCGTCAGACCCTTCTCGAGGGCTTTCTCGCCGATACGCTTGGTATCGAGCCCCTTACCATCATCGGCAATCGAGATGATGATGTGGCCGCCTTCGTGATAGGCGGAAAGCTTCACCGTGCCCTTTTCAGGCTTGCCCGCCTTCACACGATCCTGCGGCATTTCCAGGCCGTGGTCGGCAGAGTTGCGGACCATGTGAGTCAGCGGATCCTTGATCAGTTCGAGGACCTGGCGATCAAGTTCCGTATCCTGGCCTTCCATGACCAGCTCGATCTTCTTGCCGAGATCGGTGGAAACGTCGCGAATGATCCGCGGCAGTTTGCGCCAGGCATCGCCGATCGGCTGCATACGGGTCTTCATGACACCGTCCTGCAGTTCACCAGTCACAGCAGACAGGCGCTGGAGCGGACCCTTGAGGTCATCGTCCTCCAGTCCACGCACCGTCTGCAGCAGCTGGTTCCGGGTCAGAACGAGTTCGGACACCGTCGTCATCAGGGCTTCGAGCACATCGACACCGACGCGGACGGTCTGCTGCACGCGCGGACCACCCTCGCCCGGCATCATGACGTCATCGCCGCCCTTCAGCTCCGCAACCGCGCTCTGGAGCGCCTCCTCGGCGCTCATATCCTTGTTGAAGACCGGCGAGGTGCCTGACTCCATGCCCGGATCCGTTTCGGCATTCTGGAAAGCCGCTTCCAGCTCGGCAGCAGACACTTCGCCCGGGCGCAGCTCGCGGCCCAGGGCGGGATCGAAATCGCCAACACCGAGGTGCTCAACCGGCTCGCTGGTCTCTTCAGCGGCGGGAGCAGACGTCTCGACGCCTTCGTCAGGCTGTGCGTTCTGGAATGCAGCCTCGAGCTCGGCCAGCGACACTTCGCCCGGACGCAGCTCGCGGCCCAGATCAGCATCGAAACCATCGGGGACTTCCGGCTCGGCCGGGGCGGCGGCTTCAGCAGTCGCCCCCTTGCCCATGGCCGCATCTTCCAGGCGCTTGATCAGTTCACCATCATCGCCAGCCGGTTCAGCACCGGTATTCTCGAGCGATTCGAGCAGCACCTTGATCTGGTCGATCGATTCCAGAACCAGGGTCACCATCGGCGGTGACACGCTGAGTTCGCCATCGCGGAACTTGCCCAGAAGCGTCTCGCCCGCATGCGCTACCGCTTCAAGTCTTGGCAGGCCAAGGAAGCCGCAGGTGCCTTTGACCGTGTGCAGAAGTCGGAAAATGTTGTCGAGAATAGCCCGGTCTTCCGGGTTGTTCTCGAAGCGCACCAATTCAGAGTCAATGACGTCAAGACTTTCGGCGGTCTCGGTCAAAAACTCGCTGATGAGATCATCCATGGTAGGCCCCGTAGCTAGGAGTTCACGTCCCGGTATGACGTGTGATTCCCTCGGAACCTCGCATGGGCTTGGTTAACGGACTCTTGGCCTCGCAGATCTCGGTCAGAATAAAACGGTTATGAAATATGCCCGGCGGAAAATCAGGCTGCGGCTTCCGCCGGCGCCTCGATCAGTGCCACGAACTCCACCCGGTTTTCGTCCGCACGCGCGCTGACACGCCCTCCGGCATTCCGGGCGATCAGGCCGGCATAGAAGGGCTGGATTGAACGCCCATCGAGCCCATTCTCCGGAATTCCGCCATTGAGCGCGACCCCGGCAGCCTCTTCCAGGCGTGCACGCGGCCCCTCGGACACGATCCGCAGACGCGCATTGCCGCCGGTCTCGGTGGCCTCGATGGTTACCGTTCCACCGCGCGGCGCCGCGTCGACGCCCATGATCGCCAGGTTGAGCAGCAGACGACTGGGCGATTTTTCGAGCCCCGGCGCTTCCACTTTCCAGACGATCTCGGGCTTCACAGCCGAGAACATGGCCTCGGTCAGGCGTTGCAATTCACGCGTATCCAGTGTCGCCGGCGCGGACCCGCCCGCACCAAAGGCCAGACGGGCAAACTCCAGCTTGGCCTGAGCCTGACGCGAGCTCTCGCGAACCAGCTCCATGGCATCACCGTGCATCTCGCTTGAGTCCGGATCATCCAGAACACTCAGCGCAGCGCCGAGAGCCGATACCGGGCTGACAAGGTCATGACAGAGCCGCGCACAGAGCAGGGCGGCGAGTTGGTCGGAGGCCAGTTCGGCGGGAAGTTCTTGTGTCATGTGGGTACGGATACATGATTCTCGGCCTGGATCGCGCGTTTTGGCACATCAGGATCCGGATCATGTATGGAAAGGACTTGGCAACCGGTTCAGTCCAAGACATGATTCGCGATGGTCTGGGGGGCCGTCGGAGACTGTACCAAAAGGCATGTGCCTGGCGGTGCGGGACTTGCTTGGCAGTAGATGCTTGCTAGAGATGACGCGTCCTTGTGTGACCAACCGGAGTAATGACCGTCGATGTCCGGATTTGATGTAAACCGAGCTGACAAGACCCGGGCGCGCAGCCTTGTTGCGTTTGCCAGCATTACGCTTTCCACCCTGCTTCTGTTCGCGCTGATGACGACGCGCGATGGTCAGAGCCAGGCGGCGACCCTCGATGAGACCACCATCGCGCTGGAAACCTCCATCGCGACCGAGGTGACGCCGGCCGCCGTCGAGGTGGCGCAAGTGGACGAGCCCAGCTTTGCACCGCTGTGGGATCAGCCCTTCGTCTACCAACCGCAGACGGACCTTTTGAGCCTCAACACGCGGGCCTTCAGCGCCTGCCCCGGCTGCGCTCCCGAGATCCAGGTCGACCGCACTGTTCCGCGGGGCGGCACGCTGGCGGGTGTTCTGGATGATGCCGGCATTGGTCGCGTCGATGCGGCCCGTGCGATTTCTGCCCTGGGTGAAGTCTTCGAGCTGCGCCATTTGCGGGCCGGCCAGTCCATTCACCTTTATCTTGAGACACTGATCGAGGCCGAAGAGGCCGAGCTGCGTCTTGCGGGCCTGTCCTTCCGCCCCGACATTGATCGCTCGATCACCGTCGCACGAACCTATGACGGCAATTTCCGCGCCCGGGAAACCATCGCCGAATTCGACAGCGAGATGGTTCGTGCCACCGGCTCGATCACCGCTTCGCTCTACGTTGACGCGCTTGAGGCGGGAGCCACCGACCGCGTCGTCGTCGAACTGGCCGGCGTCCTCGCCTACGCCATCGATTTCCAGCGCTCCATTCGCGAGGGCGATGAGTTCGACATCCTGTTCGAGCGCTTCACGGATGAAGAAGGCAATACCGCCCGCACTGGCGATATTCTCTATGCCCGCTATGACGGCCGCGGTGACCCCATGGATTTCTTCCGCTTCGAGACCCCGGACGGGATCGTTGGCTATTACAACGCCGAGGGCGAAAGCGCCGAGCGCCTGCTGATGCTGACGCCGATCAATGGCGCGCGCCTCTCCTCGCACTTCTCCAGCGCACGACGTCACCCGATCCTGGGCTATACGCGCCGCCACAACGGTACGGATTTCGCCGCCCCGCGCGGCACGCCGATCTTAGCGGCCGGCAATGGGGTCGTTGAACGGGCTGACCGCTATGGCAGTTTCGGCAATTACATCCGCATCCGTCACGCCAACGGCTTCCAGACCGCTTACGCCCACCTCAACGGCTTCGCCCGGAATATCCGCGCCGGCACCCGTGTGACCCAGGGCCAGGTGATCGGCTATGTGGGCACGACGGGTCGATCCACGGGTCCGCACCTGCATTACGAGGTCCACCTCAACGGAACGCCGGTGAACCCGATGACGCTCGACCTGCCGACCGGCCGCCAGTTGAACACGGATGAAATCCCGCTCTTCGAAGCGGAACGCGACCGCATCCTCGCGATCCGTGACGGCGCCCCGGATGCCCGCCCGCAGACCAGTGTCGTGGCGGAAAACGGCCAGGGCGGCGCGCAATAGCGGCATCCGGTGACATTTTAAAACCTTTCATCCCCAATTCGGGTGATGGCAAGACGGTTTCGGCGCGCGCATCCTGATGCGAACGCGCCAGCCGTCCGGCGTCAACCCATGGGGAAAACATGCAACGTCTTCTTGCCGTCATCCTTGTCAGTCTCAGCCTGGCTTCCTGTTCGACAGTGACGGGAGGGCCACTCGTTCGCTCGGGTGAACCGATCGGGTATCTGGAAGTCATCAACCGCTCGCAATACACGCTCACATCCATCCTCATCTCGGATTGCAGTGCGATGAGCTACGGTCTGAACCGGTTGCCGAGCGGCGTCACAGTCCCGCCCGGGCGCAGCTACCGTTTCACCCTGTCCGCGGGCTGCTGGGATGTCGGCGCAGGGCTTGCCTATCACGACGCCTATGAGCGCCTCCAGGTCCGGGCCGGCCGCGTCACGCGCTACACGCTCACCGGATAGCCACGACCTGTCGCAGGCACACAGCCGAACGAAATTGAATTGACCTGACCGGGCCAAGCTCGTATGAGCTGCGCCCGGCCCCGGGATGCCGGCCGCTCGCGAGCCTTAGGGCTTTGGTGAAATCCCGTGACAGATATCCGTACCCCTTGTGTCTTCGACGCATGCGAACGGATGGCAATGCGAGCCCCATCTCCCGATCCGCATGCATTGAAAGCATGAGGCATAATGATGTCGGACTATCCCCACCTGCCGGACCGCGATGCGGTGAAAGGGCAGGCCAAACGCCTTCGATCCTCGCTTGAGGCGGAGGGCAATTTTATCTCTCACAGCGAGGCGCTGGAACTGGTCGCGCACCAGTACGGTTTTCGCGACTGGAACACCTTGAGCGCATCCTTGGGCAATCGCCGGAGCGATCCGCTGCAGGTTGGCGCACGTATCTCCGGGACCTATCTCGGCCAGGAATTCAGCGGCGAGGTTCTCGGCCTGAAACGGCTCAATGACGGCCAGCGCTACCAGATCACGCTGGATATGGACACGCCGGTGGACGTGGTGAAGTTCGACAGCTTCTCCGCCTACCGCAAACGCATCCAGACCGTGATCGACCGCGACGGAGCCTCCTTCGCGACCACATCGGACGGAGCGCCGCATTTGCGGATTCTCGGCCAAGTCGGTGCGGCATGAACCCGCAAGACCAGGCCGCTTTCATGCGCCGCTTCCTCGACCGGATCTGGGGCGAAGAAGCGGTGGATGAAATCCCGGATTTCATCGCCGAGCGCTATGACATCCTCAACGATCCCGGTGATCCCTGGCACGAGCAAACACTCGATCGCGAGGGATATCGGAACCGGCTGGTCACCTCGCGGTCAGCCTTTCCCGACCAGCGGTTCCAGCCGGTGGACATCCTCACCGCGCCGGACCGGATTGCCGTCTCCTGGCACTGGACGGGAACGCATGCAGGCGACCTGCCAGGCTTTCCCGCCTCGGGCCGCCCGATCCGCATGACCGGCATCACGGTGTACGGTTTCGACGGCCGTCACCTGACAAGTCACTGGCAGAGTGTCGACCGGTTGGGCGTCTTCATGCAGCTGCAGGGCCATTCCAGCTAGGACTGGAATGGCCCTCCGGCCTTAATTCATCGTGACCGTTTCGGGTGCCCGGCTTCCAACAGCAACGCCGTTGATGACCAGAACGCCGGCCTCGGCGGAGACCTGGATGGCGTCGCCATCCTTGATCTTGCCCTCGAGGATGAGGCGGGCCAGCGGATCCTGGATCTCCTTCTGGATCACTCGCTTGAGCGGACGCGCCCCGTAGGCCGGGTCGAACCCTTTGGTGGCCAGCCAGTCGCGCGCCGCGGCGTCGAGTTCGATCGTCATGCGGCGATCCTCCAGAAGCGCGACCAGGCGCTTGAGCTGAATGTCGACAATGGCGCCCATATCCTCCGGCTTGAGCTTGGAGAAGAGGATGGTCTCGTCGATCCGGTTGAGGAATTCCGGGCGGAAGTGACCGCGGACCACCGCCATCACACCGTCGCGGGCTTCCTCGACATCATCGACCAGCTGGAGGTGCTCGGAACCCAGGTTGGACGTCATGATGATCAGCGTGTTGCGGAAGTCGACCGTCCGGCCCTGACCATCGGTCAGGCGGCCGTCATCGAGGACCTGAAGCAGCACGTTGAAGACGTCGGCATGGGCTTTCTCGACCTCGTCCAGCAGGACGACCTGATAGGGCCGACGGCGCACCGCCTCGGTCAGGGCACCGCCCTCCTCATAACCCACATAGCCCGGAGGCGCGCCGATCATGCGGGCAACGGAGTGTTTCTCCATGTATTCCGACATGTCCATCCGCGTCACAGCGGTCTCGTCGTCGAAGAGGAATTCCGCCAGCGCCTTGGTCAGCTCGGTCTTGCCAACCCCGGTCGGGCCGAGGAAGAGGAAGGAGCCGATCGGGCGGTTCGGGTCTTTCAGGCCGGCGCGGGCCCGGCGCACGGCGTCGGACACAGCCACAAGGGCCTCTTCCTGACCGACGACCCGGCCGCGCAGCATGTCTTCCATTCGCAGCAGCTTGTCGCGCTCGCCTTCGAGCATCTTGTCGACGGGCACACCGGTCCAGCGTGACACGACGTGGGCAATCTGCTCGTCATCGACGACTTCCTGCACCATGGATCCATCCTCGCCCTGCTGCTCGGCTTCCGCCAACTTGCGCTCGAGTTCCGGGATCCGCCCGTATTTCAGCTCCGAGGCGCGACCGAGATCACCGCGACGCTCCGCATCGACCAGCTCCTGGCGCGCCTGCTCGAGACCTTCCTTGAGCGTGGTCGCGGAGGCCAGCTTCTCCTTTTCCGCACGCCAGGCGGCGGTCAGCTCGGCAGAGCGGCCCTCCAGCTCGGCGATTTCCTTGGACAGGTTTTCCAGCCGCTCCCTGGACGCGTCATCGCTTTCCTTCTTGAGCGCCTCCGCCTCGATTTTCAGCTGGATGGCCCGGCGATCAATCTCGTCGAGTTCTTCCGGCTTGCTGTCGACCTGCATGCGCAGGCGCGACGCCGCCTCGTCCATCAGGTCGATGGCCTTGTCCGGCAGGAAGCGGTCAGTGATGTAGCGATTGGAGAGATTGGCCGCGGAGACGATGGCACTGTCGGCAATGCGTACGCCGTGGTGCACTTCATATTTCTCCTTGAGGCCGCGCAGGATGGACACCGTGTCCTCCACGCTCGGCTCCTCGACCATGACCGGCTGGAAGCGCCGGGCCAGAGCCGCGTCCTTCTCCACATGCTTGCGATATTCGTCGAGCGTCGTGGCGCCAACACAGTGCAGCTCGCCACGTGCCAGGGCGGGTTTGAGCAGGTTGGACGCGTCCATCGCGCCATCGGTCTTGCCGGCGCCGACCAGCGTGTGCATCTCGTCGATGAAGAGGATGATCTGGCCGTTCGCGCTTTCCACTTCGGACAGCACGGCCTTGAGGCGTTCCTCGAACTCACCGCGGTATTTCGCACCGGCGATCAGCGAGCCCATGTCGAGGGCCAGAAGACGTTTCTCCTTGAGGCTTTCGGGGACATCGCCGTTCACAATGCGCAGGGCGAGGCCTTCCGCGATGGCGGTCTTGCCGACGCCCGGCTCACCGATAAGGACGGGGTTGTTCTTGGTCCGGCGCGAGAGCACCTGGATGGCGCGACGAATTTCCTCGTCCCGACCGATGACCGGGTCGAGCTTGCCCTCCCGCGCCACTTCCGTGAGGTCACGTGCGTATTTCTTCAGCGCTTCATAGCTGTCTTCTGCCGACTGGCTGTCAGCGGTCCGACCGGCGCGCAGATCATTGATCGCCGAGTTGAGAGCCTGCGGCGTCACACCAGAGGCCTTGAGGGCATCAAAGGCCTTGTTGTCCGGGGTCAGCGACAGCGCCTGCAGGATGCGTTCGGCGGAGACGAACTGGTCGCCCGCCTTCTTCGCCATCAGGTCCGCGCCTTCAAACACTTTGGCCGTTTGCGGCACGAGGTAGAGCTTGCCTTCCCCGCCTTCGACTTTCGGCAGGGCTGCAAGGGCCTGGTCGACGGCATCGGAGACCTGGCGGATCCGGCCGCCCGCGGCCTGGATCAGATTGCTCGACAGACCGGTCTCATCATCCAGCAGGGCGCGAAGCAGGTGTTCCGGCGCAAATTGCTGGTGACCGGATTTCAGAGCCAGGCCCTGTGCGGCCTGGACGATGGACCGGGCGCGGTCCGTATAGTTTTCAAAGTCCATTCAATCCCCCATTGAGGCGAGATAAGAAGATGGCACCGCCTTGAAGAAGCACGGTTCATCGGGTTCGGGACTCATGTAGGTGTGGCGATTGCGACACACAAGTGCTACCGAACCGCGACATTCCGCCCCGTTTCTTCGCGTCCACGGAGCCTTTCAAGAACAATGCCGAAATTACACGCCCTGCACCGCTATCCCGTCAAAGGGTTTTCTCCGGATGTGCTCGCCGAGGTGCGCGTCGAGCCCGGTCACGGCCTGCCGTACGACCGGGTCTGGGCCATCGAAAACGGCCCCGGCGCCTTTGATACTGAGGCGCCGGCCCATGTGAGCAAGAAGAATTTCCTGATGCTCGCCGGTCAGGACCGGCTGGCCGCACTGCGTACGCAATTTTCGGAACCCGATGCGCACTGGTCCATGACGTTCCCGGACGGGCAGACCCGGACGCTCGACCTGGACGTTCCCGCAACACACACGCCGCTCCTTGACGCCCTGGCCGGCTGGCTCGGTGCGGACGCACGCGGCGCGCTCCGCCTGGTCAAACTGGCTAGCGGACTGACCGATATTCGCGACCCCTACCCGTCCCTGATCAATCTCGCTTCGGTGCGGGACCTGTCCGAACGCGTCGGCACGGAGCTCGACGCGGTCAGGTTCCGTGGCAATATCCTGGTTGACGGTCTCCCGCCCTGGGCCGAGCTGGACATGGTCGGGAAGACGCTCACAGTCGGCGAGGTTCGCCTCAAGGTGCAGGCCCGCATCCGTCGATGCCGGGCCACCGGGGTCAATCCGGCCAGCGGCGACAGCGATCAGGATCTGACGCGCGCCCTCTTCGAGGCATTCGGACACATGGATTGCGGGGTTTATCTGTCGGTCGAGCAAGGAGGAATGCTGCGGCCCGGCCTGCCCCTTACCGACCTATGAGGCATGAAAAAGCCCGCACGCCGGAACGTACGGGCTGATCTCAACACGAAGCCAGCGGTCAGGCCGCTTCGCTCTCGCTATCGCTGGTCGTGCCCTCGGAGGAGGTTTCAGCGTTCTCACCGCTGTCATCCGAGGCCTTTTCGCTACGGCTACGGCGCGGACGACGGGTGCGACGACGCGAGCCGCCCTCTTCATCATCCTCGGCCTTCGCTTCTTCGCTCTTCGCCTCACCTTCCGGTGTCACGACGCCGAGCGGATCAGCGTTGTCGTCCTGATTGTCGTCAGACTGGGTTTCCGGAGCGGACCGGCGGCGACCGCGGCTGCGGCGGTTTTCGCGCGGCTCGCGAGCGGACTGCTCCTCACCCTCGGCCCCCTCAGCGGTGGCTTCGTTGTTCTCATCGCTCTCTTCAGACCCCGGCTCACGCTTGGGCTGGTTGGCCTGGATGATGCGAAAATAATGCTCGGCGTGCTGGTAGAGATTCTCCGCACGCACACGATCACCGGCAGAGGACGCATCGCGGGCCAGCTGGAGATATTTGTCGTAAATCTGGGAGGCATTGCCCCGGATCTTCACTTCCGGTCCATTGCTCTCATAAGTCCGGTTCGCCGGATTTCCCGGTTTCCGTCCTCGACCGCGTTGACGCTTCATATCGTCTTTCCCTGTCTACCAGCGGTGTATCCTGTGGTGCGATCACCAAGCGGCTTTGCATGCATGTGCAGAGACAAGCCTGCGCCTCTTCAACTTTCGGAGCATTCGATGATGGCCGGATTAATCGGATGTCTATCCGGCCGCGCACTGCCCCCGTAGGCGCGTTCCATCCGATGAACGGAAATTAGACCGGACCGCCCGGCTTTCCAAGCCCTTTTAACTGTTGCCGTCAGGGCTTCGGCCAATCACGACGCGGTCCTGACCGGCGAGGTCCTGTCGCACCGTGACCTCGATCAATCCGGCATTGCGTGCGAGGGCGCTTACACTTTCCCCCTGATCATAGCCGATTTCGACCGCAAACACCCCGCCTTTTGAAAGCAAGCGTCTGCAATCAATGATGATTTCCCGGTAGGCATCAAGGCCATCCGCACCACCATCCAGCGCTAGGGCGGGTTCGTGCTGGCGAACTTCCGGCTCCAGGCCCGCAAGAACATCGGTGCGGATATACGGCGGGTTTGAAACAAGAATATCGAACTCCTGGTCGCCCAGCCCCCGCCCCCAGCGGCCTAGCAGCCATTCCGTTCGATCCGCCAGGCCGCACCGGAGGGCATTGCGGGATGCCACTTCGAGTGCGGGTTCGGACAGGTCGATTCCCACGCCCCGCCAGTCCGGCCGCTCACTGAGGAGCGCCAGAAGGATGGCGCCCGTTCCGGTCCCCAGGTCGAGTACGCGCCGGGGTTCACGCCCGCAGCAATCCAGGACCGCTTCAACCAGGGCTTCTGTGTCCGCGCGCGGTGTCAGCGTATCCCGGGTAACTTGCAGATCCAGCGTCCAGAAGGGTTGCGAGCCAAGCACCTGGGCCATCGGCTTGCGAGACAGGCGCGCCACGGTGAGGTCCGCCAGATCCGCCAGCTGATGCCAGGAGCTCAGCGCCGGATCGGCGAGCGCTGCCTGGAGTCCATGGGGCTGATGAACATGTTCCAGCAGGACACGGGCACTGGCGCGGGCCTCGCCCGTCTCAATGCCCGCCGCGACAAACCGCGCCTCGATATCCTGACGAATTTCCAGCAGGGACTGACCATGCCAGTCGCCGAGCAAGGGGAAGCCCGGCCGCTGGCGCTGCTCCTCCGCACTCGTATCAACCAGTGTGGAGAAGTTTGGAAGGTCGTCCCCGGAGGCCATTACTCCTGTTCCACCCCGGCATCCGGGCCCGGATAGAGCATCGCTCGGCCATAGGAGCCCGCGAAGGTTTCACCCTGCGCCCAGTCAGCGAGGAGTTGGAAATAGCGTTCCGCGTATCGGGTGCTCCGGCGCTCACCGTCTTCGACGGTATATTCCACCAGACCGTGTTCGGTATCCGGGAAGATGGCCATGTCGATATCGCGGCCTTGCGACTGCAAGGTCAGAATCGTGTCACGCGTCTGCAGGGACGGCCCCTCCGTGTCATCTTCTGCCAGGACCCAGAGAACCGGCACATCAACGGAACGGATCACCGGCATGGGATCGTGATCCCAGCTTGTCCCCTGATCAAGGAAGTTGTTGTAGGCGAAGCGGATCATCCAGACCGGGTAGGACAGGAGATCACCGGTATATTCACCGCGGACGTCGCCGTACCAGGGTTCATCGCGATAGGTCCGCTTGGCCGTCTCGAAGGCCTCTTCGCCCTCGGCGAAACGGCTGGCCATCAATTGACCGGTCGCGTCCGTGATCTCCCGGGCCTGGGCAATCACCTCATCACCATAGCCGAGATTGCGAAGGTGGGTTTCCACCTCCAGCGCATCCTCCGCCAACGGGCTCTGAAGCATGCCGTACACGACCATAACGAAATCCGGGTCGCTGCGCGTCGCTGCCAGCGGCGCCACCCAGCCACCCTGGCTGCCGCCGAAATAGCCGAGGCGTTCGATCCGGTCACCCGCGAGCCGCCGCGCTTCATTGAGGGCCGCAACGGCATCACCGGCCAGGGCCGGGAAGTCCTGGGAATACTCGCCCTCGGATCCTCCGGTGCCGCGCTTGTCATAAACGAAAACGCCTACGCCGAGAGCCGGCAGGATGCGCTGGAAATAGGCGAAGTCACGGGCCGCACTGCGCTCGGAGCCATGCACCCAGACAACGACGGGAACCGGGCCTTCGCCCTCCGGGAGGACCAACCGTCCCGCCAGGTTCAGCTCGCCACTATCAAACCGGGTCTCGGTGATGTCGAAAGCGATGCGTTCGAACGCGCCGCTCATCCCGTCCAGTCCGGTCACGGAAATCGTGTCGGATCCGCAGTCCCCGAGATGGAAGACCGCCGGCGAAGCCTCGCTGGTCCAGCCCACCGTACCGTGCCAGCTCGCAGCGTCGTCCGCCTCAATGCGACCAACCCGGCCATCCGAAGCGCGCCAGCGCAAGGCGGTCGTGTCCAGCGGCGAAATGTCGATGAAGCGACCGGTCTCGTCGGCATAGGCACCGACATGGCAGGTGATTGCGGGATCAAGGGTGTCATTGCCGCTGCATGCGGACAGGGCGAGCGCGGCGACAAGACCGGCTCCTACTCTGAGATCGAGCACGGTGAACTCCTACGTGCTTTGTGCGCCCCCGCGCTGCGGCGACAATGCAAAAATCAGCTGTCTTCCGCAAGAGCTGCCA
>Ga0070726_10003607_pt1 | contig 12900 bp, 11 predicted proteins | sample tdAd471_FD_67275 | JGI IMG/M metagenome (GOLD analysis project Ga0070726, IMG submission 67275) | Marine sediment microbial communities from the Atlantic coast under amendment with organic carbon and nitrate - tdAd47.1 | ecosystem: Environmental > Aquatic > Marine > Coastal > Sediment | place...
ACAGGACCTCGGCGGCCGACACGCCGGGCAGGCTTGCGAGCTTGGAGCCGAGGGTGGCAGCGCAAGCCTCGCACGTCATGCCCTCCACCGGGAACTCCAGATCGTAGGTCACGCTTACCGAAGTCGTCTCTTCCGTGTGACCGAGCAGGACCCCGACGTAGCTCGGGAAGAAGGCGAACGCGGCGACGAACGCAGTCGAGATCAAGAGCATCGCCTTGTTGATCCTAGTCAGGCGCGGATTCGGCACCGCGCACGCCCCGCCCTGCGCGCAGGCGGGTTCCCGGAAGTACACGAGGTAGAAGCCCATGGCCAGCATCACGGCCGACGCGCCCAGGAAGAGGGGGCGGTAGCGCTCGAAGAACCCCGACACCCCGGCGGCCGAGGCACTGAATCCCAACAAGACCAGCGGCAGCCAGCAACAGGCCGAAGAGAGGACCGCCGAGACGACGGCCACACCGGCGACGAGCCGCCCCACGGAGCGCCCCTCGGGGCGCTGCGCTGGCGACGCGCAGCAGTCCTCGTCCGTAGCAGTCGAACGTGCCCCCGACGATTGAGCCTCCTTCAGCGCCGCTCGGACGGTCCCGAGGCAGCAGGAGCCCTGCGGGTTCTTCCGCTCGCAATCGTGGAGCCCCTGGTGGCACTTCTCGGTGATGCTGTCGGAGACCCCCGACGTGCCCGTGGCGGCGACCTCGGCCTCGATCTCCTCGAAGGTGTGTCCGAAGCAATAGCAGATGGGACGCGGCGGGTCGCCTTCCTTGACTCCGACGCGCACGGACAACGCGGACTTTTCCAAGGTGTTCCCATCGGCGTCGAAGTAGGCGACCCCGCACCCGGAGTCCGGGCAGTAGCGCCAGCCTTCGGCGGATCCCACCTGCGATCGGTGCTCCGCGCGCACGAGGCTGTCCAGTGTGACTCGCGACACTCGCTTGCCGGGGGTGCCGGACTGGGGGCAGTTGGTCATCTTCGGGATCTCCTGTCTGCGCTACTCTCGACCGTGCACCTAGGTTCAAGGTCAAGGCCGCCAGGAATCTCTTACAGAGGCGGGGCAACCTTGAACCGTGGTTCAGCCCGTACACTGGAAGCGCGATGATCCGAACTCTCCTGTTGGCTGCCCTACTCGCCGTCGCTGGCTGCGTGGCGACCTCCCCGGATCGGGGTCGCGAGTCGGAGGGCGGCCCCGCCGCCGAGCAGGCGGATGCCGCGCGGGTCTCCTTTCACGTCACCGGGTTGAAGAAGACCCGCTCGGGCGCGACATGAGTGGGGTGACCGAACAAGGTCACCGAGGCCCTGGAAGGGTCTCATCCAAACCTGGAAGTCGCGTGGAACTTGGAGCGGGACACTGTCACGATCGGCTACGACCCGGAGGCGACGAGTTCTGATCGGCTGGGCGAGGTGATCCGCTCGCTCGGCTACGGCGTCGAGGAGGTGCCCGTCATCGACCTGCCCAGGCAGGAGGTCACCGCACACGCCGCCCCCCTCCCGGACGACGCGCCGCCGCGCTTCGCGACCGCGTTTCGATCGGCACGCGAGGCCCGGAGGCCCATCCTCATCGACTTCTGGGCGGAGTGGTGCGCACCGTGCATCCAGCTCAAGAAGGAGACGCTTGCTGATCCGAGGGTCGTCAAGGCGCTGGAGGGGGTCGAGGTCATCTTCGTGGATCTAGACGAAGACCCGGGCCTCGCGGAGGCGTACGGCGTCACCTCGGTACCTGACGTCTTCCTCGTGGACGGGAGCGGCCGGGTGACGGACCGCCTTCGGAGCTTCGAGGGGCCGGAGGAGTTCCTTGCCCGCATTCAACGCTGGCTCGGAGGGTCGGCGGCCCTGGGCATCACGACCTCTGCTCCGTCGGAGGAGGTGGTCCGGGACATGGGCTTGGTGCAGAACGTGCGAGTCCTCGGGAGGGTCATCGACTCCCTGGAGCCCGAGGGGGCAGCGGCGAGCGCCGGCATCGAGGTCGGGGACGTTCTCCTGCGCCTCGACGACAACGACCTCTACAGCGCGGACGACATCGCCGACTTCCTCGCGGTCTCCAAGCCGGGGCAGAGCATCAGGGTCAGCCACACGCGGCAGGGCGATGCGAGCCCGCGAGAATCCTCGATCGTCCTGGGGAGTGGTCCATCGGCCACGCCACCCGGCGGCCTGGAATGGCAGTTCGCAGGGCTCGGGCAGCTTCCGAGTGCACTCGAACAAGCGCGTGCGGAGAAGAAGAAGGTCATGGTTGGCCTCTCCGGTGCGGAGACATGATGACCGTCCACTCGATTCGAGAGTGGTGCGCTCTCGACAACCCTCAACGACCCGGCGGTCCTCCGGGCGGCGGACGGGTTCGTGCGAGTGATCATTCGCAGGCCGCACGCCTACTTCTTCATCAACGACCTCTTCGAGGGCCGGGGTGGGATCAAGTCCGCGACCCCAGCGGGATGCACCCTGGCGGACGGCTCCACCGCCCCGCTCCCGGGGATTTACGTGCTCGACGCCGACGGCAAGGTCGAGGGCAGCTCAACCGTTGCTCGTCAGGGGCTGCTGAAAATGCTCGGGTCCGGTGACTGACGAACTCCCCGGTCGGTAGGCCCACACTCGAGGTCGAGTTCTGCTAGCAAACCGCAGGGCGCGCGCGACATCACGCAGCGAAGATGTCCTCTCCCCGAACCGCGCAGCCTGACTGGCCGATGCAATCGGTCGCTCCAGGCCCCGACAACGGGCCTCCCGATGGGATGCGCGATCCGCACTTGGTACACCTGGAGTCCCCCCACCCTCCATGTCCGAGTTCACGACCACCGCCCTGCTGCTGACCATCTTCGGGACCCTGCTCCTGGCCAGCGCGGGGCTCAGTCGAAGCCTCGAGCGGGCGGGGATTCCGGTCGCGCTCCTGTTCCTCCTCTTGGGGATGCTGGCGGGAGAGGAGGGCATCGGCGGGATCGCCTTCGAGGACTACCGCTTCAGCTTCGTGGTCGGGACCATCGCCCTGGTCCTCATCGTCTTCGACGGCGGGTTCAACACCACCTACGCGGCGATCCGCTCCGGGATCCGGCCGGCGCTGCTACTCGCGACGCTCGGCGTCCTGCTCACGGCGGGCCTGACCGCCCTCTTCGCTCGAGCGATCGGACTGTCGTGGACGGAGGCGGTGTTGCTCGGCGCGGTCGTCTCCTCCACGGATGCGGCCACGGTGTTCGCCGTCATGCGCGGCAGCCGGCTGGCCCTGCAGCGCCGGGTCGGGACCACGCTGGAGCTGGAGTCGGGCCTCAACGACGCCGTGGCCGTCATGCTCACGGTGGGAGCGACGCGGGCGATCGCGACCGGCGAGGTCCCGGGCGGGGCCGCGCTCTGGGACGTGCCCTGGCAGCTGATCGTGGGCGGCCTCGCCGGCGTGGTGCTGGGGCGCTTCGGCCGGTGGCTCCTCACGCACGTGCGCATCTCGACCGGCGGTCTGTACGCGGTCGTGACCCTGGGCCTGGCCCTGTTCTCCTTCGGGCTCGCGACCGTCCTCGGCGGCTCGGGCTTCCTGGCCGTGTTCGCGACGGCGGCCGTCCTGGGCAACGGGCGCATCCCGTACCAATCCGGGCTGCGCCGCATCCACGACGCGGTGGCCTGGGTCAGCCAGGTGTCGATGTTCCTGATGCTGGGCTTCTTGGTCTTCCCCAGCCGCATCCTTTCGGTCGCTGTCCCGGGCGTGCTGCTCGCGCTGTTCCTCGCCTTCGTCGCCCGACCGGTCGCGGTCGCCGCCTGCCTGCTCCCGTTCCGCTACCCGCGCAAGGAAGTCGGCTACATCGGTTGGGTGGGCCTGCGCGGAGCGGTGCCGGTGATCCTGGCGACCTACCCCGTCTTGTCGGGCGTGGCCGAAGCCGCGCGCGTCTTCGACATCGTGTTCTTCATCGTGGTGGTGAACTCGATCGTCCCGGGCGCGACGATTCGCCGGGTCACCAAGTGGCTCGGCCTGGACGAGCCCCCCGCCGAGGTGCCGCACGCCACGCTCGAGATCACCTCGATGGGCCCCATCGAAGGCGACCTGATCTCCTTCCATGTGAACCCCGCCGTCCTGGTCTGCGACTCGGCCATTCGCGACCTGCACCTCCCCGAGGAAGCTTCGATCGCGCTGATCGTGCGCGGTCCGCAGCTCGTCGCGGCGCGCGGCAGCACGATCTTGAAGGCCGGCGATCAGGTGTACGTCTTCTGCCGCCACGAGGATCGAACGATCGTCACCCTGCTGTTCGGACGCCCCCAAGAGGTCTAGTCCGGACTAGCGACCTGTTCACGCGCCTTGCGCCAGGCACCGCGCAACGACTCGAGGCGTTCTCGCCTCATGGCTCGCGAACAGGTCGGGCCAGGGCGCGCGAAGAGCGGCCGCCGAGGTGCAGAGCTTCGGCGGCCGCCCTCGAATCAGTCTCGCAGAGGAGCGACCTCTACCAGCGGCCGCCTCCGCCGCCTCCTCCCCCGCCTCCGCGCGGTTGGCGCTCGCGCGCTTCGTTGACGCGGATGTTGCGGCCGTCCAGGTCCGCGCCGTCCATGGCTTCGATGGCGGCCTGGGCTTCGCCGTCCGTGCTCATCTCCACGAAGCCGAAGCCTCGCGGTCGGCCGGTGTCGCGATCCGACATCAGATGCACGTCGGTCACGTTGCCGCACGCGGAGAAGGCGGCGCGCACGGAGTCATCGGTGGAGTCGTAGGACAGATTGCCGACGTAGAGTCGTTTCCCCATTTCGTTGGTGCTTCCTTGTGGATGGTCGACGGTCGCGGCCTCGTTCCGATCGTTACGGAAGGCCCGAACACGCCCACCTCGGTCTCTCGAATTCAAAGTGCATCCGCTCCGGAGAGCGGCGGTATCCACGCCAGCAGGCGCTCCAAGCGAGGGCGCCTGTGACGACGCCTCCAGGATAGCCGCCGGTGCGAATCGCGGGGGAGCCGATCCCGGCCGGCGCGCGGTCGCGGCGACGCGCGCGCTACGACTTGTCGCGCACCGGGTTACGGCTTTCCGCCGTCGAAGCTGCCGTTCAGACCGGAGAGCAGCGCGCGGAAGACCACTCGGTTCCCGAGCGGGTTGTAGTGGCCCGCGCCGCCGCCCTCGTGGAGGAAGTAGTCCTCGACCGCGCGACCCGTCGCCTCCCGGTCGGCGTCGAGCGCGGCGCGCGCGGAGACCCACGGCCGGCCCGCGCGCTCGAGTTGCTCGACGAAGTACTCGTGGCGCCACTCGCCCCAGCGGCGCTCGACGAGCGACTCGCCGTGGAAGGCGACGAAGAAGGCCGTGACGCCCGCGTCCTCGAGCAGCTCGGCCATGGCCGCGAGGATCGGTTCGTTGGCGCGGCGCACCGCCTCTTCGCGCGCGCGCGCTCCGCTCAGGGTCTCGCGCCAGCTCTCGGGGAGGACGCTCGATCCCTGCACCAGCCCCTTCCACAGGTAGCTGGTCACGCGAACCGGTCGCTCTTCGAGGTAGGCCGTCTTGCTCTCGGGGACGACGCCCTCCACGGCGAGGCCGTCCTCGGTGGAGACCAGGCGCGGCTTCGGCCAGTCGCGAATCGTGAGCAGGCTGCGGTCCATGTCGTCGTCGACCATGACGCCGATGACGACGATCGGGTCGCGGTCCGCCCAGTCCGGGAGCGTCTCGCGCAGCATCAGGTAGATCTGGTCGAGCCCGTAGCCGCCGACTCCGTAGTTCAACAGCCAGTGGGTCTCGGACAGGGGGGACTCCGCGAAGAGTCCCTGGAAGCAGTCGGCGGCGGCCGTCGTGCACTCCGCGAACGAGTCGCCGTAGAGCAGCACGGGCCGGCGGTCGCCCACGGACTCCGCGTCGAGGTGGCGTCGGGTCAAGGGCTCGACGGCCGCGCTGACCCAGCCCAGCAAGGGGTCGTAGTACTCCGTGCTCTCGCGCGGGCTGCTCTCGCCGAAGAGGTACAACAGCTTCCAGTACTCGTCCTCGTTCTTGGCCGAGTAGCGCCACGCGCGGCGCAGGGGCTCCGCGAGCTCGAGGTCGCTCCAGATCAACTGGCGCAACAGGAGCTCCGTGCCGAGCGCCCCGAGCACGAGCACGAGGCTCAGCCGCACGGCGAGGCGAGCCGCCCAGCTCACGGCCTCGCCTCCGCGGCGCGCGCGGGCCGGCGCAGGGACAGGCCGACGCCGCCGAGGATCAGCGCCGAGGCGACGGCCAGGCGCAGGCCGACGGTCTCGCTCATGAACACCACGCCCCCGACGGCGGCCAGCACGGGCACCGCGAGCTGGACGGACGCCGCCTGCACGGCGGACAGACCGGGGAGGGCCGCGTACCAGATCGAGTAGCCGAGCCCCGAGGCCAGCGCGCCCGAGGCGGCGGCCAGAGCGACGCCCTCGGTGCTGACGCGCGGCGCGTGGAACACCGACAGAGCGGCGAGGACCAGCGCGACCAGCGGCACGCTGCGCAGGAAGTTGCCGGCCGTCTCGCCCAGGGGATCGCGCGCGCCGCGCCCGCGCAGGGAGTACGCGCCCCAGGCCGCGCCGGCCGTCGCCATGAGCGCGAAGCCCGCGGCGCCGGGCGCCTCGGCTCCGGGCAGGAGCAGGTAGACGAGGCCGCCGATCGCCACCGCGAGACCCAGCCACTGCGAGACGCGCGGGCGCTCGCCTCCGAGGAGTCCGGCCGCGAGCATCGTCGTCTGCACGGCGCCGAAGAGGATCAGGGCTCCCGTTCCCGCGTCGAGCGTGCGGTACGCGAAGGAGAACGGGACGGCGTAGGCGAACAGCCAGGCGCCGGAGGTCCAGTTGCCGCGCCCGCGCCCGCTCTCGGCCCGCCGCGCCACGAGCCAGGCGAGCACCGCGGCCCCGGAGACCAGCCGCACGAAGGAGAAGCTCGCCGCGTCGATCGCGTCACCGCGCAGGGCCGCGCGGCACAGGAGCGAGTTCGCCGCGAAGGCGATCAGTGCGAAGGTCGTGAAGAGTGCGGTGCGCAGGGCACGGACCTCAGAGCTTCGTCCCGCACAGGCGGCAGTAGGCGGCGTCGTAGCGATGTCCCCCGCCGCCGCAGCTCGAGCAGGCGCGACCGGAGACCTCGGGAGTGGTGCGGCCCGAGGCGCCGGTCATCTGCGCCGTCACGATGCCCGTCGGTACGGCGATGATCCCGTAGCCCAGGATCATGATGAAGGCCGCGATCCCCTGGCCCACGTTGGTCTGCGGCGAGATGTCTCCGTAGCCGACCGTGGTCATGGTCACGACCGCCCAGTACAGGCCGCGCGGAATGCTCGTGAACCCGTGCTCGGGCCCTTCGACGACGTACATGAGCGAGCCGAAGATGATGACGAGCGTGACCACCGCGAACATGAACACCGCGATCTTGCGGCGGCTCGCGTAGAGCGCGCGCATCAGCACTTCCGACTCGCTGACGTAGTGCGCCAGCTTGAGCACGCGGAAGACGCGCAGGATGCGCAGCGTCCGGATCACCGACAGGGCTTGGGCGCCCGGGATGAGGACGCTCACGTAGGTGGGCAGGAGCGACATCAGGTCCACGAGCCCGAAGAAGCTCCGGGCGTAGAGCGCCGGGCGCTGCACGCACATCATCCGCAGGACGTACTCCGCGGTGAAGAGCGCCGTGAAGACCCACTCCGCGAGGCGCAGCTCGTCCCCGTAGGTCTCCCGCAGCGAGCGCACGCTCTCGATCATCACCACGCCGATGCTCAGGAGGATGACCAGGATGAGGCCCACGTCGAAGGCCTTGCCGGCCGGCGTGTCGGCTTCGAAGATGATCTCGTGCCCGCGGGCGCGCCATCCCGTCAGGGTCCGGGCGTTGTCGTCAGCCATGGGGCGCCGATGGTAGCGCGTGGGCGGGGGCGATCCTTGTGGGGATTGGGGATCCGGGGTTCCACCCCTCCGTATCCCCAACCCAAAGCCCACGTACGCCTTGTGCGTGAGGCCCCACGCGCCGGAGCACCGCGCTAACCTCGACAGCGTCATGACCAACGCCGAACGAGTGTGGAAGTCCATAGCCTGTGGCCTCGTCCTCTGGAGTGCCGCGACTCTGCCGGCGGCGCAGACCTTCGCCGTCGACCACGACCGGCCCGATCGCGAGTACTTCCCCCGCGATCAGCTCCAGCGCGCGGACGGGAGCTTCCTGCTGTGCGGCGACGCCTACATCCCGGGCACGCAGCAGAGTCGCCCCTACCTGATGCGCCTCGACGCGACCGGCGCCGTGATCTGGCAGCGAGAGTACACGCTGCTGCCGCTCTTCCACCGGGCCGAGGCCGTGGTGCCGTGGGTCGCGGGCCGAAGCATCGTCCTCGCCGACGTCTACGGTCTCCAGAAGCCGGCGCTCTTCGCCGTCGACGCCGACGGCGGCTTCCTCGCGGGTCGCGGCTACGCCGCCGGAGCGGCCGAGCTCACCATGGAGGACTTCATCCGCACGCGCGACGGAGGCTTCCTGCTCGTGGGGCGCACCTTCACCCTCGCCACGGGCGGAGACATCGCGGTGATGAAGCTCGACGCCTTCGGCAACCCGCAGTGGTACCGCGAGCTCGCGGGCTCGATCCCGTACCCGCAGTTCGGCGCGGACGACTTCGGGACGGCCGTCGTCGAGGCGCGCGGCGGAGACGGCTACTTCGTGCTCGGCGGGCTCGAGTCCGACGCCTACCTCGCCAAGCTCGACCTCGCGGGCAACCTCGTCTTCCAGCGCACCTTCGGCCTGGTCGGCGGCTTCCTGTTCGAGCGCAGCCTGGCGTACTTCGAGACCCTCGACGGCGGCGGCGTGCTCGTCGCCAACGCGAACCTGGGCAACGACCTCTTTCCGCTGCTCTTGCGCCTGGACGCCTCGGCCGCGCTCGTCTCCACGACGGTCGCTTCCTTCCCGATCTCCACGACGTCCGCGATCAAGACGTCGGACGGGGGCTTCGCCCTGGCCGGTTCGTCGCTGATCGTGCCGGGCGCTCAGGGCTTGCGGCTCGCGAAGTACGACGCGCAGGCGCAGCTGAGCTGGGCCCACCAGTACGACGTGCAGCTGACCTTCGCCACGGTCAACCCGCCCGCCAACCTGACCCAGACCGGCGACGGCGGGTTCCTCATCTCGGTCGCGGCGCTCGCCGGTTTCGAGCCGGTGCAGCACACGATCCGCGTGGCGCCCGACGGGAGCACGAGCTGCGGGGCGACGCCCTTGACCGGGCCCTTCGTGTTCGACGTGGAGCCGACGGCTCACGAGGTGACCGTGACGACGCGCGAGGTGACCGCGCCCCTGTTGCCCTTCGGCGTGGCGGGGACGACGGTGGACGCCACGGACGTCTGCGACTGACGAGACCGCGGGCCGCCGGGGGTGCGAAGGCCCTCGAGTTCGACCCACATCGAGCCAGTCCGATGGAAGCACTCCCGGTTCCGACCGGAAACGGGTAGAAGGGGTGGGACTCCGCTCCCCCGACCGCCCCGTACCTCCCGCCCCCTCCTTCCCGCCATGCCCGAAGACCTGCGCTCCTGGATTCACCAGACCGGTGACCGTCATGGATTCGGTTCCCCCGGCGGAGCCGCCGCGGCCGAGGGCACGGGTCCCGGCTCGAGCGTCCCGTCCGCCGCGCCCGACGCTCCCAGCAGCGACCCCGACTCGCAAGCCTCCGCGCTGGACGAGGAGGCTCGCCAGCTGCACGGTCGCGCGTCCGAGCTCGTCACCGAGCTGCAGACCGCCGTCGACCGCGCCGAGCACGTCGACTACCTGAACCGGCTGAACACGTTCTTCGGACGCCTGCGCGACCCGGCGAACGAGGGCAACGCCGCGGAGCTGCGGCGCGTCGTCACGGACTTGCGCGAGCTGATCGCCGATGTCGAAGCGCGCCTGCGCGAGGTCGACGGCGACACGGACACGATGATCGGCGACCTGGCCGCCGGTCGCCCCGGAGCCCAGCCCGGACCCGAGACGCCCGCCACCCCGGCCAGCCTCGACACGGCCAGCTCCGACGAAGGCGCGACCTACGAGGAGCTCGCCACCGAGGGACGGCAGGTGTTCCAGCGCATCCGGCGCACGCTCGAGCCGCTCACCGGGACGCTCACGGAGAACGAGCGCCGCCAGTGGGTGGCGCGTCTGAACACGTTCAACGGCCGGGTCAACGCGCCCGCGGGCGACGCCCAGGAGATGCGGCGCGTCGTGACCGATCTGTATGCGGCGCTCCAGGACCTCGAGCGCCGCGCCCGCGAGCTGCAGCGCAACCCCGAGTCGGCCCAGGCCGCGGGCGGCGAGGACGTCGGCGACCCGGCGGCCACGGCCAGCTCCGACCCCGACGCCGACTTCCGCTCGCTCGTCGCCGAGGCGCGCGACGTGTACCAGCAAGCGGCGGCGCTCTACGAGGAGCTGCTGCCGCTCGTGGACGAGAGCGAGCACACCGACCTGCGCGACCGCCTCAACTCCTTCAACGGACGCGTTCGCTCCCAGGCCAATGCCCGCAACGCGCAGGAGATGCGGCGCGTGATCACGGACCTGCACGCCGTCGTCGACGACTGGCAGTCGCGGCAGCGCGAGCTGCAGCGCTAGAGGTCCGGCCGAGAATCCCCGTGAGCCCGAGCGTTGGGGCTCTCGCGTCGCCTCGGTGCTTCGGAACCGACGCGGATTCGCTGTCTTCCGTGGAGGTTGCCGCGCGATGAGCCGCGCCAGCGCCTCAACGCGCAGCGGCGAAGTCCCGACACGGGGCGGGAGACACCGCGATCGGCCACGTGGGTCGTCGGCCGGACCTCGGGCCCGGACGGGCGGCGCCTCTCCCCTGCCGGAGTGAGCGGGAGCCCCTCCGCGGGAGCGGGCGGCGGGGCCGAACCCGTCCGTCTCCGGGCCGCGGATCGCCGTTCCCGGCCCTGAAACGGCGCCTTCGAGGAAACTTCGGTTTCGGACGTGCACCTCTCGGTGGCTCGCCCCTGGTGGTGGCGAACAGAGGCTACCTCTCACCCTGCGCGCCTCCCTCCGTCGTCTCCCGACCCGAAGCTCCCCCGCTTTCCCAGACCACGACACGACCTCCTGCGATCCTCACAACCAGAGAGTTCCCAATGAAACGCCTGCTCATCGCCCTCTTCGCTCTGACTCCCCTGGCTTCGGCCGACTTCATCCCCGACAACCTCGACGGAGCCTGCTGGGAGCCGAAGGACCTCAACATCCCGCTCCTGCCCTCGATCGAGCTGCCGGCGCTCGGCATCTGCTGGAGCGACTGCGACACGACCACGAACAACGCGCAGGTCTTCTTCTCGCCGCCGGTGCCGAACTCCTGCGGTCAGTTCTCCGTGCAGGTCACGGTCACGAACCCCTCCGGAGCGATCGTCTACCTGAGCGGCCTCGGCATCCTCGACTACACCCGCACCTGGGAAGAGACCGACACCGCCGGTGACTCGCACCAGGTCTGGCGCTTCATGTTCAAGATCGACGCGCGCGCCTTCCCGCCGATCGTCGGCTGCCCCACCGCCAGCTGCCTCAACGTCTGGGAGACCGCGTTCTACTACGGGCACGTCGACTACGCCCGCAACTGCACGACCGGCGACTGGCAGAGCTCGCTCTCCATGTTCCACAACTGCGACCTGTTCATTCACCAGCAGTCCATCTCCGACCGCCCGGGCACCTATCACCCCAACGAGATGTACGCCGTCGTGGCTCCGCACACGTCCCTCAACCCCTTCGTCCCGGCCGACATCATTCCGCCCAGCGGACCGCTGACGGCCGAGGCCGTCCGCAACGTGTCGGGCACCTTCTGCATGGCCGAGGAGCCGATCGACAGCGGCGCCCTCGTCTACCTGGCCGGCGGTTGCTTCTGCCCCCTGGCCGCGGCTCCGCTGACGCAGTCCGCCAACTTCCTCTCCGGTGACGGCACCTGCCCGGACACCTCGGGTTCGCCGAGCAGCTTCGACTCGCTCTTCTTCGCCGGGTCCTGGCCGGTCATCCCGTGGATTCACATGAACGGCACGAGCCTCGGCAGCTGGACCACCGCCGCGACCTACCCGGGCCCCGAGCGCCTGTGGGCCGACGAAGGTCTCTTCGCCTACCACGACAGCTGCGTCGGGGTGACCGGCGACCCGGCCGACTTCGCCGAGATCTTCTACGGCGTGACGACGCGCGGCGGCTGGAACGTGATCCCCTTCGACAGCGACCTGACGCAGACCTTCGTCGACCTGGCGGACAACTACTCCCTGAACCTCGCGGATCCGCCGGTCTTCCCCCTGGTGGGTTCGATCCGCCCCACGGATCACCTCATCTACGTGAACGTGCCCTGAAGCGCCGTTCGGAGCACGACTTGCGGGCGGTCGCACCTTCGGGCGCGGCCGCCCGCATTCATGGATGGGCGTTCAGCCCTGCGGCCCGAGCAACACTTCGAGGCCCTGCGTCCACGTCGAGCCGATCGGCGCGCTCGCGTCGTCGACACCGAACTGGAAGTGGAGCGGGAGACCCGCGATCGAAGGCACGTCCGGGATGGCCAGCGAGACCGCGGCCCCGTCGAGGTCGGTGACGACCACGGCTCCGACGAAGAGCGGCGAGCCGACGTAGAGCTTGCACTCCGCGTTCCACTCGAAGGCGGCGCGGGTCGGCGACCACAAGAGCACCGCGGCGACACCGGCCGGGACCGCCTCGAGCTCGAGCGCGAGCGAAGCACCGAGGTGCGCCGGCCCGTCGGACGCGAGCGCGGGCGCGAGCCCTCCCGTTCCCGCGCAGGCCGAACCGTAGGGCTGGATGGCCCAGGAACCCGTGGCGGCGAAGGGCAGCGAGTACAGCTCCGTGCCCAGGTCGTGGGTCCGCGCGGTGAAGAACACGGTGTCGCCGGCGCGGAAGAAGCGCGCGGGGGACGAGTCGAAGACGCCCGGATCGAGGTCGGCCAGCAGCGTCGTCCCGAGGCCCGTCCCGTCCGAAGCCCACAGCTCGCCGCCGCTCCCGGGCGCGTGGCCGCGGAAGAGAATCCGCGCGTCGCCGCCGACGGACTCGATCTCCTCGACCTTCTGCCCCGGCAACAACT
>Ga0070726_10003609_pt1 | contig 12896 bp, 12 predicted proteins | sample tdAd471_FD_67275 | JGI IMG/M metagenome (GOLD analysis project Ga0070726, IMG submission 67275) | Marine sediment microbial communities from the Atlantic coast under amendment with organic carbon and nitrate - tdAd47.1 | ecosystem: Environmental > Aquatic > Marine > Coastal > Sediment | place...
GAGAAGCAGAGAGGCGTCCCGCTACCGGCACGACGGCTTCCAGACCGGCCTTGATTTCAGGCAAACCCAGGCCACAGGCGAGACCAACCGCTATCGCCGCCAGCGCGTTGGCAACATTGTGGGCACCGGGCAAACGCAAGGTCAGGTCTATCGGGCCTGCGGGCGTACCCGCCTGCAAACGCGTGCCGGAAACTCCCATTGGCTCTATGCTCACGGCACTGATGGCAGCGCCCCCGTGCAGGGAGAAGTCAATGATCTGCGCAGCGCCGGCCCGTGAACGCCACTCTGCTGCCCAGGGTTCGTCAGCGTTGAGCACAGCCACGTCTCCCGCTGCCAGGCCATCAAAAATCTCACCCTTGGTTTGTGCTATGCCCTGCAGGCTCCCCATCCCTTCCAGGTGCGCAGGCATAACGTTAAGCAGCACGGATACATTGGGCCTGGCCAGCGCACACAGCTGGGCGATGTCACCCGGTTTTCCAGCGCCCATCTCAATGACTGCGAATTCCGTGTCCGGGCGCAGTCGCAGCAGGGTAAGCGGTACGCCTATCTCATTATTGAAGTTGCCCTCGGTGGCGAGCGTGTTACCACGTTGCGCCAGCACAGAGTGGATCAGGTTCTTGGCCGTGGTTTTACCGCAGCTGCCGGTGATAGCGACCAGCGGTCCCTGGTACAAACTGCGATTGAACGCACCCAGCCTGCCCAGTGCGACGGACGTGTCCCGCACACAAAGTTGCGCCAGGGCTGTGCCCGTGGGACGACTCACCAGTGCAGCTGCCGCGCCTCTGTCCGCGACCTCGGCCACGTACTCGTTGCCATCGAAATGCTCGCCCACCAGCGCTACAAACAGGGCGCGATCCAGTGGCGCACGGCTGTCGGTAAACACGGCGCTGAAGCTGACGTCGGCACCCAACAGTTTCGCTTCCAGTGGCTCCTGCAATTCAGACAGTGTCATGGCGCGCATCATCGCCCCGCCCTCCCTGCCAGGGCTGCGGCGGCGTGCTCTTCATCACTGAAGTGCAAATACTCGCCGTCAATGATCTGGTAGTCCTCATGGCCCTTACCGGCGATGACCACGCAGTCACCCGCCTGCGCCGAAGCGATAGCAGCAGCAATCGCTTGCGCCCGGTCTACTTCAAGCTGGTATGACCCATCACAACCGCTCGCCACATCAGCCAGTATCGCTGCCGGATCCTCTCCACGTGGATTGTCGCTGGTCACCACCACGCGGTCAGCCAGGCTACAGGCAATGCGGCCCATCACCTGTCGCTTGTTGCGGTCCCGGTCACCGCCACAGCCAAACACCACGACGAGATCACCCTGCACATGAGGCTTGAGCGATGACAGCACCTGTTCCAGTGCGTCCGGCGTATGTGCGTAGTCGATAATCACCTGCAGCCCCAGCTCATTGGGCAGCACCTGCATGCGCCCGGGCACCGAACGAAGAGCCGGCACCGCCTGCAGTACGGCATCCAATGACTCGCCAGCAAGGACCGCTGCCGCAACCGCCGCCGCCAGATTCGCGAGGTTGAAATCACCGGGCAGCGGGCTGTTGAACGGACCACTTCCCCATGGGGTACGCAAAACGCCGCGCACGCCCTGGGCGTTGAACTCGGTGTTCTCTACATAAACATCCGCAGCTGGATTGCTCAGTGAGTAACCCAGCACTTGCACATCGCGCTCCACCACGGCCCGCACGTTATCGGCAAAGTCGTCGTCCAGATTAACAAGCGCATGCTTCAGCCCCTCGCGGGAAAACAGACCGAGCTTGGCGCGCCCGTAGGCCTCCATGCTGCCGTGATAATCCAGGTGATCATGAGAGAGATTGGTAAACACTGCCGTTTCGAATTCCACTCCGTTGACACGCCCCTGCACCAGCGCATGGGAGGACACTTCCATACTCACGGCAAACACGCCCTGATCGCGCCAGGCAGCCAGCTGTTGCTGCAGTGAGACAGCGTCTGGAGTGGTGTTGCCACCCTGGGCAACAGCCTCATCCAGGGCCGCGCCCAAGGTACCGACAACGCCACAGGAGCGGCCGCGAAGGCGCAGCAACTGCGCTACCAGACTGCTGGTGGTGGTCTTGCCGTTCGTGCCGGTGACACCCACCATGTGCATCGCCGCACTGGGGTTACGATGAAAGCGCGCAGCAATGTAACCCGCCTCCTGTTGCAGCTCCGGCACCTCCACCAGTGGAACAGGCAGCGCATCGACAAAGCCAGCGGCCGGTGGCTCGGCGGCCACCGCAACGGCACCGTTGGCAACCGCCTGTTCGATGAACTGACGCCCGTCGTGAGCCTCGCCCGGTATGGCCAGGAACAGATCACCGGCTGAAACCTTGCGACTGTCAAGCTCAACACCCTTCACCGGGATATCTGCCGCTGCACATTGCGGCATAGCCAACACCTCACCCAGGGCAACGGATGCCATCATGCCGCACCCCCCGGCGCGCCTGCGCTGGCAATCGCCACAGGCGGAAACTCAGTAGGCGTGACACCCAGCAGACGCAGGGCACCCTCGGTGACTGCGGAAAACACCGGCGCTGCGGCAGCGCCTCCGCCGTAGGCCTCGCCTTTAGGCTCATTGATCACCACCACCGTCACCACGCGCGGCTTATCGACCGGTGCCACGCCGGCAAAGAGGGCCACATAAGAATCTTCCAGATAGCCCTGCGCACCCACCTTGTGCACGGTGCCGGTCTTGCCGCCCACCCGAAAACCCTCTACCCGGGCCTTGCCGGCTGTACCGTGTTCGCCGGTTACCTCATGCAGTACTTCCAGCACCTGCCGGGCAATGTCCGGCGCAATCACCTGGCGCCCCTCGGGCAGATCACCTTCCAGCGCCAACAGCGATACCGGTCGCTGCACGCCGCCGTTGCCGAAAACGCTATAAGCCCGGGCCAACTGCAGTGGCGTAGTGGTAATGCCATAACCAAAAGCGAGCGCTATACGCTCGGTGGAGTACCAACGTGAACGATTGGGTAATAGACCACTGCTTTCCCCCGGGAAACCCGCGTTGATCGGCTCACCAATACCGAAACGCCGGAACACCTCCCAGATAGGCTCATGCCCCAGGTCCACGGCCAGCTTGGTAACCCCCACCTGACTCGACTTTTCGATTACCCGGGAAAGCGTAATCTCGCCATAGTTCCGCGGGTCCGGATACGTCTTGGGGCCAACGCGTATCCAGCCGGGCGCGGTATCGATCAGGGTATCGGTGCTGTAGCGGCCGCTTTCAAGCGCGGCAACCAGGGTGAGACTCTTCATGGTGGAGCCCGGCTCGTACGTGTCGGTGACCGCCCGGTTGCGCATGTTCGCCGCCTTCATGCCCTGGCGGCTGTTCGGGTTGTAGACGGGATAATTGACCATGGCGAGCACTTCGCCGGTCGCTGCATCGAGGGTAACGACACTGCCCGACACTGCGCCGGAGGCCATCACCGCTTTGGTCAGCTCCCGGTGCTGCAATGTCTGCAAACGCAGATCAATGCTCAGACGCAGGTCTTTACCTGGGCGCGGTGCCTGCACCACACCGATATCACGCACCACTTTTCCTTTCAGGTTCTTTATGTATTGCTTCTTGCCGGGTACACCCTTGAGCCAGTCGTCATAGGCGAGCTCTATACCATCAATTCCCTCATCATCTACATTGGTAAAACCCACTAAATGTGCGGCGACTTCACCTGCGGGATAGAAACGACGGTACTCGCGCTCACCAAATACGCCCGGAATACGTTTTGCCAGTATCTCCCTGGCCTCGTGCGGCACACGGTGACGCTGCAGGTACATAAAGCGCTTGCCCTCGTAGCGCTGCAATCGCTGCTGCAACAGGGACAGCTTCATACCCAACGCTTCTGCCAGTTCAGGCAGCCGTTCGGAGCCTGACAATACACGTGGATCAGCCCACAGGGAGACCACCGGCGTACTGACTGCCAGCGGCTCACCGCGACGATCGGTAATGACGCCACGATAAGCCGGAATTTCCGCTCCGCGAAGTGACCGCGCATCGCCCTGGTCCTGAAGAAAGCTGTAGCCTCTGTCTGTTTCCAGAATCTGCAGTGACAATACCCGCCCGACCAACAAGGCCAACATAGACAGCAGCAGCGCCGCGACCAGATAAAGACGCCACAGCACCTGCGTCTTCTTCGGCTGCCTGGCAGTCGCAGGCTTCACGGAACCACCACTTTATAGCGAGCAAGGTCGGGCTCGATCATCTGCAGCTCCGCGCGCGCAACTTTCTCCACCCGGTGGTGAGAAGCCCAGGCACTTTCTTCCAACAGCAAACGCCCATAATCTTCCTGCAAACCCCACTGGCTGGACTCCAGCACTTGCAATTGCGCGTAGAGCTGGCGGCAGGCGTGTGTTGAGTAGATCACGGCAAAAGCAGATAACAGCACAAGGGCAACAGCCGCCAGGTTCATCCACAGCAGTGCGCGAGCATCACCGGCAGGTGCTACCGTGGCGGTAACCATCGTCTTGCCTGCAACAGCACCTGCCCTGGAGCGACTCATGCGATTTTCTCCGCCACGCGCATCACCGCGCTGCGGGCGCGTACGTTCTGGCCAAGCTCCTCAGCCGATGCCTTCACGGGCTTGCCCACCAATTTGACCCGGCGATTGAGCGCGGCATCTGTCACCGGTACCCCCGGCGGTAATTGCTCGCCGCGGGCCATGTCACGCATGTAGCGCTTGACCATCCTGTCTTCGAGAGAGTGGAAGCTGATAACGACCAGTCGTCCGCCTACCTTGAGCAGATCCACCGAGGCATGCAGCAGATCATGAAGGTCATCCAGTTCACGATTCACTTTGATTCGAATAGCCTGAAAAGCGCGCGTGGCAGGATGCTTGTGCCGCTCCCAACGCGGATTGGCCTCGCTCACCACCTTCGCCAGACGGCCAGTGGTCTCCAGGGGCGCTTCATCACGAGCGGCGACGATAGCGGCAGCGATGCGCCTGGCGAAGCGTTCTTCACCATATTCGCGCAACACCAGGGCTATATCGCCAACCTCGGCATAACTCAACCACTGGGCAGCCGTTTCTCCGCTGGTGGTATCCATACGCATATCCAGCGGACCATCATGAAGAAAGCTGAATCCCCGGTCTGCCTCGTCCAGTTGGGGACTGGAAACACCCAGGTCCAACAAAATACCGTCTACCGCCCTGATTCCCAGGCTCTGCAGGCGTGCCGGGAGTTCAGCGAACGAGCCCTGGTAGAACGAGAACCGGGCATCCTGCGCAGCCAGCTCTGCCGCTGCAACACAGGCTACAGGGTCCTTGTCTACCCCCAGCAAGCGACCCTCGGCATCCAGCGACGCCAGCACCAGCTCACTGTGGCCGCCGCGGCCAAAGGTGCCGTCTACATAGACCCCACTGGGCGACGTTACCAGAGCGTCGACTGCCTCTCGTAGTAATACTGTCTGGTGCATGGCTGCCACCTAGAGTCGGAGAGAGAGGAGTTCGACGGGCACGTCTTCACCGGAGCCGGAGTCGGCGAGCGCCTGCTCCTGCTCGGCCTGCCAGAGAACTTCAGACCAGATTTCCAGCTTGTTGCCCTGCCCCACCAGAACCAGCTTCTTTTCGAGTTCGGCGTACTCACGCTGTGATTGCGGCAACAACATGCGTCCGCTGCTGTCCAGTTCTATGTCTGTGGCATAACCGAGGACAAGTCGCTGGAAGCGTTTCGCTGCCTTGTTGAGTGCAGGCAGCCCTTCTATTTCTTTTTCGATGCGCTCCCACTCCGGGAGGGGGTACACTACAAGGCACTTGGCCTGGGTATCGATGGTGACAACTATTTTTCCTTCACACTGCGACAGCAATGGCTCGCGCTGGCGCGCTGGCATAGCCAGACGCCCCTTCGCATCCATATTGATATGCTGCACACCACGAAACACGCCAGATTTCCCCGCTCAACTGTCTTCAAAACCCACAAAAAGACAGAATTACCCACTTATTTCCACTTCTCGCCACTATAGGCCTGGCCGGGAGGCGCGTCAACCGGCGAAGTTCAGGAAAAACGCTGTAAATTCAGGCCTTTACGGCTGTTTTTAGCGGAAAAATGGAGGCAAAATAAAGGCAAAAGGCGTACGAAAACAGCCCTCTAAAACCGACTGCTAAGGTTTTACTTTAAGTTACAGGCTAATTTTTTATTTCGGAAGGCCGTGGTTAGGCTAAAAAAGCATAAGACCGGGTGGTTGACAGGGGGAAGCGAAACAGTCTCCGGAAAATTGGCCAATCTGCGCAGCGGGGCAGGCTCTCCATGCCTCTGGGGGGCTTACCCGAAGTACGTTCTTATGCCCGACCGCGCCCCCTCCGGCCTACCCGATAACGCGGGGCAGGCTCTCCATGCCTCCCGGGGAACTTACCCGAAGTACGTTCTTATTCCCGACCGCGCCCCCTCCGGCCTCCATGCCTCCCGGGGGCGTACCGTACATCCTGTACATAAAAAAACCCTCCAGCCCGGGGGGGCTGGAGGGTTTGGTTCAGCGAGTCGGTCGATAAGCCGGGTTCTGTCGTGGACGACCATTCATCTGCGACAGCTGTCGCCAGCTGCCTGAAGCGACCTACCCGAACCCACCGCGGGCCACGGCTGACGGGTTCCTATTTGGTCTTGCTCCGGGTGGGGTTTACCATCGCCGCGCCTGTTACCAGCCGCGCGGTGCGCTCTTACCGCACCTTTTCACCCTTACCCAACCAAAACCGGGGACAGACCCCGGTTTAATGGTTCTCAAAAGGGGTCTGACCCCCTTTTTGGGCGGTTTCCTTTCTGCTGCACTTTCCGTAGGCTCTCGCCCCCCAGGCGTTACCTGGCACCCTGCCCTGTGGAGCCCGGACTTTCCTCCCTCCGCTACCCTGAGGCAGCGAAGAGCGATCGCCTGACCGACTCGCCGGCAAGACTACCAGTGCCGGAGGTCTCACTCAATCACCTTTCACCGTCAGCAGGTACTCATACAGGGATTTTTTACGCAGCCCGGTGTGCTCCGCCACCAGCGCCGCAGCCCGTTTGGCCGGCAGTTCCTGCGCCAGACGGCGCAACAGGCTGGCCGTGGCCTCATCCAGTTCCGCCGCTACAGCCGGTCTGCCGGAAACGATCAGTACGATCTCACCCTTTTGCTGATTGACGTCGGCTTCTACAAAACGATGCAGTCCGCTTAATGTATCGCGCTTCACCGTTTCGAAAGTCTTGGTTATCTCCCGCGCCAGTACAGCCTCACGCTGCTCACCCAGCGTCTCCGTCATCGCCGCCAGCGTGTCGAGCACACGATGCGGAGCTTCGTAAAAAACCAGCGTGGCGTTTTCTGCGGCGAGCTCAGCCAACCGGTTGCGCCGGGTACCCGGGCGTGAGGGTAAAAATCCCTCAAACCGGAACCTGTCCGTGGGAAGACCACAAACGCTGAGCGCGGCGATGGCGGCACAGGGGCCGGGAATCGGGTGAACGGGATAGCCCAGCGACTGCATCTCGCGTACCAGCCTGTAGCCGGGATCAGATATCAACGGTGTACCGGCATCTGAAATCAGCGCCACGCTACCACCTCCGGCCAATACCCGGGAGATCCTGTCCTGTGCTCGCGCATCACTGTGATCATGATAGGCAATCAATCGCGAGTCGATGGAAAAGTGTTGCAGCAGACGCTGGCTGTGCCGTGTGTCCTCGGCAGCGATCAGGTCAACCTGCTGCAGCACTTCCACTGCCCGCGCCGTCATGTCGCCCAGATTGCCTATAGGCGTGGCTACAATATAGAGCCCAGTCTCCACGATTTCCCCTTATACTATCCACCTCGCAACGAGCGTGGACCCACTGTGAATCAGCAACGCAGGATAGCATGACAACAACACAATCCCATTTTCGGACTTCCAGCAGACTGGCTGCATTGCTCATGCTGAGCCTTCTCTACGCCTGCGGTGGCACCCCCACCATTGAGCCGCCCACTTCCGGGCCCATTACAGACACCACCAGCGAGGCGGATGATCGCGCCGCGCAACTTGAGCTGCCAATCTCGGCATATGCGCCCGCCTTCGCCAGCGCCGATGCCGCCCTTGTTCGTAGTGACTGGATGAGCGCCACAGCGGCGCTGGCGGCCCTGCAAGAGATCGAACTGGAGCGGGATGACGCCGATTATCTGCAGTACATGCTGGCGCGCGTTGACTATCGCCGAGGCCAGCTGGACGCCGCTTTCAGTCGCCTGGAACAGCTGGAATACAGCACCATGCACCCGGCTATCGCTTACCGCTTGAAGAATTTCGAGCGCCACATGCTCAGCCTCCAGGGCAGACACCTGGAAAGTGCCAGACTGGGGGTTCGCGCATTGAGCGTTGCGCCCAAAAGCGACCAGGCTGCCTTGAAGCGCTCGATCTGGCATGCACTGGAGCGCAGCGCTCTCCCTGAGCTGCAGCGGGCGCGCGAGCAGGCCACGGATGCGGACTGGCGTGGCTGGCTGGAGCTGGCCGTCATCGACAACGGCAGCACACTGGCATTGGGCGTGGAGCTGCTCAACTGGCAGGCCAATTACCCGGAGCATGCCGCGGCAGCTCCCTTGCCAGGCGGACTGGAATACCTGCTTGAACCCACCGCCGCGCCTGAGACGGTGGCACTACTGCTGCCACTGAGCGGGCGCCTGGCACCGGCCGGGAAGGCAGTGCGCGATGGCTACCTCGCAAGTTATTTCCACGCCCGCACCGAAGGCGAAGCTCCCGGGCAGATTATTGTCATCGACTCTGCTCGCTATGACAGCGCTGCAGAGGCGTATCGCCAGGCTATTTTCCAGGGAGCCCAGTTAGTCGTGGGCCCGTTAAGCAAGCACGCCGTGGCCGAGCTCGCAGCACAGGCTGCACGCCCCGTTCCCGTGGTTGCCCTCAACCGGATTGAGCAGGCCGCCACACCCGCCGAGAGCGCACTGGTGCAGTTATCCCTGGCCCCCGAAGACGAGGCACGCCAGCTGGCTGGCGTCGCCTTCGGCCAGGGCGCCAGGCGCGCGCTGGTGCTGCGCCCCGCCGGCGTCTGGGGTGACAAGATCGAAGAGGCCCTTAATGCGCGATGGCAAGCGCTGGGCGGTACGCTGTTACCGAGCGTCAGCTACCGAGACAAGACAGAGTATTCGGCGGCAATGAAAAGCGGCCTGGGCATAACAGCCAGCGAGCAGCGACAGCGCAGGTTGCGGGACATGCTGGCCACCACGGTGGAGTTCACACCCCGCCGGCGCCAGGACATCGATGCCGTGTTCATGCTCAGTCGCACTCCGGAGGAAGCCAGGGCGATCAAGCCCCTGCTTGCGTTCCACTACGCCGGCAACCTGCCTGTCTACGCGACATCCAATGTACACGGAGGGGGCGCAGACACGCGCGACCGGGACCTGGACGGTACCCGTATCCTGGAGCTGCCCTGGCTGCTGGGTTCTGAACCGCAGTTGCAGCAGGCCTTGCTCCGCAGCAACGGTCAGCGTTTCACGCGACTTAACGCGCTGGGCACCGACGCCTATAAGTTGCAGTCTCGCCTGCGCCAGCTGCAGGCCGGGCCCGATGCTCTGATCAGCGGCAATACCGGTCTGATGACCATGAACCCGAACCTGCAGATTGAGCGCGAGCTGCCGGCGGCGGTTTTTGATGGCGACGAACTGAAGCCTCTGTAGCTACACTCTCCCCGGGTTTCTATCGGGAGAGCATTGATGAAATCGCTGGGCGACAACTACGAGAACGCGGCCGCGCGCTGGCTGCAGGCGCAGGGCCTGACCATTATCGCGCGTAACTACAGCTGTCGGGCGGGCGAGCTGGACCTGATTGCCAGGGATTGCAGCCACCTTGTCTTTATAGAAGTACGCGCGCGCAGCAGTCCACGCTTTGCCTCCGCCGCCGCATCGGTAGACCGACGCAAGCGGCGGCGCCTGATTCTCGTGGCGCAATGGTTCCTGCAGCAACATCCGCAGCTGGCGCAACTTCCCTGCCGATTTGACGTGATCGCCTTCCAGCCGCGACAATCCACGTCCGGACAAACGCCGCGCTGGATTCGCAGCGCGTTTACCAACTGAACCCAGGGGTGGCAGTGGACTACTACCAGATCATTGCAACACGCTTCCAGCAAACCATTGAAAACATCGCCCTGTCGGTGGACCAGCTCGCCGGCCCTATCGCGCAGGGCAGCGAGCTGATGTCCCAGGTGTTGTTACAGGAAGGCAAGCTGTTCAGCTGCGGCCACGGCCCGGATGCAGCTATCAGCCAACTCTTCGCCACCTCCCTGATCAACCGGTGGGATCAGGAGCGCCCGGCCCTGCCAGCCATAGACCTGGCTGCGGACAGCGCGGGCCTTACCGGTGTGCTCAGTGAAGCGGGAGCCGCGAATATTTTCTCCCGACCGCTGCGGGCGCTGGGTCGTGAGGGAGACCTGCTGCTGGTGCTACACAGCGGCGGTGACCCTGCCGCGCTGGTCGCCGCCGTTGACACAGCGCACGAGCGCGGCCTGCTGGTGGTTGCCGTCAGCGCCGGGACAGACCCGGTATTGGCTGCCACCCTGCGCGCCGGTGACGCCCATATCAGTATTACTGCCGACTCGCGACCAGCAAGAATTGAATTGCAAACCATGGTAGTGCACAGTCTCTGCCAGCTCATCGAACACAGTCTTTTCGGCAACTATCACGAGGATTGACCCCTATGTTAAACCGCTTGTTCCTCATTCTGTTCAGCCTCGGGCTTCTCTGCCTGGGGGGATGCGGCAGCCTGCTCGCCAAAATGGACATGAACGCCATTGAGGAGGACGAGGGTGAACGCACGCTGGGCCGCATGATCGAAGACCAGAACATCGAGACCAAAGCCCTGGTCAATATTCATGATGCCAACGAGGCTTTCGACGGCACCCACCTGAAGGTCGTCAGCTACAACGGCTATGTGCTGATTGCCGGCCAGGTTGCTACCCAGGCCCTCAAAGACCAGGCAACACAGGTTGTGAAAGAAGTTCGCGGCGTTCGCCGTATTTACAATGAGCTGGAGATAGCCGCTCCCAGTTCCGGCATAACCCGCACGTCCGACACCTGGATTACCACCAAGGTAAAGTCCTGGCTACTGGGCAGCTTTGATATAGAGGGAACCCGGGTGAAAGTGGTGACAGAAAATGGCGTGGTCTACCTTATGGGCCTGGCAACGCGAGAAGAAGCGGAACGCGTTGCCGCAGAGGCAGCCGACATTGCCGGCGTACAGAAAGTGGTCAAGCTGTTCGAATTGATCAACTAACGCGACGGCGGGTCGCACTGCTCGGCGGCACCGAGTAACGCCTTCACCGGCGCGAAACTGCGCCTGTGTACCGGGGTTACTCCCAGTTGCCGCAAAGCCTCCATGTGCAGAGCCGTTGGGTAGCCCTTGTGCGCAGCGAAGCCGTAGCCAGGATACACCTGCTCCAGCTCAACCAGTTCCTGGTCCCGCTGCACCTTGGCCAGAATAGATGCTGCGGCGATAGCAGGCACCCGGTTATCCCCCTTGACCACCGGCTCTGACTCGTACTCCCACCGAGGTAATCGATTGCCATCCACGAGCACATAGCCGGGCTGTGGCTCCAGCCCCTGCACCGCACGCTTCATTGCCAGCAAGGACGCCTGCAGAATGTTCAGCTGGTCGATTTCCTCCACGCTTGCCCGCGCCACACACCAGGCGAGAGACTGCTCGCGAATCAGCGCGGCCAATTCATCACGACGTGCCGGAGACAATTTTTTCGAATCGCGCAAGCCCGCCACGGGACGGTGTGGGTCAAGAATAACCGCCGCCGCAACCACATCGCCCGCCAGAGGACCACGACCCACCTCGTCGACACCGGCCAGGTCTGTGCGCTCCCAGTCGGTACGCCAGAGATCATCCATGGGGAGATTGCTCCCGGGCCAGCTCAAGCAGAGCCTGGGCACTTTGCACTGCATAGCCCTGTGCCAGCTGTTGCTGAATGCTATCGAAGTACCGCAACTGGTCCGCCGCCGCCTCGCTGTCGAGCAGCCGCTCGAGGCTGTCGGCCATGGCTTCCGGAGTAGCGCCGTCCTGCAACAGTTCGGGCACCAGGGCTCGACCGGCCAGCACATTGGGCAGCGCGGCATACTCCGTGCGCGCCAGCCTGGAAATGAGCCACCAGGAAAAAGCAGCCATGCGGTAGGCAACCACCATCGGGCGTTTGAGCAGAGCCGCTTCCAGCGTGGCCGTACCGGAGGCCAGCAGGATAGCGTCTGCTGCAGCCATGACCTCCCGCGAACGCCCGCTTACCAGCGTCACCGGCAGATCCGCCTGGTCCTGTAGCATGCTGCGCAGCTCCGCTTCGCGGGCTTCGTTGGCAGCCGGGATCACGAAGGTGAGCGAGGGGTGTCGCTGCCAAAGCAGGCGGGCAGCCTGCAAAAACAAAGGGGCCAGCAGGCGCACCTCCCCTCCCCGGCTTCCGGGAAGCAGCGCCAGCAAGCGACCCGGCGGATGCAGCCCGAGCTCCACCCTGGCAACGCTTGCCTCCACACGCGCCGGCAACTCATCCGCCAGCGGATGACCAACAAAACGCACCGGTACGTCATGATCACGGTAAATCGCGGTTTCAAAAGGAAACAGGCATAACATCAAATCGACCGCGCGTTTTATCTTGCGCATTCGCCCTTGCCGCCAGGCCCATACGGAAGGACTGACCAAATGCGCAGTGGGAATGCCGCATGCACGCAGTTTGCACTCAAGTTGCAAATTGAAATCAGGGGAATCTATGCCCAGAAAAAAATCCGGGGGATTGTCGCGAAAGTACCGGTAGACACCGCTGCGGATACGCAGCAATTCAGGCAGACGCTTCAGTGGCTCAACGAAGCCCATCACCGACAGGCGCTCCATGGGATACAGGCTTTCCAGCCCCTGCTCAGCCATCAACGGGCCGCCTATCCCCTCCACAACCAGTTCGTCACACTGGTCTCGCAGC
>Ga0070726_10003617_pt1 | contig 12880 bp, 10 predicted proteins | sample tdAd471_FD_67275 | JGI IMG/M metagenome (GOLD analysis project Ga0070726, IMG submission 67275) | Marine sediment microbial communities from the Atlantic coast under amendment with organic carbon and nitrate - tdAd47.1 | ecosystem: Environmental > Aquatic > Marine > Coastal > Sediment | place...
TCGGAGTTCCAGGAGAGAGCATCGATCGAGTCAGGACCCGTCGTCCGGCTTGGTCGCAACAGGGGCCGAACGCGGGAGCTGGGATGAGCGAGTACCAAGTCGGAAAGCATCGATTCGATGAGGAGAAGGGCGTGCACGTCCATGACGTGCATTCCGCATTCCAGCACGGCGCGGCTCCGGTGGAAGTTCTGTTGCCCTCCCAGTATGAGGTTGGGACCCCGTACCCAGTGCTCTACATCCTTCCCGTTCACCCAGGTATCGGCGGCCGCTGGGGAGATGGCCTGCAGACGGCGCGGAGGTTGCGAATCCACGACCGGTACGGTCTCATCTGCGTTTCGCCGTCCTTTGACGCCTGGCCTTACTACGGGGCGCATCACGACGACCCGGGCATCCGTCATGAAGAGTTCATTCTTGAAGCCCTGATCCCGGCCGTTGAAGGCCTCTACGCAACCAAGCAGGTTGCCGATGATCGGCTCCTCCTAGGGTTCAGCAAATCCGGGTGGGGCGCTCTGAGCCTCTTGCTGCGCCATCCCGGCGTCTTCGGGTTTGCGGCGTCTTGGGACGCTCCCCTGATGATGAGTGAGAAGAACTTTGGGCTCTATGAGACCGCCGAGCACTTCGGGACCGCGGAGGCCATGCGGGGCTACGTTCCCGCGCATTGGGCGAAACGGAACGCTCGGTATTTCCAGCGTGATCCCCGCTTGGCCGTGCTGGGGCGAAACTTTTTCGGGACACGCTGGCTGCACGACTTGCCCCATACGTGGCGATTTCACCGCCTGCTGGACAAGCTTGGCATCCAGCACCTCTACGACAACAGCATTCGCGTCCCGCATACCTGGAACCCGGCTTGGATGCAGCCTGCTGTCCAAAAACTGATGTGTATGACGGCCGGAAGCGCGCGCTCGGGCCGATTGAGGGCGGTCGACGGGGTCGACCTGTAGATTTGCGGCCGCCATCCCGGAGGACGGAATCGCGCAAGGTCGCGATTCTGCTAGATTCCTGGGAGAGTAAGTCCATCCATGATCGCGCCCCCTCCCTCCGTTCGAGAGATCCTTGATCCCGAGCATTTGACGCTGGCTCCCAGGCCCTTCCCGCATCTCGTCGTGGATCGGTTCTTTTCTGAGGATCTCTATCCGGAGTTGAAAGCCGAGTTTCCCCAGATCTTGAAAATGGACCGGCCCGAGGGCTGGGGGCAGTCGCTTTACTGGGGCGACTCGAACTATGACGATCACTTGGCAAATAGCCCCGCATGGAACAGGGTCTTCCAAACGGTCCACAGCCAGGGGTGGATCGACTTCATCATCGGGGAGTTCGGCGACTACTGGATGAGCGAGGGGTGCGCGGTGGATCTTGGCAAGGCCGTGTACGTCCCGTACCTGGAGGACCGGATCGACAAGGAGTTGCTGAGCCTCAGAAAGCCTGCTCACGAGCCGCACGAACTCTGGTGCCGCTTGGATTTCTACCAGTCCTATAGCGGCTACTACCGACCGGTACACCTGGACCACCGGCGCCGACTGATCTCGATGCTGGTCTACTTCCAGGATCACGACGAGGCCGGAATGGAAGGGGGGGAGCTGATATTGCATCCTCCCAGCCTGGATCTGAAGATTCTGGAAAAGCTGGGCCTTTATCACGCGCCCAAGTCCTTCTCCAAGATGCGGGACCGCATGGCCAGTACGATTTCCGTGAAGCCGCGCGACAACCGCATGGCCGTCTTCCCGTGTGGGAAGGACTCTTGGCATTCCGTCCCGGCCGTAAGCACCGAGACGCTTCCTCGCCAACACATCCAGATCACGATTTCGAGCTCCATCGACGCATGGAACTGAGAGTGGGATGAAGGCTCCCGATTTCGGCAAGACCGCCGCCGATTACGCCGCGCACCGAGCTGGGTTCCCTCCGGAGTTGTTCGAGCGACTGGCCGAACACAGTGTCGGAGTCGCGGGTCAAAAGCTCATCGACGTGGGGACCGGTACGGGCGCGCTTGCTCGTGAGTTTGCGCGAACCGGTTGCGAGGTCACTGGACTCGACCCGTCGCAAGAGCTGATGGATCAGGCTCGGCGATTAGATGTGGAAGCGAAGTTGTCGGTGTCTTATGTGCGAGGCGTCGCCGAGGACACTGGCCTGCCCGACTCGTCCTTTGACGCTGCCGCTGCGGGAGTCTGTTGGCACTGGTTTGATGGGAATCGAGCGGCTCGTGAAATCCTCCGTATTCTCGCCCCCGGAGGCCGGCTTGCGATCGTTCACTTTGATTGGCTGGCCACGCCGGGTTCGGTCGCGGCGGACAGCGTGGATCTCATCGAAAGCTTGCTGCCGAGAACGCCCGGCAAGTCGCTTGCGCGGGCGGCGTTCTTCTCCGTCGTCCGACGATTGAAGCCTGAATGGGTGGAAGCCGAGGGCTCCGGGGTCCACCCGGATCGGTTTGCCGTCTTGGCGCGCGCCGGTTTCGAAGAACTCAAGAGTTTTTCGTTCGACGTCCCGGTGGAATACTCGCACCAAGCTTGGCGAGGGCGGCTGCGAAGTCATGCATTGCTCGGCGCCTCCAAGCCTGCGAAACTCGTAAAGCAAGTGGACCAGAGCCTCGCTGCGATGCTCCGGGAGAGACACCCGGATGATCCATTCACAGTGATGCATCGCGTCTTCGTGGTCCTCGGCCGGAAGGCTTCTAGAAGCTAGGCCGGTGCTGCTGCCGTCAACTTCTCATCCCGCTTGCTGTTGAACCGGTATCCCACGCCTGGTTCGGTTTGGAGCAGAACCGGCTCGGATGGATTCGCTTCGATCTTCTTGCGGATGTGTCCGATGTGGACGCGCAGTGTTTGCGCGTACTCGCCGTGGTGAGGGCCCCAAACCTCCGTTAGGACGCTGTCGGCTGTGACGACGCGGTCAGCATGCTTCGCCAGGAACGCGAGGATGTCGTATTCCGTCCGCGTGAGCTGAATCGCTCCCTTAGGTCCAGTGACCACGCGCTGTGCGAGGTTGAAGCGAAGATCGCCCGCGCTGATCTCCTGAGAGATAGCCCAAGACGTGCTCCTCCTCAATAGCGCTCGAACTCGAGCTTGCAGCTCTTTGGTACGGAAGGGCTTGACGATATAGTCGTCCGCGCCGAGGTCCAATGCGCGAACGATGGCGCCCGAATCTCCAGTGCCGGAGAGCACGAGGATCGAGCCTTGGTACCAGGTGCGCAAGCGCTCGCAGACTTCGAACCCGTCCAAGCCAGGCAGCGTCAGGTCGAGGATCAAGAGATCTGGATTGAGGTCGATCGTCGAGTCAATCGCCGATAGTCCGTCGGCCGAGTAATCGATGGCATAGCCGTCGTCGGACAGCGTCTCACCGACGCATTCCTGCACCCCTGGGTCGTCGTCAATGATGAGGATCCTGGACTGCTGCGTCGGCGGCGGCATGTGACTATACTCAAACTCCTCTCGACGGACTCACCGTCTAATTGCCCCACTAGTTTGCACACACGAGAGATCCGGGTCAACGAACAGTTGAGGCCTGACCAATAACAAGATCGATTGTCGGAGTAATAGGTTACACGTCCCCGTAACTCTCTTGTGATAATCGCAATTGAGCTGTGAGATCCGCTCGTATTTTGGCGTAATCGGCCTCTTCGTAAACGTTCTGCAGTTCGTTCGGATCCTTCTCTAGATCGAACAGCTCCCAGTACGGACCTTCCGTGTAGTACTCGATCAACTTGTGCGTCTTCGTCCGGATTCCGCGATTGGGACCGACCCGGTGGGCGGTCCAGAACTGGAAGCTGGGGTCGGTCATTTGATCCTTGGCCATGTCGCGGAAAGCCCAGGAGTTCTCGTAGTAGCTGTAGTAAGCCGCGCCGCGCCAGTCGTCTACCGCGTCGCCGGTTACGAGCGGGCGCAGGCTGCGTCCTTGCATGGTTTCAGGGGGCGCAATACCTGCGAAATCGAGAATCGTAGGGGCGAAATCGATGTTCATTGCGAAGCGGGATTCCGTCTGTCCGGCCGCAATCTTACGGGGATAGCGCATGAGCAAGGGGATGCGCAGCGCCGGCTCATACATAAAGCGCTTGTCGTACCAGCCGTGCTCTCCAAGGAAGAAGCCGTTGTCGGTGGTGTAGACGACCAAGGTGTCTTCAGCCTGGCCGCTTTCGTCGAGGTAGTCGAGGACGCGGCCGAGGTTCTCGTCGACGCCGTAGGTGGCCCGGTGATGGTCCTTGACGAAGCGGTTGAAGATCCATTCCTTCTTGGCCGCTGGGCTCAAATTCTTGGGCAAATCGGGATAGTCGCCGGCTAAGCTGACTTCGAACTTCATGTCCTTGGCTTCTGCGGCGATCGTGCGAGTGGCGTAATCGTCGTCGTAGGTAGGCGGCTTGGGCCAATCCACGTCTTCCCACAACTCGGCGTGCCGCGGGGCCGGAGTAAATGGGCGATGCGGAGCCTTGTGTTGGTAAACCAGGCACCAAGGGGCGTCGCCTTGACTATTGCGGCGTAGGAAGTCGAGGGCGAAGTCGGTAGCAACATCGGTCGAGTGACCGGACTCCTGACGGGGCTCTCCTTGATGCAAGAACTCGGGGTCCATATAGACGCCCTGGCCGGGAAGCACCTTCCAGTCGTCGAAGCCGGCCGGCGCTTCGCGGATGTGCCATTTGCCCATGAGGCCGGTCTTGTATCCGGCTCGCTGGAGGAGCTTCGGGAACGTGGGCAGTTTCGGATCGAGCGTCTCTACAGCGTCGGCCTTCTCCGAGTTGCCCCGGATGCCGTGTACGTGGCTAAGGCAGCCGGTGAGTACCGAGGCCCGACTGGGGGCGCAGAGCGAGTTGGTGCAGGTGGCGTGCGTGAAGCGGACGCCCTCTTCAGCGAGTCGGTCCATGTTCGGGGTGCGCAGGATGGGGTGACCGGCGCACGACATTTGGTCGTGCTGCTGGTCGTCCGTCATCACGAACAGGATGTTGGGACGAGGAGCGTCGTCGGCAGGCGTACTGCAACCCGCGCCGATCGCGGCGCCTGCTGTGAGTTGGAGGAGATTACGACGAGTCAAACGGGACATCGCCCGCTAGTGTAACCCGGTCGGAGGGCCGCTAATCGAGCGCCGCGCCGGCGCTGGTCGTCTCGGTCTCGCTCATCATGACTTCATGCGAGCTGAGGGTCCGGACGTAGTTGTTGACGCCGTCGAAGATTGATTTGGCGACTTGCTGGCGGTATTTGGAGGTCTTCAGCAACTTCTCGTCCGTGGGATTGGACAGGAAACCGATCTCCGCCAGAATGGCGGGCATCTTGGCGCCGATCAAGACCAGCATGGGGGCCTTGCGGACTCCACGATTACGGAGGCCGGGAGTGTTCTCGGCCAGGCCGCTGTAGAGTGCGGACTGCACTTTTGCCGCGAACTCGCTGGACTCCTCAATGCGGTCCTTCTTGGCGATCTTGCCGAGCAGATCTTCGAGCTCGTGGACGGAACTGTTCGCGCCGGCGTTCTCGCGGGCGGCGACCTTCATCGCCCAAGGATCGGTCGTGAAGTTGAGGTAGAAAGTCTCGACGCCGCGTACGCTGCGTGTCCGGACGGAATTGGCGTGAACGGAGATGAAGAGGTCGGCCTGGGCGGCGTTTGCGATGCGGGTGCGCTCGGTGAGTTCGGGGTAGCTGTCGCCGTCGCGGGTATAGAGAACTTCGGCGTGGAGTTCGTCCTCAATGAGCTGGCCGAGCCGCAGGGCTACGTCCAAAGTGACGTCCTTCTCCCGCAGACCGGACGGTCCGATGGAGCCGGTGTCGTGGCCGCCGTGGCCGGCGTCAATCACCACGCGGGAGATCTTGAGGCCGAGTGCGCGGATCAAACTCTGCGAACCGCGGGAGGTCGCCTGTGCGGCCTTGGGCGGCGCGTAGGAAGTCGCCAGGGGCTGCGCATTGGCACGCGCTTCGTCTGCAGTTGGGACTTCGGCACGAGCGAGTTGAACTTCCGGCTTGGCTGCGGGCGCGGGGCGCGGAGGCGTCTTGCCTCGGAGTTCGATGACGAGCCGCGGCGGGTTGGCCAGCCAGGAGACGTCGTAGGTCACGTCGTCCAGCAGGTCCAGGACCATCCTCGACTTGGTGGAACGGTTCTGGCCGATGCGAACGCGAGCGACGGCGGCGTCTCCGACCTCGTAGCTGGCGCCGCCGTTGAGGGCGCCGCTCAGGCGAGACGTGAACAGATCGAAGTAGAGCCGGCGCGGGCGAGAGAGGAAGTCGAACTTGTAATTGACGAAGTCGTTGAGTTCGACGACGATGCGGGTCGATTCCGGCGTCGACCAGTAGCGCAGGTCCTTCACTTGGGCCGTGGTCTTGAGAAGCCGCGTCGGCGCTTCCTGCGCGGAGTTCTGGAGCGGCTTGGCCGCGGGGAGAGAGACGGCGACGGCCTTCGGCTCGTCGACCGGCGCAGAGACTGGAGCCGGGACAGGCGGCGTTGGAGTCGCTTCTGCGACGACGGGCTCGTCGGCCTTGGCGAAGGCGCCGGACTCGATCTCCCGAATCGAATTGCGCGCTTTCGCAAGTAGCTGACTGTGCGGATACTCGCGCAGCAGGTAGCGATAGGCGGCGATCGCCGTATCGCTGTAGGGCTCCGGACCAAAGCGGGCGATCTTCATCGCTTCGACGTCGGCGGCTGCGAGCAGTGCATCGTCGCAGTAGGAACTGGCCGGAGTAATGCGGTGAACTTTGCGGAAAGCGTCGGCGACGAGCTTGTACTGCTTGATGCTGAGTTCGGGGGCGGGAACAGCCTTGAGGTCTTCGAGCAGGGTCTGGGCGCGGCGATACTGGTCGCCGGCCAGTTCGCGCTTCGTCTTAGCCGCGGCCGGAATCGCTACCACGGCGACCAGCAAGCAAACCAAGAGACTGCGATGTGCTCTCGTCAAGGGCTCCCGCTCCAACCACTTCGTTCTGTCGGGCCTCGAGAGGCCGTTCAGTTCGACGCCGTCTCGAATCGCAACGAGCCGTCGGAAGCCTCAACCAGCGCAATATGCGTGATTTCGACTTCCTCGTCCAACTCGCCGTCCTCCGGGACAGCCTGCACGGGGCGATAGTTCGACGTGATCCGTTTGACGTAGTCGCGAGTCTCCGAGTAGGGCGGAATGCCCTGGTATCGATCGACTGCTCCCTCGCCGGCGTTGTACGCCGCCAAGGCCAAACGGTGGTCGCCTTCGTATCGCTCCAACAGGAGACGCAAATACTGCACGCCCCCGCTAACATTCTCGGCGGGATCGAGAATGTCCTTTACTCCGAACCGCTCAGCGGTTTCCGGCATGAGTTGCATCAACCCGACGGCGCCCGCGTGGGACACCGCGTATGGATCAAATGCACTTTCCTGCCGGATGACCGCGAAGATCAAGTCCGGATCGACGTCGTGACGTTCGCCCTCGCGCCTCACCAGAGCATCTAAATCCACCCCTCGGGCGGATTCGCCTTGGACAACCGTAAGCCCTGGTGCGGCGACGCGAGCGCTCGTACTCGCCGACTTCGAGGATTTTCGCACGCGAACGCCGACTCGTACAAGTCGACCCGTGTCCGAATCCTCTCGAAACCGGTACTGCCGTACGACCGGTTCTGCGGCTGCTGGAATGGCTAAGAGCCACGCCGTCAGCGCGATAAGACCCCATCGCACAATCAGAACATTAGCACACGGCATCGTTTTCAGCAATCGGTTAAAAAACCGCTCGACCTTATTGTAGACGGGGTACGGAAGCGGAAAGCCGACCTGCCGTCGAAAATAGTTGGCTAGGAGGGGGCGAGGCGAGCCCTTGGGAGGTCGAGGCTGGGCTGCAGTCGGCAGGAGGCGTCCTGGACAGTCCCGTACGGTGTCAGGTTTTTGTCATGTTCCTGACATTTTGGCGGCTGTAAGTTGTTGATTGTTCGTTCTGGGAGGGGCCGTTTTGACGTGGCCCTGACGTGTTTCTCTTGCATAAGTCCTTTAATTTCAATACATCTTTGAGGGGGCAGGTAACATTGCTTCTCCGAAGGCGGCATCCGGTAGGGCCGGCGGCCCTAACATGCTTTATTTGTGTGAGTTAGCTGTTCTCGTGTAGTGCTCCTTGGGTGTCATGTCGTTCTGGGGTGATTTCCCGGACTTTGCCGCGTCGGGAAATCGGAAACACTCGGACCGGTCTGTGTTGCCCTGGCTGGGCTGAATGTTCGATCAGCTTGGCCGGACATGGTTCTTCGCGCGGGGCCTGATTGTCGAAGGGGGCTCCTTCGTCGGGTTCGAGGAGTTGACCACTGGGGAGTCGATTCTGATCTTTGAAGACGCCCGGGGCTCACGTCTCGATTCGGCCGTCGGGGCTTAGTTTCAGGGTAGACGGACGGGTCAAGCGGAATGCGGCTCCGGCTGCGGGATCTGCTTGAAAGTGCGGGCGCTAGGGGCGTGTGATGGCGCGCCGGTGAAGGCGTTGCTGGTGCGGATTGGCCCAAAAAAGCTCGTATTGGAGAATCCGTAGTTTGTTGCTGAGTAAAGAGTTAAGTGCGTCGAAGGCCGTCACCCGAAGGCGTCACCCGAAGGCTCGTCACCCGAAGGCGTGTCACCCGAAGGCCATCGCGGCGGCCGTGGCGGCGGCCATTGCAGCAGGAGGCGAACTCGCCCTCCCGCCCATGGAAATTCCTGGCCGCGGTACTTGCGCCATCTACCTTCTCGGCGGCGCAGACCACGGACTTTGGCAGCTCTAACGCAGAGCCATGAATCGAGCGCTTCGCAAGTCTAGCCATGATTGACTCCTCCGCCCCGCCTGTCGGAAGCATCCAGAGCGCCGACATGCCGTTCCCCTTCTCCGCAGCCGTTCTCAGTCCCAGCGAGAAACCTGCTTTGGCGCGAGGATCTCGTGAACAACCGCGGCACACCCTGGATGCCGCACATTCAGGTCCCCGACGCCGCACAAAGCGTGAAACGTGCGCCTGCGCTGGGCGGGACCGTGCAAGCCAAGACGAGGAAGGCGAAGAAGGGGACGGGCAGAAGGGTACAGGTCCCCTCGGGGCCGAAGTGCATCGAAGGCCGTCGCCTCCCAGCGGCCTCAACAGCTTTTTCCTGACAGAGACCTATCGTGGATGTCACTTTCGGCGCGTACCCTGCCGGACCACGCTAGCGCCGTACCACGAAGGCGGGCTCTTCAATCACCGCTGTATACTTCTCCGCCGGAACCAACTTCCAAACCTGAAGTTCGAGCTCGTCGAGATCGTCGAACGCCCCGTCAGCCGTCCTTTCGAAGTGCAGGTAGAGGGGCTCTACGAGCGCGAGCCCGCCAAACCGCTGAATGTGGCGGCGTCGGAAGTCGTCGTCGAACCCGACAGACTCGCCGGGACGAGCCGCCCGCTTGCGAACAGGATTCACAAGCACGTACTCTACCTCGGTGACGAGACTCCTGTCGGACGCTCCGGCGGGGGTTGCCGTGCTGAACCAAGCCTGAACCTCTACCTCGTCGGCGTTCATGTCAACGTGGAACATCCAGACCGCAATTGCATTTGAGCGAACGCTACTTCGAGTTCGCAGCGGGAGTTTCCCCGACAGCTCGAATCGATGGCTCTGAATCTGCCCACGAGCCGTCAAAGCGTGTGTTCCTGCCGGGGCTTCCGAAAGGCCGGTATCTGACCACAAGAAAAGGTTCGTGAACCGCTCGTTTGTTCTCCGCGGCCCCGACCATGCGTACCCCGGTAATGCTGCCCTCAAAGCCGCGTCTAGATTGACGATTTGACCCTGCAGAATCGCAACGTCATCGTAGGGGTTTTCAAAGGGAAGTCGCGGGCCACTCTCCAGAACTATCTCTCCTCGCACACCGCGCAGCTCAAGAGCCATCTCCGGCGAAGTTGATTCGGCGGAGAAGCGAACATTCACCTGGCTCTTAGATTGACCCTTGGCTGCGGGAAGCGCAGCCAAGGATGCTTCGAGCGGCGGCCCAACGAGCTCGACCGATGGTGGAGGTGACTCGGGAAGCCGAATCAGCATCGCGAAGGGAGCCGCCAGCAATCCGACTGCGAGTACGATCCGTGATCCCAAAGTTCCGCTTCGCCGATACTGCCTCGCGATGACGTAGACGAAGACGGCAAGGAGCACATAGGCGCATTTTTCGCCCGTGAGATTTCCGACCTGAACCTCGGGACCGAGACTGGCTGCCACGATCGCCGATATCGTCATCGAGATCAATGCCGCCACAGCGGCAACGAGGTATGCTGCCATCCCGCTCGTGACGGCGGCAATCGCGGAGGCCGCGAGCAGCCACTCCGCATAGGACAAGGACCCGTGGACTGTCGCCGAAGCCCATCGGCTCGGCTCCAACCCGAAGTAGCCCAGCAGGGCGGTATCCGCGAGTGCCGGAAGCAGCGCGAAGCAGCCGACCAGCAGCAGAGCCTTCGCCAAGAAGACGGCCGTCGGTCGCAGCGGGCGAGTCATCCATTGCTCGCGCGTTCCGACGAGCGCATCTTCGTGGACGACCATCGCGGTCGCGACCGCGCCGAGCAGCCAGGGGATCAAGGGAAAGAGCGAATCCCACAACGCCCTCGCCTCAGTCCGCTTCCAGGGCCCCCAGGCCGTTACCGCCGCCCCCACAACTAGCAACATTGCGAAAATCAACAGCACCCAGCGAATCCGCCGCAGATCCTTCCGCACGATCAGCCAGATCTGCGACCACATCGCGTCAGTTCCTCCCCAGTGCCAAGAAGATCTCGCGCAGCGTCAGCTCGTGCGCGCTCCATTCAGCTCCGTCGCCGAACTGCTCGCGCACGTCCGCCGCGGCCAGCTCTGCATCGAAACTCTCATGGTTAAACGAGTAGCCGTTTTCGGTACGTTCCACCGAGCACCAGCCTGCGGGCCATCCCCCGTGGCGGTCCGTCTCGCCGACTCGGGTCACCTCCAAGCGTCGGAACCGCGCTCGCAGGCTCGCAAGCGGTTCGGAGACACGCAGCGTCCCGCGCTTCAGGAAGCCGACCTGATCGCACAGCGTCTCCACCTCGGCCAAGTCGTGCGAGGAGACGAAGACCGCCGCGCCGTGCTCGCGTGCCAGCTCGGCGATGCCGGCCGTCATGTCGTCGCGTACACCGGGATCGAGCCCGCTAAACGGCTCGTCCAACACCAGCAGCTTCGGTCGATAGGCCAACGAGGAGATTAGCGCCGCCTTCATGCGCATTCCGCGAGAACAGTGCTTCAGCTTCTGCCCGAGCGGCAGCTCGAACCGATCGAGCAGCGCGTCGCGGTACGCCGCGTCCCAATTCGGATAAAGAGATCCGGAAAACTCCAAGAACTCGCCGACCGTCATCCAGTCCGGCATCTTTTGGTTCTCGGACACGTAGCCGATTCGCTCCAGCGTCTCCGGCCCTAGCCGCCGCGAATCGACGCCCAACGCTTCCGCCCGTCCGCTCGTCGGCCGAGTTAGGTTCATCAGCAAATGAATCGTCGTCGTCTTGCCCGCTCCGTTTGGACCCAGGAAGGCGTACCGCGCCCCTTCCTCGACCGAGAGAGACATCCCGAGCAACGCATCGACTTTGCCGAAGCGCCGCGAAAGCTCATGCGTGGAAAGAGCGACTCCCAATAACCTAAGTAGGAATTATAGACATACAATTCGGCGTTTTTGGGAAGTTAGCGTACGCTCCGCGGTTGGGAGACGAAAAGGGTGGCGTCGTACGGCGGTGGGATCGTAGGTCGCGAATAGAGAAGGAAGGGGACGGGATCGCTTTGAGCTCCCACGGCTCGCGCCGTGGGCTAATGAAATCCCGCCCTCCGGGCTGAGCAAAGGGCTCTTGCTTTGCACATCGCGTCGGGAACCCGCATTTCAAAGGGCAAGCGGGGAGAGACGAAGGGACGCTCTCAGCGTGCAGCCGATGCGGCCGGCCGGCCCACCCAGATCGACCCGGTCCGCGGCGCACGCAACTCGTCGCCAGACTCGCCGACTCTGATATCGACGCGCAGCGAGCCCGAGGCCCGCAATGAATCCGGTATGCGCACGTTCGCCTGAAAGACTCCGGCCACCAGTCCTGGAGCATCACCGAGGTAGAGGAGCGCAGCAGGCTCTTCGTCCACCTCAGCAGAGGCTTCTCCCACAGGCCTGGCGAACGGCGGAGTCGCTATCGCGCCGTCGGCTCCGGGCGGGTCTGTGAGTCCCGCCCCGGTCCCAAACAGCACAATGACCGAGCCCGGAGCCGCCGGGTTGGATTGCGTATTGAGCGAGCCGTTCTGGTTGAGCGCGGCCGCCTGTCGTCCGTCCACGGTAAACAACGCTGGAGCCGCTGCCGCCAGCGTCAAGCTCTTCGGCTCGGAGAAGATTCCGTCGACCTCGACTTGAATACGGCTTACACGCTCGTTCGCGAAACGCTTCCGATCGCCGACTCCGTGAAGGCTCCCCGAAACGGCGGTGGCGAACGGGACGATCGCATTGATCTGCCTCGCCGAGACGAAGAGCAAGGGGGCGGGCGTTCCATCGATCCAGACGCGTACACCGGCCAGTTGGGTCGTCACCCGTCCGTCCGCGTCAAGCGAGGCTCCGACGCCCTGCTCCGGCCCGAGTCCCACGCCGAACAGGGATCCGATGCCGCCTGGCGCGGAGCGACCGAAGTTGGGAGTGAACAACGATCTGGAGACCAGGGGACGTATTTGCGAAGGACACGCGCTCGGACCGGCGACCCTGCGGACTCTTCTCCGCCCGTCGATGAAATAGAGATCCCCAGCAGAGTCGACCTGCAATCGCCAGGGCGAACGCGCGCGCCCCTGGGGCGCCAAGCCTCCGTCTCCCGCTGGGGCGTCCCCGGGCCAGGTCGGCACGATGGTATCGAGAACGCCGTCAGGCCCGAGACGCAGCACGCCGCCGAAGACCGTCAAATAAAGGTTGCCGCTCCCGTCGCCGGCAGCCGATCCGATTCCATCCTGCCGGAGGGGGAGTTCCACCGCACTAGCCTGGCCGGCCGCATCGAAC
>Ga0070726_10003619_pt1 | contig 12879 bp, 13 predicted proteins | sample tdAd471_FD_67275 | JGI IMG/M metagenome (GOLD analysis project Ga0070726, IMG submission 67275) | Marine sediment microbial communities from the Atlantic coast under amendment with organic carbon and nitrate - tdAd47.1 | ecosystem: Environmental > Aquatic > Marine > Coastal > Sediment | place...
AACCGTCGCGCCCGGGATCGCTGCCAGGATCCCCATAATCTTCTGCTCGACCTCACGCTCGAACTGCTGCTTGTGCTCGAAGTAGTTCGAGGCGACCGCGTCGTCGTCCGTCCGGGCCCTAAGGGGCGTACCCGTTGAGCCGTCGATCACGCTGATGTTGGCAAGGTCGAGACCCGAGATCGCCTTGGACACGAGCCTGGCGACCGCGTCCACCTCGGCCTGCTTGACGGGCAGGCCCGTGCGCGTAAAGACTGTCACCGAGGCCGTCGGCCGCTTGGCCGCCATCCCGATGCCCGTTGGCGCAGGGATATCGAGAAACACGCTCGCCTTGCGCATACTCGGAAAGTTCGAGATCGTTCGCGCCAGCTCGTTCTGAAGCGCCATGTGAAACATCTGCTGGTTGACTTCGCGCGGGTTCGTCCACTTCATCTGCTCGGTCAGGTTCGAGAACAACAGCGTCCCGTCCGAGGGAAGAACACCCTGCGAAGCCAGCAACCCCTCGGCCCTTGGCACGTCTTCTTGCTTCAAGAGCAGCTTGCCCTGCGAATCGATATCGGCATCGATCCCACCCGAGCGGAGGGTCGTCAGCGCCTGGGATTTGAATTCGGGATCAGCACCGGCATACAGCTCGGCCCGGTCGGGGCTGCCCGCCCAGACGCCCACCAAAATGAGCATCATGCCCATCACCACAACCGTCATCAGAACCAGGAGCCTCGCCGTGGGCGTCAGCTTCCCGATCTGGTCGGTCGCGTTCTTGAGAATGCGTCCAAATGAGTCGACCATGTGCCGTCGGCCTCCGTGCCGTCATCAGAACCTGCACCATCCTGGCGCAGCCCGTCGGGCAGTGGCGCATCGACACACACCGACCCCGGGCGTGCGATACGTCGGCACTCCGAAGCCACTTGCTTGAACTTGCGCCTCTATCGGCAAGAAGTGCGCGGAATGCACGCGCACAAGCTGCGCATCAGACGCGCAGCTGCTGGATCTCGGCGTAGGCCTCAAAGACCTTGTTGCGGACCTGCTGGAGCAGACGGAAAGCCGTGTCCGCCTTGGCCGTCGCCAGAAGCACGCTCTCGACGTCATCTCGGCGGCCAGTCGAAAGATCCTCGATCGCCTGCGTCGCGTCCTGCTGGAGCTTGTTGACCTGCTCGATGTTCTCCATCAAGAGGTCCTTGAACGCCGGGCCGGTTGTCTCGCCGGCCTTCTTATTCTGCGCGATGCCCGCAGCCTGCTGGGCCTGCTGCGCGCCGCCGACAAGTCCGAGTGGATCCGTCATCCCGCAAACTCCTCACCGTCCCGGCCGATCCGGGACGCGCTCATCCTGCGCTTATTAGCCGATCAGACGCAAACCAAGGGCCAGCATCTGCTTCGTTGTTTCCGCCGCCACGACGTTCGCCTCGTACGCCCGAACCGCCTCCATCGCATCGATCCGCTCGGTCGTCGTATCGATGTTGGGCTCTTTGATGTACCCCGAAGCATCGGCATACGGGCTGTCCGGAGCGTACTTCAGATTGAACGGCGACGGATCCTGCCCGATCGCCCCCACGTGCACACCCAGTGCCTGTCCCTTGCCGCTCTGAGCCCCCGGATTCCCGGCCGCCAGGTACGCGATCCGCCTGCGGTACGGGCTGTAATTGCCCTGTGCATCAAGGATTGTGTTCTTGTTGCTGATGTTGGCACTGATGACGTCCAGCCTTGTCCGCTGGGCGATCATGCCGCTGGTCGAGATATCAAGTGAGCCGTACACCGGTCCGTCCTTTCTCTCTCAATCAGACGCGCTGTGAGATCGCGATGCCCAGTGTGCCCATACTCGACCGCATCAGATCTGTCGCGACCTGATAGGCCGCCATGTTCTCCGACAGATCCTGCATGAGCTGCTCCAGATCGCGGTTGTTCCGGTCATGTGCCAGCACGCCGCCCGTGCTGGTGAGCGGCTCAAGCTCGAACCCACCGTCACGCTGCACCCTGATCTGGCGATCGCTGGCAAGATCCAGCTGCCCGTGCATCCCGCCCGTCTTGGTTCGGCGATCATCCACCGCCCGGGCCAGCCACTCCTGGAAGTCCCCCGGCGACACCTCTTTCTGCTGAAAGTTCGGCGTCGTGATATTGGCGATGTTGTGCCCGATCAGCCTGTTCCGCTGCCCCGCAAAGCGAATCGTCGCTTCGAGAGCAGGCATAGCACCAGAGCTGAGCACATCATCCAATATCATCGCTTCAGACTCTCCAGCAAACGGCGGACCAACTTAGCACTTGCCCCAGACCCCACCCAGTCCCGGTATCAATTCCGCCTCACAGCGACTGCGAGACCTTCTCCTCTTCCTTCCACTTCTTCAGCTTGAGCCCCAGCGTCCGCACACCAATCCCGAGGCTCTTGGCCGACTTCTGGCGGTGCCCGCCGAAACGCTCCAGCGTCCGCACGATCGCGTCCCGCTCGAGTTCCTCGAGCGTCAGGTCAGGACGCACGATGTCAGCAAGCGCCGACGACCTCGCCGGCCCGTTTGACTCTTCTTGCGCCTCCGAATGCGCATCACGAGGCGAAAGCGTGCGCTCAACCTGCGCGTTCGTCGATTCCACGAACGCGCTCGTCGCCTCGCTCCGAACCCGGACCGCCGGCGAATCGCCCGAGGCCGCCCCATCTCCCACCCCGGCTGCCGAAGTCATCTCGAACTCGAAGCCCATCATGCCGAGCCACGGCTCGATCATCTCGCGACCGATCTCGCCCGTCTGCCTCGCACGCCCGAGCACCACCGCGCGCTCGCAGATGTTCTGCAGCTCGCGCACGTTGCCGGGCCACGTGTACTTCTCCATCAATTCGAGCGCCTCGCCCGTAAAGCCCATCGCCTCCACACCCTCACGCCCGGAAATCTGCTTCACGAAATGCGAAGCCAGCTCGCCCACATCCCCCGAACGCTCACGCAACGGCGGCAAATGAATCGGCAGCACGTTGAGTCTGAAGAACAGGTCCTGCCGGAAGTCGCCCCTGGCAACGGACCTGGGCAAATCGCGGTTGCTCGTCGCCACCACGCGCACATCCACACCGATCGTCAAACTCGAACCCACTCGCTCGAACGCACGCTCCTGCAGCACACGCAAGAGCTTGGCCTGCAGTGGCGGCGGAATCTCGCTCACCTCGTCAAGCAGCAGCGTCCCGCGGTCGGCAAGCTCGAAGCGACCCTTGCGCAGCTGATCCGCCCCCGTGAACGCGCCCTTCTCGTGCCCGAACAATTCCGACTCAAGTAAACTCTCACTCAGGGCCGCGCAGTTCACCGCCAGCATCGGCCCCTCGCGGCGCTGGCTCACCTCGTGCACCGCGCGAGCCACCACTTCCTTGCCAGAGCCGCTCTCACCGATGATCAGAACCGTGCCCAGACTCTCGGCCACAGCCGCGACCTGCTCGCGTACCCGCCGCATCGCCGACGATGTCCCGATGAGACGATCCAGCCCAAACAGCGACGCCCCGGCATCCCTCGAAACCGTCGGCGCCGACTGAGCCTTGAGCACCGCGTTCTCGCGCACAATCTTGACGTGCTGGCAGGCCCGCTTAACCGCGATCACAAGCTCGTCGCCCTGGAAGGGCTTGGTGATGTAATCGAACGCCCCCAGCTTCATCGCCGAGACAGCCGTTTCGATCGTCCCGAAAGCCGTCATCAAGACCACCGGCAATTCCGAGTCGATCTCGCCCAGCTTCTCGAGCAGCTCGATGCCCGAGAGCCCGGGCATCTTGAGATCGGTCACAACCGCGTCCGGGCGCTTCTTGGCCGCAACGCCCAGAGCCTGCTCGCCGCTCTCGGCCGTCACGACCGCAAACCCCGCACGCTGAAGCGTCGAGCCCACGCTGTCGCGCATCATCTCTTTGTCGTCCACCACCAGCACAGTCTTCATTGCTCGCTCCCACTCGCCCGGCTTGTCCCAGCCGTGACGTGAATTTCGCTCTGATTGCTCCCGCTGGGCAGCAGCAGCTCCACCACCGCGCCGCCCGGATAGCTCTCGTGACTCTCGGCGTTACGCACACGGATCTGTCCGCCGTGCGCATCGATGATCCGGTGCACGATCGCAAGCCCGAGCCCCGTGCCGATGTTCCGCGTCGTAAAGAACGGGTTGAACATCCGCTCGCGCACCTCATCCGTCACGCCCTGCCCCGAGTCGCTCACACAAATCGAAAGCGCCGGCGTGCCGTCGTCATCCGTCAAAAGCTCCGCCTCGCCCCACCGCACCTCGATCGCCGGCGAGCGTTCACCCGCGTTGCTCGCCGCCGCCTCGGCCGCGTTGCGCACGACATTGACCAGCGCCTGCTGTAAGAGAGAGGCATCCGCCTCGATCTCACACGCCCGGCCGGCGAGCTTCATCTCTACCCGTGCCTGGCCCTCGAGCAACTCCCTGCAGCTCTCGGCGGCCCGATCGATCGCGTCGGGCAAGCCGACCTCGATCCGTCGGACCTGCATCGTTCGGCTAAAACTCAGCACATCCCCCACCACCGCGTCCAGGCCGCTGACCACGCGCCGAATCTTGCGCGCAATCTCGCACTCGCCCGGGCGATCGACAAGGTCCGTCGTCAGCATCTCCGCGTACAGCCCGATCGAACCCAGCGGATTCCGCACCTCGTGCGCGATGCCCGCTGCCATCTCGCCCAACGCCGCCAATCGCCGCGACCGGTCGAGCTCGTCGTTAGCGCGCCTGAGTTCACCCTTTAAGCGCACAACCTCACCCGTCAGCCGCTCGTGCGTTTCCTGCAGCTTGTTGGTCACCTCGTTGAAGGCGCTAAACAGCTCGCCGAGTTCACTCGAACTCACATTCATCGCGGGATGGATCGGGGCATCGGACACCACTCAGGCCTGCCTGTCCTGGTACCGCGGGCCGCGTGACGATGCCTGCCCGTACGACTTCACCGCCGCCCCGCCTCGCTTGACACCCGAGATCTGGCTCTTGACGCGCTCGCGCCGATCCTCCATCCGCCTGCGGTCATCCTCGTCCCTTGCCGCGATCGAGGACATCATCGCCGACAGCGTGTCGAGCCCCTTGCGGAGTTCCTCCCGCTCGGCATCTGCCAGCTGATTCACGTGATCGTCCCACCGCGCGCGGAACGGCGTCATGCGCAACGAAACCTCAGAAATGTACTCGATCAAACGCTGACGCTCGGTGAGCACACCCAGCAACGCATCGGTGTCCTCGCTCTCGACCAGGGTGTGCTGACGCACGCTCAGCGCCTCGAGCTGCTCGTACAGCCCGAGCTGCTCGTGCACGAGCGCGATGAGCCCAACGGCCGGGCTTTCCTGCGGTGTCTCGGTCATCCTTGACCCTTTCGAACGTGCGGGCTCCGCCGCCGCTATCTACCCTCGCTACCCGTCCAGTCCTTCCGAACGCATGACCGCAAGCTCGTAGCTCGAATCGAGCCACCGCTCCCAGTCCGCCCTCGACATGGGCAGCGACTTGTCTTCCCAGGCTTCCTTCGGCAGTGACTCATAGAATCGGCGCGCCCGCTCGCTTGCGGTCCGCGCCCGTTCCAGATCACCCAGCTCGAAGTACGAATTGAATATCTGCACCATCGCCACCAGTGAGGCCGCCTCATCCGAGTACCGGTCCTTGGCGATCGAGTACGACCGGATCGCGCTCTCGAACTCACCGAGATCGAACGCGCAGTCGCCGATGTAAAAGTAACTATTCCGCAGGTATAGCTCTTCGAGCACCGTCCGCCTTCTCGAATCGATCGACTCGAACCCGTCGCGCGCTTCCGCGTACAGATCCGCCGCCTGCTCCAGATGAGCCTTGCGTTTCTCTGCCAGCTCCCGTGCGACAGAAGGCGCCACCGTGCCCTGCGTCAGCGTGTCTCGGATGCTGTCCGCTTCGAGCCTGCGCGCATCGCCCAGCAGGAAATTCAATCGGTGCACCTCGCGCGTGCCCACACCCCTGGCGACCGCTTCCGTCAGGCTCTCGATCGCCCGCGGGTACTGCCCCTTGAGGTAGTACACCTGGCCCAGAGCCGCCAAGGCCGAGGCGAATGCCTCCGAGTCGACATCGCCGATCTCGCCCCGGATCACAACACCCAGCAATTCTTCCGCACGCTCGTCGTTGGATTCATCGCCATCCGAGAGGTACACCTGCGCCAGCGGCACGTAGCTCAGAACCGCGTAAGGGCCCACGTGCCGACCCTGCTCGGCATCGTGGGACGCGTTGAGCAGATCCTCGAACTGCGTGGCCGCCAGCGCGTACTCGCCGCTGGCCTGGTACGCCCGCGCGAGCCTGAACTGCGCCTCGGGCACGCGCGGATCATCCGAGATCGTCGAGGCGAACTCGATGAACCCCGTGATCGCCTCGGCCGAGTCGCCGCCGCGGTCGTACGCGTCGGCCGCGTTCCACAGACTGCTCGCATACGCCGCGTCGTTGTCTTCACCGGCGATCGCGTCGGCGTGCCTGCGGTAGTAATCCGCCGCCCTGATGAAGTACCGCTGCGTCTGCGCCCGCGTCACCGGGTCCGCATCCGCAAGATCGATCACGTGATCCTGCCCCTGCACCGCGCTGTCGAGCATGTCCGTCGCCAGCGCCAGATTCACGCGAGCCTGCGTGTCGAGCACCTCGACCGGAGCGCCGTCCAGCCCCCACAGATCCTCAGCAAGCTGCGCGTACTGAGCCGCAATCACCAGATCGTTGCGCACAAACTGTTCTTCGCATCGGCTCAACAGACTCCGCGTGCCCTCTTCGAGCAGCGCGTGACCAGCCTCGTTCTTGGCCTCGTCGACAAACCGGACGTACGCGCTGACCGCCTCTTCCATGCTCACCTGCGCCGGGTCCGTCTCGGCGATCGCCGACTGCACGTTGCCCCGCCCGAGCAGGGCCGCCAGATACGCCTTCGAGCTGGCGTAGTCCTGCGTCACCACATCGAACTGATCCAGCGCCAGCTGCATCTCATCGGTCTTCTCATACGCGTTGCCGAGCGCCAAGAGCGTCTGCGCGTACAGATCCGTCCCGTCGTCGATCAGCTCGGACGCTCGTTCAAGCTGCTTGCGGGCCTCGCTGACCGCTCCGATTTCCATGTACGCCCGGCCCAGCAGCGTGAACAGCTCGCCCCGCGGGTTCGCCCCCGCCGCGGCGACTCTGGGCATCTCGCGCAAAAGCCCCGTGATGGCCTCGTCCGTGTACCCGCGCGCCAGCTGGATCTCCGCGCGCCTTGCTGTCGCCCAGCACCGGTCACCAACAACCAGCAGCGGGTCCTGTGTCAATTCGATCAGCATCGCCTCAGCGAATTCGTACTTGGGGTACTGCTCATCGAGCACCTCCTCGATCAACGCCTTGCGCAGCCCGACGCGCGCGGCCACGCTCTCTTCGGGCAACCGCTCGATCCGGTCTTTGGCCTCGTCAAAGCGCTCGGTCGCGATCAGCGCCTCGACGCGCAGGACCTGGTCCTCGCCGTTGAGCGCAGCCCCGGCGTGCTCGGCCGACGCGAACTCCGCCAAGACCGACTCATGGTTTGCCCGCTGGCTATTGAGCAGCTCCCGCTCGGCCCGCCCGATCGCGCGACCCCGCAGCACGTGGAACTGCTCGAGCTGCTCCTTCGTGAAGTAGGCCGCATCGACATGCGGCCGAACCTTCTGGTTCAGCACCCCGATCGCGTCGGTGTACTCGCCCCGATCGATTCGGCTCGACGCCTGGCGCAGGTGCCCGTCGATGTCCGGCTGGGGCTTGGTCATCACCACGCCCACGAGACCCAGTAGCAGCAAGAGCACCGCCACCGCGAGCGTCGGCACCTGCCAGATCTCACGCCACGAGCGCCTGCCCGTGTTCGTCTGGATGACTTCCTGTTCGCTCAACACGCACCCCGGCGTCGCTGCGCACCCATTGCGCGGCGTCCGTAGAGCGTTATCGGGATCTGCCCCGCGCAAGCTTGACGCTCGACGCGCAGAATCCGCCGACCAGGCCTCAATAAGGGGGTGCTACTGGTCCGATAATGGCTCGTTGGCTCGGGTGAGCACCGCGGACCGCGCCAGCAGGTCGCCGCGATGTCGGCCGCTGGGATCCGAGAGCGCAAGCATCGCCACCGGCGGCAGGACCCACTTGATCATGTTCCGCACGAACGACCGCCCGATGCTCGGCGGGCGGAACTGACCGGCCGGCAACCCGCCCGAGGCCACATCCACCCGCGCCACGATCAGGCCCGTCATCGTCTTGCCGACCGATCGCCCAAAGAACGCCTCCGACACCGAGCAGTGCGCGATGTTGATCAGAATCGCCATCGCTAGAGGCCCCACATCCAGGCTCCCCGTCGCCGGAAGCGCCAGCGGCCCGAGCACCTCCACCACCGAGAGATCCATCACCCGCGAGACAATGAGCAACCCGATGAACCCGTCGATCGCCGTCGCCGCCAGTCGGCGACCGGGGCCGGCGATCGCAAGCCCGGGCGGCAGCATCACCACGCCCGCTTCGCCCGGCGGCCTGAGCACAACCAAAAGCACCACCGCCATCAAAAGCAGCAGGCTGAACGCCAAAAGGCGGAACTCGTTGGGCGAAACGGGCACCGTCACGTTGGCGGGCCCCGCATAAAGCGACCGCCCCTCGATCAGGCTGAACTCCACGATCCGGCGCACAGGGTTCGGCACAACCTCCGGCGCGGGCAGGCCCGATTCGACCCCCTCGGTCACCTCGCCCGGCACGCTCCAAGCCAGCACAAGCCGACCCGTGCTGTGCAATACAGCCGAGGCACTCTGCTCACCGACCGGATCGATCACGCCCAGCATCAGGGGCTCTGCTGGCCCGAGCGACCACACCGCGCTGCGCCCCTCGCGTTCGCCAAGCGCGATCACCTCGTCACGCCAGACGCCCACGATGCGAACGCCACCCACAGAATCGGGCCGCTGGATTTGGACTACTGACCACTCGCCGCCGCTGAGTGTGTGCATCTGCCACGCATCGCTTGCCTGCTCGACGATGTGCAGCCCGGTCTCGCTCTCAAAGACCGAGATCGGAGTTTCACCACTGATCTCGGGGCTCTCGTTCTTGGTCCAGGCGCTGCCGACACGGGTCCAGAGCTCCACGTCCCTGGCTTTTTGCACCACCGCCTGAAGCTGTCCATCGTGGACCGCTATGCCGTACACCCGCTCGACATCATCGATGGTGCCGACGAGCACGAACCGCGTCTCTGGCGAACGGATCCAGAGATCGCGTACGCCCGTCGGGCGGATGCTGAGCATCATGATCTGGCGTTTGCCCGTCGCCTCCGGCCCGAAGAGCATGTACACACTCTCGCCGTCGGCCGCCAGATGCGTGGGGCGGTGCGTGAGCGCTGCGACTGCCCGCAGCCGCCCGCTCGGCGCGGGCGTCGAGTGCTGCGTGGGTGTGCGTGGCGGCACGTGCGCCAGCGACGCGACCGTCTCGCCCGGCACCTGCACCACGAGCCAGCCATGCGAAGCCGAATCCGTCGCGGCATCGCCCGGCAGCTGCGCCCGCGACACAAAGGCTGTCACAGCCGCGATCAGGATGAGCAGCGACGCGACAGACCTCAACGACCATCCCCCTGCGCCACGGGGCGGATGTCCTCAAGCCGGATCACCTCGTCGATACCGAACCGCTTGATCAGCCCCCCCAGATCGAACACGACCGGCCTTGGCCTGCGATCCGAGATCTCCATGTCTTTCAGGTTCAGTTCGATCCGAGTCTCGGCGCTGGGCACATCGACCTTCATCCGCGAGGGAACCCGCTGCTGACGCGTCGGCTCGATGTGATTGAGCACCCGCTCGTGCAGCGACAACTCGGACCGCGCGATGAGCGAGCCGTCGTCGGAAAGCAGGTCCACACCCACCGGATCGAACACAGTCCGTGTCAGATACACACGCCTTGTGCGCCCCGATTCGTTGAACTCCACCGCGAACACCGCCGCCGGGTCGAGATCCTGGCGATCCGCCTCGACGACAACCCCCGCGTAGTCACTCTCGGGCGAGGGCCAGCGGACCAGGTCCGCCAGAATCATCAGATCCGTCGGCAAGACAGGCACGCCCACACGCTCGATCGCCAGGTCCCGCGCGCCCCGCTGATCACCGACAAACGCTCGCTTGACATCCAGACGCTCAATCCACCAGAACCGATCATCATCGCACCCGAGCAGCAGATACGTCTCGCCCAGCTTGCCGATCGTCAGCGCGACTTGCGAAGGCCGAACCGCCTGCAGATGCCCCTCGCCCTGTTCGTAGTGCTTGTCGCCCTCGGCGTCGGTGTACCGCAGCCCCACCGTCGCCCGCGCCCAGAACCGATCCAGCGCCCCCACACGCGCCTCGGCCTGCGCGTAGACCTCTTCATATGTCGGCAAAGACCCGACATCCTCCGGCGCGATCGGTGTCGGCTTCGCCCGACACGCGGCTAGCAACACAACGCACAAGGCGAACGCGATGATGACAAACGCTTTACGCATCGCCCGGATCCAGGACCTGCTCGACCTGCTCGACGAGCTCGGCCAGCGCTTCTTCATCCAATTCTCCCGAGGCCTGCGGGTCGTGCACCGCGATCGGCTCGGTTCCTTCCTCGGAGCCCTTGGGCAATACGAGCAGCTTGCCTTCCTTGGTGCCCACGTATTCGAGCTGACGCTTTCGCATCAGCATCAGAGCCAGCACGTACCGGAACGCGACCCGCTTGGGTTCCTCGGCCTCGCCCAATTGCTCGAACAGATCGAGCAGGCCGTCGGCGCTGATGATCGCGTCCTGCTTCTTGCCGGGCTCGTTGACATGCGTGCGCCAGGTCGCAAAGACGCGGCGATCCTCATCGGGTCTCGCCCCGCCCTCCCAGGCTTTGAATGAGTAATCGAGCCTTTCCAGCTCGTCCTCACTCTGACCATCGAGCAGGACGACAACCATGAGTTCGCCCGGCACAAGGGCCTCGCCCGTGGAGGCGCAGCGGTTGGTCGAACGCGGGATCGCAAAGGGTTGGGTGGTACTCACAGAGCGAGTCTACGACCGCTACTTGCAGGACAACTCAAAGAACCGCTGGGCGGTCCCCGATCGCCCCACCCGGAATCGCTTCTGCTGGCCGCAGGTCGGGCATCGGGCGACATACTCCGGGTCCTCGGGCCTGCGGTAGACCCGGACGTACTGATTCGCGCATTTGAAGTAGATCCGCAGATAGGGCTTGGACTGGCCCGGGGTCTGGCCCTGAGTCTGGCCTAGGGCCTGGCCCGGACCTCTGGGATTCTGTGGCGATTGGCTCATACAGCACCGGTATCGACCAAACCCGTGCGAACGGTTCGAAACCCGTTTGAGTGTCCGGGTGATGTTCGATGTACCGGAAATCCCGCCGCCGGGCCGATCTACAATCGTTCTGGCCCGAACCGGGCCATACTAAACCCATGACTGGCGCACTGACCATCCTGCCCGACCCTCCCCCGCCGCCCACGGCCATCGGTCTCATCGCCGGCGGGGGCCGCCTGCCCTCGCTCGTGGCCGAGGGACTCAGAGAGGCCGGGCACCCGGTTCATGGGCTGGGCCTGTCGGGGATGTACGACCCGGAGCTGCCGCTGCTCTGCGACACCTTTCGCACGGTGGGCCTGCTCCGCGTGGCCAGCTGGGGCAAGGCGTTTCGGCGGATGGGCGTCCACCACGCGATCATGGTCGGCACGGTCGACAAGGCCCAGCTCCACCACGATCCGCTCAAGATGTTCCGCTCGATCCCGGATCTCAGGACGATCTCGATCTGGTACCGTAAGCTCAGGCACGATCGCCGGAGCCACGCGCTGCTCAAGGCCGTCGCCGACGAACTCGACCGCAGCGGAGTCAGCCTCATCGATTCAACCATGTCCATCGGAAGCCAGCTTGCAACCAGTGGCGTCATGACCCGGCGCAAACCCACAGCGGACCAGATGGCGGACATCAAATTCGTCTGGCCGCTGCTTACAGAGACCCTGCGCCTGGACATCGGGCAGGCGATCGCTGTCCGTGACCGCGACGTCATCGCCGTCGAGGCGGTTGAGGGCACCGACCGGATGATCACGCGCGTCGGGGCGCTGTGCAAAGCCAAGGGTTGGACGCTCTGCAAGGGCGCCCGGGCCGGCCACGACCGCCGATCGGATGTCCCCACAGTCGGGCTCGACACGATCAAGAACCTCTACGACCAGGGCGGGCGCTGCCTGGCGCTGGCGGCGGGCGATGTCATCATGCTCGACAAACCCTACCTGCTCGATCTGGCCGACGAGATGGGCATCGCGGTCATCGGCGTGCCCATCGGGCCGGGCAAGACCACGCCCATCCGCGACGACACCGACGACTCCAAAGACGCACCCGCCTAAGCCCCGATGGCAGGCGACCCCGAACATCCATACGTCGGCCGGGGCGGGCTCAAGCTCCAGCACGCGCTCGACGCCTTTGGGCTCGATGTCACCGATTTAGACTGCGCCGATCTCGGCTGCTCAACCGGGGGCTTTACCGATTGCCTGCTTCAACGGGGCGCCAAATCCGTCGTCTGCGTCGACACGGCGTATGGCCAGCTCGCCTGGAAACTCCGCCAGGATTCGCACACGAGCGTCAAGGAACGCACCAACGTCCTCCACGCCGACCCTGTCGAGGGTGGCGTCGATCTCGTTGTCATGGATCTTGGCTGGACACCCCAGAGACTCGCCATACCCGCGGCTGCCAAGTGGCTCCGCGCTGGCGGCCGGATCATCTCGCTCATCAAGCCCCACTACGAGCTCAGCGATCGACAGGGCAAAGGCGCCAAAATCGTGCTCGATGAGGATCAGGCCTTGCAGGTCACAGTCGACTCGATCGAAGCACTCAAGGCCCTCGGCTACGAGAGCAAGGGGCTGATCAAGTCTCCGATTCTCGGTGGCGGCAGCCGATCCAAGAGCGCCAAGCGTGGCAACCCCGAGTGGCTTGCGCTGATCGAATTAGCCGGCTGAATCTGTCGCCCATC
>Ga0070726_10003621_pt1 | contig 12878 bp, 16 predicted proteins | sample tdAd471_FD_67275 | JGI IMG/M metagenome (GOLD analysis project Ga0070726, IMG submission 67275) | Marine sediment microbial communities from the Atlantic coast under amendment with organic carbon and nitrate - tdAd47.1 | ecosystem: Environmental > Aquatic > Marine > Coastal > Sediment | place...
AAACTTGAACAGATATTTCCACAATATTTGATAATACAGCATCCATTACTCCAGCCGCCTTATTAAATAATTTTGCACCCTTTTCAGACTTAGAAAAAGCTTTGAATAATCCCCCTACAACGCCCACAAACGCAGCTAAAACTCCAATAATAGGATTCTTTCTAATTAGATTTAAAACGCCGTTAAAACTACCGCTTGCCGCCGTCGCTTCCTCAATTGCCTCTTTGTAACTACCTACTTTCCTAGATGCTACCCCTACCGACTTGTCTAATTTTATTAATTCGTCGTTTACGCTTTTGATTTGTTTTGTTAACTTCTTCCCTTCCTCGCCGTTTTCCCTTTCTTCCTCGCTTAATTGTTTCCACCTGATTTTTAAAAGGCTTAATTGTGCAGAAAGATCATTATAAGACCCTTCTAATGCTGAGTTTTGTTTCGCCGTTAATTTATTTACTTGATTAAGTTGCTGTTGAGCTAATTTTAAAGCAGCTATTTCTTGCCCTGTTTCTGTTAAGGAATCTTGATATTTTTTATATCGGCGTGCTATTTCATCGGTCTTTTTTGCAGCTTCTTCTGTCTCCTCTCGTCCTCTTGCCGTTGTCGTGTTGACGCCATTCATTTCTTTTTTCAACTTCTTTGCCTCTTCCTTGACCTTAGACATAGAATCAACAGCCTGCTTTTCAAATGCTTTTAGCTGGTCGATTGCCGATTGTATCGCGCCGTCGTCTTGAAGTATGTCAGAAGTCTTGATAGGATTCGCCATTATTTACTTTTTTTCATTTGTTCCTGAATCACGTCTAATGTTTGAAAATATTCTAACACAGTCATTTTTTTAGGGTCTTTGTTTGAATACTTAGAAACGACAACACACATTTTTTCAAAATCCTTTATTTGTCTTATTTCCTCAATTGCGTATAGTTTAGGCTTGTTTATCCTCATTATCTCAGCGTCTATTCTTTCCCTTGTTTCTTCCTTTGTTTCGCCCTCTATTATTTCGTCTAATGCTATTGAAATTCGTTTTTTTAATAATGAAAAGTTTTCTATGTTGATCGCAAGACCGCCGACCTTCGGAAAAAAGGTTTCAAACTCGCTATCAATTTTTTTTTTACTGAATCTAAAAAACCACACAATTTGTCAAAAGTCAACCCCTTTTTACTTAGTGCTTTTATTGTTTCATCTAATCTTTCTTTACTCAAATCATCTCCAAACTGTTTTCCATTAATCGCTTTAATCAACACACAAAAAGAATACATTTTCGGGTTGGTTGCGCTAATCGTAAAAGTTAATGAATGATAAAGGTTTTGTAGCTCCTTACTTGCATCCTCTATGTTTTTCATATTCAAATAAGCCATCACTTTGCCTATTTTTTTACCAATTGCCTCACCGCCTGAACCAATCCCTGAGTCTAACATCAAGTATCTGTTATATTCATTGAAATTATAAACTGGCAACTCTCTTATAGAATCGTATAACTCAATGTAATTCCCGTTTAATCTGATAAATTGCATTTATTGTCTTTCTTTTATTAGGTTTGAACCTCCAAAAGCTAAAGCATTGAAAGTATATAATTCATTTGCATTAATCCCGTGAATCTCAGCGTCCGTATCATCTGAATATATCGCTGAGTTCCTAACCAAAACTCTTAAAACACCTTTTGTCAATCCGTATGGGTTATCCTCCGCAACAGCATAAAAGGAATTGTATCCTAATGCCTGAAACGCCTCTACATCATTTGAAAAAGTAACACTAGGATTATATTGAATAACAACGTAGGAAGTCATCCCTTCAGGATTTGCGGGCAAAATAATAAAATACTCATCATCTTGTACATTGTTTGCCTCAGCATCCGCAAGACTTTGAAACCTTCCTACTGTTTCAATATTGTAAGGCGTTACAGATACATCACAATCCGCCCAATATTTTAACGTTCCCTCTATTTTCAACCCGCCATAGGGACGCATTAAAAAGTGTGTTCTTTCGTCCTCTGTTGTGTAATCGCTAAAAACATTTTCAGGGTCTTGATATATCTTATTTATGTTGATGTGCGCACTTGTCAACGTGTTTGTTTTTAAGACATCAATAATATGAGATTTTATGTTTTCTAAAGTCTTATTTGAGTAATTATTAGGATATACATCCTCAATGTTGAACCAAAAAACTAATCCAAAGTTGACAGTCGTTTTTGATGAATGTTCCTGCATCCATTCCAACTCTTCCCCGTCCTCAATATCAAAAAAACAATAATTACCCAAGTGCGAATCAGGAAGTAAGGAGATATATTCCTTTTTCCTTGTTTCTGACGTATATACAACGGGTTCTAAGGTCTTTTTAATCTCGTTATGACTAATCCTTTCAGCGCGTCCATAAGTGCCCGTTAGCCAACTTAAATTAGTTGATAGAATAGTGTTAATTTCAGCAAGGACAAAATCAAGCCTTCGTGAATTAATTAAAAGCGGTAAACTTGGATTACTTATCATTGAATTTGTTTTTTAATGCTTTCAAATAAATCATCATTAATTATTTCCCTCAATTCCTTAATGCTTTCTTTTGTCAATCCTGTAATTGCTTTCCCGTACTTCCTTTCTAATTTCTTAGTTTTTGAATCTGTTGCAAATATAGCAAAGGAATCTTTAAAATATTCAATATCAAAAGACCTGTGAAAATCCCCCGTGTCTCTTAATGTTACACGGTTTGTCGGTTGACCTTTAATACCCTTAATTGAAATCGTTAATCCTCTATATTCTGGTTCTATGCTTTGCCCGTCCGAATCAATACCTTTATCAAAAAGCTGGTCGTCAGTGTTCAAATCCAATACCTCCGCCTCATAATCCTTAACAATGTCTAACACTGTCTTATTAATACTTTTTTGTGCTTCCTCTAATTGCTTTATTTTTTTATCAAGCGTCATTTACCTGTTTTGATTTTTGGCATTAACTCGCTTATTGTTTTCCAAATTTCTGTTCCCGTAATTTGTTCAACGTTTTCAATAAGGCTTTTAAACTCTGTTATTGTGATTAAAAAAGCCATGGCCCATGTTAAATAATCTGTTACGCTGAAAACATTAACAAACCCTTGTGAGCTCAATATCACCATAAAATAAGAAATACATTTTGTTATCGTGCGGCTAAGACCCCTAGAGTTTATTTTTTCCCCTCTTTTTATTGCCGCTAAAATACCAGACGCCATATCCATGAATACGAGGGAAACCGTAAAAATTAAAAACGACTGAATAGGTATAATGAAAGAGGCTACCCAAGCAAAAACCGCAAGTGAGTAACCGTAAATTATTCCTTTTAAACTTGAAAACATAAGTAGTAAAAATGTTGTAAATTTCATTAAATTTCAGGATTAAAATGTTAATATGTTTGTTCAATGTTTTTAACCCCAAACTGTTCCAATTTTTGCCCCCGTCTTTCGACAAGGAAGGCAAATTTTGTCAATCATAGTAGTATCAAAAGAAATAGCGTTTAAGGCGTTTGAGTAGTCGTTTAATAGACCTTGTTTTTTCCCCTGTGTGTCTCCGTTTATTTCAAATTGAATTTGGTTGAAATCGATATTCCTTTCGTTCCTGTTTATTCTAGCCTCTGCATTATACGCAAGTGCTTGAAGAACCTTTATACCAATTTTTTTCCAAATCAAAGTTTTAAAAATCTGTTTTTGTTCTGTAATCAATTCAGTATAATCACATTCACTTGTTAGTTTTAGGTTTAATCCATAATTTGAATCTAAGTGATAAACATTATCGGACAAATCAAAAATAGTTGAGGCACTTAATGTTGCATCGTTTTCAAATGCTGTACATTTGTAATATTTCCCCGTCGGGAAAGTGTCAATGCCTTGTCTATGAAAACCATAATCTTTGATTGAATTAACAGACTGTCCAGTTATTGCGTCCTCATCGTAACAAATCCAATAAGATTTTGAACCGTCTAAAGTCCAATCAACAGTAAACCATTGTTGCGCTCCCTCGCCCGTATAGCTTAATGTTTCTGATTGAAAATCGTTAATACTTCCCGATTCTTTGACCCTTATTGTTATGTCCTGATTTGTGTCAAATTGTAAGGCAATTGAATTGATTTTAACTTGCAAAGACTTTGAACGCTTAGGTATTATTTCAAAGCCAACAATTTTCCCTTTGTTCGCTTGTAGTTCGTTGAGCATATTACCCGATGAATAAAATAATGTATCACGCTCTAATAAGTTCCCTGCCGTTTTCAAATTTGCCTTTGTTGTGATCCAATCTTGAACACTTTCAACTATTGCCGATTCTGTGAAATCTCTTAACCATTCTGTAAAAAAATTGGTTTCCCTCCAATACGTTGTGTTGGTTGGAAGTTCTGTAATTATTTCGCTTACACATCTATAAATATTCCCGCTGTAACTCACAAAAGCACCCTGTTCGTAAGTTGTTGAAATATCCCAAGCTGCTACCGTATAACGTGAAAACTCTTTTGATATGGATTCTAAATTTTCAATAGTAACTAATGGATGAACATCATTGTAATATAAGCCGCTGTCAGTTGTCGTCATTGACATCAATTGTGTGCCGCTTGAATCCCAATTTTGCCGCCATCCGATAAGCCCTAATAAATTGTTTTTGATTGTTGTTGCGTTATACATTGAAATAAGTATTAATAAGGTCAGGCGCACACCCTTACGCCTGACCTCTATAACCAATGAATGAATTTTTATGCTGTTGCAATATCAAATTTCACAATACCTGAAGGAATTGTCGTTAAATCGCTATTGTATGCTGTAACAAAAGCAATATCAAAAGCAAAATCAAATACTTCAGCTTTTGTTCTTGTCATGTCAGCAGATGCAGCACCCGCAACAGTTGAACCATCTACTACTTCCTCGTAGTAGTAAGTTCCGATTTCAAGTCCTAAACCTGGCATTACAATAGTATCCCATTCGTGTCCAGTTCTTGAAGTTGTACCGTATAAGCTATCACGTTCAACGCGTGTTAATACGCCTAATTGACCGTCAGAAATTGCGTACCCAGTAGCGTCCTTCAATGCTGCATTTGTGATGTTTCGAGAAAAGGCAAAAGATTTGTTTTCAAAGGAAAGTGTTTTATCCTCTTGATTGAATTCTCCAAATCCTTCCATTCGATTTAAGATTCCGTGTAATTGGTGATTTCCAACAACATCCATACCCATAGAAAGATAGTCGTTACCTTCCATGATTGGTTCTAAATCGTGTAAAATGTAAGAAGAATTTAAATCTCCCGTACCTGTTTCACTTAGTACATCAGATGCAAAAGTGTGACCTCCTGAAATTTGGTTGATTACTTGCGTTTTAGCAGCATCCAAAGCTGTAACGCCTTGACCTTCCAAAGTTGCAATCATTTTCACTAACATTGCCTCAAATTTCTTATTGAAATCCTTTTGATACCCTATATCATTGTTATGATACAAAGAAGGATACATTTTGAAACCGTAAGCCAATGTTGAGAAAGAAACCGTGTAAAAATCAGACGTATTTTCATCAGCTGCAATAGTCACAGGTCGTGTTGTTCTGATTGTTACGTCCTTGTAATCAATTACAGGAATTTTTAATGTATGCCCGATTGAATTAAACGCTCTTTGAGCTAATTCAGGGGTAATAAAAGACGCATTTGAATTAGTTTGTCTTAAAAAAGTATCCAAAACACCCGCTCGGCGGATTCTAAATTCAAATTTGTCAAAATTCGGTGACGCAACTCTAAATTCTTGCGCCAATGTGTTTACTAATGACATTTTTTCGTGTTAAAAAAATAAAAAAATCTTCAAACTTCATCCTAAAGTTTCCCTATTTTTTTTTCCTACCGTAAAGGCAAAGATTCAATTTCAGGCGTTTTATACGCTTCGTCGAACTTTGCCTGGTATTCTGGATGACTTGTCGAGATTCCTTGACTCATTAAGCTTTCTTTAATAAGCGAAGAAGCCTCTGATTTTGTTTTTGCTCCTGTTATGTTTACAGAATTATTCTGTGCGCTTTTTCCCGCTTGCGTTCCTGCACCGTTCTGTACTCGCCCTTCTTCTACTATCCCAAAACTTTGCAACTCTTTTGTTAAAAGTTCAGGAAGTGTGAAAGGGTTTTGAAGGTTTTCAGGGTTATTAATCACCATGCCTTGAGCGTCACGAAAACGGACGTTTTTAAAGCCCGTAGCGTCCTCGAAAAATTCAGGCGTACCCTTTTCTAATACGTTTTGCTTTGCAGCCTTTAAACTTGCTTTAATTGCTGCCTCTGGAATGTTTTTAGCAAACTTAACACCCGTTATAGCCTTTTCAAATTGATAATCAAGTCCTAACCTTAAATTATCCTCTTGTGCTTTTGTTAATTTACCCTCATATTCTTTTGCAACGTTTTGGACTTGACCCTGTAAATCGAGAATAGTTTTTTCTTTGTCGTTCACCGCCTGTTCCAATTTTGTCAATTGACGTTTTAACCCTTCATCGCCCGCACTGTTTTTCAACCTACTTTCAAGGTCTTGTTTTTGTGTCCGTAGCGTTTCAATTTCACCTTTTAACGTACTAGAATCACCGCCTGTTTTTTGTGCCTCACTTATTGCACGTGCAGTGAAATCAGAAGTTTTTTCACTAATACCCTTGTTCAATCCTGAAAGCTCCGAAACCTTCTTATCTATATTATCGTAAGTCTCCCGAACCTTTCTAGCGATTACCGCATTTTCATCGTTTGCACTTAATTTTTCAATTGCCTGAAGAACATTATCATCCAGGCTTTTTAAAATTTCATTCTGTTTTAACAAATCAACTGTTAACATACATTCATTTTTTTGGTTATAGAAAAATATAATTATTTATTTTGATGGCTTATTTGCTCCTTTGGGCAAATTTAATACTTCTATAACTTCAAGCCCTTGTGATTCCATGTGAGGTAAAAAGTTTTGATTCCAGAACCTTACATCTGTCTTATACACATAAGGCTTTCCAATTGGCTCACCTGTTTCGGGATTAAAACCCTTTACACGAAGTTTAACAATTACTGTATTTTCCTCGCCTTTTGCGGGCTTATACCCTCGCTTCATTGGTTTCGTCGCTCTGGTTGTTGGCTTCGTTTCCTTCGCCGTTGTTTCTATTTCCATCATTATTCATTTATATTTGTTGAGTAGGCAGTTGGATATAAGATAACAAAGTGTTTTTAATCCTGTTTATTTTTTCATTAAAATTTATCCCGCTACCAAAATCAGTTATTAAAGTATTTTCACGCTCAAACCTTTGAATTAGGCTTGAAAAATTAGCTTTTAAAATTAATTCTTTATCATCAAAAACGCCTAAACTTTGCGCCTCTTTTGTAGTTAAATGTCGATAGGGTTCTAAGTTTAACAAAATATTTACTCTATTCAATTCCTCTTTGTTGTTTCTGTATTTTGTTTTAAAGTATTGATCCTGTAAATAATCTAAAATAATATGCGAAAACCCTTTATTTTTTGCGAATTCGTAAAGCTCTAACAATTGAGTTTCTGAAAACAGAAAGTATTCAGTACCCATGTTTATATAACAATTCAAAAATAATTCTGACCCATATCTTAAAAGGCATTGAGTTTTATCACTCCAGCTTCGCGCCCGTTCTAGGTTTTCTTGAATGTCTTGAAGTATTGCTTTTCGCCCTTCAAATAACGACATTACTTGTTTTTCATTAACAGCCTTATTATTAATTGATTCAATAGATCCACCCGTGGTTCCTGAAATTATTTCTCCTTCAATTCTTTTTAGTTCCTCAACATTATAGTCTAATATAGACCTATCTATTTGGTGAAAACTAACGGGGTTTCTTAAATCGGCGTTATCATTTTCAGGGCTTGGAGGGTCTATTATTATTTTTGAACCTGCACCCGTTAATGATGTCTTTGCGCAAACGGGACATTCTTTAACCTGTGCCGTCCCATGCGTTCGGTCAGATAGTAGGATGTAGTTACCGTCTGAATTCTGAAGGAATCCACCTCTACACTCTTCATTTGTTTTTTCGTTTACGTAGTCGCAATCAGTTCTAAACACCGAAACAATAGGGTATGATCCGTATGTATCGAGTTGTTTTTTTGAAATAGAATAAAACAAAAGCCAATCTAACTTACCTAAGTAGTTAGAAATAGGACTTTTTTTAATTTCTTTTTGATAATTACTTTTTGGTGTTGACCAGAAAAAACGCGCGGGGCAATAGGTTAATTCATGTTCACTTTCCGATAGTACTTCCTGTATGTCGTTTGAATCATTTACCCGAAATAACCAATATTTTTCACTATCAAAAAAGGCAATTTCTTTATCCTCTCTATTGTTCCAGAAAGCTATACTTTGTATTTCACCTTCTTTCGTGTCACAAAATATAATTTCAGAAAGATTCAAGAAATAAGTATAAGGATTAGGACGGTTACCCTCTTGCATTGTTTGGACGTCAACAATCATAACACTATTAATTTGTGTCTTCATTGCGTCCCATGCCTCATACCTCCAAAAATCATCCTGTTCAGTTTCTTCCCTGTATTCCGTCCAATCCTCTAATAGTTCATCAGAGACAAAACCATAGTCATAAACAGGGTTTTGCCCCTGATAAACTTTTTCTAATGCTTTGTATATTTCCTCCGTCACTGTTACTGTGTCAAGAGGATAGCGGAAAAGATGTAAAAACATTGAAAATTTATCAGACCTTTTTAACACATTCTGCACATAACGGAAATACTCGTTAATTGCATTGGAGGTGTCCATCCGTCCAATCGTCGTTTCGCTGTGAAATCTTACACGGTTTTCGTGTTCAATTGCTAGGCTTTTGGTCTTGCTTTTCGGAGGATGTTTTATTATTTCCTGAATCTGATTCCTTTCCAATGCCATCTTTTTGTGCTTTTTTCGCTGGTTTAACAAGCCCTAATAATTCAGAATCTTTTCTTGTTTTTGGTTCCCATCCGCCCCCGTTTTTCGGTCGGTTTAATATTTTCTTTGCGTGTTCAACCGAACAGGAAAAGTCTGAATTAATAGGATGTTTTAATGTTACCTTAGGCATATTTTTACGAATTAATCAAATCAGAATTAGCATCAAAATCAGAAGGTGTAACCATATACAACTTATCTGACCAATTTTGAGGCAAGTAAAATTTGACTGCGTTTTTGTCGTTATCTTCAATGTTGCCAGTTGTCTTGTCTCCTACGAAAAGAGAATAAACGCGAATCGGTTGAAAAGTAGTTGCCGTTTCAACGTCGTCAGCAATTCCAAAGATTTTCCCGTTTGTGTTGACAAAATAAACGCCTAAAGCACCTGCACCGCCTACGTTAGCTTCTTTCGCATATGCTTTTAAGTCCTCAATAAGATCCTGACGCGCATTTGGAATATGTGAATCATATACTGAAGGTTGCGCACCTACTACCGAAGGAATATTAAGGGGGCTTCCTCCTACTTCAATTGCTTCACCCGCTTCGATTTGTGCAGCGTTTAGAGTTGGTGTAATTACCGCCTTTGTACCGTCCGATGCTGTCAATAATGTCGTCCAAGTAGCTAAAAGGTTAGGGTCTGTTGATGCAATTGTTAGGCTGTTTTTTGTTGTGCCTGTTGAATAGATTCGTTGAAAGATTATTTTTTGAATTTGACCTAATCTTTCACAATTTAGAGCCGCCAAGTCTGGCAGCTCGGATGGTATTGTACCGCAAAGGTATGACATATTTTTTATGGTTTATGTCCTTGCTTCCCTTGCTTGGACTGTTTAAAATTATTAAAATAAAAACAAAAATAAGATTTTATTATTAAATTCGCAAACAGTCTATTGTTATGTTGTTAATTTTGTAAAGAAATTACAATTTGAAGCAAAAAAAAAATGACTCAAAATTGGCGTTTTGAATCATTTTATTGAAATACGATCTTATAAATCATATTTTTGCATATTTAAAATAGATAGTACAAAGATATAAAATTTTAGGTTTATTCCAAACTTTTTACAAAAAAAAATAAAAAAAAATCCGAACTTAATTTAATAAGCTCGGATATGCTTGTCCTGTAAGCGGTAGCGGTGCCCAGTTTAAGCCTTTTCTTACGCCTCTCCTATATCGTAACGCCAGGGAAAAATCCCGTCTGTCATCTCGTTTATTTCACCTGTTTCGATTGATTCACCTAAAACGCTAATTGTCGCGCCTTCAATCTTTCTTAGTGCTTCCTCATAGGATTTCGCTTTGATCGTTATTCCGTAGGGGGTGCCATCTATCATTATTTCTATTGCGTACATATTATAAGTGTATTAAACTATCGTGTTCAAACCTTAGAGTTAAGTCTAAACAATTAGAGATCATGAATTTTTTATATGTTGAAGATTTATGTATTTTTTTAGGTTCAATTGATTGCATGAACGACAAATTAGAAACTAACAAGAAACAAAATATTAGAATAAATTTTTTATACATCACATTTAAACATTGAATAGTTCCTCATTTGTTGTTGTTACGTTATAGAGAAGTTCAAAGGTCTGGTGTTTAAGCTCTATTATTTTCTCAAGATAAACCGCAGCGTCTAACACTTCCTCTTGTAAGTGTATAAGCCAATCAATTTCTGAAAGGTCGTCACGTTCCATCGTTGTACCGTATTTGTTTAGTCCCGTTTCTGCTCTTTCCATTATCTTTTTGATTACGTTTTCTTCTATCCTTGACATTTTATTTATTTTTAAAAAAAAACGCCGCCTTAGTTGCTCCATCAAAATTAATCTAAGACGGCGAAACTAAATACGACTAGTATGAATTTTCTCTAACAAATGTTACTACATCAAAGGGGTATTTGATTGATAATTCTCTTTTTTCTTTTGCTGTTATATACTCCCCGTCATTGTGTGCTTTCAACCTGTAACCTGAATTTCTGTATTTTTCTGGTATCAAAAAATTAGTCAGAAAATCAACTAATTCATTCAACCTTACAAGCTTATCGCTTGACTCAATGATTATTGAATCCGTGTAATTGTTTGAATTTAATTTTTCCTCAAATGTAAGAGGAACAACTATTTTCTCACCCTCTAGGTTTTCAATAGTCTTTTCAAACTTTCCAATTGTGAACGCGAAAATAAAACTGTATAATTTCTTTTTCTTTTCCATGTTGTTTTTTTTTGTTTGATTAACCAGCTTTTACGCCTTTTCCTTTCCGTAAAGTTAACTTTTTATAAGCATAACGCAAAGCGTCTAATAGGTGGTTGTTATCATCAACAGGAATTGAGGATTTTTTATCATTCCAAACGTAATTATTCAATTCCTTTTTAAGATTATAGGATGTAGGATCAACAATTATAGTAAAGTCCTGAATATTTCTAATACCTTCAACAATTGACCCTTTACCTTTTATTGCTTTAATTGCATTTAGCCCCTCTTTTCTAAGGCTCAACAATGTTCTGCTTTCGTTAGTATCACAAACGATTAAATCATTTTTCTTTTTAATCCTTGCTTTAATCATTTTTACCAGGTTCTCGGTTGATATTTCCTGTTTATATATTTCTTCTTTTACATAGACCTTTTTACCTTTTATGTCAACCGCTACTTTTATCATTGCCAAAGGATCGGGATAAAACCCAAAATCTAGCCCGTAGCAATACGATAAAGCTTCGTTAAATTCCCCTTCCTCCCAGTTCTCATATATAACACCTTCAGCCTTGTCCATCCATGCCCCTAATATTTTAAGAATATATTTTTTAACGTTGTTAGCCTTTAACGTTAATATATTTTTTAAATATTGTCTTGGAATGTGTTTCAGGTTGTCTAAGTAGGTAGTATGAATGTGTAATATTTCAGGATGTGAGGAAACTGGTATTTTGTGTCCATCAACATTAACATAATGCAAATTGTTTTCAAACCATCTTTTCCAGATCCAGTGATCTTGCGTTGTGGGGTTCATTATAATAATAATTTTACCCCCGTCTTTTCCAGCTCTCACAGATAGGTCAATTGTATCAAAAGTATTTTCATCTTGTAACTCTTCGCCCTCCTCAAGTATCCAGTAGGTTATTCCGTGTATTGATTTAAGATTTGCCGTCTGTGCTTTTGATCCGCTTTTAATGCCCCTAAAAATTATATCCGACCCCGTCGTTAGATTCTCAACTGATGTTTGAAGGGTTTTAAAATGATGAGGAACCTCTAATAATTCTATCTTTTCCTCAAATTCTGGAATAATACTAATTTTTGCGCTCGTCATAGTGTAACGAGTGAAAAGTATTCGGTGACCTTTCTCGTATGTCAAAAGGCAGGCGAGGGTGTTGACTGAAAAAGATTTAGAAGAGTTACGCCCCCCCGTTATCAGGATGTATCTTTTATCAGTCTTTAAAATCTCCTTATATTTCGCGTTTAATTTAATCGCCATCTTCCGCCCACTTGAACGCAGGAATATCCGTTTTTAGGTTGGTTTCTGTTTTTATAGGAGCCTCATTTCCAACTATCTTATCTATTGCTTGCTGAACGTTTCGGGCTTCTTTTAGATCACTTTCTTTTAAATTCCTCTTAAACAACATTGAATATCTTTCTAATGCTAAGTTCTTTTGCTGTTCGCGTTCCCAGTCGGTATAAAGCCCTTTAAGCTTATCTTTTGCCGTTCTTATATCTTTTGTTGCCTGATCGCTTTTAACGTCGTACGTATTAGTAATATACTTTAATAAAGCCCTTGTTGAAATCAAACCGTTGACCATTTGATCCATTACGTCATTTATCCTTTTTTCATACTCTAAGTCACTGCTTTTTCTTCCTGCCATTTCATTTTTTTTTTAATCATTCATTTTTACAAATTTAAGTATTTATATTGTTTAAAGCAAACACATAAAAAAAGCCCCTGCGATTGAAACAGGAGCTTTAAATATGTAATCTCAATGAAAATTTATTTTCCCTTTCTAATCTTCAGGAGTTTTTCAAGTATAACGATCCTTTTTTTCATCT
>Ga0070726_10003625_pt1 | contig 12875 bp, 13 predicted proteins | sample tdAd471_FD_67275 | JGI IMG/M metagenome (GOLD analysis project Ga0070726, IMG submission 67275) | Marine sediment microbial communities from the Atlantic coast under amendment with organic carbon and nitrate - tdAd47.1 | ecosystem: Environmental > Aquatic > Marine > Coastal > Sediment | place...
TCAACTCAACAGCATCACCTGCCGGAATGACTTTGCTCATGCCGTTCCCCCTTGCCATGAGCCGACCATCCGGGAGATGGCACAATGCCCGAAGAGGTCAGACTAGCACAGCATCCGCGGGTCACAAAATGATCCGTGGATCTGGTCTGGGATCACAATGTGTTCGGCCCGAAACCAACCGAGACGCAGTTATCCAGCGATTATTTCCGCCTGTTTCACGATCACCTCGGCCTGTTTGATGGACGCGATGTCGATCAGTTTACCCTTATAGGTCGTGGCACCCTGACCGTCGGCCTTGGCTTGCGCCATCGCGGCAAGGATTTCCCGTGCTTCGGCGACCTTTTCGTCCGAGGGGGTGAAGACCTCATTGGCCAGTGCGATCTGTTTGGGGTGGATGGCCCATTTACCAACCATACCGAGAACCGCCGACCGCCGGGCCTGCGCGCGAAACCCGTCATCATCCGAGAAATCTCCGAAAGGTCCGTCGACCGGCAAAAGCCCGTGGGTGCGACAGGCGGCGACAATGGCGACATGGGCCATATGCCACGGGTCGCCGAAAAAGGTGGCGCGGTCCGTGCCCGGCGCGCCATTGGCGATCATATAGTAATCGTCCTGCGTGCCGCCGATCCCGACTGTTTGCATCCCCATCGAGGCCGCGTAATCCGCGGCACCCAGTGACAAGGCTTGCATACGGGGGCTGGCGGCCGCTATTTCTTCCACATGGGCGAGGCCGGCGGCGGTTTCGATGATCGCCTCAAAGCTGATCCGCTTGGTTTTGCCCGTAGCGTCCTCGGTCGACGTGACAAGCGCGTCCACGGCATAGATATCGCTGCTGCACCCGGCTTTCGGGATCATGATCTGGTCCAGCCGGCCGTTGGTTTGCTCCATCACGTCCACCACATCGCGATACCAAAACGGGCTGTCCAGCCCGTTGATACGCAGCGACAAGTACTTGTCGCCCCAGTCGATGGTATTGATCGCTTCGATCGCATTGAGGCGCGCGCTGTCCTTGTCACCCGGCGCCACGGAATCTTCGAGGTCCAGGTTGATCACGTCGGCATCCGAGGCCGCCATCTTTGCGAAAAGCTTGGTGTTGGAGGCCGGTCCGAACAGTTGGCAACGATTGGGACGGGCCGGGGCGGCGGGCTGGATACGGAAGCTCATAAGGGACTCGCTTGAGTAAGTATGTTTCGTTTCAGGTTGCCGGTTGGGTATTATGTTGCGCGGGGCTTGGCAAGTGCTGCGGCGCAGAAAGAGTCTTGGTCCGCAGCTCAGCCCGTGAAAAATGCCCAGATCATCCGCAACGCCAAGAGCCCCAGAAAGCCGAGGATGATCCGGTCAAAGATTTCCTTTGGCAGACGTTTCCCGAAATAAGCGCCGACGGGCATCATCGCCGACATCGGCACGACGGCCATGGCGCCGTACAGGAACCGTTCAAGGGTCATCACGTTCCAATAGAGTTGCAAAGGCATCTGAATGGCCGCCATGGCCAGAAAAAAAATCGATACTGTGAAAATGAACTGCGTTCGTTCCAACCGCATCGCATTCAGAAAGGTCAGCGAGGCAGGCCCCGACATCCCGGCCGAACCTTGCAGGAACCCGCCGACAATCCCGACAGGAATGACGATGCGTTGCGCTTCGGACAGGGACAGTTTCCAGGCCGGGTTCAATAACCGAAACCCGATATACAGCAGAACCGCCAGGGCCACGACCAACATCATGGCGTCACCATTCAGATGCGCCAGGGCAAAGGTTCCTACCCCGGCACCCAGAATTCCGGCCACGGCAAAGGCAAGGGTAAAGCTGCCCGCCATTGCCGATTCTCGGTGCTGCCCGGCCTGCCAGCCATTGGAGGCTATGTTGGGGACAAGGAACACCGCCACCGCCATCTGGGCGCTAAAAAGAAGCGTGATCAGCGGCACCACGATCACGGGCGCCCCAGCACCGGTGGCTCCTTTCAGGATACCGCCAATGGCAAAGGCCAGTGCGATCAGCAACAGGGTCTGCATTTCGATGTCGATCATCCCATCAGTCCTTTGTAGATCAGGCGCAGTGCAACCAGGGACACAAGAATACGGAACACCCTGCGAAACCCAGTCTCTGAAATTCGAAAAGACACGCGTTTTCCAACCCAGGTTCCAAGGAATCCGGCCAGTGTCGCGCCGAGGATATGTGGAACATAGTCGAAATAGGAAAAACCGAAACTGATATAACCCGCCACCTTCATCACATCGAGCGAGGCCATGGCCGCCGCAAGTGTCCCGGTGATGGCAATGCGGGTCAGTTTGGTTCGGATGATAATTGGCTGCAAGACTCCGCCGACCCCGAACATCGCCCCCAGATAGGAATGAATGGCCCCGACGAAAACAAAAGGGGCCGGAATGGGGCGCGCAGATTTCAAGGCGGGTGCCCAGATAAGGACAAGCAGGACGCAGCCCAGCAAAAGGGTCAAATGCGTCTCGGGTAAGCTGACAAAGGTTCGTGTGCCGAAATAGACGCCGAACAGGCAGCCGAACACGAACATCCCGACGATATCCCACTGGATATTTGACCAGAAATAGATGATCCGTGCGACAAGTGATCCCGCCGCAAAGGCCGATTGCAAGGGCACCGCGGCTGAGATCGGCAAGACCAGAACCGAGGCGAGCAATGTGATATAGACGCCACCTGTGGCAAAGACCGCATTGACGAAGGAGGCGCAGAAACTGGCCAGGGTAATGACGATTATCGCGCTATCCATGCCGTAGGATTAGCGCGTCCCCATGGGAACTGCGAGGGGAAACCCCCGAATACCCCTCAGATCGCCACGAATTTGCCGGTGGACCCATCATAGTTTTCGACCCCGCCGGTGCCGATGTCATTCCAGAGCCCGTGCAGCGTCAGCAAATCTTTGTCCACTGCCTCGCGCACGAATGGGAAGCTCAACAGATTCTCAAGCGACACGACGACCCCTTCGCGTTCCAGCGCTGACAGGCGCGTTGAATCGTCGGCGATGTCCTTCACGCGCTCAAAGCCGGGTTTCAGGATGTCCATCCAACGACCGACAAAACTGGATTCTTTTTCCAGTTCCGGGGCCTGACCCGTGCACATGGCGTGACAGCCGGCAACGCCGCCGCACCCGGAATGCCCCATGACCAGAATATGTGCGACTTTCAACGAGGTCACCGCATACTCAATCGCCGCAGACGTTCCGTGGTAATCGCCATCCGGGGAAAATGGCGGCACCAGATTGGCAACATTGCGATGAATGAAGAACTCTCCGGTTTCCGCACCGAAAATCGAGGTGACATGCACCCGGCTGTCGCAGCACGAGATCACCATGGCACGCGGATGTTGGCCTTCCAGGGCCAGATGTTTGTACCAGGACTTATTGCCATCGAATTGGGTTGCCTTCCAGCCGTGATAGCGGGTGACCAGATATTGTGGGAGAGGACGGACGTTTTTCATCAAGATCGCCTTTTTCGGTATACTAGTCGCGCTTTTCATAAATTTCGAGCGAGATTTTTCAAGGGGAATAAGAGTTTGGCAGTCATTTCGATCTAGCGTTTCCAACTGGGTGTTGCACGAATTGAGCGAGGAAGAAATGAACAAAGTTAGCCGGATCAGCCCGGTCGAGGATGTGGGCATGGCGCCATTGGTCTTTGACGTTCTCCACGACGACGCCACGGCGCCTGGGTTGGAGGAATTGATCGAAGATGTCGTGATCGCCATTTCCGAACACATGGGCGCGATCGAACGTCGATTCACACGCGGTGATATGGACGGCCTGCGCAAGTCGGCCAGCGATCTGGCGGAATTGGCGGAACAGGTCGGCTTCCTTCTGCTGGCGGGAGTGGCCGAAGATCTGGTTCTCTTGACCGCGCGCAACGACAAGGCGGCTTTGGCGGCCGTGGTGTGCCGGGTGATCCGTGTCGGTGACGCCTCGCTGGCGGCAGCAATTGACGGTGAACTGGCCCCGATTGCCCCGAATGAGGGGTGATTGGGCAGCGGGGTGATTCACATTCCTTGAAAAGGTCACTAAGCTGGCGGCACCGAAAAAAAGGGTGCCGCCATGATCCCGAAATTTGTCCAAGACGATCCTTCTGCCGTTCCGATCACAATTTTGAAATCCGACGCTTTGGAAGGTTGGCTCGACACCGCTGATGCCCGGACCCGGGCATGGGTCGCGGCCCAGGGATTTCGCGCGGGACTTGGGGAAATGCTGAGCCTTCCGTCCCCTGATGGTGGTCTGTCCGGGGTATTGTTCGGTTGGGGCGATGTGGCGGAGCGCGCCCGCGGACGGTTTCATTTCGCCAAAGCCGCCTCGGCCCTGCCCGAAGGGACATATCGCATCGCAAGCGGGCTGTCGGGGCCGGAAAGGGAAGAGGCCGCTCTCGCTTGGTTCCTTGGACAATATCGGTTCTCACGGTACAAACAGGGGCGTGCGGCAAAGCTGCGTCTGGTTGCGCCAGACAAGGTTGACGCCCGCCGCGTCGAGCGTTTGGCCGAAGGCGCCTATTTGGCCCAGGATCTGATCAACACACCGGCCAGCGACATGGGCCCCGACGCGTTGGAGCAGAACATGGCGGGCCTCGCTCAGGCCTTTGGCGCCAGCCTGTCGGTGGTGACAGGCGACGATCTTCTCGACCAGAACTTTCCCATGATCCACGCGGTCGGGCGGGCCTCGGATCAGGCGCCGCGCCTGTTGGACCTGCGTTGGGGGGATGCGTCCCATCCAAGCGTGACGCTGGTCGGAAAGGGCGTTTGTTTCGATACTGGCGGTTTGAATCTGAAGCCCGGCGGGTCGATGGGGTTGATGAAAAAGGACATGGGCGGGGCTGCCAATGTCATGGGTCTGGCGCATGTGATCATGGCTTCGGAGCTGCCGGTCTCATTGCGGGTCTTGGTGCCGGCGGTGGAAAACTCGGTCTCGGCGGGGGCGTTTCGCCCTGGCGATATCCTGACATCGCGCAAAGGTCTGACGGTCGAGATAAACAATACCGATGCCGAAGGGCGCCTTGTTCTGGCGGATGCTTTGGCTCTGGCGGATGAAGAGTCGCCGGATTACCTGTTTTGCATGGCGACCCTGACTGGCGCCGCGCGGGTCGCGCTGGGGCCAGATCTGTCCCCCTACTATACGGATGACGACGCGCTCAGCCACGCGCTGGCCCGTGCGGGGCGGCGGGTCAAAGACCCGGTCTGGCGGATGCCGCTTTGGGACCCTTATGAAAAATTGATCGAACCCGGTATTGCCGATCTCGACAATGCGCCCTCGGGCGGGTTTGGCGGCTCGATCACGGCGGCACTGTTCCTGCGCCGCTTCGTGGAACATGCCGACACATTCGCCCATTTCGACATCTACGGCTGGACCCCATCAGCCTTGCCCGGCCGCCCAAAAGGCGGCGCATTTCAGGGCGCAAGGGCCATCTTCGAGGTGTTGCAGGCCAAGGTAAGCGTCTGATGCATCCGCGCCGTGCATTCTCCAATGGGCGGGTCGGCCATGTCAGCCAGAAAGGGCTGGTCACGGCCACCCGTTTTGTCAAAGGCACTCCCTTTTCCGTGGTCGCACCTGTGGCCGATCTTCTTCGCAGGCCGGATGGGGGCGTGGATTGCCAGCTTTTATTTGGGGAGGATGTGACGGTTCTGGAAACCCAGGATGGCTGGGCTTTCGCAAGGCGCGGTTCGGATGGGTATGTGGGGTATCTTGACGCGCAGCTACTGGGGCAACCGCGCGGCAGCACGGGGCGGGTCAGCAGCTTGTTCAGCCAGTTTTATAGCGCACCGGACATGAAATCCCGCGCGCGCCAAACTCTGACTTTCGGCGCGGCGGTTGATGTGCAGGCAACCGAGGGCGATTTCGCAAGGACGCCCGATGGTTTTGTTCCCCGCCAGCATCTTCGACCCCTTGGCACCGGCGACTATGTCGATGTGATGGAGCGTTTTCTGGGCATCCCCTACCTTTGGGGCGGCAATTCATGTTTTGGGATGGATTGCTCCGGTGCGGTGCAGTTGTCGTTGCACGCCGTGGGTCGGCCGTGCCCAAGGGATACTGATATGCAGGTGGCCGAGCTTGGCCATCTTCTTGCGCCCGAGCAGTCCCTGAAACGCGGGGATCTGGTCTTTTGGAAAGGCCATGTCGGCGTGATGCAGGACGGCCGCATGATGATCCATGCCAACGCCCACGACATGACAGTCGCGTCGGAACCGCTGGTCGAGGCCGAAGCGCGCATTCTGGCGGCCGGAGACGGTGCGATTACGGCGCGAAAACGTCTCTGACGTTCATTCCACCACCCGGATCAGCTTTTTTTCCAGCACGCGCAGCACTGTCTTGAGATCGTGGCCGCGTTTCAGAATGCGGCCATCCATACCGATCACTGCATATTGCCCCTGTTTGCGGGCAAGCCGTGGTCGTTTTTCGATCCGGTAGAGGGGTGTCTCGGCGGTGCGGCGGAACACCGAAAACACCGCGACCTCTTTCAGGCAGGAAATCCCGTAGTCGCGCCATTCTCCGGCGGCGACCATCCGGCCGTACACCATCAGAATCACGGAGAGTTCGGTCCGGTGGAAGCTCACCTGCTGGGGAACGGACCGGTCTCCAAACAGGTTGATCGCATTTTCAACGTTCATATGAGCAGTTTGTCCGCGAAGTTTCGGTAAATCAAGGTGAACATCCACAATTCACCGCAGGATTGCCTTGAGATCACCCGACCCGGTCCCATTTTTAGCCCTGATCGCCCCCGATAAGCTGTCCTGTAGCGAGCGAAGGCTCAACCCCGGTGGCGCGGTCTTATCAGCCCCCACCCAGATCCGTGTCACCGGGAGCTACTGGAAATAACTGCCCCCGGTTTTCCGGGGGCATTTTTTTTTGCCACTCGTCATACGCCGACATCCGACCGTGGACGATTGTTGACCCAGGCGAAACGCAGAATTTCCCTCGATTGCGGTTTTGCCACATCCATGGCCCAATACGCGCCCGATTTGGCCCTGATTGCCCGTCATACACAGTTCTGTAGAGAGCGAAGGCTCATCCCCGGTGGCGCGGTTTTATCAGCCCCCACCCAGATCCGTGTCACCGGGGACCTACAAAAAGAACTGCCCCCGGTTTTCCGGGGGCTTTTTTTGTGCCGATCAGGGAAGAGCAGGATTGTACCCAAAGAAGAAACGCAGAATTTCGCGCTATTGGTGTTTTGCCATATCTCTGGCCAATTACCCGCCCGATTTGGCCGCGTTTCCCCGTCATACCGATCCTTGTAGCGAGCGAAGGCTCAACCCCGGTGGCGCGGTTTTATCAGCCCCCACCCAGATCCGCGTCACCGGGGGACTACCATCGAAAAGTGTTCGACACAGCCCGCCATTGGCGGGTTTTTCGTTTCCAGGCCAATGCAATCGCTTCGGGGCCATTTGCCCGAAAAAGACCGTTTTGTTTCCAAAGCTTCGCCAGTATTCAAAGCCATACCGACGCTGTAGCTGCTTAGGCTTCCCCCGACGTCGCGTTTAATCAGCCCCCACCCAGATACGCGGCGTCGGGGACTACATTGCTCCTCCGAAACATATTGGCTTCCCCTGGCGCGCGCGTTAGATTCTGCTCCGTCAAACTGTCGGAGGTTGGGGCCAATGCGCGATTTTCAAATTCCCGGACGGTCCGCCGTCTATGCGCAGAACGGACTCTGCGCAACCTCGCACCCGCTTGCCGCCAAAGTTGCCGTCCAGATATTGGAAGCCGGTGGAAATGCCGTCGACGCAGCCATCGCGGCGGCGGTTCTTCTGGGCATTGCCGAACCACAGATGACGGGTATCGGCGGCGATTGTTTTGTTCTGCTGAAACCGGACGGCGAGGATCGCATCGTCGGATTGAACGGGTCGGGCCGCGCACCCGCGGCTTTGTCGGCGGAAAAGCTGCGCGCGGCGGGGAATGAAACGATGCCGGTTCGTGGCGTCGATTCCGTCACGATTCCGGGGGCCGTGGATGCGTTTTGCCGGTTGTCGCGGGATTGGGGACGGATCGGCCTGAAGGCGGCATTGGCCCCTGCGATTTATTATGCCGAGGCTGGCATTCCCGTTGCGCCCCGGGTGGCGCAGGATTGGGCCCGAGTCCGGGGGTTTCTGCAAGGCGACGCCCGCACCCATTACCTTTTTTCAGACGATGCGCCGCTGCCAGGTCAGGTGTTTCGCGCGCCGGGTCAGGCCGAGGTCTTGCGCCGAGTGGCGACCGAGGGGCGCGCTGGGTTCTACGAAGGCGAGGTGGCCGAGGATATGGTCGCGTCTCTGAACGCCCTTGGTGGCTGTCACTCGGTCGATGACTTTGCCGCGACCGCCTGCGATTACACCGATCCGATCGAAGGGTCCTATAAGGGCGTTGATCTCGTCGAGCACCCCCCGAACGGGCAAGGAGCCACCGCGATCCTGATGAATAATATCCTGTCGCATTTCGATCTGGAAACGTTGGATCCCCTTGGTGCGGCCCGCGCCCATCTGGAGGCCGAGGCGACCAAGCTTGCGTATGACGCCCGCAACAGGTTCCTGGCAGATCCCGATCACACCGCGCGACTGGACCATATGCTGGCGCCGGAAACTGCGTTGGCACTGGCTGGATTGATCGACCCGAAACGGGCGCAAACGGTGACGACAACACTGACCGAAGCGGTCCATAAGGACACGATTTATCTTAGCGTGGTCGACAAGGACCGAATGGTTGTGTCGCTAATATATTCGATATTCCAAGGGTTCGGCTCGGGCCTGGCGTCACAGAAATTCGGCGTCAATTTTCAAAACCGCGGCGCCGGGTTTTCCCTGGAAGCCGGTCATCCGAATGAGGCGGGCGGCGGCAAGCGACCATTCCATACGATTATTCCCGGCATGTTGAAAAAAGGCGGCAAGGTCTTCATGCCATTTGGTGTGATGGGCGGCCAATACCAATCCTGTGGCCATTCCCGGTTCCTGACAAATCTTGTCGATCACAACATGCATCCGCAACAAGCCGTCGACGCGCCGCGTAGTTTCGCGCAAGCTGGACGCCTGGAGGTCGAACGCGGTTATGCACCGCAGGTGATGCAAGACCTTGCGGATCTCGGCCACAAGGTGGTCGAACCGGAAGTCCCCCTCGGCGGGGCGCAGGCAATCCTTATTGACGAGGAAAATGGCGTGCTCGAGGGGGCCTCGGATCACCGCAAGGACGGATGTGCCCTTGGATATTAGAGAGAGAGTGACATGGCGATAACACCGGTCAAAGACCTTGTCGCGGCTGCCAAGGCCGAAATTACGGTGTTGCCGGTCGAAACAGCAATGGGCCTTCTGGGCGACGAGGATGTCATGTTTATCGATATCCGCGATATTCGCGAACTGGACCGCGACGGCCGCATTCCCGGTGCTGTACATATGCCGCGTGGCATGCTGGAGTTCTGGTTTGATCCCGCCAGCCCCTATCACAAGCCGGTTCTGGCGAACGACAAGAAAAAGGTCTTGTTCTGCGCCTCGGCCTGGCGGTCAGCCCTCAGCGTGAAGGCGCTGCAAGACATGGGCGTCGAGCAGCTTTGCGACATGGAGGGCGGTTTCAAAGGCTGGAAAGCCGCCGGCGGCCCTGTTGAAACCAAGGGCTAGCCCCTTAGTTCATAGGTACCTCGACCGAGTATTGCCCTTTTGACATGTGGCCGAACATCGACCCCATTTCCGGGTGCTCAACTGGCTCACCGGATTCGTCCGGCAGCAAATTCTGCTCAGACACATAGGCGACGTAATAGGATTCGTCGTTCTCGGCCAAAAGGTGATAGAACGGCTGTTCTTTCTTCGGACGAGACTCTTCCGGAATGGCCATCCACCATTCCTCGGTATTGGCGAAAATCGGATCAATGTCGAAAACAACGCCCCGGAACGGAAATTTCCGGTGCTTCACGACTTGGCCAATATTGTACTTAGCGTTTGAATGTAACATCAGGCAACAACCCCCAAATGCGTTACTAAACCGTCACAAAACCCGAGTCCATGCCGCGGGTCGGGCCGGGTGGGGATTTCTGTGGAAACAATCACTTGGCATTGATTCAACAGTCGCCCTCGGAGTGGGGCGATTTCAAATGCCGACAGAAAAAAGACGGTTTTTCAGACATTTGTTAACGAGGATTGGCGGCAGGCCGATGCCGAAAAAGCGCCGGCAACAACCAGCCGATGTTGCGTAATTGTCATAGTCCGGCGGTCGAAAAAGTGCATGGCTTGCGTCGTTGAAAACCGTTTTGTCCGGCATCGGTTTCGGGTATGCTGGCCGGAAAAGACCATTGGGGCAGAGTGATGAAACGTATCGTAAGTGGTGTTGCCGTACTGGTATTATTGGCGACATGCGGACCCTCGGTCCCGCCGCCTCCACGCAATCTCAACGATGCCTGCGCCATTAAGGCCGAGCGGCCAAAATGGTTCAAAGCGATGGCTGGCGTCGAACAGAAATGGGGCGTTCCGGTCGCTGTGCAAATGGCCACGATCTATCAGGAAAGCAAGTTTCGCGGCGATGCTCGAACGCCGCTCAATTATTCGATGGGTGTCATTCCGATGGGCCGGGATTCGTCGGCATATGGTTATGCCCAGGCGATTGACAGCACCTGGAAATGGTATTTGCGTGATACTGGTCGTTCGGGCGCACGCCGCGACCGGTTTGACGACGCGGTCGATTTCATGGGCTGGTATTTTGACCAGTCCGAACAACGTCTTGGCATCGAAAAGGACAGTGCGCGCAAACAATACCTGGCCTATCACGATGGTCACACCGGATATCGCCGAGGGTCCTACAAACGCAAAAAATGGCTGGTACGCATTTCCAAAGAGGTCGCCGCCCGCGCGGAGATGTACACGACCCAACTTGAGGAATGCAGCTGACCCTTCAGCGTTGAGGCGCGCGGTTGTCCATTTCGATCGCAACACTGAAAAGCGAGGATTGAAGCGCGATATCGCGCTCCATGTCGCCCAGGATGACCGTGGTCTGAGCGCCGCTTTCATCGGTAATGACCCATTGCCGCAACTCCACCGGGGCGTCTGTGAAAACCAGCTCGATATAGCCAATCTCAGGATGTTCCGGGTCTTGTGCGCGGATTGTCGTGGTCAACTCATCGGCGCGGTGGTCGGTGATCATATTGGCCTGAGCAAGATCGACATTGCGGCCCAGGATCACCGAAAGCGGCGTACGTCTGAGCGGAAATTGCTGCGGCGGTTCGTTGGATTTGCCGTCGAAAATGGCCACAGCCCCACTGCCGGCCATGACCAGGGCCGGGTCGGGCGGATTGTATTCGAACCGAACGCGGCCGGGCCGATGGATGTAGATCCGGCCGGTCGAAATCGTGCCATCCGGGTTGATCTGCGTAAACCGCCCCTTGGCTGTCGTGAGGTCCTGCAAATAGTCGGAAATCCGCGCCAGAGGGATCTTGTCCGCAAGCGCCGGTCCGGCTGCGAGAGCCAGCACAAGAACAGGGATCCAAAATGCGCGTTTCATGAACCAGACCTAGTCATGTTTTGCCAAAGGACAAGAGCGTTTACAGACCTTGCCCCTCGGGGACCAGAATTTCACGCTTGCCGACATGGTTCGACGCGCTGACCAGACCGGACTCCTCCATCTGTTCGACCAGACGCGCCGCTTTGTTGTATCCGATGGCCAGTTTGCGCTGGATATAGGAGGTAGAACACTTCCGATCCTTCAGCACGATGGCCACGGCCTGATCATACAGGGCATCGTCGCCATTGCCGCTGCCAAGCCCGAGAACCAAATCAATATCGCTGCCGGTGTCGTCATCGGGGCCATCGACCACGCCCGAGACATATTCCGGCGTGCCGAAGCTTTTCAGATGGTTGACGATTTCTTCGACCTCTTCGTCGGACACAAACGGGCCATGGACACGGGTGATCTTGGCGCCTCCGGCCATGTATAACATGTCCCCCATGCCCAACAATTGCTCGGCGCCCATCTCTCCCAGGATGGTCCGGCTGTCGACTTTCGAGGTCACCTGAAATGAAATCCGGGTCGGGAAGTTGGCCTTGATCGTGCCGGTGATGACATCGACCGAGGGGCGTTGCGTTGCCATGATGATATGGATGCCGCTGGCCCGCGCCATTTGGGCCAGTCGCTGGATGCAGGCTTCGATTTCCTTGCCAGCGACCATCATGAGATCAGCCATCTCATCCACGACCACGACGATATAGGGCATGGATTCGGGCGTGAACTCTTCGGTTTCGAAGACGGGTTCACCGGTGTCATCGTCGAAACCTGTCTGGACTGTGCGTTTGAAATTCTCGCCCCGTGACAGCGCGTCTTTCACCCGGCCGTTATAGCCGTCGATATTGCGCACGCCCATTTTCGACATCTTGCGATAACGTTCCTCCATCTCGCCGACCGTCCATTTCAGGGCCACGACTGCCTTTTTGGGGTCGGTCACGACCGGCGACAAGAGATGGGGAATGCCGTCATATACGGACAGTTCCAGCATTTTCGGGTCGATCATGATCATCCGGCATTCATCCGGCGTCAGCTTGTAAAGCAGGCTCAGGATCATGGTGTTGATCGCCACGGATTTACCGGACCCGGTGGTGCCCGCGATCAACAGGTGGGGCATTTTCGCAAGGTTGGCGACAACAGCGTCGCCGGCGATATTCTTACCGAGTGCCAGCGGCAGTTTCTGATTGGAATCCCCAAAATCGCTGGCCGAGAGAATCTCGCGCAGCAACACTTTTTCCCGATGCACATTGGGCAGCTCGATACCGATGACCGACCGGCCTGGCACAGTCGAGACACGGGCTGACAGGGCCGACATGGACCGGGCAATATCGTCGGCAAGGCCAATCACGCGGCTGGCCTTCAGACCCGGGGCCGGTTCCAGTTCGTACATTGTCACAACGGGGCCGGGGCTGACCGAGACGATCTCGCCCTT
>Ga0070726_10003626_pt1 | contig 12873 bp, 10 predicted proteins | sample tdAd471_FD_67275 | JGI IMG/M metagenome (GOLD analysis project Ga0070726, IMG submission 67275) | Marine sediment microbial communities from the Atlantic coast under amendment with organic carbon and nitrate - tdAd47.1 | ecosystem: Environmental > Aquatic > Marine > Coastal > Sediment | place...
AGCCGCTTCCTGACCAACGCGAACTCACCAGTCGCGCTGGAGCCCCACGACCTCATGACCGCCCGGGATTGCGCGCAGGTAGGCAGTCACGGTCTTGGCCCTGTCGGGTCCGCTCAACGTCGCCTTCAAGTACCCGGCCTCGCTCGTCGGCAAGCGTGCTCCTTCGGAGTCCAGCGCCGTATCGGCGCCTGTTGCGTTGTCATATTCAGACCATTCGATCCGAATTTTAGGAGCCGCCGAGTAGCCGTACTTCTCCCCGAGATGCTCAAACAGCAACACGCCGTCATCCACCTTGAAGCGGTCTAAGGGCAGGACGCGAGAGAAGTACTCCCGGCCCACGCGGTCGCGTCGTTCCTTCAAACAAGCGACAAGCCAGTCGGCCGCCTCCTTGTCGCTGTAGCGGGCCGACTCCACCAAGGCCTCAAGCGCTTCATCGGTGAACGCCGCCACTTTCTTCGCGGCCCAGAAGGTGTCGTCCGGAAGCCGATTGGTAAAAGCCGGATTGCGATACTCCGGCTTCCAGCGGTCAGGGTGGTAGATCTCGTGTTCGAAACGCCCTATCGATGGGTACTTGGCGTAGTCGTGGCGATACCAGCGCGGCGCATAGAGCCCCAGAGAGAAGATCTCTCGGAACATCTGCGCCGGGTCATAGAGATATTCGTTCCCTCCGCGAGGACTGTTGGGTTCCTCGCTGGCCGATCCGAGCAGGGATCCGAAATCAATCAGATGGTGCCTGACGAACTTCCGGCCGTCTTCTTCCACCAACATGTCCAGCGTATTCACTCCTCGTGAATCGTCGTGCCCCAGCCAAGAAGCAAACACGTAGAGTCCGCGCAGGTCTCGTCGGTGCTCATGCGGAACGATGTCGTCAGGATCGTCGTCGCGCGTACCGTGATAGCGGAACCCGCCAAGCGGCTTGCCCTTCAGGTAGCGGCTCGCCAAAGCGCGTACCGTGCCGTCCGGCCGCTTGGGCGTGTTCTGTAAGATCCAGGCGACGTCGGAGGCCAACATCTCCCGGACCCGCCCGCCCGGATCAGTAATCATGACTTCTTCTCGGACCATCAGTCGCTCCGGCCGAAAGTCCACCAGGTAGTTCTGAGGAACCCAATAGCCCAATGCGTGGAAGAAGCGCGAACCCAGGTAATCAGCCCCGGAGGCCATCTCCGCATGCTTCCAGGGATCAAACTTGAAGACGAACCGCTCGCCTGTCTCGTCCTCGATCACGAAGCCGGGCGTGTGCCCTTCGTTCTTCGCCGAGACGATCGTCCAACGTCCTCCGGGAGAAGGGGGGTGGTCGTCGCCAGGCCCGCGCACCAGTTCTTCAATGGACAGGTCCCTGCGGTCGATCCGATTCGTGAACCACTGGCTGTCGGGTACCTCGCCGAGCGTGTTCACGGCTCGTGCCGGGATGCGTTTCGTTTGGACGTCCTTGTGCCGCTCCTCGGGGCTGCTGAAGGTGTATAGAAAGTAGTCGTAGATGTCGCTCAGGTCGCGGAAGGCCGCATCCTCGATCGGCGTCGGGGACGGCTCCGCCCACAGCGGGTCATCGGAATAGAACGGCTGTCCCCAAATCGAAAGGGGAGCCGCGAGAAGGAAGATCAGCAGGTAGCGCATCGTCGTCGGAACGGGCCTCGCCATCGAAACCATATCTGCGTCCCCTCCTGCGAAAAAGCGACGTCCAAGCGCATGAACGTCTGATTGCGGCCGTTGAAGCGGAACCCGAATCCCGCCGCCGTCTCCAGGTCTGAGAAGTCTAGGTCCGCACGTCGATCGGCGACCTTGCCCGCATCCATGAACAGGGCCAGATCCAGCCCGGAAAACGCCTCCCAACGGTACTCGAAGTTCGTCACCATCGAGTGGTCGCCGTAGAAACGGTAGTTCGGAAAGCCGCGCATCTCATACGCGCCGCCTAGATACGGTTGGAGGTAGAAGGGAACTCGATGGTCACTGTCGGTGAACGTCGTCGCAACCTCTCCTCGCACCACGAACACTCGCTTTCCGTTCAGAAACGAGTAGTACTTCTGCACCTCCGCGTCCAACTGCTGGAAACCGTACCGCCCCAATCCTTGGTCTGAGAAGTCCGAAAACTCAAGCGACACCAACGCGCCTGAACGAGCGCCCGAGGTCGTGGGCTCTCGCGTATCGAACTCAAGAAAACCGCCCGTTCTGAGGAAGTTCGTCTGGTCGTCCAAGCCGGCGGCGGCGGCTGAGGAGAAGAGGTCCTCTGGAGACGGGGTCCCCGTCCGGCGTCCGCGCCCGGTGTTGACCGCCAAGATACCGGCACGCGCACCCACGCTCAGGTCTCCGCCAAGCGGCCGGTAGCGAACCTTGGCGTCAGCCGAGGTGTCTTCTTTTAGGTACGAGGTCCGGTTCTCCAGCAGCGACTTCGCGCCCGGTCCGTAGTAGTCGACCCTCGTTAATCGGCGGTGCCGCCCGGAAAACTCCAGATCCACGCGCGGCGAGAGGAACTCCGGCAACGTCAAATCCGCCTGGACCTTGAACGACTTGGAAATAGATGCGAAGGCCGCGGCATTGAATCGCCAGTTGTCCTTCTCGCGGTCACGCAACAGGTAACGCACGCCCACCGCGAATCCCTGTCCGCTGGTCACTCCGCCGATGGCGGGTTTGAGGCCGTCGCCCGGACTCTCGCTCGCGGCCTGGAGGAGGCGCTTGTCCTTCAGCTTCAGGAGCTTCTTCTCGAACCCGGAATTGTGTTCCGGCTCCAGACGACTGGCTTTGGCGGCACGCGCCTGCAGAATCCGACCCGCCCGAGTCGGCGGCTCCTGAGCCCATAGGCCGGCGCCGCATACCAGCGCGACGCCTATCGCTGAAGCCCTCTTCGGCAAGCCACTGAATCTACCACGCAACACGCCTCGGATAGGCCGGCTCGCCGTCGGTATTTCAAAGAAGGGCCCGCACAGTCCGACAGTTCCGGCTCCACCGACGACCGGCGATAAGCTATCCCTAGTAGGGATGCCCCGCGTCACGGTCATCATTCCGACCTACAACCGCGCGTCCTTGTTGCCGGAGGCGGTGGACAGCGTGTTGGCGCAGACCTTCGCGGACTTCGAGTTGCTCGTCGTCGACGACGGCTCCACCGACGACACTCGCACGGTGGTCCAAGGCCACGCCGATCCGCGAGTACGGTACATCCAGCGGCAGCGTGGAGGAATCAGCGCGACGGTCAATGCCGGAGTGCGAGAAGCGGCGGGCGAACTCATTGCTCGACTGGACTCAGACGACGTTTGGCTCCCGGAGTTCCTGGCGGTTCAAACGATCGCGCTCGATCGAAATCCGGAGGCGGGGTTCGTCTACGCAAAAGGCGTAGCCATGAATGCCGCGGGCGGGCAGGCCAATGGGGAGATCGTTGGGCGCGCACCACGGTTCGCTGACGACGCGTTCGCTTCGCTGCTCACAACCGATTGCACCTGCAACATCACCGTCGTCGCGCGCCGCATGGCGCTGGTGGAGGCCGGCCTGTTCGACGAGTCATTGCGAATGCACGAGGACTGGGATATGTGGCTGCGCGTTGCGCGTAGGCGGCCTATGGTCTTCACCAATCGCGTTCTGGCTCGATTTCGCTGGCACGAGGGCAATATCACGGCGCCGGACGGGCCTGTGCTCGAAGAGTTGGCGGAAAGCCGGGGGCGAGTCCTCGACAAGCAATTCGCGGACCCGTCCCTACCCGGCAGGTATGCAGCGCTCAAGGGGATTGCCTACAGCACGATGCATCTGGAGATGGGCGTTCGCCTGTGGACACACGGGCAGCGGAGGCAAGGCCTCCAGCGCTTTGGTCAATGCGTGGCGCATGCGGACGGTAAGGCGGCCGCGCTGCTGAGGGTCCTGTGGCTGGGCTTCCTGCGCGTCCCGCTCCGATCCACGGCGCTCGGCCGTTCCGTCGTCGATCAGTTAGGCGGACTCCGGCGGCGGCTTTCTCGCGGCTGATGAACTCGCGCCGCCCGAGCTTGAGAGCACCCTACAGAGGCCGGATCTTCACGTTCCGGAAGCGCACCTGCATCGGATCGCCTTGATGGACCTGGAGAGCGATGATCCCCGACTTCGACATATCGTCGTCCAGTTCGACCGTCGTCAGTCCGTTGAGCTCAATCTGGACGTGGTCGCCCTTGCAAGTGATCCGGACATGGTTCCACTCGCCGCGCTTAACTACGGTTTCGCCCTTGCCCTTCCAGCCGTTCTGAATGACCCCGCGGCCCGTCTTTTCGCCGTAGAGACTGCCCCACCAGTTCCCCGCGGCGGCGTCGGCTTGGTAACCGTGAACCACGTAGCCGGCGTGGCGCTCGCTGCGAAACTGGATTCCTGAATTGTGGTTGCGCAGCTTGACCTCGGCGTCCAGTACGAAGTCCGCATACACGCCGTTGCTGATCAGAAAAGTGTTCGCCTGGATCTTCTTGTTCTCGGTCGACCCGACAATCGTGCCGTCTTCAACGGACCACACCTCGGGATCACCGTCCCAGCCGGCGAGCGACTTGCCGTCAAACAAGAGCCGATAGCCTTGCGCCCGTTCCTCCTCGGTCAGAGTGTTGTTGGGTGTCTCAGCCGCCATCGGCAGAGCCAGGAGGAGGGCGCAGGAGAGCGTAGTCAGTCGTAGCATCGGAAAGTGATTGTAGCGGTTCTAGGATTTGCGCAGTGGCGCCTTGACCACGAGCGTGCCGGCGATGATGTCGTGCAAGGCCTGCTTCTTCTCGGTCAACGGCTGGATGAGAAATCCGATTGCGAACGTGAACCATGAGAGCCAGCTGCCGAAATATCGGCCCGTAGCCCGAGCGAACGATATTCTTTGGCCGCTCATGTCCGTGATGCGAATGCCGAACGCTTGTTTGCCAAACGTCGCTTGACGCTCAGAACTCGTCAGGACAGCTTGGTAGAGCCAGTGCATCACGATGCCGAGAATCGATGTAAGGCCCGCCACGGCCAGATGCTTGGCTGCAAGGGCCGGGTTGGGGTTCTGCTGTTGCTCCAATTGAAGAAGCGGGACGCCGGACACCATGTAGATCGGTATCGTGATCATCCACTGCACGACGGTCACGAGAAGGCCGTCGAGAACCGCCGCCACGAAGCGAATCAGGAATCCGGCATAGCGGCGTTCGGTATAGAGGGGTGCTACCGGATCCGGAGCTGCGGTTTGAGCGGGAGCATACTCCGACGAGGTCGCCTCTACGGGGTACGCCGAGGCGGTCGGGGTTCCCGCAACAGCAGTGGGCGGCTCCTCCAGTGGCGATCCGCATTGGATGCAGAAGCGACTCTGGCTCGGATTCTCAGCCGAACAACTCGTGCAGGTCATGGGACGAGTCTACCTGGCCCTAGAGTTCGACGCCGGTCTCCTTCCAGTTTCCGTCAGCCGCTGAGCCCAAGACGGCATCGCACACCCGCTGCGTCTGGAGCGCGTTGCGGAAATCCGGTTGCGTCGGAGTGCCGCTCTCGATCCCGGCGACGAAATCGGCGATCGCATTGAGGAAGGTGTGCTCATACCCGATGCAAGTCCCCGGCACCCAGTAGCGGTCCATATAGGGGTGCTCCGGATTGGTGACGTGAATCTTGCGCCAGCCGGTCAGGTGGTCCTCAACCTTCTTTCCCGACTGCTGCTGCGCGTACTCAAAGAACTGCAGATACTCCGGCTCCTCCAGATCGAAGAAGAGCGATCCGTCGGCGCCGTTCATCTCAAACGTGTTGTAGTTCTTCCGCCCGCGGGCGTAGCGCGTGGACTCGAACGTTCCCATGGAGCCGTTCGCGAACTCCGCCAGGAACATGCAGGCGTCGTCGATGGTGACCTTCTGCTTCTCGCCGGAGTCTTGGTGGACGCGCTCTTTGATGAAGGTTTCCGTCTTCGCCGTGACCCGCGTGATGGGACCGTTGAGCCACATGGCGGTGTCGATTGAATGGGCGAGAAGATCACCCGTGACGCCCGAGCCCGCGACGGCGGAATCGAGACGCCACAATGCGGCGCCGCCCTGGGGTACGTCGGGATTGATCGTCCAATCCTGCAGATAGGTCGCGCGGTAATGGAAGCTGCGCCCAATACGTCCCTCGTCGATGATCTGCTTCGCCAAGGCGATCGAAGGTACGCGGCGATAGTTGAACCAAACCATGTTGGCCACGCCGGCGTTCTCCACCGCCGCGACCATTTCTTCCGCTTCGGCGACGTTCATCGCCAGCGGCTTTTCGCAAACGATCATCTTGCCCGCCTGAGCCGCGGCGATCGCGATCTCTTTGTGAATGTGGTTCGGCGCTCCAATATCGATCAAGTCGATGTCGTCCGCATCTACGAGCGCGCGCCAATCCGTCTCAACGCGCTCATAACCCCAAGTAGCGGCGAATTCTTCTGCCTTGGCGCGGTCGCGCGCACAGACGGCCTTCAGGACGGGCCGGTGCTCGACGTCGAAAAAGTCGTTGAGACGCTTGTATGCGTTCGTGTGTGTCCGGCCCATGAAGCCGTAACCGATCATGCCGACTCTAAGTTGCTTTGCCATGAGGGTCAATTTGTACCCTAAGCCCCGGCAAGGAAGCAACCCGAAAGACGGCTGGGCGGCTCTCAATGGGACATACTAGGAGGCCTCAGATGGTTCGTTCCTTTTGGAGATGGTTTTCGTCGTGCCTGTTGGGTCTCGCGGTCGTCGCGACGCCTTTGGGGGCTGAGTTCCTGTCGTTTGAGATTGAGTTCGAGGACTCCGGCTGCATCCCGTGTACGCAGTCGCTCGAGACGCGGCTGGAGCGGATACGTGGGGTAGAGAAGGTCACGGTCGACCTCGATGCCAAGCTCATTCGGTTAGAGCTTGGGGCGGGGAATCGGGTCAGGCTCGGCCCGCTGAGAGCTCGTGTCTCCCAAGACGGAACCAAGATTCGCGCGATCTCTTTCGAAGCAATCGGGGACGTGAGCGAGAACCATTTCACGCCGACCGGACTCACGCATGCGTTACCGCTCGCCAAGCCGTTGGACGACATGGATTCCGTGCTCATAGAGGGGCGGTTGGCCGGGGACGACAAGGAGCTGTTGGTGGAGTCCGTAGCCCCGAGTCGCTAGTATGCGCGGCGTGGAGTCGGGCTCCGTTCCCCGCGTGGAAACGGGAGGACCGGCTGGTATATCCTTGGGGTTCTGCTCATCAGGAGGAATCTTTGAGTCAACAGTTGTCAGGACATGTAGCCGTAGTCACCGGCGCCAGTAAGGGACTCGGTCGACAGATGGCCGAGTCGCTCGCCGCGAGCGGCGCCAAAGTAGCTCTCGTCGCCCGTAGTGAAGATCTGTTGGGCGAGGTCGTGTCCGGCATCGAGGCGGCCGGCGGAACCGCGGTCTCCGTGGTTGCCGACATTACCGACGAGGCGGCGGTCGGAGAGGTCCGGACGCAAGTTGAGGAGCAGCTGGGCGTTTGCGACATCTTAATCAACAACGCCGGGATCAACAATCGTAAGTCGATCGTCGATTTTACTCTCGAGGAGTGGAATGAGATTCTGGCCGTCAACCTAACCGGCCCCTTCCTTTGCTCCCGCGCTTTCGTTCCGGGAATGAAGGAGAAGAAGTGGGGACGCATACTGAACATGACTTCGATCATGTCCCACGTCTCTTTGCCGAGCCGAACAGGCTACTCGACGACCAAGGCGGGCCTGATCGGCTTCACGAAGTCCTTGGCTTTGGAACTCGCCGGCGACAACGTGACAGTGAACGGCATTAGCCCGGGTCCCTTTGCGACGGAGATGAACAAGCCGCTGATTGAGGACCCCGAGAAGAACAAGATGTTCCTGGAGCGCATTCCCATCGGGCGTTGGGGCAAGGTGAAGGAGATTGGCGCGTTGGCGGCATTCCTCTGCTCGGAGGAAGCCGGTTTCATCACCGGCACCGATATCGTCATCGACGGCGGCTGGATCGCCCAGTAGATCGAGACGTTAGCTGATCGGGGTTGTCGAGTTAGGCGACTTGCTTGGGGGCTCGAGCCGGTCTGCCGGCAGGAGCTTTTTGTGTTGTCTTGGGGGCTGGCGCCGACTCGGTCTTCGCGGGTGTTTTTTGCACGGTCTGCGAGGGGATTGGAGGGGCGGACACGCCGGGCTTCAAGTGCGCTACGCCCCCGCTCTCAGCCCATTCCACGCCCTTGGCAGTCAGCGTATAGAGCCCGGCAGGGGTCGTTCGTAGTATTTCCGTCTCGCGGAGATACCAAACAGCAAATTCGAGTTCGTCGTTGACTACGCCTGTCTGACGTGCGATCTCTGCTCGACCGAGTTCGGGGTTCCGAGGTCGAACCACCAGGATGTCGTACAACGCAGCCACGATGCCCTGTCGGAGCTTCTGTTGGGCGGCCTTGTCCTCGGCGGTAGCGACGGCCGGAACCTTGATCTGCTCTGCGGTTCTCCGAACGCCGTCTGCAAGATCCTCTGCGGGAGCCGACGCACTCGCCTCTGGCTCAGATCCTTCTGAGTTCTGGGAAGCGTCTTCGTCCCCGTCTTCCTTCTGTTGGCCGAGCCTCTCTAGTCGGGCGGCATCATACGCGGCTCGTTTGCTCGGATCAGACAGCGTCCGAAACGCCTGCCGGACGAGGTTGTACTTGGCCTCGTCGACGTACTCTCCGTTCTTCTTACCAAAGCGTGTCGCTAGAAGGCGCACCGCCCATTCGATCATGGGTTTGTCCGCATCGGAACTCACCATGAGGAATTCGTAGAAATCGATGAAGGTGCTGTTGGAGTGGTCTTGGGACATCCGGGGGCCTGAACAGGTTTAGCGTCATTATCGGCGGGTGATGCGGGCGGCGCTATGGAGGGTTTAGTCTAGAGCCCTCTAAGTGGAAGGACATATGTCCAGTAGTACATCGGGGTATACCGGTTGGCTGACTAGACGCAAAAAAGCCCGACCGGGAGGGTCGGGCTTCTGAGAAATTTATTCGGGCGGCGTCCTACTCTCCCACACGGTCACCCATGCAGTACCATCGGGGCTGAGGAGCTTAACGGCCGTGTTCGGGATGGGAACGGGTGTGGCCTCCTCGCTAGAACCACCCGAAAGCTTTGAGGTCGTCATAGCTCTCGAGAGAACTGAGATATCGAAGGGATCCTAAAAGCGCAATCGCGTACGCGCAACTCGAGCAAATGCCCTGAGTTTTACGTCGTGGTCCGCGTCAAATGAAGATCTAGGTAAATTTTATGGTCAAGCCAAACGGGCGATTAGTACTGGTTAGCTGAACACATTACTGTGCTTACACATCCAGCCTATCAAACTCGTCGTCTTCGAGTGCCCTTCAGGGAAACCTAATCTTGAGTCGAGTTTCGCGCTTATATGCCTTCAGCGCTTATCTCTACCGAACTTCGCTACCCAGCTATGCCACTGGCGTGACAACTGGATCACAAGAGGTTCGTCCGTTTCGGTCCTCTCGTACTAAAAACAGCCACTCTCAAGTTTCCTGCGCCCACTGCGGATAGGGACCGAACTGTCTCGCGACGTTCTGAACCCAGCTCACGTACCGCTTTAATAGGCGAACAGCCTAACCCTTGGGAGCTTCTTCACCCCCAGGATGCGATGAGCCGACATCGAGGTGCCAAACCCGGGCGTCGATATGAACTCTTGGCCCAGATCAGCCTGTTATCCCCGGCGTACCTTTTATCCGTTGAGCGACGGCCCTTCCATGCGGGACCGCCGGATCACTAGGACCAGCTTTCGCTCCTGCTCGACTTGTAGGTCTCACAGTCAGCCTGGCTTATACCCTTGCGCTCTACGGCTGATTTCCAAACAGCCTGAGCCAAGCTTCGTGCGCCTCCGTTACATTTTAGGAGGCGACCGCCCCAGTCAAACTACCCACCAACGAGTGTCCCCCGACCCGATCAGGGCCGTAGGTTAGAACCACAAAACAACCAGGGTGGTATCTCACGATTGGCTCCACCGAACCCAAGAGCCCGGTTTCAAAGCCTCCCACCTATCCTGCGCAAATTATTCCATAATTCACTCGTAAGCTGTAGTAAAGGTGCACGGGGTCTTTCCGTCCTGCAGCGGGTACCCGGCGTCTTCACCGGAACCACAACTTCGCCGGGCTAGTTGTTAAGACAGTGCTCAGATCGTTACGCCATTCGTGCAGGTCGGAACTTACCCGACAAGGAATTTCGCTACCTTAGGACCGTTATAGTTACGGCCGCCGTTCACCGGGGCTTCAATTCAAAGCTTCGCCGAAGCTAACCTCTCCTTTTAACCTTCCGGCACCGGGCAGGCGTCAGCCCCTATACGTCGTTTTCGACTTTGCAGAGACCTGTGTTTTTGTTAAACAGTCGCCTGAGCCATTTCACTGCGACCTCCCAAAGGGAGGCACTCCTTCTCCCGAAGTTACGGAGCTAATTTGCCGAGTTCCTGAACAACTAATCACCCGAGCGCCTGAGAATACTCTTCTCGCCCACGTGTGTCCGTTTACGGTACGGGCGCCTATCATCACCTTAGAGGATTTTCCTGGCAGTGTAGCTACGTGACTTTGTTCTCTTTCGAGATCGCGTTCGTCCTTGCGGTATTGCCAGGCGGATTTGCCTACCTGACCCACTTGAAACGACCAAAGCGGATATCCATCACCGCTCTCACTTTACTTACTGCGTCCCCCCATCGGTATAGAATCTAGGCGGTCGCGGAATATTAACCGCGCGTCCATCGGCTACGCCTTTCGGCCTCACCTTAGGTCCCGACTAACCCTGAGCGGATTGACCTTGCTCAGGAAACCTTGGGCTTTCGGCGGCAAGGGTTCTCACCTTGCTTCTCGCTACTAATGCTGGCAGAGTCTCTTCCAACCAGTCCACCGAACCTTCCGGTTCGACTTCAATCCTGTCAGAATGCTCTCCTACCGATTCTTACGAATCTCGCGGCTTCGGTACGATGCTTAGCCCCGGTACATTTTCGGTGCTGGAAGGCTCGACCAGTGAGCTATTACGCTTTCTTTAAAGGATGGCTGCTTCTAAGCCAACCTCCTGGCTGTCATAGCCTTCCAACTTCCTTACCCACTTAGCATCAATTTAGGGACCTTAGCCGGCGATCTGGGTTGTTTCCCTTTCGACTACGAAACTTAGCTCCCGCAGTCTGACTCCCGTGCTTGTCGTCTATGGCATTCGCAGTTTAAAAGGATTCGGTAAGCTGGGAAGCCCCCTAGTCCTCTCAGAGCCCTACCGCCACAGCGAAACACACGAGGCTAGCCCTAAAGCTATTTCGGAGAGAACGAGCTATCACGGAATTTGATTAGCCTTTCACCCCTACCCTCAACTCATCCAAGCCGTTTTCAACCGACACAGGTTCGGGCCTCCAGTTGCTGTTACACAACCTTCGCCCTGGTCAAGGGTAGATCATCCCGTTTCGCGTCTACTCCCTACGACTGAACGCCCTGTTCAGACTCGCTTTCGCTACGGCTCGCTTCCGCTTAACCTTGCCGCAGAGAGTAACTAGCCAGCTCATTAAGCAAAAGGCACGAGGTCAGGCCCGAAGGCCCTCCCACTGCTTGTAAGCGTACGGTTTCAGGTACTTTTAACTCCCCTCACAGGGGTACTTTTCACCTTTCCCTCACGGTACTAGTTCACTATCGGTCGAGAGCGAGTATTTAGCCTTACCGGATGGTCCCGGCAGATTCCCACAAGGTTTCACGTGCCCCGCGGTACTCAGGATCCTGCTAGGAGTTGGTAGCTTACGCTTACGGGGCTGTCACCCTCTATGGCCGGCCTTTCCATGCCGTTTAACTTCGCATCCGCTTCCATGTCGCAGTCCTACAACCCCGAGCTGCCCCGAAAGGCCGCTCGGTTTAGGCTGATCCGCTTTCGCTCGCCGCTACTCACGGAATCACTATTGTTTTCTCTTCCTCTGGGTACTGAGATGGTTCACTTCCCCAGGTTTGCTCCGACAACCTATGTATTCAGTTGCCGGTAACGCGCGTTCACGCGCGTTGGGTTTCCCCATTCGGAAATCTTCGAGTCATGGCTTGTTTACAGCTCATCGAAGCTTATCGCAGTTGACCACGTCCTTCATCGCCTGCTCTCGCCAAGGCATCCCCCGTACGCTCTTAGTAGCTTGACCATAAAATTTACCAAGAACTTCGTTTGAACGAAGATCCACGAGTAAATCTCAGGTTATTTACACTCGAGTTGCTTGTACGTTGGTACATTGCTCACACCGCGTTCATCTTCTCCGCGCCGGTCGAAACCCTTGCGGCCGAGACAAACACGACTGAGCAACGCCCAGCGATTTGTGCTTTTCGGATTACCCTTCGATATTCAGTTTTCAAAGATCGACGAAGACCGTCGCCCCGAGTGACGCAATGCGTCAAAAAAGGCTGTCAGACCTCGGATTTATTGCTTCCGTTGAGAAGCCGCAAATCCGAACCCTGCCGCGGTAAACGCCCTGGACGCGTAGCAGATGGTGGTGGGCGTGGCTGGATTTGAACCAGCGACCTCATCCTTATCAGGGATGCGCTCTAACCAACTGAGCTACACGCCCGCAATGCATCCGCGTCTTACGCGGACGACGTGCACCAAGGCGTGTCGGGACTCATTGAACTCAGTCAAGCTGGTGGAGCTGATCGGGATCGAACCGACGACCTCCTGAATGCAAATCAGGCGCTCTCCCAAACTGAGCTACAGCCCCGTACTTATCAGCCGGGCGACGGAAGCTGTTCAAATTGAACAACCCCGTCGCGCCGGCCTCTAAGAGGCTGGCTGGACGCGCTCGGTCCGGCTACGCCGAACCAAGAAAAAAAGCAAACTCTGTCGCTCCGAGTAAGAGCTGACCGGATTCGACCTGGAAATCAGATTCACTCACACGATCGATTCGATACTGCTGAATCAACCGACGGACTCTGATTCCTATTGTCTCTTTAAAAGGAGGTGATCCAGCCGCAGGTTCTCCTACGGCTACCTTGTTACGACTTC
>Ga0070726_10003628_pt1 | contig 12870 bp, 10 predicted proteins | sample tdAd471_FD_67275 | JGI IMG/M metagenome (GOLD analysis project Ga0070726, IMG submission 67275) | Marine sediment microbial communities from the Atlantic coast under amendment with organic carbon and nitrate - tdAd47.1 | ecosystem: Environmental > Aquatic > Marine > Coastal > Sediment | place...
CTGGATACGCCGGGCCTTCGAATTTTCAACCCAGCGTCAAACCCAACTCATTGCTTTTAGTGATGATATGGACGGTTTGAGAAAAGTACCCTTAAATATGCCGCAACAGGAGATGTTGACTGAAAATTTGGGGAAGCCCCTATGTCGCATCCCCGATCCATTTGATGCGTGTGAAAGTTATAGCGCATATATGAACAAAAAATTGCGTGAATTTTTGGATAGCTACAAATTTGATTATGTGTTTCAAAGTTCATATGAAGCCTATACCCGGGGTGATTTTAATGAAGGTTTGGCCATCATCCTTCAAAAGGTTGAAGATATCAAACGGATAATTCTCCCCACCATGGGTGAGGAAAAGCGTACAAATTGGTCTCCGTTTTTCCCAATCTGCGAAAAATGCGGACGGATTTACAGCACCCGGGTGACCGCCTATGACGCTGAAAAAAATACCATCGACTACATCTGCGACCGAGAAGAAGGTTTGGTAAAAAATTGCGGAAATAAAGGGACGATTTCGATCTTTAACGGCCATGTCAAAGTAGGTTGGAAAATTGACTGGGCCTTGCGCTGGTATGCTTATGACATTGGATATGAGATGTATGGAAAAGATCTGATCGAATCCGCAAAGCTTTCCGGTAAGATTATCCGGTTAATGGGCAAACAGCCCCCCATAGGATTGTTCTATGAACTCTTTTTAGACGAAAAGGGTCGGAAGATTTCAAAGAGCATCGGTAAAGGGTTAACCATAGAATCTTGGATGAGTTACGCCCCGTTAGAGTCTTTGTTGTACTATATTTTTCAGAACCCAAAGCAAGCGAAGCGGCTCTTTTGGGGGATTGTACCAAAATCGGTGGATGAATACCTCACGGGTTTAAATAATTACGAAAAATTGGATGCCGAGAAAAAGCCTGATTCGACGATTTGGCACCTTTTTAATCAGGGCACAGCGGTTCCTGATTACAGGACATCCATCAATTTTTCATTGATCAACAACCTCATTTCAGCGGTGGGTGCGGACGATATAGACTTAATATTAGAATATCTAAAACGCTATGATCCTTCTATGGATGAGTTCAGCGCTGTCATAGAAGATTTGGTAAAGAAGGCCATGAACTACTATCGGGATTTTATCTTGCCAAACAAGCATTATCGCACCCCGACCGAAAAAGAAAAAGAGATGTTAAAGGGTCTTCGGGATGAACTCGCAAATTATGATGGCGATGATGAAAACGAAATTCAATCCATCCCGTTTTCGGTGGCTCGATCGTTTGATGAATCGCCAAAGAACTTTTTTAAAACCTTTTATGAAGTGGTTTTTGGTCAAGAACGTGGACCGCGCTTTGGAACCTTTGTGCAACTGGTTGGCAAGGAAAAAGCCCTTTCATTGTTGGATACGGCCGCCAACACCTGATTCTGACATGGATGGCCCCAGTTGTTCCCAAGGGGCCCGGACATTGGGGATCGGTTTTCCGGCCATAAACCAACGGTCCTCTTACCTTTATTATGGGTCATCAAATCCGACCCATTCAACATTGCAACCAATTGATATCATAAATTTAATATGCTGTTGCGGCCGTGATGGGACCGTCGGTTCGAGCCGGATCAGGAGCACCGAACATTTCAAAAAAAGTCGGTCTGGCTGGCCGGGCCTTTTCCTTGGACGCTCTCTTTTTACTCAACCCCTCCCCCTTCTTCCCTTGACATAACAATTGTATTGGCTTAAAAAACCTTGTCATTTTGTAAACAAAACGTTGATGCGTCATGATTAAAAAAAATCGTATGTCCTATCCGTGTTCTTCGCTTATTACCGGCGTTGTCATATGCACGGTTCTGGTGATGATGCCCTTTAAGTCCTGGGGATTGGATCAATTCGGGCAAAAACCAAGATTCGTTGAAGCACAACATTCAGACAAGTCTGTTGTCCATCTGTATTTTTCCGACAAAAACAATTCGTTTCTCATTGCAGAAGCGTGGAATCTGGGTCATTCTGACAATCCGGCTGAGTTTGGCAAAGTCATCGTCGAAGCTCTGGCAAACGGTCCCCGCACAGGACTTATCCGGACGCTTCCTGAAGGTACGACCCTCAATGCATTCTATGTTACCCGGGATGGAACCGCGTATGTCGATCTGTCGGATAAAATAAGGCAGGCTCACCCCGGCGGAATTAAATCGGAACTTTTTATTATTTATTCAATCGTAAATTCATTGATATTGAATATCCCTGAAATCGACGCGGTGAAGATCCTTATCGGCGGACGTGACGCCATGACGCTGGCCGGCCATATCGATCTTCGCTTTCCCTTTAAAGCCAACATGCTTCTGATACGATGAAAAAAAAGATCCACATAAAAAATATAAGGAATATCGGCATTATCGCCCATATTGACGCCGGCAAGACCACCGTAACAGAGCGTATACTTTACTATACGGGCCGCTCCCACAAAATCGGCGAAGTTCATGACGGTGAAGCGGTTATGGACTGGATGCCCGATGAACAGGAACGGGGCATTACGATTACCTCTGCCGTTACAACCTGTCACTGGAAGGGGTGCACGATCCAGATCATCGATACACCGGGGCATGTCGATTTTACCATCGAGGTTGAACGTTCGCTGAGAGTCCTCGACGGTGCCATCGGCGTCTTCTGCGCGGTTGGGGGTGTAGAACCCCAGTCGGAAACCGTATGGCGACAGGCGGACAAATATCGGGTTCCAAAGATTGCCTTGGTCAATAAGCTCGACCGGGTGGGTGCCGATTTCTTGGGCACAATCGAAATGATGAAAGAGAGACTGCGTGCGAATCCGCTTATTTTACAACTTCCGGTTGGCGCCGAAGATGACTTTACAGGCGTCATCGATCTCATCAATATGAAACAGATTATCTGGGAAGCCGAGACCCTGGGCGCTACGTATAGTTCGGAGGAGATCCCTCCGAGCCTGCTCGATTCCGCAACGGAATATCATGAAAAACTTATTGAAACCGTCGCTGAAGTCGATGATGATATCATGGAAGATTATTTATCAGAAACACCGATTGCCCCGGAAAATCTGATTGCTGCCATACGAAGGGCAACCATAGACTTGAAGCTGGTTCCGGTTTTTTGCGGCAGTGCGCTGAGAAACAAAGGGATACAACCGCTCCTTGACGCCATTGTGATGTTTCTTCCGAGTCCTGTAGACATCCCCCCCATCAAAGGTGTACACCCTGAAACCGGAGATTCGATGATATGCAACGCCAAAGACACGGAACCCCTTGCGGCGCTCATATTCAAAGTCGCCATATCAGAAGGCCGCAAACTGTCCTATGTAAGAATTTACAGCGGGACAATGCGCGTCAAAGCCGATACTTATAACCCTTCTCGGAAAATAAATGAAAAACTTTCCCGAATATTGGAAATGCACGCCAACAAAAGGGAGCGGATCGATGCTGCCGGTGCCGGAAGTATTGTCGGGGTTGTTGGATTGAAGGAATCGACTACCGGCGAAACACTCTGCTCTATGGATCATCCTGTTTTGCTGGAAAAAATGGAGTTCTACGAGCCGGTCATTTCTGTGGCTGTGGAGCCAAAGACCCAAGCTGATCAAGAAAAATTCGATCACGTCCTTGAAAAATTTATGGCTGAAGACCCGACCCTCAAGCTTAAAAAGGATGACGATACCGGACAGACAATTTTGTCCGGTATGGGAGAGCTTCATCTTGAAGTTATCATCAGCCGCATGCAGCGTGAATTTAAAACCAATGTAAACGTGGGAAAACCTCAGGTTGTCTACAGGGAAACCATTGCAAAAAAGGGGCGGGCATCTGCTGTATTCGACAAGGAGGTTGCGGGGCAGCGACACTTTGCCGAAGTAACCTTGAAACTGATACCACTGGACCGAGGTGTTGAAAAAAGATTCAGATCTGAAGTGGACAATGAAACCATACCGGATGTCTTTATTCCCGCTATCAGAGAAGGGGTGATGGAATCTTTGGAAAGCGGTTCGCTGATGGGCTACCCGGTTGTGGATGTCGAAGTGGTTCTCATGGGCGGGGTGTATAAAGAATCCCTGAGCACGGAATTGGCGTTTAAAGTCAGTGCATCCATGGCGTGCAAAACAGCGATTGAAACCTGTAAACCATTTCTCCTTGATCCGATTATGAATGTGGAAATTTTTATTTCAGAAGCTTTCATGGGCGATGTTATCGGGGACCTTAATTCCCGCGGTGGAAAAATTGAATCCATTGAACACAAAATGGGGGCAAATGTTATCAAAGCCATCGTTCCGCTTTCACGCATGTTCGGGTACTCAACCTCATTACGATCGGCAACTCAGGGCAGAGGGACATTTACAATGCAGTTCTCTCATTTTGACCGGTCTTGACGGCAACCGGTTTCAAAACCTCCTATTTTTCAGCTTTCGCTTTTTCTATCTGCTTTCCTTTGACGTCTTTCAACATGTTTTCAATAACGGCCCTTTTATTTGGATCATCCATAAGCTCCAAGGCCCTTTTCAGATGAAAAGCGGCATTTTTCAAATCCCCTTTTTTTTCGTAATAAATCCCCAAATTATAATGGGCATCATCTAGTTTTCCAAGCTTCCCATAGGTTTCACCCAGGAAATAAAAGGCACGTGGATAGTTGTATTTTTTTGCGATCAGCGCTTCAAACGTGGCGGCTGCATCCGTAAGATGTCCCAGCTCTGCCTGGGTCCGTCCGAGATAAAAGAGAATTTCCGGATCATTGGAAATGATGCTGGCGGCGCCTTCGAGAATGCGGGATGCTTGCTCATACTGGCCGTCGTTGAAATAGATCAGGCCAAGATCTTTCAAGATATAAGGATCGAATGCTCTTTTGCCCAATGCTGCTTTAAGCTGCTCAACGGCACCTTTGGGGTCGCCTTTCCTTTCCAGAACCAGGCCGTATCCGTAATGTGCCAACGGATTGTCAGGATTCTTTTTCACCGCCGATTTAAACTGTATGAGTGCGGTGCTTTTATCCCCGTAAACAGCAACAAGTCGTGTGTGAGCCCTTTCAAAATAATAAGGATCCATCGGCGCTGCCTTTTTTTTATGTTTCTCGAGCCAGGTGTCGATATAGGCCATCCGTTCTTCTGCACCGGGATGTGTCTGTAAATACGTTGGAATCTCGTTTGAATCGAACCACCGTTTGCTCCGGATTTTTTTGAGTACATCCATCAGTCCTTTGCCGTTATATCCCGCTTTTCTTTCTATGTGGAGGCCGATCTGGTCCGCCTGCCTTTCGTCTTCACGGCTGTATGCCAAAGTCATGGATTGAGCGGCAGCCATAGATCCCATGGTGACGGCATTGGCTGCTGCTGCTCCCCCGGCGGCGCCAAGGAGCACACCGGCCACCATCCCGGCAAGGGTGACCATGCTTATTTTTCGTGCTCTTTCTATTTTCTGGGAAATATGACGGCACACCACATGCGCTATTTCATGGGACAGTATACCTGCAAGTTCTTCTTCACTATCCATGGCTTCAAAGAGTCCGCTGTTTATAAAAATATGGCCCCCCGGGATTGCAAATGCATTATAAACATCTTCTTTTATGACATAAAAATGATAGGAAAACGGCTGGGGAGGAAGCACCGAGAGTATTTTGTTGCCGACTTCGTTGACATAGTTGGCGATAAGAGGATCATCGACAATCTCGTAGCGAGCTAAAACGACTTTTATGAATTCCCGTGATAGCTCCTCTTCTTCTTGTAGGGTAATGCCGAAAGCGCTTTGAGGCGAAAGGGTGCTCCCCATGATAATGAGCGCAACCCATAGCAAAATCATTTTTTCGAAAAATTTCATAGTTCCTCGACAGAAGAGACCGATGTCCATCGATTCCTTGATTCAACCAAAAACAAAACCGGAGGTATTATTTTTTATCCACTATTATTGAATATTCAATGGTTAATAGTCAATTCATATCTGTATATGCCTTTTCAAACATCATAATTTATGATAGAGTTTCGCCAACATGACAGATATCATATGCATAGCCAATCAAAAAGGCGGCGTGGGCAAAACGACCACAGCCATAAATTTGTCCGCCGCCTTTGCAGTTTCCGAAAAAAAAACGCTCCTTGTGGATTGCGATCCCCAGGGAAATGCAACCACCGGACTCGGCATCGATAAAAATAGTATTGATACCTCATTATACCACGGAATGATTGGAGAAGTCGATGCGAACAATCTCATTTTGGACAGCGACATCGATACGCTGAAAATCATTCCCTCTCGCGTGGAGCTCATCGGTTTTGAAGTGGAAATGATGTCAAACCCGAAGCGTGAAATGATGTTAAAAGACCTTTTATTCCGGGTTAAACATCTATTTGACTACATTGTCATCGACTGCCCGCCTTCTTTAAGCCTTCTGACCATAAATGCACTGACGGCGGCCGACTTCATACTGATTCCCCTTCAGTGCGAATTTTATGCATTGGAGGGCCTGGGGCAGCTTTTACAAACTATAAAACGTATCAAGCAGCATTTGAATCCAAAACTTAAAATCGCAGGGATTCTTTTGACCATGTTTGATAAACGAACAAACTTATCCCACCAGGTGGCTGAAGATGCTGAAAAATACTTCAAGTACCTGGTGTTCAGGACCGTGATTCCCAGAAATGTCCGCTTGGGCGAAGCGCCGAGCTACGGAAAACCTATTTTGTTGTATGATGCAGCGTCTGCAGGGGCACAAAGTTACTTCAGCCTGGCCAAGGAAATTCTGCGCAATTTTAGTAGTTTATCAAGTCCGACCCAACGTCCGAAGGAACACTCAAAGCTGGACAACTAACTTAACTGAATTAAAATGAAAAAAGAAAAGAAAGAAAGAAAATCGGGATTGACCTCAAAAAAACCCAAAAAAATGGCCCTTGGAAGAGGTCTTGATGCTTTGTTGCCCGACATCAAACCCATCGAAAATATTTCAGAAGGATATTTTGATTGTGATATCGAGCAGATCCATCCAAATCGTTACCAGCCCCGCCTTCGGTTTCCAAACGATGAACTTGAGGAAATGTCCCGCTCCATTAAACAACAAGGAATCATACAACCCCTTCTGGTGAGAAAAGATCATCATGGCTACGAACTCGTAACCGGCGAAAGACGCTTGCGTGCCGCAAAAAAGGCCGGCCTGAAACAGGTCCCGGTTTTGGTCAAAAACATTGCCGATGCAGATCTTCTGGAAATGTCCATCGTGGAAAATGTTCAACGAGAAGATTTAACCCCCATAGAAGAAGCAGAAGCGTATCACCGTCTGATCACCGAATTCGGGCTCACCCAGGATCAGGCTGCGGTGCGGGTGGGGAAAAGCAGGTCTGCTGTTGCCAACTTATTAAGGCTTCGTCAGCTGCCCGAACAGATTAAAACCAGCATAATGGATGGTACCTTGAGCATGGGCCACGCACGGGCATTGCTGGGTGCTATCAACTCGGCCCAGCAAAACGCCGTATGGCGGGTCGTTGTTTCCAAAAGGCTATCGGTGAGGGAAACCGAAAGCCTGGTTAAACGTTTGAAAGCCGAACAGAAAAAGCCGAAACAGTCCTCGCCCGGTTCTGAACAAAGATATTTTTTGAGCCTGAGCGACGATCTTTCGCGTCACCTCGGAACCAAGGTTCAGATTAAACGCCGGGGGCAAAAGGGTAAGGTTGAGATCGAATTTTACAGCAATGACGATCTCGACCGTCTGCTCAGACGATTGAAGCAGATATAATGTCTATTCATATCATCATCGACGGCTATAATTTAATCCGACAGTCCAAATCCCTCTCCGCCCTTGACCGGCAAGATTTACAATTGGGCCGTGAAGCGCTCCTTGACATGCTTTCGGCATACAAAAGAATAAAACGCCACACGGTTACTGTCGTTTTTGATGGTACCAACGCACCGCCTTTTTCCCAGCACAAAGATCGAATAAAAGGAATCAAGGTGAAATTTTCCCGCCGTGGAGAATCCGCCGATACCGTGATTAAACGGATGGCCGCCAAACTAAGGGAAAAAGCCCTGGTTGTAAGCTCTGATCTGGATGTTATTCATTTTGCGGGCTCCAGAGGGTCGGCAACCATCGACTCTCCCGGGTTTGAAGAAAAGATGTTCATGGCGACGTATATGGATACCAAGGGAATGGACGGCGAAGAAGCGGTGGGGTGGGTTCCAACGACCAAAAAGAAAGGTCCCGACAGACGACTTTCAAAAAGACAACGGCGCAGCAGGGTCAAAATAAAAAAACTGTAAAAATTTGATGGTCTCGTAAAAAGTCCGTTTTGCTCGCTCGGTGACCATTTGGGGATCCAGGTATTCTGATTCAATAACGGCTCAAACCCATACATAAATCAGCGTAAAAAATCAAGGGCTACCCGATGCTCGTTTCCATTGACGCGGTTGGCATTATCTGATAGTCACACAACGGCTCGGAGCAGTTTTTCATAACCCTTTGAAATTTAACGACATGAATACAACAGAAAAAAAATCGGACTTGGTTCGGATATGCGTAATAGACGGTCAGGGCGGCGGCATCGGAAGCGCGGTCATCAAAAAACTAAAAGGCCTTTTCGGTGAAACCGTTGAAATTATCGCCTTGGGCACCAATGCAATCGCCACCGCCCAGATGCTGAAAGCCAAAGCCAACAGAGGAGCATCTGGAGAAAATGCAATTGTTCAGACGTCTAAACAAGTGAATATTATCATCGGCACGGTCAGCATTATCCTGGCCCATTCCATGATGGGAGAAGTTACACCCAAAATAGCAGAAGCCGTGGCTGGGAGCCCCGCAAAAAAACTGCTTATACCGCTTACCCAGGAAAATGTGGAAATCGTCGGTTTACCCTCAACGCCGCTTCCCCATCTTATTGATGCGCTTATCGAGGAACATTTAAAAGGGAAAATACCATGTGTGAAGCCAACGCGTACTTGATTGAAGGAGATGAGAAAATACTGGTTATGGAAGCTGTTGATACCGTAGAACCCGAGGAAAGCGGCATTAGATTGACCAGTATATTTGGAGACCAGAAATTCATACAGGCGCACATTTATTCGCTGGCGCTGGTGGACCACAATATTTTTCTGAAATCCTAACATCACGACTCGATACAATAGGCGGCTTTTATGCATAAATTTTGATGCGTTGAGCCGAACCAGCACGTGATAGATGAAAATATTAATTGCAAAGAACGCCGGTTTCTGCATGGGAGTCCGCAGGGCCGTTGAAATGGTCTTAGATACCCCGAACAAACACGAAAGCCCTATCTGCACCTTTGGACCGCTTATACACAATCCCCAGGTTTTGAACCTATTGGAAGAAAAAGGGATATCCATACTCGATGAAGTTCCGGATCACGGATCCGGTACGGTTCTGATTAGAGCCCATGGCGTTCCACCCGACACCAAAGAAAATCTGAAAAAAGCCGGTTTCAAGATTATCGATGCCACATGCCCCCGGGTTATCAAGGTGCAAACCATCATCCGGAAACATGCACGACAAGGCTGTGCAGCGATCATTATTGGAGACAAAGAACACCCTGAAGTCATCGGTCTTTTAGGGTATGCAGGGAATAAAGGGTATGTTGTCGACAATATCAATGATCTTGATTCGCTTCCTTTGTTTGAAAGCGCCATCATTGTTGCCCAGACCACACAGAACACCCTCTTTTTTGAAAAGGTCAAAATCTGGGCAAACCAAAATTTTCCGCACTACAAGATCTATGATACCATTTGCGATTCCACCGCCAAGCGCCAGGCTGAAGTCCATGACCTGGCAGATTCTGTGGATGCCGTTATTGTTGTGGGGGGATATAACAGTGGAAATACAAAGCGGCTTGCCCAAATTGCTCAAAAGACCGGCAAGCCGACGTATCACATCCAAGAGGAATCAGAAATCGATATGGATGCACTTTCTGAAGCAAGCTGTATTGGGATTGCCGCCGGCGCTTCCACCCCGAACTGGATCATCAATAAAATCTACAGAAAGCTCGAAGCCCTCCCTTATAAAAAGAAGCAGCGCTGGAAAAGGAGCGTGTTTGCCGCCCAGCGAGGCCTTCTTCTCACAAATATCTACGTGTCCATAGGCGCCGGATGCCTTTGCTATGCCTGTATCAAGCTTCAAGAGATTACAAACTTCTTGCCGTATGTATTTATATCCGTGCTTTATGTTCAATCCATGCATATCTTCAACAACCTGATCGGTACAAAGGCAGACCGATACAATGACCCTGACAGGTCTTTTTTTTATCACAAAAACAAGATCCCCCTTGCCCTTCTCGCAGTTACAGCAGGGGGCGTTGGGCTCATCATCGCCTATTCAACAGGAATGATATCTTTTCTGATCCTTCTCGGCATGAGCATCATGGGGCTTTCGTATAATCTGAGGCTTATACCGGCACATTTTGCAAACAGCAAATACCGGCGGATAAGGGATATCCCGGGATCAAAAACTGTTCTGATTGCAATGGCATGGGGAATCGTGACATCTGTATTGCCCCCCCTGTCCGTATCCGAGAATATTCGTCTGAGTACGGTCATCATACTCTTGTGGTCTCTAAGCCTGGTCTTTGTCAGGACGGCATTTTTTGACGTTCTTGATATGCAGGGCGATCGCATTGTGGGAAAAGAAACCATACCCATACTTCTGGGAGAAAAACGAACCCTGGGCCTTTTAAAAATGATACTGGGCATCAATTTTGGCATTCTGATTTTGTCGAGTGCCTTACATCTTTTTCCGAGTCTCGGATTTGCCCTTGCAATCTGCCCCGCTTTTATCTTCATCGTTCTTTCAGCCCACGAACGCGGTTATATGCTTCCCGGGATCCGGCTGGAATTTTTGGTTGAAAGTAACTTTGTTATGGCGGGCTTGATCGCCCTTTTTTGGTCTCTTCTTTAGTTTGATCCAATCGGCGGGCGGCCCGTTTTCTCTGTCAAACCGCTCCAAGGACAATGCTTTTTTTCAACCCGTGTAAACCCGTGTATTAACGCTCCATAAAACAAAAACATCAGGATATCAAAAAATGACAAACAGAAAAAAATTGCTGATCGTTGGCGGTGTTGCAGGGGGAGCATCGTGCGCCGCAAGGGCAAGAAGACTTAGCGAAGATGCCGATATTATCCTATTTGAACGCGGATCCCATATCTCTTTTGCCAATTGCGGTCTCCCGTATCATATCGGGAAAGTTATTCCAAAAGAGCGGTCGCTTTTTGTTGCTTCACCGGAGTTGTTTAAAAGACAGCTTAATGTGGACGTAAGAACACAAAATAATGTCCGATATATTGACCGCAAAAATAAACGGATCGAGGTCGAAAATTTAAAAACCGGCGAAGTATACCGTGAAAGCTACGATGCCCTTGTCCTTTCTCCCGGTGCGGTACCCATAAAACCGGATTTCAAGGGGATAGACCTCCCTGGCATCTTTACCTTGCGCACCATTCCGGACATGCGCAAAATTATCGACTGGATTAAAACCCGAACGGTGAAAAAAGCTGCTGTCATCGGCGGCGGATTCATCGGTCTGGAGATGACCGAAAATTTAAAAATACAGGGAATAGATGTCTCCCTCATTGAAATGCTGCCACAGGTCATGCCTTTTTTAGATTCTGAAATTTCAGCGTTCATCCATGACCACCTTAAGTCCAAAGATATTTCACTCTGTTTGGAAAGTCCTGTTGCCGGATTCAGACAGAAAAACAATGGGATGATCGAGGTTATGATCGAACCCGGCAAAACGGTTGCAGCGGATGTGGTCATTCTTGCCATCGGTGTTCGTCCGGAGGTTGAGCTGGCAAAAACAGCCGGTCTTGCCGTTGGCAGCCTGGGAGGGATCCTAGTTGACGATCAAATGCGCACCAGCGATGAAAATATTTTTGCGGTGGGCGATGCCGTTGAAGTGCAAAACTTTGTCACCGCCGCACACGGCTTGATTCCGCTGGCAGGTCCGGCCAACCGTCAAGGACGAATAGCGGCGGATGTCATCCTTGGAAACAACCGAACTGCGCCGCCCCGATTCCGCGGGGTGCAGGCCACAACAGTTTGCGGGGTACTCGGCCTGACCATCGCTGCCACGGGCACCAGTGAAAAAGCATTGAGACAATTGGAGGAAAATGAAGATTTAAAACCTTACGAAAAAATTTATCTCACCCCGAATCACCATGCCGGATATTATCCCGGCGCAAAACCCATAACAATCAAATTGATTTTTTCAAAGAAAACCGGACAGATATTGGGTGCCCAGGCCGTCGGGACGGATGGTGTCGAAAAAAGAATCGATGTGATTGCAACAGCCATCCAGCATAACGGAACCGTATTCGACCTTGAAGAATCGGAGCTGTGCTATGCACCGCAATACGGCGCTGCCAAAGACCCCGTCAACCTGGCGGGCATGATCGCATCGAATCTGATGCGGGGGCATACGTCAATTGTCCATTGGGAGGATCTTTCCGAGTCTGATGCATTTCTTCTGGATGTTCGCGGACCTTTTGAATTTAAAAGGGGTCATGTTGAAAATGCGGTGAATATCCCTCTGGCTGACTTAAGGAAGCGGATGTCGGAACTTCCCCGGAATCGGGAAATATGGACATACTGTTATGAAGGGAAACGGTCTTATTTTGCCTTGCGAATTCTGGAACAGCATGGTTTTAAAGTGGAAAATATTTCCGGAGGGTATTTGATGTATCTGGCCGTAAAACAATTCAAAGACATTGGGTAAAAAATTGTCCATCGGCGAACAGCCGGCGAGTGATTTTTCCGCATGGTCTGTTTATTTCCAAATGGTGGGTTCCGCACCGGACAGAAGTCTTTTGATGTTTTCTATGTGACGAAAACCGATGAATACGGCCGTTGCTGCGGCACATCCTGTGAAGACGCCGGAGCCGGTAGCCTTCCAGACAGCAACCGGC
>Ga0070726_10003637_pt1 | contig 12851 bp, 7 predicted proteins | sample tdAd471_FD_67275 | JGI IMG/M metagenome (GOLD analysis project Ga0070726, IMG submission 67275) | Marine sediment microbial communities from the Atlantic coast under amendment with organic carbon and nitrate - tdAd47.1 | ecosystem: Environmental > Aquatic > Marine > Coastal > Sediment | place...
CCCGCACCTGACGTTCGTAGCGTTCGATGCCGTAGCGATGCTCGCCGAGTTCTCTCGCGGCCTGCGAGATCTCGCGGGCGCGCTCCGGGTCATCGAGAAGCCGGACAATTCCAGCAGCGAACGCTGCAGCATCAGTCTCGACGAGTTCCGCCGTCTCGTCGCAAAGCACCTGCGTGTGGGTGAGAAGTCGCGTCGCAACGATGGGCTTTCCCGTATTGAGATAGCTGTAAATCTTCAAGGGCGTATTAGTGCCCTCGGTGCGAGGACTGACCAGCACATCCGCCAGAGCGTAGAACGACGGCATGGTTTCGTACGGCTGCTGACCTGTCGTGATGACAACACCCGTCAGGCCGCGTCTTTCAATTTCCGCCTGTGTGCGATCCAGATCCGCACTGGTTCCTCCCACAATCAGCAGCCGCACATCGCTGTGCGTGGCGCGAACTTCAGCCACGCTATCCAGCAGCAGGTCGATGCCCTGATTCGCCCCCAGCGTCCCCGTGTACAGGACAACCCTCTGGCCAACCAGCTTGAGTTGATTGCGAAGCGCGTCTACACCATCTGCGGTCGGCGCCGGCAGTGACCAGTCCGCCGCCAGGTTCTCAATTAAGAAGACGTTGGTTTCGGGCGCAACCCGTTGCACATAGTCGGCAAGTTCCGGGCAGATCGCGATGACGACCGTCGCGCGACGAAGCGCCAGACGTTCCAACATGGCCACCAGCCTGCGTGCCCAGCCGAATCCCCAGCGCCCGAAATTGCCCAGTTGCTCGACAAGGCTGGAATGCATGTCGTAAAGCACCGGCCCGCGGTACAGCGGCCACAGCAACGCGATCCAGAACGACGCTTCCTCGTGGACATGCACGAGGTCGTATCGCCCTCCAGACAGCAGACGCCAGCCGGTCTTCAGAGCCAGCAGGCCATCGAGAAACAGCTTGGGAACAGACGGCCCCATCTTCAGACCGCGAATCAACGGGATGCGGGGTGTGCGACTCACCCGGACCCCCGGCAGATCAATAGCCTCTCCGAGGTGGTAAGCCAGCACGTCGACCTGGTGCCCCATGCGGCTGAAAGCGGCGGTGCGGTCATACGAACTGAATCCCGTTCCCCGAGGTGCAAAAAACGGTACGGTGATGATCTCCAGAATTCGCAGCCGGCCGAAGCCTGGCGGCTCAACCGCACACGGCGGATTGTGAGACTGTGCCGGGCTGGCCTGCGGGCTACTCTGCAACATGGCGAGCCTCCTGCAGAAATGCCGAGGACTCAGCATTCTCCCCTGCGAGAGGCTGCCTCTGCGAAACCAGCAGCCAGCCGACACCAGACTCGAATGCCAGGCAAATCAGCGATGCAATGCGAATCCCAACGGCGACGTACACGCCGTCGTCAACCGGAAGTCCAGCGAGGGCCATGCTCGCAACCCAGGTGGCTTCTCCGGTGCCAATCTGAAGCGGAGCATGAATCGGCAGCAGACCACACATCTGAATCAGAACCGCGGCCAGGATGGCATTCTGCCAGCTGAGCGAAGAACCAAAGGCAATCTGCGAAAACACCGTCACGGCAACCATCGCCGCCCACACACCATGTGACGCAAATAGACTGCCGACAATTCGCCCTCGGGAAATCTGCTTGAGCCCGGCGGCGACATCGTCCAATCGAGAAAACAGCCAGGGAGAATGCCTGACGAAGCGAAACATCCGCGGCAGGCCGTCGCACTTCCAATACAGCCCCGACAGGATCACCAGTACCGAGCAACTCACCAGAACAAGGATCAGTATTTCCACATGCCCTGGCAGATCGGCTGCCAGGGCGACCTGCGTGATGAAGAAGAACGTCAGAAGCGCGAGCACATCGCCGGCGCGCGTCAGCAACCATGCTGGAGTTGCGCCGGCGATCGTCCGGATCAGACCGCGGTTCTTGAGATGCTGCAGCAGGACCAGCTGACCGGACTGAAACGGCAGCATGATCGATGCGATGCGCATCACCGAGAATGCACCGACAAGGTCAATCACGCGTCCGACCGGCGGAATCAGCAATCGGAAGCGCAGTGCGCGAAAGGCGGTTGCGAGCAGACTGGCGGACACCGCACTGCTGAGCCACACAAGGTCCACCGTGCTGATAACCGACAGCGCCTGCTCGCTGTCAAGTTGCGTGGTCATTCCGAGCAGCAGTACGACACCGACGGCAGTGGCGATCCGCACCATCAGTGAGCTGGCCTGACCTTGCGGTGGTTCGCCTGGCAGCGGCAGTGGTGACGACCAGCGGTTCCACATGACACGACTCTGAATAACACCACAGTAGGACACAGTGACACAAAACCTCGCCAGAACTCAGCTGCGCTTGTCAATCATGTCAGCCAGGAGTGCGAACATCCCAATCTGAGTCCCCGCGACCAGCAGAATGATGGTGCGTTCTGTAATGTTCTCGCGGAAAAAAATGTCGCCTGAGAGCGTTGCAAGAAACGCGGCAAAGAACACGGCGGCGACTGGCAGAAAAATGCGCAATGGTGCGAAGTAGATTCCCGTTCGCAGAATCAGCTGCAGGAATCCCAGCGTGTCGCGGATGGGACGAATTTTGCTGCTGCCAATTCGTGGGTGATACTCAATCGGCTCATAAACTACGCGATATCGATTCGTCAGCGTGGCCAGTGTAATGGTCGTCGTGAAGCTGAACCCGTCCGGAAAAATGCGAAGAAAACGCTGTGCGACACTCTTCCGGAACACCCGCAGGCCGCTGTTCAAGTCTGGAATCGGACGCCGGGTAATCCACTCTGCGAAGCGAACGAGAAACCACTTCGAGAACATCCGCAGACGCTGGCTGCGAATCGTGCTTCCGGTTCTTGATCCAACAACCATGTCAGCATCTGCGCACAGGTCGAGCAGATGCGGAATCGTCTCGATCGGATAGGAGCCATCTGCGTCGCAGATCACGATCAGGGGATGCTTGGCATATTGAATGCCGGTCTTCAGCGACGCGCCGTAACCGGCATTCCGCGAATGAGTCAGCACACGAACTCCCGATGCTGAGCGGGCTACAGCACCTGTGGCATCCGTCGACCCGTCATCCACAATGATCAGTTCCCAATCCCGCTCCGTCTCCTTCAGCAACTGAATGAGCCGATCGATCGTATCCGGCAGACCATGTTCCTCGTTGAAGGCTGGAACGATCACGCTGAAGCCTTCCAGATCGCTGGCGGCCTGCCCGACTGCTTCGCTCAAACTGTTGTGGTGCGGATCGATAAGTTGAATCATGGCTCACATCGTCAGAATCAAGGCGTTTCGTATCTGAGGAAGCCAGAACGCCTGTTCTTTGTCCCCAACGGGCTCAGCCGCCCAGGTTACCGACGCTCCCTCACGCTGCTGACTTTGCAACCGCTCTGAGGAACGAAACGTCACATCAGCATTTCATGCGGAAACTGCTGGTCAGCGTCGTTGTACTTCCCCGATTGATTGCGGATCAGACTGCCGCTCAAACCTACCATTGGGAAGATTTTTCAGAACGAGGCCGTCACATCTGCGGCAGAAATCGCAGCCCCCGGCAGCAACAAACAGCCGCAATCGTTGACATCGCGCTGTCACGGCATCCCGACCAGACGCGATCAATGTGAATCACGTTGCTGCTGTGCGAGTCCAGCCCGGCCTAACCGTTCGAAACGACGAGCCCGATTCGCCACCGAAAACGATGAACGTTGCCGGACGCTGAATCACGACAGCCCCGACCGTACGTACTTCCTGTTACAAAACAACGACCGCTTCCGGCACTCAGCCGCTTTCTGCAAGACCACCTTTCAACACACGACGTTCCCCCTGATCAGGCTTGAACGCGAATACGAATTCCTCTTCGTAGGCTGGATAGTCACGTCGGTAGCGTCTCAGCCGGCAATTCGTTCTTCCGACATTCAGTATCCAGGCGTCTCTCTCAGTATGATCCTGCAGAAGTTCGTTCAGCGATGCTTCATCGAGGGCGTGCACCCAGATCACCTTCTGACTGTTCGGCCGACCTGTGTTCCAGACCCACTCATCACCAACGTCACGTCCCTTGTGATATCGAACGGCGACAACCTGCCCGCGATCCCTCTCGCCGAGAAACTGCTCGACCTCGGCACGAGCGTAAACCCACTGTTTTGAAGGTTCGTACGGACTGCCGCTCCACTCCCACTGTGCCAGAGCGCCGCTGGCAATTACCGCAAATGTGCACACCGTCGCCAGACAGCGTAATCGCACTCCGGACGCAGACATCTGTCTGATCCCCGAGACAACCAGAACGAACAGCAGTGGCGTTGCTGGAGCGTAATAGTGTGGCCACCCGGAATGTTGATTCACGATCACGCAGCCGGCAACAAGCACATACACCAGCACCAGCACGGCGATTCGCTGCTTTCGTAGAATCCATGGCACAGCCAGCAGCGGCACAATCAGTGCAACTCGTAGAAAGAAGAAGTAATGCCGCAGTAGTTTGAACTGCCATTTCGGCAGCGCCAGTAATCCGCCAGCCGACTCACCACTTCGCGCGCCGAGAACTTTCTTTGTTGACGCGTCCTGATCGACAAGCAGGCTTCCTATCGATGATGTGTCCAGAGTCTGCTCGACCCAAACCTGATAGGGCATCTTCCAGGGAGCCCCTGTGACCGCCTGGTTGTAGCTCGCAAACATCAACAGGCCGACAGCCAGCACTGACAGGGTCGTCAGTACCGTCGTCGCAACGCCTTTCAGGTCCCCTTGTCGAATCGCGGTCCAGCAGATCCAGCCAAACCAGACCGCAGCGGGCAAACTGGCAACGAGGCCCTCATAAGGGCGCGAGTTCGCCAACGCCGTCAGACCGATCCCCAATGCGACTGCAGACTTCCACGTCCGCCGAACTTCCAGCCGCGCGATCGAACCAAACACGAGCGCGCCCCCCAATGCAGCGACAGCCCCACCCCAGTAGGTCTCCCCCCACGCGATAGAGATCATCGGGTGCATGCTGAACAGCAACGCCCCAAGCAACGCCCAGCGGTTGGGCATCCAGGCCTGCAGCAACCAGCAGACTGCCCCCGACGCCAGAGCAAAGCTCAGCCAGACTCCGGCAATCGGATACCCTGTTATCCCCTGGCCGATCGCAAGAAACAGGGCCTGGCCAACTGGGTACTTGCCCTGATAAGTCGGTTCCAGAATCAGGTGTGGGCTGCGGAAATGCTCGGCGTGTTCCGGCGTCGGGTTCGTCAACTCGCCACGCGAAAACGTCTCGCCCATCAGCAAATAGACAAATTCATCATGCACGTATGGGAGCGGAATACCGGATCGAAGAGTTAACAGCGGCAAAATGACAAGCGGCATCGCGAAGGCCACAACCAGCGTCAGGCAGTTCGACCGACCAATCCCCCTGAGAACCCGCCCTGCAGCGTCTCGAGTCTGCTTCAAACTGAGGGGCGCAACGAGTGCCAGCAGAATCCCGAAGACAACGACTGTGAATTCGGCTGGTAAAGACATGGCAATCGACAGTGGACACCACAGGTTGAATGGTTGACCTCAGGACCTCACCTGAGTTTCGCATCGGCACTTGGGATCCTGTCGGAAACAACTTCCCGATCTGGGATCGTGATTCAATCGTTGGATGTGGCCGCCACCTCGCGAGGACTCGCGGCCACACTCTTGTGCTTACGGGAACTGGTCACCGACATCAATGACGGACCGAATCGAACTGATAAAGTCGGGAAGATGTTTCCGACGCGATCCTTATTAGGTTCGTCGATTGCATTTCCAGCTTTCACGAGCGAAAGGCGAACGGTCATTTGCTCATTACCACATGTCGGCCACGACTCACGGCGCATCCACACCCGCAGGAGTTTCCGCGTCCGCGCTCACTTCCTGCTGCGGGCCACTGCCAGCGACTGACATTTCAAGTGACACATCTGCCGGAAACGTTCCTCGCCACAACGCCAGGGCTCGGCCGGCGTGGGACAGGAAGGTGTAGTACTGCCTGATCTCGGCATCGGAGAGGCTTTCGATTTCCTTGACCAGCCACTGGCCTGCCTTGATCGGCACTTCTTTCGCCGGGAGAACTTCGTCGGGAGCGATCGCCCACCATTCCAGCGTGTGGCCTGTCGCCAGCAGGCGATCGCCCTTCAGGCCCAGCGGGCCTTCGACGTCTTCGGGTTGAGGTCCATCCCATTCCTCGCCGGGCCAGCGTCCATCCCAGCAGCCCTCTTCATTCTGAGTTTCAGCGAGGCGGCGGGAGACGTCCCTCAAGTAGTTGACCACTTCAGAACGTACGTCGTCCGAGAGCTGGTCGTACTCCGCATTGAGCTGCAGCATCATGGCGAGGCTGTAGAGACGATGATTTCCGTAGCACACGCCTCTGGCCAGACGCTGCCGCATCAGTCGGCGAGCCAGCAGGTCCCAGGTCACTTCCTGGCCTTCGGACGTGAACCAGCTGTGAGCATGCGGCATGTAAAGCAGAAACACCATTGCCGACCATTCATACTCCCCCTGATTAACGCTGAACATGTCGCGTGTGTAATCGAACGCGGCCCGTAGCGGAATTTCCCCATTCGGAGTATTCACCGGGTAGTCGAGCGGTGTCCCCACTTCTGCCAGGCCCGCAAGCGTATGGTCGTAGTGACTGGCAGTTGCCTGCCCACTCTTCGTACGAAACGCAATGTAGGGAACGTCGCCTTTGGTATTCGGCAGAAGGAAGGGCCGAGTCTTCTTGCCCCATGCGTCACGAAAGCGGCGATGGTCGGTGAGAAGCTCACGCATCTCCACGCCGGAAAGACTCTCTTCGTCCTCAAAGACCGCTTCCACGCCCCAGAAGCGGAGAGCGTGATCAACAAAATTGATCTTCGGCTCCGGACCACGGAACTGTGGACGCAGTCGGTTCAATACCGAGACAAGCTGCTCGTCCGAGACCACTTCCGGCACATCCCGCACCGGCTGGATTCTCGCCGGCTCCGTAGTTGGTTCCGGAGGCAGCCGTTCCTCTTCAATCTGCTGGTAGCGATGAGTTCCGTAGCCGAAGACAGCTGCGGTCAGCGCCAATTGAACGACCAGAAACACTGGAAATCCAGCTGCCTGAGACGATGCGCCAGTCTTTCCAGTCCCGTATTCAACGCGATCCGTTTCCGCGACAGCCATGCCATCTGCGGACTGACCGGATTGTTCAGAATTGGAATCAGAGGATGAAATCATGATCGCGCTCTGGCTCGTTCAGGTGGTTGCTCATTCGCACGCGACCGGAAACTGCCGCGCCGTTCGGTTGCTCGAAATCGGTGGATCAGAGTGATACGTCGGCAGTCGTTTCCGGACCGCCCCCCTGCTCTTCCGGAACGGCCTCATTGAATTCAGACGTGTTGTCTTCAGCATCCGCTGTCGACGCGTCGTCGTCCGGTTCGGCCTCAGCCTGTGCCCGTTCCGCCTCGACGGCCTCAATAATCTGTGCGTCTCGGGTGACAACCATTCCCGTGTCATCGTTGTAGACAATCGCCCAACCCTTCAGACGGCGGGCCTGCCCTTCAAGGCGTCCCTGGAGCGACTTACTGATCACAATCGTATTGATCCGGAAATGATTGAGGCGGCGTTCGAGTCCGTCTTCACCTTCAGCAATCGCGAGGTATTCCTTCCAGACACGGGGCGGAACAACATGCACGGCGTTTGTTGTCATGAGGACCTGCAGGTCCGGCGGTCCGGCGTACGCCAGCCAGTCACCCCACCATTGCGGATTCGCAATCGCGCCTCGTGGCGGATGCTTGCGGAGAAACTCGGTGAGTTCGCGCGGTGTGTCGGCACTGTAGATGTGGCGATCCTCGCGCGGCTTGCCACCAAGCAGTGGACGACTCGCGGGTGAGAAGCAGAACGCGACCCACACCATCAATGCAGTAATGAGCGTCTGACGAAACGATCTGGTCTCGAGCCATTCAATAGTCTCACCAAACTCGCGATCTTTCGCCCACGGGACAAGTCGTGCGAGGATGTCCTGAATGTGCGGAGCCAGAACCAGAAGCAGCGACGGCCCGTACCACTGGATCATTCGCACTCGCAGACAGGTCGCGAGGACAAAGACCGACAGCAGAACGATGTCCGACGCAGCAACCCGTGCCCGGCTGTGCCGGAAGACGACAAGCAGGAGCGCCCACGAAAACAGCATGAACGGGCCTTCGAGCGACACCATCTCCAGCGGGAACCACTCCCACACGTCCTTGAGATTCGGGTTCGACGGGAACACGAGCGTGTGAATCAGCAAGTCAAAGCCGTACGGGTTCAGCACGCTACCGGCAACCGCCAGTTCGCAGGCAATCAAACGCTGCTGAAAAACCCGGTCTCGAAACACGTCCTGCAGGTCGGCCTTCTGCCAGAGAACTTCGACGGCTCGCCCAACCAGGTACGCACCAAGCAGCGCGTATCCGACAATGAACGACCCGTGGAGATTGGCCCAGAGAACAAACAGAGCGAACACTCCGGCCCAATGCCCGATCGCCTTCCGACGCGACATCGGCTCTGAGACCGACGACCGTTCGCGGCTTCTCGCCGAGTCACTCGACACGAGCATCAGAGCCAGCACGGCAAAACACAGGCTGCCGAAGATCTCAGGCCGGATGACTGCATGCCGGCTGAAGACAACGATCCAGGCAAGCAGACAGCAAAGCACAGCCGTTGGCCAGCTCTTTGTCTGCCGGTAGAAAGCAACGGCAAAGGTGACGTACGTCGCGAGCATCGTTGCGGCGAACAGATGACTGAACCACTCGACGTCACCGGTTCGTGAGAGCGCCCCAAGCAAAACCTGACTCAACCACGCAGTACAAACCAGCGGCACTCCCTCGGCCCATTGAACGAACAGCTCCTGAGTGGGCAGTTCGCGATTCTCAAGCATCCATTGCCCGTAGGCGACATGCCCCCAGAAATCCGAATGGAACAGCCGCATGTAGCTGTAGTACATGAAGAAGAGGCAGCCGATGCCGACCAGAATCATGTGCGTTCGCGACAGTGCAAATCGTTCGTCCAGCTTCGGAACGAGCACAGTATCCGGGTCCGGACAGGAGCTGCCTGTTGTTGGATCCGGCGTTGTGACTTGATCGAGTGTCTGTGACATCAGGCAGGCCTGGTCAAAGCAAAGGTGCGAGAAGTTGCGTGAGCGGAAGTCTGCCCGGCCCGGCAGCCGGATTCATTGGCGAATCAGCCACTGTTTCCAGCAAATCGATTCCCGCTGAGGCGAAACAGTCAGATTGTGACAATCGCGTATCTCGGCAGCAGGTTCTCACTGAGAACTCAGCGATACAGCGATGGTTAGCAGTGTTACCACAAGTTGGCGCAGGCATCTTTGGTGTTAATCAACAGACGCAGTTCTCGGGATGAGCGTTCCCAACCGAACTCCAGGAATGCGATTCGCATTCAAAGGTCGCCGCCCGAATCGCACTTACCATGCCGAATTCAACCGATCCGACAGACCAAATCCGCATGACCGACCACCCGTCATCCGAGCCACTTCAGGGCAGTCCTGCGAGCCGAGAAAAGTTCCCTGCCGGCCTCGTGATCATCCTGCTGGCGTGGCTCGGGCTGGCGGTCCCGATTTTCCTGCGAATGCCGCTCACCAACGACGCCGAACTCTTCGATCTGCATGCGCGGATGCTGGCGTCCGGCAAGATTCTCTATCAGGACATCCTTGAACCCAATCTGCCCGGCGTGATCTGGATCCACTCTGTTGTTCGAGCGGTCGCCGGATGGTCTTCGGAAGCGCTGCGGGGATTCGACCTGCTGGTCTTTGGCGGCTTGCTGGCCATTGCGTATCGGTGGCTGCGACAGTCTGGTCTCTCGCGCGCGGGCGGCACTGCGACAGTGCTCTCTGCGGCGGTATTCTATCTGAGCGGCTCGGAGTGGATTCACTGCCAGCGGGATACCTGGATGCTCGCAGTGACGATGTGTGCCGCCGCGTCACGCTGCTCTTCCCTGTCAAACCGCGACAATCGGTCGAGCTGGCAAATCAGCCGCGACAGCCTGATCGAAGGCCTGATCTGGGGCGCCGGAATCTGGCTGAAGCCGTACGTTATTTTCGTTGCACTCGCCGTCTGGATTGTTTCGGTTCGCGGAAACCGGTCTCTGCGGCAAACAGCGATTGACGGGAGCGGCGTTCTCGCTGGCGGCCTGATCGCCGGCCTGGCAGGTCTGGCGTGGATGGCCAGCACCGGGTGCCTCGCAGCGTTCCTCGAACAGAGCCGTGAGTGGAACCCGCACTATTTCACGGCACGCTCCGCGCAATGGACGCTCGACCGATTCGTGCCGATGGCGATTCGCTTTCTGCCGTGGTCACTGCTGTTGCCGGTCGCGTTCCTCGTCAGCCTCATCCAACTGCGACAGGCTCTCCGCAAAAGCATCGACACGAATTCCCAGCCGAGTGTGACGATGGCGACGCTGAGGTCACAGATCCTCGCGGCGATCTTTCTCGCCTGGTCCGCACACGTATTTCTGCTGCAGCACCTCTTTGACTACGTCCACGCTCCCCTCGTTCTCCTGGCGATTCTCGTCACGGCCGACTGGCTGTCCCGCTGGCGACGAGTTCGAGCCGCGAAGCTGGCCAGCAGTTTGTTTGCCGTCGCGGCAGTTTTCGTTTGTCCGTACCTCGACGCAGCCCGCATTGACCACAGGAAGCTCGCATTCAACCGGCAACCATCAGCGGAGATTCGCGACCAGCTCGCCTGTTTTGAGAATCCCAACCGCGTCGAGATGGAACGCGTGGCCGACTTCCTTCGATCGCAAGGAGCCCGCGATGGCGACGTGGTCTGCTTCAACAGTGATCTGGTTTCGCTCTACCGCCGCCTGGGATTCCTGCCACCCACAAAATTCATCTACATCGATCAGAATGCGGCTTACGTTCCTTCCGCCGCCGACGCGATCCTCCAGACACTGATGCAAAGCGGCCACAAGTACGTCGTTACTGACATCCTGACTTCAGGCGTGCTCGGCGAGGGCTTCCGTGATCATGTCCGCGAGGGTGAGCAACACCCGCCAACACATCTTCCCGGTGCCAACGGTGTCTACCCGTGGGAACAGCCCGTCGTGTTTCGAGCTGGCTGGTATCTGGTCCACGAGATCACAGAGGACTCAAAGAGTCTGTACATCCCCGGAAAGCCACTGCAGGCCGTCGAGGAATGATCGGCTCCGAATTCGAGCCATTGAATGCCGAATGCGGCCAGAGTCGGTCCAGCCAGACGAGGGCGATGCGGGTTGAAGTTCGCCCTGCCCGCCGTCGTGCGACCACACGTCATCGCGCAATCTTACGTCACCATGTGACTACACGTCACCATACGGTCACACGTTATCGTGCCACTGCCCACTGTCGTGCCATCGCCGGTCGTCGGACCACCACAGCGTTAGGATTGCGGGTCGAATCTCAGACGGAACGCGACGGCTCTTCTAGCAGGCCGAGGCGGCGCATCTTCTTGTAGAGGCCGACGCGGCTGATGCCGAGTGAGCGCGCCGTCTTCGTTCGGTTGTTCCCGTTCGCCTTCAAGGCTTCGAGCAGCATGACGCGTTCGGTGTCGGCAACACGGTCCGCGAGTGTCCATGAGTTATCGTTGTGACTGCCGTTCTGCTTTCCGTTCTGAAACTGCGCGGCGATGACCTTGTGGGAAAGATCGTTGACCGTCAACTGGCGGTCTTCGCAGAACAGCACCGCACGCCGCACGTGATTCTTGAGTTCGCGAAGATTGCCGGGCCATTCGTACTGGCGAAGCGCGTCAAGAAAATCACGGTGCACCTGGTCGACCGCGATCTCGTGTTCATGGCCCAGTTCTCGAACGAACTCCATGATCAGAAACGGGATATCGAGCGGGCGTTCGCGCAACGACGGCAGGCGAAATTCCAGAACGTTCAGGCGGTAATAAAGGTCCGAACGAAACCGCCCGGAGTCAGCCAGTTCCTGAAGGTTGACGTTCGACGCAACGATGAGCCGCGCCTCCGACTTTCGCGATTCCGTCGAGCCGACCAGTTCGTACTCACCGGTCTCGATCACCTTCAGCAGTTTCGTCTGCTGCTTCAGATCAAGGACGTCAATTTCGTCGAGCAGCAGCGTGCCATGACCGGCTGCCTCAAAACGACCGATCTTGTTCCGGTCGGCCCCCGTAAACGCCCCACGCGTGTGACCGAAAAGTTCGCTTTCGATGAGGTCGTTCGGCAGTGCACCGCAGGCCAGATTCTGGAACTGACGGTGCTGGCGAGGTGACAGCTCGTGAACAAATCGCGCCAGAGTTGTCTTGCCGGTCCCGGTTTCGCCGACGAGCAGGATCGTCACTTCCCGTGCGGCAACCCGGATGATGTCGTCAACCACCGGAAAGAAGTCGGGCGTGAACGTTGTGATCGCCACGTTGTTCGCCCGGACGCTGCGGGACTCGGGGATCGCCCGAACGCTGGTTTGCTCCTGCAAAGATTCGAACCAGGAGCGAACTTCCTCGGAAAACTGGCCGCACGAGGGATCAAATCGGCTGACCTCAACGAGATCCAGTTCGGCCGCAATCGGTGCCGGCAGCAGGTTCTCAGAAATTGATGCCACGTTAACGGCAGGCAACTCTGCACTCGCCAGCCGCGAAACCACCTGATCAACCCGGCCACTGAACCACTCCGGTCGAGCATCGACGAGCAGCGTCGGGAGCGGCGACTCCGCGAGCGCGTGCAGGATTACCTCCGGATCATCATGAAACAGTAAGGAAATTCCTGAACTCGAATCTGCAATGACGGACAGCCTCGACCGCAGGTCAGAGTCATCTGTCATCACGACGATTTGCCTGGACATCCGATATTTTCTCCACGCGCCGCGCGACCAGCAGAAGCACAGTTTGAATTATCTCGCACCTGTCGGAACACGCCGCCCGAGCAATTCCGAAACCAAAGCAGGCA
>Ga0070726_10003639_pt1 | contig 12850 bp, 14 predicted proteins | sample tdAd471_FD_67275 | JGI IMG/M metagenome (GOLD analysis project Ga0070726, IMG submission 67275) | Marine sediment microbial communities from the Atlantic coast under amendment with organic carbon and nitrate - tdAd47.1 | ecosystem: Environmental > Aquatic > Marine > Coastal > Sediment | place...
GATTTGATGATAATAGCCCAAGCTACTTGAAGAAAATCTAAGGCAGTATAACGCAAAAAGAGCCCGCCATAAAGTGTCGAGTATATAGGTTCAGTTACTTATGTCCGCATCAAAACACTACTTTTTATCATAATGTTGTAATATCGGATCCAAACTAGCTAAAAGGTAAGCGGCCAAGAAAAAAGCTCGTGTGCTGGGTTTTAGAGATCAATGAGAAGTACTCAAACGCAAGCCCATACGAGCGCTCAACGCTTAAATATTTAAAAAGTCCCGAATTATTTGAGGATTTTTATAAAAACCGTATCTTTGCGGTCTTGAAAAAAAATAATTATGAAAAAAGATACGCATCCTAGCAATTACAGATTAGTGGTTTTTAAGGATTTTTCATCAGATGATGCCTTTATGACCCGTTCATGTGCACCTTCTAGGGATACAATCACCTGGGAAGATGGAAAAGAGTACCCTTTGGTGAAACTAGAGATTTCTAGTTACTCACATCCGTTCTATACTGGTAAAATGAAATTCGTTGATACTGCGGGACGTATTGACAAATTCAACAAGAAATTTGCTAAATTTGATAAATTTGCAAAAAAGGATATTGAATCCTAAATCAAACTTCGATTCAATATCTAAAAAGTCCCTTTCGGTTTCATCCGGGTGGGACTTTTTTAGTACGTATCCTTATTTTGTGCTATTCTCTATCCCATTGATCCAAAACTATTATGGCCCATCTTATTTTGTTTGATAACGAAAACCGAGATAACTTTTTACCGCTCGCCTTTACTCGTCCAGTTTGCGAATTACGAGTGGGTATCCTAAGTATTCGCGAAAAATGGCAACGGGCGTTGCAAGGTGAAATTGCCTATATCACACAAGATTACCTAGCCGGTAAATTCCCTATCGACTATGGGGAAGAAAACATCCTGATTAATGGTAGCGTACTGCCTTCACCGCAGCTGATCAAACTGATTCAGCAAATGGAATTCAACGAGGCCTTTCTGCGGGGAGAAGAACTGATTGCAGCTAAGTTGAATGGCGAGCAATTGGAACAATTGATCCACGATGAGGATTTTGGGGAGTTAAAAGGATTTGACCTACAGGATACTGAATACCTCAAACTAGATCATGTCTGGGATTTGTTCAAGGTCAATGACGAAGCCCTGCGCCAAGATTTCGAACTGCTGACCAAAGGACGGACTTCTGCGCCTATAAGTGCGACCAATCAAGTACTGGGAAAAGAAAATGTCTTTTTGGAGGAGGGCGTCACGATGGAATGCTGTACCATCAATGCAACAACAGGCCCCGTCTATATTGGCAAAAATGCGATGGTCATGGAAGGGGTAATGATACGAGGGCCATTGGCGATAGGAGAGAACAGTACGATTAAAATGGGAGCAAAGATATATGGAGCTACGACCTTAGGGCCCTATTGCAAGATCGGAGGAGAAGTCAAAAACAGCATTCTGCAAGGCTATAGTAGCAAGTCTCATGAAGGATATTTGGGGGATGCTGCGATTGGCGAATGGTGCAACCTAGGAGCTGATACCAATAACTCCAACCTAAAGAACAATTACGAGGAGGTGAAAATGTGGAACTATGGATCCAATAGTTTTGCTAGAACGGGCCGACAGTTTTGTGGGTTGGTCATGGGCGATCACTCCAAGACCGGCATCAATACGATGTTAAATACCGGTACGGTAGTTGGTGTTTCTGCCAACGTTTTTGGCAGCGAGTTTCCTCGAAACTTTATTCCCTCTTTCGCTTGGGGAGGCTACAAAGGCTTTCAAACTTATCGTGCAGATAAAGCCTTCGATACCATGGAGCGAGTAATGGCTCGACGTAATGTGGAATTTGGGGTAGAAGACCGAATCATTATGCTACGCGTTTTTGAAGACAGTAGTAAGTACCGAAGATGGGAAGTCATATGAAAAAACAAGCTTGGTGGAAGTGGATGTTGAGCTATTTATTCGAATGGCATATCGAAAGCCGTTCTAGCGAATACAACCCCCACCTCTATGTTAGCTTCAAAAAAGGACGATACCAATTAAGTACGGCGCATGCCGTCTACTCTTATGCCGATCTTTACGATAACTTTGGGGATACCTTTGACCAAATAGATTGGGAGAAAAATCCCACAAAGCGGGTATTGGTGCTGGGGCTGGGACTAGGGAGTATTCCCTTGCTGTTGCAAAAGCACCTGGGCCAAGATTTTGATTGTACGGCTGTTGAGATCGATGAGGCCGTTATCGGGCTGGCATCTACCTACGGCTTACCCGCCATTACGGCGCCATTAGAAGTCATTTGTGCGGATGCACAAGCCTACTTAGCACAAACTACCGCTAAATTTGATTTGATTTGCATGGATGTCTTTCTAGATGATGTGGTGCCTGAGGATTTTGAACAGCAGACATTTTTAGCTGATATGAAAGACTGCCTGAACCCCAATGGTTTTATCCTTTATAATAGACTCGCAGCGACTTGGCACGATGCCCGTGCCTCCGAAGCCTTTTACAAAGATCAGTTCTTAGCTGTTTTCCCAGAAGGCGCCTATCTAAGCTTGAAGGGGAATATGATGCTGACCAATAAACAAGGGCTTTTTTAAAAATCTACTTTTTTTTGAATCATAATGCCATAATCACTAGTATACACTTAGTGTCTAAGCATTTGTTTAAAATAAGAATCACATTCACGCGCTTCGCAAAGAAAACATTCCAAAACACGATTTAGCATTGTTCACCCCCCCTTAGGAACACAGGTCTAGGTACTTGTTGTGGCCTAGTAAACTATTTGATATGAGTCCAGCAAAAAATATCATCATTGCTGAAGATAATCGTGCTGATGTAGAGTTGTTTAAATTCTGTATGAATGAATCCTCCCAAGCAGTTAATCTTATTCATCACGCAGATGGCAAGTCCCTAATTGATTACGTTGAGTCCACTTCATTAGATGATACCTTCTTCATCCTTTTAGACATGCATTTGCCTGGGATGGACGGTTTTGAAATTCTAAAACACCTCAAAAAGGGCAACCATCTTGAGACGGTGCCTGTACTCACTATATCGAGTCTTCCTGGCCAACATTTTTTCTCCAACTGCATCGCCCATGGGGCTACTGAGCATTACCTCAAACCTACGGCTTTGGACCAGTATGAGGATATGGTAAAAGACATCCTACAGCGCTGGTGCAATTGAGGCAAGTTGAGAAAATAGCATCGACTTCGACTGCCGCGAGGCAAGGAAAAGAGATGACTGAGGTAGGCTTTCTGCCCTCTATCTAGCAGATTTGTCCACTGTTCTCTGTCCTCTTTCTTCTGTCCTATGCCTCGCCGTATGATTAAGGCTATGTACTTGCGGAATACGGCTTAAAAGCTTAACTTTAGCAGACATTAATGCTCAATTCAATGCTCTCTTTATGCGAAGTAAATGCCTGGAATGTGGAGACGAATTCAAGGGCCGAACCGATAAGAAATTTTGTTCTCCCCAATGTCGAAGTAGCTATAATAACAAGCTCAATAGCGATGCCACAAATTTTGTGAGAAACATCAATAATATCCTGCGTAAGAATCGCCGAATTTTGGCTGAACTCAACCCGAAAGGAAAAACAAAAGTACACCGGGATCAGCTCCTCGAAAGAGGATTTAAATTTAGCTACTTTACCAACCAGTACCACACCAAATCTGGTAACGAATACCATTTCTGTTATGATCAAGGCTACCTGGCCCTGGAAGACGATTACTATGCCTTGGTCGTCCGGCAAGTCTATGTGGAGTAAATCGAATTAGGAGCAAGGCTAGGCACCCTTCTAAAGCTGGACAAATTTGGAAATACGACATCGGAAGTTGGAAAGGCTACGCCCGAGCAGATCTAGAAATATTCCGCTTTCTGACTTCCGCCTTCTCACTTCACACTTCCGCCTTCACTTGCTGCCTTGTCCAAGCTTAGAAGGGTGTCCCGCAAAGCCCTTTCCAGTTGCTATTTCTTTAAGGGATTGAGCCCGGCATAATAAATTAGTCGCCACTCATCGCCATTGTTAGAAAAGCGCCTGAGCATACCATATTGCCCCGATTCGTGTAGGAGTTCTTCGATAATAATCGGACCCAACTGAGAAAAGCTAGATGAAAATCCGGTGGAATCTCCTTGAATGGCGCGATGCATTACCCATTCTGACTGATCCCATCGAAAATTTTGGCTATAATTGGGGTAGTTGGAAACATTATCAGGTATTCCTTCTAAGGGAAAATTGATGTGTTCCATTTGATAGAGACTATCTTGTAAAAATCGCTCGTAAAACGTAACGAAATCTGCTGGGAGCGTGCTAGCCGCTGCCTCATCCAATATGGCTTTGTCTTTACAACTCGCCAGTGTTAAAACCAAGAAAAACAAAAGGCTGTATCTCATGTACAGTTATAGTTTATTTGTTACGCATATATTTCTACCAGTAATAATCAGAATTACAGAAAAAGTTACAGCTTGTCGCTAATGTGACCCCGTTTCCGCTAGCCTAAAAACGGCATGAGCTAGTCCTTTTTCACTAGGCTCTTTGGCTTCGATCACCTGAGGATGTCCCAACTCAACCAGTGCTTGGCTTGTACTCGCCCCAATGCTGATCAATTGTTGGCCTTTTGCCATAGCGTATTTTTGAAAATAGGTTTTAGCGTTCATGGGGCTGGTGAAGACGAGAATATCTGCCGGAGGAATCGAAAATTGAGACTTGGGCTCATTACGGTACACGATCAGGTCCAAGGTTTCAAGCTGAGGAGGCAGTAATCGCTGGATAGATTGTTTGGAGTTTTTAGCACGAGGGAATAGTACGGTTTGCCCTTGGATCAAGGGGGCAAAATGAGCGGCTACTGCTGCTGGATGGCCATTACCTATAAAATCGACTCGCCATCCTTGCGCTTGTAACCCGCGCGCTGTTCCACCTCCTATAGCCGCTATTTTGGTCGCACTAGGCCAGGAATGCCCTGATTTTTCAAGGCCAAAACTGAAATATTCAGCGGCACGCGCACTATAAAAGAAAATCCAATCCGTTGTTGGATAAGTGGAAAAATCCATCGGCTCAAAAGCAATCAGCGATTGGCCAGATACCTGATACCCCTTAGCTTGTAAAAGCTGCAGGAATACACTTTTAGGACTTAATTTCCGACTTATGAATAGGCTTTTATTCTTCTTCATCCCACCATAACAAACGCACATTCTGCGCCACTTGTTGGCCATCATCATTCAATCCGATGGTAAATTCTACTTCGTCTCCTATTTGTAACTCATTGAAATCACCATCTACAATACTGGTATAGTGAAAAAATAGATTATTGGGCGGAAAGCTAATGAAGCCATAGCCATTTTTTAAGCTGTGAACCTTACTCAGCTGTACATCCTCGGCTGGAGCTGGAGCTTTCTTCTCAGGCATAGAACTTCGACTTTCTCCCTGGACAAATAACTTTTCTACCATGGGGTCTCGCCGCCCGGACGCATTATCGATGACTTCGTGCATTGCAATCGGGTAGGTCACTTCTGCTAATAAATCTTGAGATGTTCGAGTGATCATCTGTTTGCCGGTATCCGTTGTATATTCAAAGTCCCAACTGATCACCATCACCCGTGAGCCCAGTGTATTCACTTTTCTAACTAGCGGTACATAATCGCCATCAGAAGTGATGAGTACCAATACATCAAATCGTTTATAAAGTGTTTGTTCAAAAACTTCGAGGGCCAGCCAAACATCAATTCCTTTCTCTTCTCGACGACCATTGAATACCCGGAGTGGCAAATAATGTGTCGTTACCCCTGCTGACATTAAAACGTCATCAAATACCCGATCCCAATATAGCGTATAGCCTCGTTGACTCGCCTCGTGTGCACTAAGTCGACCTCTGAAATAATGGGCATCTACGATTTGGCAGAGCCTTACATCTGTATTGGATTCTAGTGCTACTTGGTGTTTAATAAAATCGTGTAGTCCGGTAATGCTTAGGCGTCTTTTTTGTGGATGGTCATAATTGTAATAATTGCTCACATGTAGAAAGTAGTTACCATCATAAAAAACACCAATTCTCGTCATCTTTTGTTCCATAATCTAATACCTAGTTTTGATTGAAAAACCGGCAACGGAAACAATGAAAAGGGAAAAAGGAGGGGAGAAGCCTGCTAGGACCGCTTCAATAAAGCAGCACCATAAGCTTATTTCAACATGCTATCCAAGCCATGAATTTGGAATCTAATCCAGATACCTATTCGCTTACCCATTTGTCATTGATACCGTAACAGTACCGTGTTTACTACTATTACCTATTAATTATTCCATTTAAATCTGTTCTCAGAATGACTTACTGAACGAGACCATTAGGGATGTTAAAAAGAGATAGCTATATTTTGGGAGAATGAGGTAGGGGGAGTTGTTTAAGCTTCCACCTTGAGTGCTTCAACAACTTGTTCTGGTAGCTCAAAACTGGTGCTGGAAGAAAGCCGAATCATTTTGACCGGACCTTCCCAATGCTCCGCTTTTGCTGCCCAAACATGGTAATTACCTAGCGTATCATTTTCACAATATACGCCCAGTGGCATGTGACAGCCCCCTTCAAATAATTGTAAAACTTTCCGCTCAATATTGGTTCTTTTAGAGACCTCCGGATGGTGGATTTTTTGTAATATCTTTCTTATATCTTTTTTGTCTACTACAGTTTGAAAGGCTAAAACGCCTTGTGCGGGTGCGGGGATAAATTCTTTTGGATTTAAGGGTATTATCTTGAAATCAGTAACATCAATATCTAAACGACTCAACCCGGCAGCAGCCAGTAAGATGGCATCAAATGCACCAGATTGTAATTTGCTTAATCGAGTAGGAACATTACCTCTAATATCTTTTAGCTCAATATCATTGCGGAAATGCTTCATTTGGGCTTTCCGCCGAGCGGAAGAGGTGCCCACAATAGCTTTCTCAGGTAACGAAAATAGGCGCGTTTCATCCGCTACCTCTTTTCTGATCACCAACCAATCTGCTGGATCTTCTCGATAAGAAACAGCTCCAACCACCAATCCTGCTGGGGAGGTAGTAGGGAGATCTTTCATCGAATGAACAGCGAGATCTATTTGGCCATTGAGTAAGGCTTCTTCAATCTCTTTCGTGAAAAAACCTTTTCCTTCTAATTTGTCAAAACTAAGGTGTTGTATTTGGTCACCCTTGGTTTTGATAATAACCAACTCTGAGGAAACCCCTATTTCTTTTAGCTTCTCCTGTGTATATCTAGCCTGCCAAAGGGCCAATTTACTGCCTCGAGTGCCTATTTTTATTGTCCGATCCAAAGGTACGCTTTTTTTGCAAAGATACATTTTCTTACCTACTAGCCTAATAGGACTAAGCTTAAAGATCACTTTGATTGCGACAAGACAATCCAAACTTTTTTCTACCTTTGCCGCATGCAGCTTTCAGCAGGGGCTTTAGCCCAATTACTAAATGGATCAGTGGAAGGAAATCCAGACGTTCTGGTAGATCGCCCTTGTAAAATAGAAGAAGGGGAACCAGGTGCTATCTCTTTCCTTGGAAACCTCAAATACGAGGAATACGCTTACACAACGCAGGCTTCTATTTTATTGGTAGATCGAGATTTTAAAGCTAAATCTCCAATCGCTGCCACATTAGTGCGAGTGGATAATGTCTATGAAGCCATCCAACAGCTTTTGCAGCAATTTGGGCAGACAACGCAAAGGGCTGCGATCATTTCGAAGCAGGCCGCTATTCACGATACGGCTGAGATCGGCCAGGAAGTAAGTGTGGGGGATTTTGCGGTATTGTCGGAAGGGGTGAAGGTCGGAGCAGGCAGCAATATTGGTGCGCAGGTGTTCCTGGGGGCTAAGGTCGAAGTTGGAAAAAATGTGCTGATATATCCTGGCGTGAAAATATACGCTAATTGCAAAATTGGTGATGACGTTATTCTCCATGCCAATGTGGTAGTGGGCAGCGATGGCTTTGGCTTCGTTCCACAAAAAGACGGGCATTACGAGAAAATTTCTCATGTCGGAAATGTGGTCATTGAAGACCAAGTGGAGATAGGAGCCAATTCGACGATAGACCGCGCAACCATGGGATCAACACGCATTAAGCAGGGGGTAAAGCTGGATAACTTAGTTCAGGTAGGTCACAATGTTGTGATAGGTGAACATACGGTTATCGCTGCCCAGACCGGTATTGCAGGCAGCACCAAAATTGGCAAACACTGTAGAATAGGAGGACAGGTAGGTTTTGTAGGTCATGTGACGATAGCCGATGGAACCCAGATTCAGGCACAAAGTGGGATAGCCAGCGCTGTTAAAGAGCCAGGGACGGCCCTCTTCGGATCTCCGGCTATTGCCTACCGCGATTACATAAGATCTTATGCAGTTTTCAAGAAACTGCCCGAACTCTATAAAAGATTTAATTTGCTAGAAAAAAAGCAAGCTAAAGACGAATAATAGCAGTTCCTTTCAATGACATTGTTGTAAAATGGAGCTTAAAATGAGTTGTAATCGGATGGTATTTGATGATTTGCAAATAAACCATCCAGCTGTTTTACAACAGAATCAAGATTAATTCCAAAATAATACATCCCTAACGTGCATCCTTTTGGATGAAAAAGGCTTTATAGAAAGAGAGCCTTTTGAGGGAATTTTATTGATTACGTATATTTTTCTTAGTCGACTGTATATGAAACAACGTACAATTAAGAAGTCGGTCTCCCTAAAAGGTGTTGGCTTACATACAGGAAAGGCAGTTCAGATTAACTTGAAACCTGCGCCAGAAGAGCATGGGATTAAGTTTCAGCGGATTGACCTGGAGGATCAACCGATCATCAATGCAGATGTCAATCGGGTCGTATCAACCGACAGAAGTACATGCTTACAACTGGGAGAAGCACAGGTTCGAACGGTAGAACATGTTTTGTCTGCCATCCGTGGGATGGATGTAGACAATGTGCTGCTAGAAATCGATGGACCAGAGGTGCCAATCATGGACGGAAGTGCGGGCCCTTTTGTTAATGCATTACAAGATGCAGGAATTGAAGAACAAAATGCCGACAGAGAGTATTTTATTGTAGAAGAACCTATTTCATATGTTGATGAGGTGACCGGTACGGAATTGTTGGCCTTACCCTGTGACCATTTCGAACTCATCACGATGATCGACTTCGATTCTGCTGTATTGGGGCAGCAATATGCTAGTTTTAAGCAAGGTGATGATTACGCCAAGCAAATTGCTCCTTGCCGTACCTTCGTCTTCGTACATGAGTTGGAGGCACTTTTCCAACAAGGCTTGATTAAAGGAGGGGATTTGGACAATGCGATCGTCATCGCTGACCGGAAAATGCGGCAAAAGGAATTGGATGCCTTGGCGGATAAGTTGGGTAAAAAGCAAGTAAAGGTAACCAGGGATGGTGTGTTGAATACCTTGGAACTGAAATATAAAAACGAGCCCGCAAGGCATAAACTATTAGATGTAGTAGGTGATATTACGCTTTTGGGTAAGCCCATAAAAGGTAAGATTATCGCCACCAAACCTGGCCATTCTGCCAATGTGGCTTTTACTAGCTTGTTGAAAAAGAAATACCAGGAGCAGCGAAAATTGCGAGGTAAGCCGAAATACGACCCCAATAAGGAACCACTATTTGACGTTGTACAGATTTCTAAGTGGTTGCCGCATCGTTACCCCTTTTTATTGGTAGACAAAATTATCGAGGTATCAGAAACGCACGTAGTAGGTGTCAAAAGTGTCGCCTTTAACGAGCTGTTTTTTCAAGGGCATTTCCCCGGGAATCCAGTTATGCCAGGGGTCCTAATTATCGAGGCATTGGCCCAAACAGGAGGTATCTTAGCGATTAATAGCGTAGGAGATGCTGGCCAATGGGACACTTACTTTATCAAGGTGGATAATGTTAAGTTCAAGAATAAAGTGTTGCCAGGAGATACGTTACTTTTGAAAATGGAATTGCTAGCGCCCATTAGGCGAGGAATTTGCCAAATGCAAGCAACAGCATATGTTGGTAATAAAATTGTCACAGAAGGCGAGTTAACAGCTCAAATTGTTAAGCGCTCATAATATATATGAACTATCTACAATCTCATAGTGTGGTACATCCGGAGGCGAAGATTGGTGACAATGTCACAGTCGGACCTTTCACCTTCATAGACAAGGATGTAGAAATTGGTGAGGGGACCTGGATTGGACCCAATGTCACCATCTTTGATGGCGCTCGTATTGGCAAAAATTGCAAGATTTTTCCGGGAGCTGTGATCGCTGGCGTTCCGCAAGACTTGAAATTTCAAGGGGAGCCATCGACAGCCGTGATTGGAGACAACACGGTGATTCGTGAGTATGTGACCGTCAATAGAGGAACAGCTTATGCCAAACAAACTAAAGTAGGAAGTAATTGCCTATTGATGGCCTACGTGCATATCGCCCATGATTGCATTTTGGGAGACCATGTTATTTTGGCCAATAATGTCAACTTGGCGGGACACGTGGAAATCGAAGATTGGGCTATTCTGGAAGGATTAGTGGCTGTTCAGCAGTTTACCAAGATTGGAAAACACAGCTTTGTCGCTGGCGCTTCCTTGGTTCGTAAAAACGTGCCGCCTTATATCAAAGCAGCCCGTGAACCCTTGGCCTATGCGGGTGTAAACGGAATAGGCTTGCGCCGTCGCAACTTTCCAGATGATGTGATCAAGCAAATTCACGATATCTATCGTATCCTTTTTGTCAAGGGCTATAATATTACCAATGCCATTGAGGAAATCGAAAATACAATCGAATCTACGCCTGAAAGAGAGACGATCCTTTCTTTTATCCGAGAAGCCGAATCGGGCATTGTCCGCGGTTTCCACAAAGTAAATGGCAGTAGCGTATATGAAGATTGAGCTGCAAGGAATTGCTAAGCGTTTTCGACTAGAGTGGATTTTGCGCAAGGTCGATCTCCAACTAGAAGCCGGAGCTTCTTACGCCATCAGTGGCCCCAATGGCTCCGGCAAGTCTACGCTGCTCAAAATTCTAGCGGGTCACCTTACGCCTTCTCGCGGAAAAGTTTTCTTCACCAAGGCCGGACAAACGATCCCAAAGGACGAAGTGTATCGTCATCTTTGTTATGCTGCACCCTACGTGGAACTGATTGAGGAGTTTACCTTAAAGGAAGCCATTTCCTTTCATCAAGGCTTCAAACCCTTTGTCGACGGCATCGGCCCAGAAGAACTGATCGAAATATTGAACTTTGAAAAATCACGACATAAAATGGTTCGCGATTTTTCCTCGGGTATGCGACAGCGCCTGAAGCTCGCCCTCGCTTTGTGTTCAGAAGCCGATCTTATTATCCTAGACGAACCTACTACCAATCTTGATAGTCAGGGCGTTACGTGGTATCGAAAACTCATCGATACCTATACCCGCGATCGCCTTTTGATCGTGGCCTCCAACGTAGATGTCGACTTCGATTTCTGCGAAAAAAGAGTCAATGTGCTAGATTTCAAATCTTAGAACTACAACTTTTTTCTACCACCCCCTTTACTCTTTCGATGAAAAGACATAAATTATACCTCGAAAGACTACACAACTCATCAAAATCTATTCTATCGACCATATTCTACAATCTTTTCAAGGTGGCTCCTATTTGTGACCTATTCTATAATAGGAACTAATTAGCAGTCATTTGGTGTTTCCATTACCTATTAAACTTGAAAACTTGGCTAGAATGAAATCTGAAACCCTTTTCACCGTCGTAGAAGAACTTAATTTCCTGATTCATTACCGCATTGTAAGTTTTGACTGTTGGTCAATGCATTGACCATTGGCAGACCACTGTTATCCTATGAACCCTTTTTTAAAGGGAATGATGAGTCCTTTATACATCCTATTACCTAAAAACTACCTAAACATCCCAGAAAAATGGAAAACTTCATCCAAAATTACACCGGGGAGATCATGACCGCCTTTTGTATGCTAGTGATTATGTTGATTGTAACGGTCAACCTTTTCCTCAAAAGCCAGGAACAACAGCGAGAAATAAGCCGAAGAAACGACTACAGAGAAAGAGAACCAAGGGGCAGAGAAAGAGATCGCAGTAGAGACAGAAATCACTATCAATACGGTGATCGCCAAGGCCGAGAAATGGGCGGTTTTACCTGGGTCGCATTTCTTTCCTTTGTGCTGATAGCTGGACTATATATTTCCAAAAATAAGACCGAAATTATTCCTACTAAAGAAGGAGTGCGAGAGGCACGAATGGAAGAAGAAAGTCAGAAATCGACTTACCCGACTATAGGCTTGAACAAAGACCGCTTGGCACGAGTAGAAGAAGAGCAGGAAGCCCTTCCAACACGTTTAGCGCTTCCTCATCCTCCGATTATGACGAAGGAATATGACCGCGTGGAAAAAGAAGAACAAGAACTTAAAACGGTAGCCAATAAAGAGGATGGATACAGCTGCCAGGTAGGAGCTTATTCTACTGCGGCTAAGGCGGCGGAAATTCTAGCAGATTGGACGAAGACCGTAAATATTGAAGGCTTTGTTGTCATACAAGAAACCGCCGAAGGAAAGGAATTACATAAAGTTTTTTTGGGCCATTTCGCTAGCCTGAAAGCCGCACAAGATTTTACCAAAAAACTGGGTATTGGTTACGCCAAATCGAAAGAGGAATTGCCAGGGTTTAGACCTTAAATATTAATCAGCCCTATTCAACGGCTTATCAATCTTGAGAGGGCTCTTTTATGGCGAGTGGCATACTACTACTGGACAAATAGAGATTACTAGATGAAAGTTGAAGGTTTATGGGCTTAATTTTCTTGGCATAAACCTTCAACCCTAAACTTTTAAACCCGGTTTTGGTGTAAAA
>Ga0070726_10003643_pt1 | contig 12847 bp, 9 predicted proteins | sample tdAd471_FD_67275 | JGI IMG/M metagenome (GOLD analysis project Ga0070726, IMG submission 67275) | Marine sediment microbial communities from the Atlantic coast under amendment with organic carbon and nitrate - tdAd47.1 | ecosystem: Environmental > Aquatic > Marine > Coastal > Sediment | place...
AGGGGGGTGGCTTACGCCACCGCCCCGCGCAGGGATTCCGCTTTCTCGGCGACAAGGCCAGCGGCCTGTTCGTCGAGGATCTGCTGGTTGCCACGTGCCATGGAAGCGGCAATGGCGTGAACCAGAAGGAGCGGGATAGCAGCCACAAGACCGAACACCGTGGTCATAAGGGCAACGGAGATACCACCAGCCATCAGTTTCGGATCGCCTGCACCGTAGATCGTGATCGAGGTGAAGGTGATGATCATACCGATAACCGTACCGAGCAGACCGAGCAGCGGGGCGACAGCAGCAAGAACCTTGATGATGTCGTTGAAGCGTTCGATGCGCGGGCTCTCACGCAGGATTTGCTCGTCGAGCTTGAGTTCCAGCGTTTCGATATCGTTTTGCTTGTTCTGTTCGTAGACTTCGAACACGCGTGCCAGCGGGTTGCCGTCGCCAGCCTGACGGGTTTTCGCCGTCTTGCGCATTGCGCCGCCCATCGTGAAGAGCATGAAGATCTTGTAGATGCCGAGCAGAAGACCGACGGCCAGCAAAGCCATGATCACAGCACCAACCGGACCACCTTGCTTGATGCGGTCAGACAGGACCGGCAGGTCGCCGAGGATGCCGAACAGGTTACCCTTGGACGGGTCAACCGGTGCGCGGACCAGCTGATCCGGGCCAGCATTGATCAGGCTTTTCATGGAAGACGCATAAGCGCCGGAAGGCTGTTTCGCAAAGACCTGCAGGAAGGTTTCACCGTCGTCTTTCTTTTTGACTTCGATGAACTTCGTGCCGTCAACAGTCGCCGCGGTGAACACACCGACGCGCATGATTTCGGCTTCAGCGTTGGAAGCGTCCGGACCAATACCATCAACCATTGCGTTGAAGGATTTGACTTCGGATTGGGCGATCATTTCCTGCAGCATGGCTTTCGGAAGACGCTCAAGCTGACTGCGGTTCGGAAGCGTACGGGCTTCAGCGATATCGGCGATGCCTTCAACGCGGTCTTGATAGTCGAAGTTTGCGAAGGAGTTCGCGATCTCCGGCATGGTTTCACCGGCAGCCGTACGGAACTGGCCGAGCAGTTCCTGGAAGTCACCAGCCTGCTCGGAAACCTGGCTTTCCAGATCTGCCAGCGTGGCTTCGTTGGCGTCGAACTGAGCGCTAAGGGCGCGACCACGAGCTTCTGCAGCGTTCAGAGCGCCACGGGCGTCAGCCATCTTGGCTTCCTGAGCAGCCGTGTCGGACTGGAACTCACGCAGACGCTGTTGGTCTTCAGCCGACATCTGGCTGGAGTCTTGTTTGACCTTCGCGAGAACGTCTTGAAGTGATTGCGCGGTTGCCGGAGCAGAGACCGCGAACGAGCTGAGGCCGAGCAGCGTAACCGCACCCAGAGCCTTCAGCGAGGATTTGAAATTCATCATCTATACTACCTCTTAATTCCCTGGTGCTGCCGCTTACTCGACAGAGAACTTCTGAACAGGTGCGAACAGAACATCCTGCTGAGCCTTCGCCTGAGCCACACGGATGGCCTTGTCGATGTCAGAAACGTAGCTGCCTTTGAGCGCTTCCCACTCACCGGTGCTGCGGTTGTAACGCGCGGCCTTGCCGTTCGGCGTCACATAAACCAGCGCAACGCGGCCATAGAGGAACATGTCAACCGTCGTCGGGTTACCGTCGATGGTGATCTCTTCCTGCCACGTGCTGATCGTGCGGCCATATTCCATTTCGGCCTGATAGGCGTCCATGATCAGACGATACTGTTCCGCCGGAGTAACGTTCGGCGTTTGCATGATGGCATCGAGGCCCTCAAGACGTGCCTGACGCTCGGTTTGCTTAAAAGGAAGGTCTGCAGCAACGAAGGTTTTCAGGTCTTCAATCATGCCCAGAAGCATCGGGACGGTTTGTGCTGTGATGTCATCAATTGAGCCGAGCTGGTCGGTCAGGGAAGCAATTTCTTCTTCCTGGCTCTGAACCACAAGCTCTTGCTGCTTGGCGTACAGATCAGCGGCATCACGGCGCTGAAGCAGAGTACGGTATTCGCGAACCATGTCGGTGCGCTTGTCGTCCAGCTGATTGATCTGCTCTTGAACTTGTTCGGCGCGCCGGGTGGCCTGCTCGCCGGTATTGAGCGCTTCGCGCAGCTGGGCCTGAGCCGGCACGGCCAGTCCCACAATCAGCGCAGCGGCGATAGCGCCGCGAGCTGGTGACAGAAGTTTCATCATGAGGTTTGCCTCTCACTCTCCAAACGGTCGCGCAGTTATTGCGCGCAAGAATTCGACAGTCAGGCGTCCTGCTCATGAGGACGTCCCGGTTTCAATGCCATGGCCAAACACACAAAAGTGGCCGGAGTTATCTGGAAGCCGAAAGGCGCTAGAGACGCCCGACCTCTCCCCTGAGCTTTGGAGCGTGGGCCGCTCTCTGTGTTATACCCTTTGCCATTACAGCGCAGGGATCGCAACGCCCTTAATTGGTCCCGTCGAGGCTTAACAATCCTCGATCCATCGATCAACAAGTCACTTTACGATTCATTTAGAAAATATCCGGCGGTTCTGCGATGGCAACCGGGGGGATACAGTAGTGGGCAATATTTGTCCTGCGCTACCAATCTCGTAGACTTGTAATAGGCAGATGAGTGGCTGGGGTGCCAGGATTCGAACCTGGGAATGCCGGTACCAAAAACCGGTGCCTTACCACTTGGCGACACCCCAATGAAGGCGCCGAGATAGCCACTCTTGCTCAGACTGGCAACACCCGATCTCATGCTTTCTGTGTGGTTTCTGCAGACAAAGGCCTGAGGCGTGCCGATTTTGCCCAACACTGATATAGGCTTCTTTACTTTTTATCGATAATCGGAAATATCGAATATCAAAATATATTACTCCCCGTCCGTGCGCATGGAGACTCTCCTCTCATGAGAACCTTTTTCCTTTCCATGGCTGGCGCACTTGCCGCCATGTTCATCTTCATCTTCCTGGTGTTCGGCTTCTTCATGCTTCTCATCATTGGAGCCGCCACTTCGCAGCCTGAGCGGCCAGACAGCGTTGTGCTGTCGCTCGACCTGAACTCGGAATTTTCCGATCAGGCTCCGACTGGAGGTTTTGCCGCGTTTGCACAAACGCCAGGCTTTATTGACCTTTTGACCAAAATTAAGGCAGCCGAGACTGATGATACGGTGAAGGGCCTCTATATTCGCGGGGCTTTTGTCGGCACCGGCAGCTCCCGCGCGGAAGAATTGCGTCAGGCGCTGCACAGCTTCCGCGACTCAGGAAAGTTCGTCATCGCACATACGCAAGGCACGATGGGAATCAGCGGCCCGTCCGCTTACTGGTCGATTGCGGCCGCCGACGAAATCTGGATCCAGCCTGGGTCTGACCTCGTGGTTCCGGGCGTGACCTTCGAGACGGAATTCCTCAAAGGCCTGTTCAACAAGATCGACGTGACCCCGGAAATCTATCCCTTCTACGAATACAAGAACGCGCCGAACTCTTATAATGAGACGTCTTATACAGAGCCGCACCGGCGCGCGATGACCGAACTGGCCGAATCGCTCTGGTCGACCGCGCTTGAAGAGATCGCCGCTGACCGTGGCCTGGACCAGGCAGCCGTGAAGACTGCCCTGGAAAGCGGACCGATCACGGCGGAAGACGCCATCTCCCAGAAGCTGCTCGACAAGACCGGCTATCCGGAAGAGGCAAGCGATGCTGCGCTGGAGCGCGCCGGCAATGACGCGCAGATGCTCGATCTTGTCGGCTACATGCCGCCTTCCCTGCCTGTACGTGCACCCATGGTTGCGGTTGTTGGCGGCGAGGGCGCAGTTGTGACAGGCGGAGCCTCAGGCGGCTCTCCCTTCTCTTCCCCGGCTGGCTTTGCTTCCGACCAGATCGCACAGGCGATCCTGGACGCTGGCGACAATGACAAGGTGAAGGCCATCGTCTTTCGCGTCGACAGCCCCGGCGGCTCACCGGTTGCGGCAGACCAGATCTGGAACGCCATTGAGCGCGTACAGGCCAAGGGCAAGCCGGTGGTTGTTTCCATGGGCTCGCTGGCGGCATCCGGTGGATATTATGTCTCCGCTGGTGCGGACTATATCGTCGCCAACCGCGCAACCATCACTGGCTCGATCGGCATCTTCGGCGGCAAGTTCGCCATCGCCGGTGCCTTTAACAAGCTGGGCATTACTTTTGATACAGTCAGCGTAGGTGGCGAGTTTGCCGATGCCTACGGCGTCGACACGTTTACGTCGGAACAGGAAGCCACTGTCAAGGCCAGCCTGAAGCGTGGCTATGACCGTTTCCTCAACATCGTCGCCGAAGGTCGCGGCATGACCTATGACGAAGTGCACGAAGTCGCCCGCGGCCGTGTGTGGAGTGGTCAGGACGCTCTCGACAAAGGCCTTGTGGATGAGCTGGGCACTTACATGGACGCCATCGAGAAAGCCAAGGAACTCGGCGGCATCGAAGCAGACGTAACACCCCGCTTGGTCTATTACCCGCATCGTCCGACAGGCCTGGAAGCGCTGGAAAGCCTGTTCGGCGTGTCTTCCGAAACGGTGGAAGCCGCTGCCATGCTGAGTCGCATTGCGGGCGATGACCGCATGCAGGCACTGGTCGAAGAGCTGTCCGTCATGGATGCGGTAAATGCCGGTGAAGCCCAGGCCATGGGACCCCGCCTTCGCGCGAATTGATCAAATCTCTGACATCAATGAAGAAGGGCCCTTCTAAACCGGAAGGGCCCTTCTCTATTGTACCACCTGCAGCAATCGTCTACCGCAGCGACTGAGGAAGCAAGACGCATGAAAATCCTGGTCACCGGCGCCGCCGGATTCATCGGAAGTGAACTGGCCCTTCGTCTGTTGAACGAGGGTCACCAAGTTGCGGGCGTTGACTGCTATACCCCGTATTATGATGTACGATTGAAGCATGACCGAGTCGCCCGGCTGACCCCCTTCGATACATTCGAGATGCACAAAATCCGCGTTGAAGACGAAGACGCGATGACCGCCGTGTTCGACACATTCCAGCCAGAGATTGTCGTGCACTTCGCTGCGCAGGCTGGTGTGCGTTACAGCCTGGACCATCCGCGCGAATACATCGCGGCCAATATTGTTGGCTCTTTCAATGTGATTGAGCTGTCGCGCCTGAAAGGCGTAAAGCATCTGGTCATGGCGTCCACGAGTTCAGCCTATGGCGCGAACCAGAAATTCCCGTTCGAGGAAACGGACGCCGCACCGCATCCACTCACCATCTATGCCGCAACCAAACTCTCAAGCGAACTGATCGCGCATAGTCATTCACACCTTTACGGCACTCCCACTACCCTGCTCCGCTTCTTCAGCGTGTATGGTCCGTGGGGACGACCGGACATGGCGTTCTTCCTGTTCACAGACAAGATCTTCAAAGGTGAGCCGATTGACGTCTACAATCATGGCGATCTGCAACGGGACTTCACCTATATCGATGATTTGGTCGAGTCCATCCGCAGACTGATGGATCACCCACCTGTTGCAGGAGAGCCGGTTTCGCGCGGAGATTCGCTCAGCCCGCTGGCGCCATATCGTCTGGTCAATATCGGCAATGCCACACCGGTTAAGCTGATGGACTATATTGAAGCCATCGAAGATGCCATTGGCAAGACGGCGGTCAAGAACATGGTGCCCATGCAGCCGGGTGACGTGAAGCAGACCTATGCCGATGTCAGCCTTCTGAAGGCAATCACCGGCTACACGCCCACCACAGATGTGCGCACGGGCGTAAAAGCCTTCGTTGATTGGTATCGAGACTATTTCAAGCCTGAGTGAAGCCCCAGCGCTTCAGCCTTGGCCCTAAAGTCATCTGGCACCTCTGCACCATAAGTGACACGGCCGCCATCCGGATGGCCGATCTCCAGTGCCGCAGCGTGAAGCATCAGGCGGTCAGCTGATTTCGTACCCCTACCATAAAGATGATCCCCCAGGATCGGAGACCCGGAAGCCGACAGGTGAATGCGGATCTGATGCATCCGCCCTGTTTCAGGCTTCAACTCCATAAGCGCGTGCGTATCCGTTCTCGCAAGAACCCGCCAATAGGTGACGGCGCTTTGCGCGCCCTTGCGGCCCGGTGATGCCACGATCATGCGCGGCCTGCCGCCCTCTTCCACCCTTACCAGAGACTGCTCCATCAGCCCGGTATCGGATTGTGGCAGAGGCCCCTCGACCAGGGCCAGATAGGTCTTGCTGGCGCGGCGTGTCGCGAACTCTTCTGACAGGAAGGCCGTCGCAGGTTTTGTGCGTCCGACGATGACCACGCCCGATGTGCCCCGGTCCAGCCGGTGGACCAGCCGAGGCTTCTTGCCATTCGACTTGGCGAATGCGACGAGCAAATCATCCAGCGAGCGGTCGACACCGCCGCCCCCCTGAACGGCCAGACCTGCAGGCTTGTTGAAAACGATCACGCTCTTGTCTTCATGCAGAACAAGACTGCGGGCATAGTCCGCATCTTTGGCACTGAGTTCGGGAAGGGATCTGTTGCGCATGATGGCTTAGCCCTTTTTGTGACGCGTGCGGATGTCTGCGATGTACTTCATGCGCTCGACAATCGGTTTCTCACGTCCGCGCCCTGTCGGCACATAGAATTGCTGGCGGTCCATCTCTTTAGGGAAATAGTCCTGCCCGGAAACACCTTCTTCCGTATCATGATCATAAATGTAGCCATCTCCATAGCCCTGATCCTTCATCATGCCGGTGGGCGCGTTGAGGATATGCTTGGGTGGCATCAGGCTGCCGGTTTCACGCGCAGCCTTACGGGCGAGTTTCAGGGCCATGTAAGACGCATTGGATTTCGGAGCCGTGGCGAGATGCACAACGCAATGCGCCAGCGGGATCAGACCTTCCGGCTCTCCCAACCGCTCGAAGGCGCGTGCTGCCTCTCCGGCAACCATCATCGCGGTTGGGTCTGCGAGACCAATATCCTCGCTCGCCATGACGACCAGCCGGCGCGCAATGAAGCGTGGGTCTTCGCCGCCTTCCAGCATACGTGCAAACCAGTACATGGCCGCGTCCGGATCCGATCCGCGAACGGACTTATGCAGCGCGGAGATTAAATTGTAATGCCCTTCCCCGCTCTTGTCATAGGCAGGCGCACGTTTCTGCAAAGCTGAAGACATCTGCTCAACGGTCAGCGCCTTGCCCTTGCTGGCAAAGGTGTAGACCTGCTCGACCAGATTCAGCATGTAGCGGCCATCGCCATCTGCCATCTCCAGCAGCGCATCGCGCGCCTTCGTCTCCACAGGCAGAGGGCGGCCCTCGGCCTTCTCGGCACGCTGGACCAGCGTTTCCAGAGACGGCGTCTCCAGCCGCTTCAGCACCAGCACCTGACAGCGCGACAGCAGGGCGCCATTGATCTCAAAGCTCGGATTTTCCGTTGTGGCACCGACAAGCGTGACCACACCCTTTTCCACAAAGGGCAGGAAGCCATCCTGCTGCGCCTTGTTGAAGCGGTGGATCTCATCTACGAAGAGCAAGGTGCCCTTGCCCATGGAGCGGCGGTTTTCTGCCCGGTCAAACGCTGCGCGCAGATCCTTCACGCCGGAGAAAATCGCGCTGATCGCCTCGAATTCGAGGTCGGTTTCCTTGGCCAGCAGGCGGGCAATCGTCGTCTTGCCAACGCCCGGAGGCCCCCAGAAGATGATGGAGGACAGGCGCCCAGCCTCCAGCATGCGCTTCAGGGTGCCATCCGGCCCCAGCAAATGATCCTGCCCGACGACCTCATCAAGAGATTGCGGTCGCAGCTTGTCAGCCAATGGCTGTGGCGCGCCTTCAGAAAGCCCGGATGCACTGAATAAGTCACTCATATGTGTCTTCTAGGCGTGAATGATACGCGTGATAAGGTGGCAAGTGGAGGAGACAACAGATGACGCTGAAAATTACCCCATCGGGTCAGGCTTGTGGCGCGGAAGTTCGCGGTGTCGATCTGACCAGGCCCCTCGGCCAGAATACAATTGACGCCATCCATGCCGCCTGGCTGGAACATCAGGTTCTCTCCTTCCCGGATCAGGATATGACGGATGAGGATCTTGAGCGCTTCACTCTCTATTTCGGTCCCTTCGGCGACGACCCTTTCATCGCACCAATTCCCGGCCATGAGCACATCATTGCGGTGAAACGTGCCGCCGATGAAACGGCCGCTATCTTTGCCGAGACCTGGCATACGGATTGGAGCTTTCAGAAACGCCCCCCCAAAGGCACCTGCCTTTTTGGCATTACCATTCCTCCAGAGGGCGGCGACACGCTGTTCGCAAACCAGTACATGGCACTGGAACAGATGCCGCCTGAGCTGCGTGAGAAGATCGAAGGCAAGCACGCCATTCATTCCGCCCGCAATGCCTATTCCCCCGAAGGCGTCTATGGCGATGTCGACAAGGCCGCCGGGCGCAGTATGACGATCATGCCCTCTGCAGACGCCGAGGCAACCGAGCGCCACAACTTCATCCGCAAGCATCCGGAAACCGGGCGGGAAAGCCTTTTCGGCTGTGCCGGCTACATCATTGGCATTGCAGGTATCGGCCATGAGGAAGGCTGGGACCTTCTGACGGAACTCTATCGCTGGCAGACCCGGCCAGAGTTTCAGTACAGGCATAAATGGCAGGAGAAGATGCTGATCATGTGGGACAATAGATGCCTGCTGCACATGGCGACCGGTGGCTATCAGGGGCATGAACGCCTGTTGCACCGCACAACAATTGGCGCGAACGGATAGCTGGTCCTCCTCCCCTTTCGCGCGTAGAGTGAAAAGAAAAAACGGGAGGAACTATAATGGCAGACACGCTGCATAAGGCAGAGTCCGGCGTTGCGGACCCATGGAGCTTGCCCCTTGAAGACTTCGATGTTTCAAGGGCCGAGATCTATCAAAATAATATGCAGGGAGAGTATTTCCGGCGCCTGCGACAGGAGGCACCTGTACACTACTGCCCGGAAAGCTCCGTCGGCGCGTATTGGTCCGTGACCAAATACAATGACATCATCGCCGTGGATTCCAATCACAAGCTCTTCTCATCCGAGCCGAGCATTGTGATTGGCGATCCATCCGACGACTTCCAGCCGCCGATGTTCATAGCCAAGGACCCGCCGATCCATGACATCCAGCGCAAGGCCGCACAGCCCGCTGTAGCACCCAGCCAGTTGTCGGAACTGGAAGACCTGATCCGCCAGCGCGTCTGCAATATCCTGGACAGCCTGCCTGTGGGCGAGGAGTTCAATTGGGTGGAAAAGGTCTCGATCGAGCTGACAACGCAGATGCTTGCCACCTTGTTCGATTACCCGTTCGAGGACCGTCACAAGCTGCCCTTCTGGTCGGACGTGGCGACCACGTCCGATGCTGTCGGCGTTGCCGGAGCAGACATGGAATGGCGGATGAAGCACCTCAATGAGTGCCTCGCCAGTTTCACTGAACTCTGGCACCAACGTGCCAGCGAACCGCGCAAATTCGATTTCATCTCCCTGCTCGCACACAGCGAAGACACCAAGGACATGGTGAAGAATCCGATCGAATTGCTCGGCAATCTGATGCTTTTGATTGTAGGCGGTAATGACACGACACGAAATTCTATTTCCGGCGGTGTCTACTTTCTGAACAAGTTCCCGGAAGAATATGACAAGCTGAGAGCCGATCCTTCCCTGATCCCCAACATGGTGTCAGAGATCATTCGTTATCAGACACCGCTCGCACACATGCGCCGGGTCGCCACGGAAGATACGGAACTGGGCGGGCAAACAATCCGCAAAGGCGACAAGGTCGTGATGTGGTATGTCTCCGGCAACCGTGATGAGGAGGTCATTGAGCGCCCGGACGAATTCCTGATCGACCGCCCCATTGCACGCCGCCACTTGTCTTTCGGATTCGGTATTCACCGCTGCATGGGCAACCGTGTCGCCGAGATGCAGTTGCGCATACTGTGGGAAGAAATCATGAACCGGTTCGACCGGATCGAAGTGACAAAGGAGCCTCGCCGCGTCCTGTCCAATTTCGTCCTGGGCTATGAGGAGCTGCCGGTCATCCTGCACGCAAAAGTATAGAAGCAAGGACAGAGCTGGCTACAGCCGTACAGTGCCGCGTACCGTGCGACCGTTGCGCTCAATCTCCACGTCCCAGGAATTGCCGTCTTCTTTGACAGCGGACTGCAATTCCTTCACCGTCTTTGTAGATACTCCGTTCACAGACCTGATAATGTCACCAGGGCGAAAGAAGTTACGGGCAATGGAGCGGCGGGCCACAGAATAGATATAGATACCTGAGCCTTTCTGGAACGGGTCCAGGCCGTTCTCTTCGGCAAGACGCGGAGACAGCTCTACCACGCGCGCGCCTGAGAAAGCATTGCGGCCTTCCATCAGAACGATGTCAGCCTCCGTCGCACCAGGAGGCGGCTGAACTGTGACAGCGATGGTTTCGGTTCGCCCGCCGCGCAGAACGGTCAGGCGTGCATCTTCACCCGGATTGCGGATGGCCGCCAGGAATTTGAGGCCCTTTTCGTCAAACACTTCACGCCCGTCGATGGCCGTAATCAGGTCCCCGCGGCGCAAGCCTGCATCATCTGCCGGGCCTTTGGCATAAACTTCAGTCACCATGACGCCGACCGGCCGCTCCAGCCCCTGCGCCTTGGCAATGTCATAGCTGACAGTCTGCGCTGCCAGGCCGAGCCATGGCCGCACAAAGGTGCCTTCATTAATGGCAGCATCGACCACCCGCTTCACCATCTCGGCCGGAATGGCAAAGCCGATCCCGTTGGAACCGCCGGAGCGAGAGAAGATCGCCGTGTTCACACCAACCAACTCTCCTTTGGCATTGATCAGCGCCCCGCCGGAATTGCCGGGGTTCACGGCAGCATCCGTCTGCAGGAAGAAGGCATAGTCCGAAATGCCCACATCGGTCCGCGCGGTGGCGGAGATGATGCCGCTTGTCACAGTCTGGCCAACACCAAACGGATTGCCGATCGCCAGAACAAGATCGCCGACCTGTACGGCGCGCGTATCCGCATAGGGCAAGGTCGGCAGAACCGCGCCCCCAGTATCAATCTTCAGAACCGCAAGATCCGTGCGTTCATCTGCCAGAACCAGTTCTGCCGGATATTCCCGGCGGTCGCTCAGCACGACGCGAAAAGTGTCAGCGCCCTCGATCACGTGATTGTTCGTGACAATCACACCATCCGAGCCGACAATGACTCCGGAACCAAGAGAGCTCTGCTTGCGCTGCTGGGGCGGGATATTGCCGTATAGCAGCTGCTCCATCGGTGAGACGCGGCTGGTCACGGTACGCTCCGTGAAGACGTTCACCACGGCGGGCGAGGCCTCGCGGACCAGCGGCGCGAAGGTGAGATTTATCTCCGCCTGAGACTCTGGCAATCGCTGCGCGCTCGCATAGAGCGGCATCAGGGCAATCGCCAGAAGGGCCAGCACCGAAAGTCCGGCAATAACCAGGAACTTCGAAACGTGTTTTGTCATGCGGAATGTATGGGTCATGACTATGGCTCTATTGCGGCGTGAGGCGGGGCGCAATTCCGCAAATTATGACAATTCAGTGAGGTTTTTCAGGGTGTTGGCTCGTTTCCGTCCCGCGCAGCCAAAGCGGCAAGGTTTGCGGCGTGGCTTTCCCGGCTGATCCGATAGAAGCAAACACAGAGCAACATGAGGGTCCAGGCGCCCAGCAAACAGACCGCATAACCGATGCCAAGCTGACGGATAGACGCCTCTGTCGGGGCCTTTGCAGCCACCCCCTGGCTGAGTCCGGCAGCCGCCAACACGAATGATGCTGTCACCACGCCTGCACCTTGGGAGAGCTTGCGGATAAAGCTGATGCCAGCAAAGAAAATACCTTCCGACCGCCTGCCCGTCTGCAGCTCGCTATCCTCGACAATATCAGCCACCATGGCCCCCATCAGCATCTGAGTAGCGATGATCAGCGCCACATCGAACACGGTAATCATCAGGATAATATTATAGAGTGCCTCGGTGCCATTTGGTGGCAGCAGACCGAAAAGCCTCAAGACAACGGGCAAAGGCGCAATGGTGAAAGCAAAGGCGCCGATCATGATGGCTGCGCGTTTCTTGCCGAACAGCTTGCCAGCCATTGGGGCAACAATCAGGGCCAGAATGGCAGATATATAGACCGCCACTGTGAGGCCCGCGATCTGCTTTGGTCCAAAGCCCCAGAATATCGTGTTGATATACTGGTTCAGCGTGGCCGAAATACCCGTCGCCAACAGGCCAAATAATGTCGCCAGGAACAGCGCGCGGAAGGATTTGTTGGAAACTGTTTCAAAGATTTCGGCGAAGATCTTGCCGAGCGTCAGGTTCCGCGAAAGTGGCGGAGCCCGCAAATGCTTGATATGGTGGTGCGTTCCCCCTGCACACACGCCTACGGCTGTCATGATGCAGACCGCCGCAATCAGGCCGTACGTATTCCAGCCCGCCAGATTGAAGAAGCCATTCGGTACCTCTTCTGTCGGAGTCAGCAGGAAGAACAGCAGCAGGATCTGGATCGACAGGCCGCCCATCCAGGAAAAGAAATAACGGAACGACATCAGGGATGTCCGCCCGTCATAATCAGCGGTCAGTTCTGCCGCCAGCGCATTGCTGGGCACCTCATAGAAGGTGAAGGCCAGCCGCACCGCGATCGTGACACCCACCAGCCACGGAAATAGCTCATTGCCGCTCAGGCCGGCTGGCGGGTTCCAGGCCAAGAAGTACCCAATCGCGACCGGCACAAGTGCGCCATACATGAAGGGATGCCGCCGACCCAGCCGGGTGCGCAAATTGTCAGACCAGTAGCCAACCACCGGATCGGAAATGGCATCAACCACCAGCGCAATAAGTAGCGCCAGCCCGACACGG